>Ga0307291_1000024_pt1 | contig 49464 bp, 54 predicted proteins | sample ER_DNA_148_FD_194474 | JGI IMG/M metagenome (GOLD analysis project Ga0307291, IMG submission 194474) | Bulk soil microbial communities from the East River watershed near Crested Butte, Colorado, United States - ER_DNA_148 | ecosystem: Environmental > Terrestrial > Soil > Floodplain | place: USA...
TTGCCAGGGCCTGGCGGATCACCCGCTCCTGGGAGGGTCCGTTGGGGGCGGTGAGGCCGTTTGAGGCGCCGTCCTGGTTGATCGCCGAGCCGCGGATGACGCCGTGGATGCGCCGCCCCTTGGCCTGGGCGTCTGAGAGGCGCTCGAGCACGAGCAGGCCGACGCCCTCCGAGAAGCCGGTGCCGTCGGCGGCCGCGGCGAAGGCCTTGCAGCGCCCGTCGGGGGCGAGGCCCCTCTGGCGGCTGAACTCGATGAACTCGGTCGGCGTCGCCATCACCGTGACGCCGCCGGCCAGGGCGAGGTCGCATTCGCCCAGGTGCAGGGCCTGGGAGGCCAGGTGGGTCGCGACCAGCGAGGAGGAGCAGGCGGTGTTCACCGTCACCGCAGGCCCCTCCATGCCGAGCGCGAAGGCGACGCGGCCGGAGACGACGCTCTCGGCCAGGCCGGTGGTGAGGTAGCCCTCGGCGGAGCCCGGCGTGCCGGAGGCGGCGCCGTAGTCCTGGGACATCACCCCGGCAAAGACACCGGTCTGGCTGCCGGTCAGCGAGGCCGGATCCAGCCCGGCGCCCTCGAAGGCCTCCCAGGCCGTTTCCAGCAGCAGCCGCTGCTGGGGGTCCATCGCCAACGCCTCACGGGGGGCGATGCCGAAGAAGTCCGCGTCGAACTCGGCCGCGCTCTGCAGGAAGCCGCCCTCGCGGACGTAGCTGGTGCCCGGTTGGTCGGGGTCCGGGTCATAGAGGCGCTCCAGGTCCCAGCCGCGGTCGGCGGGGAAGGTGGAGATCGCATCGCGCCCGGCCGCGACCAGCGACCAGAGCTGCTCGGGGGAGCCCACCCCGCCGGGGAAACGGCAGGCCATGCCGACGATCGCGATCGGCTCCGCGCTGAAGCGAGTGGAGCGAGGCGCCGGCCGTGAGGATGCCGTGCCACTCGCCAGCTCGCCCAGGTGCTTGGCGAGCGCCCGCGGACTGGGATGGTCAAAGGCGGCCGTCGGCGGAACCTCGAGACCCGTGACGGCGGTCAGCCGCTCGCACAACGTCACCACCGCGAGCGAGTCGAAGCCGAGCTCCTTGAAGGTCGACCCGGCGTCGATCTCGGCCGCGCTGGCATGACCCAGAACGACCGAGGCTGCCTGCCCGCGCACCGTCTCGAGCAGATCTGCGCCGGCGTCAGCCGCAACCGAGCCGGAGTCGGCGAGGCCGGCGATCAGCTGGCCCCGCCGCACCTTGCCGGTCAGCGTGCGCGGTATCTCGGTGACGCGGCGAAAGCGACGCGGCAGCTTGTGCGGCGAGAGTCGCCGCGCCAGCTCGGCGCGGATCGCGCCGTCGCCGGGAGCCTCTTCGCCGGCCTGTAGGAAGGCGACGATCTCGAGTCCGTCGGCGCCGTCGACCGCGGCGACGGCACAGTCCTCGATGCCCTCGCACTCCCTCAGGGCGGCCTCGACCTCGGCCGGATCGACCTTCTTCCCGGCGAGATTGATGCGGCTGTCGACGCGACCGGTGACGTGGAGGTTGCCGTTCCCGTCGAAACGGCCGAGGTCGCCGGTCTCATACCAGCCGTCGGCGGCCGGCCCCTCGCCGACGATCACGTAGGGGCGCGCCGGCGGCGTCCGCCGCACGGCGATCTCGCCGCCGTCGCCGATCCTGACTTCGACGCCCTCGATCGGCCTGCCGACGCCTTCCCCATCCCCGCCGCCGGCGAGGGTGATCTGACCGCCCTCGGTCAGGCCGTAGTGGGAGCGCAGCGGGACTCGCGCCACCTGGCGCCAGGCGGTTACCAGCTCGGCCGGCACCGGCTCGCCGGCGGCGATCGCGCCGCGCAGGCTCCAATCGCGGGCGATGCCGGGATCGCCCTCGAGGATCTTCAGGTAGCGCCGGAAGAGAAAGGGCACCGAGAGCAATACCGTCGGCCTGCGTGAAGCGGCCAGCTCGGCGAACTCGGCGGCCTCGAGCATGCCCTTGCCGAGCAGCACGGTGGACCCGCTGAGCAGGCCGCCGATCACGCCCGCCCCGAAGGCGTACAGATGGGCGAGCGGGGTCGTGCACCAGAGGACGTCGTCAGGGCCGTATCCCGCCGCGTTGGCAAAGCTCGCCGCGTTCTCGAGCAGGCTCCCCCAGTCGAGCTCGACGACCTTCGGCAGGCCGCTGCTGCCCGAGCTGCAGAGGCCGAGAACCGGCCGATCGGATTCCGGGAAGGTGGCATCGACGAAAAGCCCCTCGGCGCGCTCGCGCTCCCAGTCCGTCGTCTTGGCGTCGAGCAGAAGCACGCTGGCGCCGCCGAAGGTCTCGGCCAGGATCGACTCGACGTCGGCGATGCCGCTTTCGACGTTCAGCGCCCGGCGTCCGCCCGACCCCGCCTCGGACGCCACGGCCAGCTGCTCAGCCAGCTCACCGTAGCTGCGCGATCTGGTCCCGTCGGCAAGCGCGGTCCGCTCCGCGTCGCGCCGCGCCGTCCGCTCGATCGCGGCGCGGAGCATGGTTAGCGCGTCGTCGTCGATGGTCATCCCTCCCTGGCTACCAGCGCTCGAGCTCAATCTTCCGCCACTTCCGGGCGTTTTGCCAAAGTTCCAGTCCGGCTCCCGGCTATCACGGGCACGGCGACGGCCGTGGCGAGCAGACCGTCGCTGGCCAGCCAGCGACCGTCGAAGCCGCGCAGCTCACGACCATCGACGACCGGGCCGGGCACGAGCAGGCGGCAGGCGAAGGTCCCAGCGTCGCAATCCAGCTCGATCGAGGCATCTTCGAAGCCGAGCCAGCGGCCGGCAAGTGGGAACCAAGCCTTGTAGATCGACTCCTTGGCGCAGAACAGCAGCCGATCCCAGCTCACCTCCGGCGCTTGGCGAGCGTACGCCGCGATCCACTGACGCTCTTGCGCCAACGCAATGTCGGCGAGCAGGCCGTCCGGCAGCGGCTGGTTCGGCTCGGCGTCGATGCCGACTGAGCGCAGGTTGTCCGTACGCGCAAGCGCGCAGGCACGAAAACTCTCGCAGTGGGTGATGCTTCCGACCACGCCGTCGGGCCAGGCCGGCTCGCCGTTCGGTCCGACCGGGATCGCCTGTTTTGGCAGGCCGAGCTGCGCCAGCGCCAGGCGGGCACAGGCCCGGCCGGTGAGGAACTCGCGCCGGCGTTTCAGCACAGCCTTCGCGATCACCGCCTCCTCGACCGGGAAGCCCTCGTCCTCGATGACATCGATCCCGGTCGCGGCAACCGCCACGCCGGCGGGCAGTATCCGCTCAAGCACGCGACGGCTCCGGCAGAATCTGCCGCGGTCCCGGCCAGTCGCCGGGGCGAAGGCGGCGCTCACGCGGATAGCCGAGCGAGACCTCCTCGAAGCGCACGCCGTCGTGCCACGTCGTCCGCGGGATATGAAGATGGCCATAGACGACCGCAACCGCGCCGAAGGCGAGGTGCCACTCGGCGGTTTTCACGGTGCCGCACCATTGCGCGAACTCGGGATGGCGCAGCACCCGGGTCGGGTCGGCGAGGAGGGGGAAGTGGTTGACCAGGACCGTCGGCAGGTCGGCCTGCTCACGCGCCAGCCTCTGCGCGCTGGCGGCCACTCGTGCTTCGCACCACGCCTCCCGACTCGGATATGGGTCGGGATGCAACAGGAACTCGTCGACGCAGACGACGCCCACCTCGTGGGCGCGGCGCAGGGCGCCCTCCTTGGTCGGCGCCACGTTGCTGCCGAAGCTGTAGTCGTAGAGGAGGAACAGCGGCGCCACCCGAACTGGGCCCCCCGGCCCGTCCCAAACCGGATAGGGATCCTCTGGCGTGACGACGTCGCAGCGGCGGCAGAGGTCGACGAGATGGAGGTAGCGAGCCTCGCCGCGAAGCGACGGCACCTCGTCGCTGAAGCTGAGCAGCTCATGGTTTCCGGGCACCCAGATGATCCGGGCGAAACGCTCGCGAAGCATGCTCAATGCCCACTCCAGCTCCGCCGGGCGGTCCGCGACGTCGCCGCAGAGGATCAGCCAGTCGGTCTCCGAGCGGGGCTGCATGCCCTGCACCAGCTCGCGGTTCTCGGGATGATCGACGTGCAGGTCGGCCACGGCGACCAGCGCCGGCGGCTGGGCCAACCCTCCTACTCCGCTGAAGCGTGCAGCTCGTGCCCGCAGTTGGGGCAGACGACGACATTCTCCGAGTCGGCCGCTGCTGCGGAGACCTCCTCCGCACCCCCATCCCCCTTGTCTCCCCTGCCGCGCAGCTCGAGCCTCAGATCCGCGACCGACAAACGCTCCTCGGCCGCGCGATCGAGCCAGCGACGCTTCTCGTCGTTCTCCAAGGGTGCGAGGAGAACATGATGGCTCCAGGTCAATTTGTCACTACGTAGTGACAAATCGAACTGCGAGGCAACCCACGCCATGTTCCGCAGGCTCGCCACGTCATAGCCGGTCACACGGGCGGCGTCTGAGTACTTCTCCCCCCAGCGCGACGTGCCATAGCGGATCCAGTCGCCGATCCACCACTGGCTGCAGCGCCCGATCGCGCCAAGGCGGCGGCCGGTTGCCAGCCACTCGACCTGACCCAAGTCCGCCTGGGGAATCCAGGCCACCTTCGAGATCGCGCCCGATTGGCGACGGGTCGCCATGCTCGGGACCGCCTCCTCGCCCACCGGGGAGTCTCCCCCCGCAACCGGGAGGGGCGACGGAATCCTTCGCATAGCCTCTTGAGTCCCTGCCATCCCATCGCCCCCCGCTTCAAGTCTTGGAGCCGTGAAAGGGCCACTCTCCCGCTCCCCGAACGCTTCTATGTGTACCACCGCGTTTGCGGTGGGACTACACCAATATGGTGCACTTCACGCGGTGCTGGCACCCACAGTGCCCACCCGGACCGAGCGGGAAAGCTCCGTCTGATGCCGGATCTTCACGCCGCAGGTGGTGCGGGGGGCTTTATCTGGAGGATCTTCACCGGCCCGCCCTCATCGAGTTCCTCCAGGCTGAGCGCGACCTCGATCTCCGCATGGCAGTCATGCAGCAGGCAGTCGAGCGCCTCCTCGACTTTGCGCAGGCGCCGCTGCACCGTGTGGCGATCGACCCGCAGCGCGGCGGCTGCGGCGGCCGCGTTGAAGCCCGCACCGAAGTAGGCGCGGAGGGTGTCGCGCAGGATCGGGCCGGAATCGCCCAGGTTCCGCAGCGGCTCCAGGTAGGTCGCCCGCAATGACTTGGCCAGCGCATCGTCGCTGAGGACAGCGGCCAGCAAAGTCACCTCGCTCGCCCTGACGAGCGGGCTCGGACGCCGCAGCATCACCAGGCGGGCCGCCTGAGCCTCGTGGTGGGTGAGGCGCCACCCCTCGAGACCCTGGCGCGGCTCGCCCACCGCCAGGGAGACGTCGCCGAGCACGCCGGCGGCGCGGAAGTGCTCGACCTCGGCCACGGCAAGCGGCCGCTGCCCTCCAAGCCAGACCCAGGCCACCCCGTTGCCCCGCGAGACGACCAGTGAGGCGCGATTCAATCCGGCGGCCAGCGTCCGCCCGGCACCCTCGGCTTTTACGCCGGCCACCACCAGCCCGAGGTGCCAGGCGTCAAAATCATACTCGAGACCGCTGAGATCCAGCAGCTGATCTCCGGCAAGCAGCTGCTGTACGCGTTCGCCAAGCCGTTGCGCCGGAGAGCGGCGGATCTGCTCCGCCTCCTCCATGTACTCGGCTGCCACCGCTGCCATCAGGCGATCCACCTGTGGCCCGTGCCCCCGCATCACCTGGCGCAGCGCGTCGCTCGGGAAACGGCGCGTTTCATCCATGATGAACTCCCCCAGCAGCCGGTCTCCCGCCGCGTAGCGGCGGAGCACGGTGTCCAGCCGCACCCCGCTGCGAGCGGCCAGCCGGGCCTGCGCGGCGACCGTGGCGGGCATCGGGGCGTTCCAGTCCTCGCCGCGTTCGAGGGTCTGGAAGGCGTACTCGACTGCCTCGGCTAGGGTGCCGCGCAGGCCGACCCTGTACTCGGGATCGTCGATTTCAGCCGGATCGGAAAGAGCCCAGATCCGGGCGAAAATCGCCTCCTCGATCTCGGCAGCGCGCGACCGCAGCCGGGCGACCAGTTCGCCGCGGATGCCCTCTAGAGAGTCGTCCCGGCGCTTGCTCGCTACGTTCACCGCTTACCGCGCCGCCACCACGACGCACTGCCTCCCCGCTGCGCCTCTGCCGGAGGCTGGAGGTGGTTCACTGGGAGCGCCGCCTCAAATCGCATCTGTCCCCCGCCCTCTCTCTCGTCTCGTCGATACACACGCTAGTACTCGATCTCGCCGGATGTCAACTCGTGGCATTCGATGCGAGCGCCAGCGGAAGGGAGAGTCGAGGTTCGGCGTCTGCTGTCCAAGAGTGTCAGGAGGCGTCGAGAACGCGGTCGAGCGTACGGCCGCTGAGAACCGAGCGGGGCTCTTCGGCAACGACGTCCGAGCCGAAGCGTGCAGCCTCGTCGCGCCGCTTGATCAGCAACCACTGGGCCTTCTCGCCGGGCCGGGTGCGCTGCAGGGCGAAGCCGCCCCGCAGCTTCTCGCCATGGAGGACGAAGACCGCGTGCCCGCGCTCAAGCGCCTCGGGCCACGGCACACGTCCGCCCTGCTCGTAGTGACCACGGTCCCAGACGATCACTCCCCCCTCTCCGGAGCGACCCTCGAAGGAGTTGTGGGCGATCGAGTGATCGCCGACCTCTACGGCGAGGCGCTTGACCGCGGGATCCATCGATGGGCCCTTCGGAACCGCCCACGATCGCATCACCCCTCCGACCTCGAGCCGGAGATCGAAGTGGCGGGCGGTGGCGGCGTGCTCCTGGACGACGAAGGCCCCGGCGCTGACGCCGCGGATCGCGAACTGCTCGTGGCCTTCGAGCTTGGCCGGCTCGACCCCCGCCTCCGTGACCCGCGCTCCAGCAGGGCCTTTGCCCAGGAACTCCACCAGCCTGGCGACCTCGGGGCCGGATCCCTCGGCGTGGACAAGCACCCCGCCGTCCTCCGTGTTGCGAACCCAGCCCATCACTCCGAGCTTGCGTGCGCACCGCACCGTCGCATCGCGGTACCCGACGCCCTGCACCTCGCCGCGTACGGCCACCCGCACGGCTTTCCCGCCCGAATCCGCACTCTTGCTTGAAGCTCTTGGCATCGAGGCTCGATTATCGAGGCCCGCTCATCGAACCGCCAGCCGCAGACTGGCTAGGGGATGGAAGCTCTCCGCTGGCGGCTCGAGCCGGCGTCGGCCATCTCCAGTCTCTATACCTACGGTTGCACCTTTAGTCATTCGATTCAGTCGATAGAGAGAGCTCGAGAGAGGGAGAGCGATATGTACGTACGACTGGCGACGTTCAAGGGTGGCGACGGAGCGAAGGCCGCCGCCGAGATTCGCGCTCAGAACGAGTCCGAGGGCGGCCCACCGCCAGGGCTCCCGGCCAAGAGGCTTTTGATCCTCAACGACGCCGAGGGTGAAAGGGCCCTGGCGCTTGCCTTCTTCGAGAACGAGGAGGATTACCGGGAAGGAGACGAGACGCTGAACTCGATGTCGCCTCCGAGCGGAGACAACAGCATGGGCGAGCGCGCCGCCGTGGAGAAGTTCGAGGTGGTGCTGGAACTGGAGCCTTGAGGGCCTGGCATCGACCGACCCTTTTCCAGAAACTTCAGTCGGAGCAGTCATGGCCGAGCTCGCGCTGGGGCCATGCCGATGCCCTCTGACCGCGACCGTTACCCGGGCTGCGACACCTAACCCATCCGCAGGGCCCCGAAGAGAACGCAAAATAGATTCATTCTCATTAGAGTGGGCCGGCCCCTCTGATCAAAAGGACGAACCGGTTGCTGGAGCCATTCCAACTCCCCTTTGTGCAGCGGGGGCTGATCGAGGTCTTGATCCTCGCTATCCCGGCCGGGCTGCTCGGCACCTGGATCGTCTTACGTGGGCTGGCCTTCTTCTCGCACGCGGTCGGCACCGCCGCCTTCCCCGGGCTGGTCCTCGCCGACGGGCTTGGCTTTGCGGCATCGCTTGGCGCGTTCGGGGCGGCGATCGCCTTCACCGCCGGCAATGCGGCGCTCGGCCGCGATCGGGACCGGGGCCGTGACAGCGTCGTCGCCCTCGTCCTGGTCGCCTGCCTGGCCTCGGGCGTGATCCTCGCCAGCGACGTCTTCGGCTCCGGGTCGAACGTGGAGACGCTCCTCTTCGGCAGCCTGCTCCTGGTCGACGGCGGCGACATCGCCCTCGCCGCCGGGGCCGCCGCGGCGGCCCTGCTCGCGAGCGTCCTGATCGGGCAGCGCTGGCTAGCGCAGGGCTTCGACGCGACCGCGGCGGCGGGCCATCCGCGGCGCGAGCTCGCCTACGACGCGACCCTGCTCGCCCTGATCGCCCTCTCGACCACCGCCGCCCTGACCGTCGTCGGGGCGCTGCTCGTCACCGCCCTCTTCGTCGTCCCGGCGGCGACCGCTCGTCTGCTGACCGCGCGGATGCTCAGCTGGCAGCTCGCCAGCGTCTGCCTCGTCGCGCTCGAGGGAGCGCTCGGCCTCTGGCTCTCGGTCGAGACCAACGCGCCTCCCGGAGCGACCATCGCCTCCGTCGCCGGCGCCGCCTTCGCGCTGGCGGCGCTCGCGAAGGGACTGGCGCGAGTGCCGCGCAGCGCCGCTCTGGCGGGCGCCGGCTTGTTTGCGCTGGCCCTGCTCGGTGCCGGCTGCGGTGGCTTGGACAGCACTGGTAGCTCGCAGAAGTTCGGGGTGGTCGCCACCACGACCCAGATCGGCGACTGGGCACGCCAGGTCGGCGGCGGGGCGGTCGACGTCCACCAGATCCTGCAGCCCAATACCGACCCGCACGAGTACGAGCCACGTCCCCAGGACGTCGAGGCCACCGTCGGCGCCCAGGTCGTCTTCCTCAACGGCGACAACCTCGACAGCTGGATGGGCGACGTGGTCTCCGAGAGCGGCAGCGACGCCAAGGTGGTCAACCTCGGCGCAGCCGTCCCCGAGCGCCTGCCCGGTGAGGCGAGCGGCGCGGAGACCTCCAAATACGACTCACACTGGTGGCACGATCCCCGCAACGCCGAGGCAGCCGTGGAGGAGATCGAGCATCAGCTCGCCGCCGCCGACCCCGGCAGGAAGGCCGTGTTCGAGAAGAACGCCAACGCCTACCTCGGCAAGCTGAAGGCCCTCGACGCCGGCATCGCGAGATGCATGGACACCGTGCCGGCGTCCGAGCGCAAGCTGGTCACCGACCACGACGCCTTCGGCTACTTCGCCGACCGCTATGGCGTCACGATCGTCGGCGCCGTGATCCCGGCGCAGACGACCCAGGGCCAAACCTCGGGCAAGGGGCTGAGCGAGCTGGCCCACACGATCGAGGCCGAGAACGTCAAGGCGGTGTTCCCCGAGAGCTCGCTGAGCTCGAAGGTGGTCGAAGCGATCGCCCGCCAGACCGGCGCCTCGGTCAACAACGCGCTGTACGGTGACACGCTAGGTCCGGCTGACTCCGAAGGCGCGACCTATCTAGAGATGGAGGCCGCAAACGCGAACGCGATGGTCAGCGGCTTCACCGACGGGAGGGATCGATGCCGGGTGAATCCCTGATCGAGGCTGAGAGCCTGGCGGCCGGCTACGGCGGGCCACCGGCAATCTCCGGCGTGTCCTTCTCCCTGGCGGCCGGGCGGCGCTTGGCGCTGCTCGGCCCCAATGGCGGCGGCAAGACGACCTTGCTGCGGGCCGCGCTCGGCGAGCTGCGGCCGAGCGCCGGCCGTCTCTCCGTCCAAGGCCGCTGCGGCTACGTGCCACAGACCGAGCGCACTCGCCTCGACTATCCCGTCTCGGCGCTCGACGTTGCGACGATGGGAGCGCTCTCACGGCTGCCGTGGTGGCGGCGCACGGGCCGGGCCGATCGCCGCGGCGCCGCCGCGGCGCTGGAGCGAGTGGGCCTCGGCGGCCTGGCCACGCGAACCTTCGGTGAGCTGTCGGGCGGACAGCGCCAGCGCGTTCTGATCGCCCGGGCCCTCGTGCAGGACGCGGGCGCGCTGCTGCTCGACGAGCCCTTCTCGGGCCTGGACAGGCCGAGCGCCGCCGGGCTCGAAGCGCTGATCGACGAGCTGGCGGGGGAAGGGCGCGGGGTGGCGATCGCGACCCACGATCTCAACCGGGCTCGGCGCTGCGACGCGGTGCTCTGCCTCAACCGCGTGCAGGTCGCCTTCGGCCCTCCAGCCGAGGTCCTCGACCGCGAGACCCTGGAAGCGACCTACGGCGGGGCGATCGTCGAGCTCCCCGGCGCCGAGGGCAAGGCGATCCTGCCCGCCCATCACCACTGAGATGCTCGAGCCGCTGCAGGAAGAGTTCATGCGCCGGGCGATCGCCGAGATGGCGCTGCTCGGCCTGGCCGGAGGCGCCCTCGGCTGCTGGATCGTCCTCTACGAGCTCTCTTACGCGGCGGAGTCGCTGGCCCACTCGATCTTTCCCGGCCTGGTGATCGCCGCCCTGGCCGGCATCCCGCTGCTGCTCGGGGCGACGCCCGCGATAGTCATCGCCGCTCTGGCCATCGCCCTTGCCACGCGAGCGCCCGGCACCTCCCGGGACGTTGCCGTAGCGGTGGTCGTCACCACCATGTTCGGACTGGGCGTCCTGCTGGCGCTGTCCCCGGATTCCCCACCGGGCATCGAGACGCTGCTGTTCGGCGACATCCTCGGGCCGACCGACACCGACCTGGTCTCGGCGGCGGTGGTTGCTGGGCTGGTCCTCGCGGCGCTGTGGCTGCTGCATCCGAGGCTGCTCGCGACCGGCTTCGACCGCGGCTCGGCCTCGGCGCTCGGCATCGCGCCGGGGACGATCGAAGCCGCGCTGCTGGTCCTCCTCGCGGCAACCACCGTCGTCTCGGTGCAGGGCCTCGGCAACCTCCTCGTCGTCGCCGTCCTGGTCGGGCCCGCCGCCGCCGCGCGCCAGCTGACCGACCGCATCATGCCGATGCTCTTCCTCGCCGCGGCGATCGCCGTGCTGGCCGGCGTCGCCGGTCTCTACGTCTCCTACTACGCGGGAACCGCGGGGGGCGCGTCGGTCGCTTTGGCGATCACCGCCGCCTACCTTCTCTCGCTGCCAGCCGGCCGGCTGCTCGTCCCGCTGTCGACGGCGCAGGACCGTCCGGAGACTACGATTGCCTGAGATGCCGACAGCGGTCGACACCACCTGGGCCGAGCACGCGCTGGCTGCGCTGGACGAGGCGGGCTACCGTCGGGGCGGCGCCCGAACCGCCGTCGTGGAGGCGCTGGCCCGCCACGAGTGTGCGGTGAGCGCGCTGGCGTTGGAGGAGGAGCTGCGGCGGCGCAAGGTCCCCGTCGGCCGCGCCAGCATCTACCGCGCGCTCGACGTGCTGGAGGAGCTTGGGCTGGTGCAGCGCTTCGAGGTCGAGCGTGGGATCGCGAGCTATGAGCGAGTCAGGCTCAACGGACACCATCACCATCACGCGATCTGCCGCCGCTGCGGCAGGATGGAGCCCTTCGAGAATCGGAGCCTCGAGCGAGCGATCGACCAGGTCTCCGATCTGGTCCCGTTCGAGATCGCCGAGCACGACGTGGTGCTGCGCGGCCTTTGCGAGCGCTGCGCGAACTGAGTCGCCGCCGGCCCTCCTGACCGCGAAGGAGCTTCGGGGGCGGGCGACCGGATTCGAACCGGCGACGCCTGCACCGAACGAGGTGAGCCGCCAAGCTCGGCGCCGCAGAGGTTGTCGCCACGCTGTTGCATACTGCGCCTCATGGCCAACGTCTTCGAGCCGCATTGGGATGAAGAGCAGGACCGGCCTCCGTTCTCCTGGCGGCGGGCCCGGCTCGGCCGGCAGGCCGGCTCGGATCAGCTCGGCGCTTCGCTCTTCGAGCTGCCACCGGGCTCCTCCAGTTTCCCGCTTCACGTCCACTACGCAAACGAGGAGTTGCTGGTCGTCGTCTCCGGCCAGCCCGTCCTGCGCACGCTCGACGGTGAGCGGCAGCTCGAGGAGGGCGAGCTCGTTGCCTTCCCAGCGGGACGCACGGGCGCGCACCGGTTAGACAACCGCGGCGAGCAGCCGGCGTGCGTGCTGATTGTCAGCACGATGCTGGCCCCGGAGATCAACGAGTACCCGGACTCGGGCAAGGTCTGGGCGCGGACCTTCCCACCCGGCGGCTCCCGGTCCGAGGACGCGGTCGATGTCCTCGTGCGGCCCGACGACGAGCACCCCGACTATCTCGATGGCGAGCGCTGAGCGCTCCTCGCCGCCGATCCCCGCGCATCGGTGCTCCGCTGATCCAAACCTGCCATTTGCAGGCATTTCGCTGAGGGGTGGACGACCGGATTCGAACCGGCGACCGCCTGGACCACAACCAGGAGCTCTACCAGCTGAGCTACGTCCACCGCGTCGCTTTCAATCTAGCGTGCCGGTCGCTACGGTTGCCGGGTGGCTCGGCGACGCGGGATCGCTCTCTTCCGGCCGGGGACCTGGCCGGTCGCGGCGAGTGGTCCTCAGGCTCGGGGCGCCGTCGCCCTCGGCGCATTGGCTGTTGGCGTCGCGGCGGTCGGCGGCTTTGCGATCGGTCGCCTCAGCGTCGGCCGCCTGGCGATCGATCGGGCCGCGATCAAGCGGCTGAAGATCGGCGAGCTCGAGATCGCGAGCCTGCGGCTGCCCGACGAGTCGTCACCTGGATGAAGGGGGCGATCCTGGCAGCGACGTTGGCTGCCCTCGGCCTCTGGGCCGCAACGGCGCAGGCGGTTGGCCCCTACCCCAGCCTTGGCGGCTGCCCGGTGTTCCCCGATCCGCCTGCCTCGCTCTCCCCCGGCGCTCCGTCCCTGCCCAACCAGGCGGCTTGGAACCAGGACGTCTCGCAGGCACCCGTCGCCGCCAATTCCGCCGCGGTCGTCTCCTACATCGACTCCCACGGCGGCGACCACCTCCACCCCGACTTCGGCTCGCCCCGCGCCTACGGATTTCCCTACGCGGTCGTCGGCGCCGCACAGCCGAAGCTGCCGATCCACTACACCGCCTACGGCGACGAGAGCGACCCGGGCCCGTTCCCGATCCCGACCGGCGCGCCGGTCGAGGGCGGCCGCGGCAGCGACGGCGACCGCCATGTGCTCGTCGTCGACCGCTCGACCTGCACCCTCTACGAGCTCTACCGCGGCTTCGCGCGGCGTGGCGGCCGCCCGGGCTGGAACGCCGACTCCGGCGTCAGCTGGGACCTGCGCTCAACCGCCTTGCGACCCGACTCCTGGACCTCCGCCGACGCAGCGGGCCTGCCGATCTTCCCCGGCCTCGTCCGCTACGACGAGGCCGTCGCTGGACATGTCGACCACGCGATCCGCGTCACCTTCGACAGCACCCGCGACGCCTGGGTCCACCCCGCCTCGCACTGCGCCGGCGACACCGCCAATCCCGACGCGCCGGCGATGGGAACGCGACTGCGGTTGAAGGCGGGCTTCGCCCTCGGCGGCTTCGGCGGACCCGCCAGGGCGATCGCCGTAGCGCTGAAGCGCTACGGCATGATCGTCGCCGACAACGGCTCCAACTGGTTCTTCAGCGGCAGCAGCGACCGGCGCTGGGACGACGAGAGGCTCGACCAGCTGAAGCGGATTCCGGGAAGCGCCTTCCAGGTCGTGCGCAGCGCCGCCCACCCGCACGTCTGCTGAGCTTCAGCCGCCGTCGAGCGGAAGGTGGTGGAACTTGGCCCGTAGGCGGGAGCTCAATTCGCCCGCCGCCTTCTCGTCCTCCTCGTCCGGCCGACCGCTGACCAGCACGACCTCGTCGGCGACGAAGCTCTGCAGCTGGTCCTCGGTGGCCTGGACTATGTCCTCGTCACCGACGCGTGCCTCCGCGGCGATGCCGGCCTTGGCCAGCGCGGCGACGGTGACGACCAGATTCTTCTGCGCATCCTGCCGGGAGCCCTCAACGTCTGACGCCCAGCGGTCGAGAAAGCCGATCCGGGCGGGGGCGAGAACCAAGACCTCGTCGCCGTCGGCATCTCCTTCCCCCAGCTTCGCCGCGGCGGCGATCCGCTGAACCGCAGCGGGTGCCTCGACGGCCTCGGTGACGACCAAGAGCACGCGGTGGGGAGCGTCGCTCTGGGGTGGCGCGCCGATCGGTCCAAGCGGCTTCTGGCGTACCGCGACGACGACTATGACCACCACCGCCAGGGCCCCGACCGCAACCCCGACGCCTCCCCCTCCCAGCCAGAAACCGACGACGATGGGCACCGCGATTGCGGCAACGATCACCGGTAGCTTCCACGGAGCCATCGGCGTCGATTTTGGCTGAAACGGTCTAAACCCGGCGTCTGGCGCCGAGCATCGGCATGAGCAGCATCGCCAACCCGATCAGGATCACGATGATCCCGAGCAGATAGTTGACGAGCAGCGCCAAGACGATCCCGATGATGATTACCACTATTGAGCTAGGTGCCATGGCGGCACTGTTACCCAACCCCCGATTTCGGAAACGCCCGACTTGCACAGTGGCCCCCTCGGTCTGAGGATCGTCATCCGGTGGCGGCGCGGCTCAGCCGCTCCTCCTCCACGAGCGCGCGTCGCAGCGTCACGTCGAATGGCTCCGGATCGATCTCAAACGGCGCCGCGCCCGAGGGGTCGCTTACGACGGTGGCGGTGGTCAGGCCTTCGACCAGCGGACGGGCCACGTTGGTGTCGACCGGCGTGACCAGGCCGAGCCAGAGCGCCGACAGCCAGGGGGTCACGAACGGCACCGGCAACTTCGGCCGGGGGCGCTTGTCCATCGCCAGCGCCATCCGGTCGAGCATCTCGGCATAGGTGAGGACGTTTGGCCCGCCGATCTGCACCTCGCGGCCGGTTGACTCCGGCACCTCGGGCGCGCGACGCAGGTACTCGACCGTCGCGTCGATGCCGATCGGCTGAGTAGACGTATGAAGCCAGGCCGGGGCGATCATCACCGGCAGTCGATCGACCAGGTAGCGGAGGGTGCGATAGGACTCGCTGGCCGCGCCGACGACCATCGCCGCCCGGAAGTAGGTGAGGGGCGGGCCGTAGGCCGTGAGCACGCGCGCGGTTTCATGGCGACTGCGCAGGTGCTCGGAGGCGGAGTCGTCTCCGAGGCCCCCTAGATAGACCACCCGATCGACGCCCTCGCGCTTTGCCATGCGGGCGAAGTTGCGGGCGCCCTCGCGCTCACGCGCCGCGAAGTCGCCACCGCCGGCCATCGTGTGGACGAGGTAGTAGGCGACGTCGACTCCCTCGCCTGCACCGGCCAGGCTGCCCTCATCGGTGACGTCGCCGAGGTGAGCCTCGAAGCCCTCGCCTTCGAGCCGAGCGGCCTTGGATCGGTCGCGGGCGAGGGAGCGAATCGGCACGCCGGAATCGCGCAGCGAAGCGGCCAGGCGGGCGCCGACGAATCCCGTTGCTCCGGCTATGAGCACCTTTGCGGCGATATCTCCAGGGTACCCAGGGAGGTTTGCTATCTGAGCAGGCGGGCGCCGATCCGGTCGCCCAACGAGACCAGGAGCTTCAGCACGCGACCCGCAAGCGACATCACCAGGACGAGCAGGACGCCGTGGCGGCGGCGCGCGAGTCGGGGCGCGAGGCCGCCGGCAATCCCGGCGAGGCCCGGAAGCGGCCGGATGAAGAAGGTCAGTTCGCGGATCCTGCCGTCCGCCGCGAGCCGGAGCACCTGCGTCTCTTCGATCTCCTCGCCCACGAACCGACCGCGGTAGACGAGGATCCGCGACTCCTCGTCGCCGAAATCGTCGGTATAGGTGAATTCGCCGAGCTCGGCGAAGACGATCCCGAAGAGCTCCCGGGCCTGCTCGATCCCCTCGAACCGCAGCCGCGTGCTGACCGGCGAGTGGATCACCACGTCGGGAGTAAGGGTCGCCAGGATTCCCTCGAGGTCACGCCGTTCCGCCGCCTGGCGGAAGGCGCTGACGGAGGGTAGGGGCTCCGGATCGGCCATTGCCGCCAGTCTGGCAGGACGACGGCGATCGAACGCCAGCCCATCTTGGTGAACTGGACCGAAGCCGTGGCCATCGGGCTCGCCGATAGACTCTGCGGCGGCCAAGGGCGACGTAGGTTCACAACAACTGGGAAGGCCATGTCTCGACTGGGCGAGCGTGCACGGCGGCGGTGTCGAAGGGCGATCGGGGGTCTGGCGCTGCTTGCGGCGCTCTTGCTGGTGCTCCCCGCCGCCGCGTCCGCGTGCATCGAAGATGGGGGCGGCGAAGACAGGGCTCCGACGATCGGCGGCGAGCAGGTCAGCCCGACGACCCTCACCTACGAAGGCGGGACCGTCGTACTGACCGGCGAAGTCGAAGACGACTGCGGCATCCGCTCGGTCCACGGTGAAGTCGTCAACGAAGGCTTCGCCTCGTTCTTCGAGATGCACCCGGTCGGACCCGGCAGCTTCGTCACCGCGACCCTCTACCGGGGCGAAGCGCAGCTGCCACCGAATTACCAGGAATCGCCCGTCTACTACTTCGCGGTCATGGAAGCCGAAGACACCAACGGCTCGATCGAACACGCCTTCTCGGGAGAAATAGAAGTCGCGGCGGCCCCGGCGTTCGACGAAGCCCCATACGTCTCGAACGCAACGCTCAGTCCGCGCACGCTTGGCTCGGCGGGCGGACTGGTGACGATCGGCGCCGACGCCACCGACAACCGCTCCATCGCCAACGTTTTCGCGATCGTCACCTTCCCCGACAAATCGCAGCGAGAGGTTCCCCTGGAACCGACCAGCTCCCAACACTTCGAAGGCACCTTCCTAGCGCCGGCAAACCTCGGTCCGGCGCCTGAGGACTACTCCGTAGTCGTCTACGCCGAGGATGACATCGGCCAGACCGGCTCGGAAGGCGCGGACAGCTTCACGGTCGCGGCACCCGTCGCCCCGCCGCCCGACGGCGAATTGGTCGTGGGCGGCTCGACGAGGAGGTCCTTCGGCGGTGTGAAGGTCGGCCACGTGTCGACTAGACGCGTGGTGGTGCGCAACACGGGCGGTCGTGGGACCGCCCCGATCGGGGCTGCGATCACCACCTCAGGCGCACCCTTCTCGCTCCAGGGGGCGGTCGGCGGGAAGATCGAATTCGTCCTGAAACCCAGAGAAAGCCGCACCTTCACGATCGAATTCGAGCCGGTCGCCGCCGGGCCCGCCACCGGCTCGGTGGTCCTGACCCGCGCGGATGGGGCCCAGCCCTCGGTTTCAGTGAGCCTCACGGGCGTGGGCGTCGAACCGCGTAAACCGAAGCCACAAGACCGCGCCGACACGATCGATGACCGCTGACGCAGCCTGATCGCCGCCGCCAAAAATGGCGGAGCTGACAAAGTCAAGATCATCAGCCCCCCGGCTGGATTCGACGCGGCGATGAGTTTCGACCTCCCTCCCCGTGTGTACCTACGCACCGACCAATCGGACAAAGGAGAGCACCATGGCCGCGACCTACAGCTTCGACGTTTTCTCCAGCCTCGATGGCTTCGGCTCCACGAGCGGCGACTGGGGCGGCTATTGGGGCAAGCAGGGCCCCGAGCTGCTCGACCACCGCTTCGCCTTGTACGGCAAGGAGCAGCGAATGGTCTTCGGAGCCAACACGTATCGCGCCTTCGCGCAGATGCTGGCCTCGAGCACCGAGGAGTCCGAGGTGCGTGACCCATGGGTCACGCGGATGCGCAACCTGCCGGCGACGGTGGTTTCGACCACTCTGGAGGGCCCCCTCGACTGGCCGGACGCGACCATCGTGAACGGCGACGCCGTCGACGTCGTCGCCCGACTCAAGGAGGAGTCCGACGTGCCGTTGTGCTCTCACGGCAGCCTGTCGATGAACCGGGCGCTGATGGCCGCCGGCCTGGTCGACCGCGTCCGGGTGACGCTCTTCCCGGTAATCACCGGCCAGACCGGACGCGCGCCGATCTTCCAGGGTGCGGCCGACTTCGACCTCGAGCTGATCGAGAGCCGAACGCTCGACGGCAACATCCAAGAGCTCGTCTACCGGCCCACCCTGCATGGCTGAGCCTGTCGGTGCCGCCGTTCCGTGACTGGAGTTCGCTGCAGCGCCCCCGGCTGGATTCGAACCAGCGACCGTCGGATTAGAAGTCCGATGCTCTGTCCACTGAGCTACGGGGGCGGGTGCGCCTAGATTACGGCGCTCGTGGACGGCCTTGCGTAGGATCGTGCTCGATGCCGAGCATCGATGCGGGAGGAACCGAGCTTCACTTCGTGCGCGCCGGCAGTGGAGAGCCGCTGCTGCTGATCCAGGGCATGAGCGCAACGCACATGGCCTGGGGACGGCCGTTCCTCGAGCCGCTGGAGCGAAGCTTCGACTGCATCGCCTTCGACAACCGCGGCATGGGGCTTTCCGGACCGGCGCAGATGCCATTCGAGATCGCCGACCTGGCCGGCGACACCCTGGCGCTGCTCGACGCGCTCGAGATCGAGCGAGCCCACGTCGCCGGCATCTCGATGGGCGGGATGATCGCCCAGGAGCTGGCGCTTGGTCACCCCGAGCGGATCCGGACCCTGACCCTCGGCGCAACCTACTGCGGCGGCCCGGAGGGCACGCTGATGGCGCCGGAGGACCTGCAGATGCTCGGCGCGGCGATGGCCTCAGGAGAGCGCGAGCAGGTGCTTCGGGCGATGTGGGAGATCAACCTCTCCCCGGCCTTCCGCGAGGAGGAGGGTCGCTTCGAGGAGTTCTGCGAGATGGCGAACGCGCTGCCCGCGCCCCGGCAGGTGATCCTCCAGCAGATGCAAGCCTGCGCCGCCCATGACACGAGCGATCGCCTGGCCGGGATCGAGGTCCCGACGCAGGTCATCCACGGGACCGTGGATCGCCTGATCCGGGCCGAAAACGGAATCCAGATCGCCAGGCTCCTCTGCGTCGAGCCGCAGTTGCTGGAGGGCGTCGGCCACCTGTTCTGGTGGGAGCAGCCCGAGCGCTCGGCGGAGCTGATCCGCCAGCACGCCCTCGCCCCGGCCTGAGCTCAGCCTTTCGAGCCGACGTCGGCGCAGCTGGTGTCGAGCCTGCCCTTCACCTTGAACACGTAGTCCGGCTCCGGGGTGATGTCGGGCTCTTCGATCACCGTTTCCAAGGCCGGGTCGCTCTTCAGCCAGGCGTAGATCGGGTACCAGTATTCCGCTTCGGGTGAGTCCTGGGTGAACTTGCTGACGATCAGGAAGTCGTAGCTCCCTTCGTTGATCAGGCGCCGGAAGCGATGGCAGCTGGTCGCCAGCCGGTAGGTCCCGCGCGGCCCTTCGAGGCCGACGTACTGGACGTAGTTGTCGAGGTTGGCGCCGTAGAAACCGTACTGGCCGAAGAAGATCTCTCCCGAGCCGGCGATGCCGATCCTGGCGCCGTGCCGGTTGTGGGCGAAGGTGTACGCCTTGCGCGGCCCACCGTCCTGGAGGAAGGGGCTCGTGCGCGTGTAGTGCTGGTTGTAGTACTGGACCTCCTGGGCACGGCCGAGCGCCACGGCGAGCAGCAGGACTCCACCGGCCGCGATCGCCACGTAGGCCCGGCTCACCACCCGCCGCCCGCGCAGCAGGCCAAGCGCCGCCGGCGCCCAAACCAGGGCGAGGGTCAGGAACACCGTGCCGACTATGTAGCCGGGGTACCAGCGCGGCGTGGTCAGGACGGTGATCGCGTAGACGCCGAGCAGGAAGAGCAGCGTCTGCCAGGCGCGGCTGTCGGGCGCCCGCAGCGGTCGGGCGATGGGCAGCAGCGTCATCGCCAGCACCAGGCCGGGGACGAGGTAGCGGGTGTTGGTGAAGAAACCCGTCGGCGAGCCCTCCTGTCCCGCCGCAGTGAGCGGGGTGAAGACGTAGACCACCGCGGTCAGCAGCGCCGCCGCGGCGATTACCCGCAGGATCCGGTTGCGCGAGCGCACCGCGATGAAGACCGCGGCGGCGACGGCGGCGATCAGGATCAGCGGCCAGAGCGGCCCGAAGGCGTCGTCGAGGCGGGGGAAGAACCAGTGCCGGTAGACGGTCGGGTCGGTGAGGTAGTGGGCAACCGCGAAGCGCGGCCTCGGGTCGAGCGGCATCTGATCGGGTCGCGGCAGGTGGAGCGGCCCGAAGCCGGTCGTGGGAATCGGGTTGCCGCCGGTCTTGATCGCTGCCCTCACGTACCAGTAGCCGCCGATCACGAAGGTCGACAGTCCCAGCACCCAGGCGGTGGTCAGGCGCCGTCCCCGCCCGCTGAAGACGACCACGCCGACCGTTATCGCGACGACGGGGACGAGGAAGGTGAACTTCACCGAGGCGGCGAGTCCGGCGGCAATGCCGGCCAGCACCAGTGGCCCCTTGTCGAGCAGGGGCGCGTCCTGCTCGGGCGCGTCCTGGACCGCTCCCGCCGCCGGGGCCCGCCGTTGGTGCCCGTTGATCAGGAAGGCCGTGAAGGCGATCAGGAAGGCCAGTCCCATGATGTCGTTGCGCCCCTCGCCGGGCTGCGTCTCGATCATCACGCCGGCGTCGAGCACGATCGCTCCGGCGACCAGCGTCGCCGGCCCCACCTTGTAGGGGCGGCCTACGCACCACGCCGCCAACAGGGCGATCGCAAGCCAGATCAGGTTGATCAGCGGTGAGAGCCAGTCGGTCTTGAAGACGACGATGCCGGCGGCATGGACCAGCTCGGAGCTCTGCGGGTAGAACCACGCGGCCAGCCGCAGCGGATCGGTGAACTGGAGGTGGACCGTCGAGGCTTCCTGCGCGATCCGGGCGGCGAACGGCATGTGGTACCAGGTCGTGTCGCCGCCGAACATGCCGAAGTCGAGGCTGAGCTGCGAGGGGAAGGTCCACTCGGCGACGGTGAAGGAGGCGACGCCGAGGGCGATCGCGAAGGCAACCATCTGCACCCGCGGCGCGGCGATCTCGGCCGCGTCCCGCGGCGCCATCCGCCGTCCCAGCCGGGCGGCTCCCAACCCGACCGCGACGCAGACGATGACTATCCAGCCCTTGTGCAGGACGCTCAGCGTGCCGAGCAGCTCGAGCGAGACGATCAGCAGCGCGACGGCGATCGTGGCGTCGCCGAGGCGGGCGAGGGCGCCTGAGAACTCCGGCACGATCCAGCGCCGCAGCCAGTAGCCGCCGAGCCCGAGCGCGGCGACGATGCCGATCGTCGCCAGGCAGCCGACGAGGTAGGAGCCGAAGGAGGGGGTCACCGGCGCGAGATGCTATTCGCCGCGCCGGGCGCGCGAGCTACTCGGCGACAGCCGGGATGCGGCAGGAGACGCCGGTGCCGGCCAGGCCGCAGTAGCCGTTCGGCACCTTGTGCAGGTACTGCTGGTGATAGTCCTCGGCGTAGTAGAACGGACCGGCGGGCTCGACCTCGGTCGTGACCGGCTCGTGCCCGGCGGCGCGCAGCGCCTCGTCGTAGGCGTCCCGCGCCATCTCCGCCGTCGCCTTCTGGGCGTCGTTGGCGAAGTAGATGCCCGACCGGTACTGGGTGCCCACGTCGTTGCCCTGGCGCATGCCCTGCGTCGGGTCGTGCTCCTCGAAGAAGACCTTGAGCAGGTCGGAGTAGGAGACGGTCCGCGGGTCGAAGCCGACCAGCACCGCCTCGGCGTGCCCGGTCCTGCCGGAGCAGACCTCCTCGTAGGTGGGATTCGGCGTGGTGCCGTTCATGTAGCCGACTGCGGTGGTGTAGACGCCGTCGAGGTCCCAGAACAGCCGCTCCGCCCCCCAAAAGCAGCCGAGCGCGAAGTAGGCGACCTCGATCCCGTCTGGGAAGGGCGGCTTCAGCGGCGCGTCGAGGACGGTGTGGCGCTCGGGTACGTCGCAGGCGGGTTCGCTGCGTCCGGGCAGCGCCTCATCCGACGAGGGCAGCTGCGTCTTCTGCCGGCTCCAGAGCACTCCAAGAGGGTAGCGTTGCGCCATCGGCTGCCTGATCCTGCTCTTCGCGATCTTCTCGCCGCGCCTGGCGCTGTTCGTGCTGTTCCTCTTCAGCGACCTGCTCAGCCGCGCCTTCGACAGCTGGATCGTGCCCCTGCTCGGCTTCTTCCTGCTGCCCTGGACCACGCTGGCCTATGCCGTCATGTGGTCTTCCTCGGACGGGGTCAGGGGCTTCGAGTGGCTCATCGTCGTCCTCGCCTTCCTGATCGACGTCGGCGCCTTCACCGGCGGCGGCCGCCGCCGCGCCGAAACCCGCTAGGCGGAGCCGGCAGCCTCGAACGGATAGGCGAGCCGGATGTGCTCCTTGGCGAGCACGATGAAATCGCGTCGCACCGCCTGGCCGCCGGCGAGGGGCGTGATCTCGACGTCGAGCACGGGGATGAAGGCCACCTCGGGCCGGTTGACCGCGTCGGAGAAGCGGCTCTGGTAACCCTCGGGCGGCAACGTCACGTCGCCGACGACTAGATGCCGGTCGGTTTCGAAGACGACCCGTTCCCGGCGTCGTGGGCTTCCCTGGTGTTGCCCCTCCATCGCTGCGCTTATCGGCCTTTCCAGGGAAAACGCGACTGGATAAGCGTCCAGGCACGAGTCGGCGGACACCAGCGCTTCATCGGGGCGCCCGGATTCGAACCGGGGACCTCGGCCACCCAAAGGCCGCGCGCTACCAGGCTGCGCCACGCCCCGCTCGGGCCAGTGTAAGCGGTGGCGAGCCCGCCGGTGCGCGGCGAGAAACCGCTAGCTTTCCGGCCCGATGGCCGACGTGCGCCCGATCTACGCGACCCATTACGACCTCGACGTCGTCGGCTCGCTGCAGGACGTGGCGGCGCCGCCGTACGACGTGATCGACGCCGAGATGCGGGCGGAGCTGCTCGAGCGCTCCCCGTACAACGCCGTGGCGATCGATCTGCCGAAACCGTACGGCGAGACGGGGCCGCAGCAGACCGACGACGATCCCTACGAGCGGGCGGCGCGGATGATGGGGGAGTGGCGCTCCGCCGGCGCCCTGGTCGCCGACTCGGAGCCGGCGATCTGGGCGATGACCCAGGACTACACCGGTCCGGATGGGGCCTCGCGCACTCGCCACGGCATCCTCGCCCGGGTCAGGGTCGAGGACTTCTCCGCCGGTCAGGTCCTGCCGCACGAGCGCACCCTGCCGGGGCCGAAGAAGGACCGCCTCGACCTCACCCGCGCCACCCGCCACAACCTCTCGCCGATCTTCTCGCTGAGCACCAAGGATCCGTGGCCTCTGGTGGCGCCAGCCGTCGAGTCCGAGGCGCCGTGGGGTGAGGCCACCGACGAAGGCGGCACCGTGACCCGCGTCTGGCGGGTCGGCGACCGGGCGATCCAGGCGGAGGTGACCGAGCTGCTCGGCGAGGCGCAGCTGCTGATCGCCGACGGCCATCACCGCTACGAGACCGCGATCGCCTATCGCGACGAGGTCGGCGGCGAGGGCGGGCAGAGCTTCACCCTGATGGCGCTGACCGGCCTCGACGATCCGGGGCTCACCATCTTCCCCACCCACCGCCTGCTCTCCGGCTTCGGCGACGACCCCGATCGTCAGCGCCGCCTCGGCGAGGGCCTGCGCGAGCTCTTCGACGCGACCGAGGTGCCGCTCGACCAGCTCGATCCGCTCGGCGAGGAGGGCGCCGGGGTCTTCGGCCTCTACGACTCCTTCCACAAGCGCGGCTTCCGCCTGCGGCTGAAGGACAGCGCCGTCGCCGCGCTCGACGAGCAGCTCGCCGGCAAGCCCGAGGCATACCGCCGCCTCGACGCCGCCATCCTCGAGACCCTGGTGCTGAAGGGCATCGCCGGCCTCAGCGAAGACGACATCCTCGCCAAGCGCGGCCTCGGCTACTCGAAGAGCGTCGAGGACTCGCTCGCCCTGCTCGAGGACGGCACCTACGACGTCGCCTTCATCCTCCGTCCGATCCCCGTCGACCAGGTGCGGGCGATCTGCGAGAGCGAGGAGAACATGCCGCCGAAGTCGACCTACTTCTTTCCCAAGGTCCTGACCGGGCTGGTCTTCAACCCGGTCGGCTGAGCCGCAGGCCAGGTCACAACCCCCGGCTTGCGGGGGCCGGCGCCGCGCGTAGGATGGGCCGGCAATGGTCAAGATCTACACCCGCAAGGGAGACGACGGCTCGACCTCGCTCTGGTACGGGGGCCGGGTTCCCAAGCACCACGGCCGCACCGAGGCATACGGCGCCCTCGACGAAGCCTGCTCGCAGCTCGGCGTGGCGCGCGCCCTCTGCGGGTCCGAGCAGGCCGAGCTCGCCGCCGACCTGCTCCGCCTCCAGGACGACATCTTCGTCGCCGGCGCCGAGCTGGCCACGGCGCCGGAGGCCGCCGAGCGCCTCGAAGACGGCATCAGCCGCACGACCGAGGCGATGGTCTCCGAGCTGGAGGAGGCGATCGACCGCTACATGGAGCGGGTCGAGCTGCCGCCGCAGTTCGTCATCCCCGGCGGCAACCAGCTCTCGGCGCAGCTCGACGTCGCCCGCACGACGATCCGCCGCGCGGAGCGGCGGATCAGCGCCCTCAACGAGGGCGGCGGGCTGGCGAGCGATACGGTCATCCACTTCGTCAACCGCGCCTCGGACCTGGCCTACGCGATGGCCCGCTTCGCCGACGTCGACGACCCGGCCCTGTTCGAGGGCAGGCGCAGGGGCCGATCGTGAAGGTCGTGGCCCGCCGCCGCGAGGGGTACGTCCACGACGTCGAGATCGAGGGCGGGCACACCGTCGTCGTCGACGAGCCCGTCGAGGTCGAGGGCGGCACCGACGCCGGCCCCTCCCCCACCCGCCTCCTCGCCGCCGCCCTCGCCGGCTGCGTCGCCGTGACGGTCGAGATGTACGCGCGGCGCCAGGGATGGGAGGTCGGCGCCGTCGAGGTCGAAGTCGACGTCTCCTACGAGGGCCACGCGCCGCGCTCCCTCGCCGTCACCCTGCGTCTGCCGGCCGGCCTGAGCGATGAGCAGAAGGAGCGGCTGACGGTCGTCGCCCGCAAATGCCCGGTCCACAAGGTGCTCGCCACCGAGACGCCGGTCTCGGTCTCCGACCGCGTCGAGGAGCTTCCCGTTGCCTGACTACGTCATCGTCGGCGCCGGATCGGCCGGCTGCGTGCTGGCCGGCCGGCTCAGCGAAGACCCGAGCGTCGAGGTGCTGCTGATCGAGGCCGGCGGCGGCAATCGCCACCCCAACGTGCGGATCCCAGCCGCCTTCGCCAAGCAGTTCAAGACCAGGCGCGACTGGGACTTCAGCACCGAGCCGGAGCCGCATTGCGCGGACCGCCGCCTGTTCGTCCCGCGGGGCAAGGGCCTCGGCGGCTCGAGCTCGATGAACGCGATGCTCTACGTCAGGGGCCACCCGCTCGACTACGAGCGGTGGGAGGCGAGCGGCGCCCACGGCTGGAGCTGGGACGGCATGCGGCCCTACTTCCTGCGCGCCGAGGACAACGCCCGCGGCGCCTCCGAGCACCATGCCACCGGCGGCCCGCTGCGGGTCGAGGACGAGCGCTCGCCGCGCCCGCTCACCGCGAGCTTCCTCGAGTCCTGCGCCGCGGCCGGGATCCCGCGCATCGCCGACTACAACGGCCCCGAGCAGGACGGAGCCGCGCTGGCCCAGGTGACCCAGCGCAACGGCCGGCGCTGGAGCGCGGCGGACGCCTACCTTCGTCCGGCCCGCAGCCGCGGCAACCTCACGGTCGTCTCCGGCGCTCACGTGGTCGGCCTCGACCTTCGCGACGGCCGCGCCGCCGGCGTGCGCTACCGCCGCCGCGGGCGCGAGCGGTCCGCCGTCGCCAGCCGCGACGTGATCCTCGCCGCCGGCGCGCTCGGCTCGCCGCAGCTGCTGATGCTCTCCGGCATCGGCCCCGCCGAGCAGCTGCGGCAGCTCGGCATCCCCGTGGCCGTCGACCTGCCGGCCGTCGGCGAGAACCTCCAGGACCACCCCTACCTGACCTCCGTCTGGGACGTGCCGACCGGCGGCTCGCTCGCCGACGCGGAGAAGCCCAAGGCGATGCTCGAGTACCTGCTGCGGCGCAGCGGGCCGCTGACCTCGAGCGTCGCCGAGGCGCTCGCCTTCGTGCGCAGCAAGCCGGGGCTCGCTCAGCCGGACCTCCAGTTCCACTTCGCGCCCGCCTACTTCGTCGACAACGGCTTTCAGGAATACGACGGCCACGCGATCACGATGGGTCCGGCGCTGGTCGCCCCGCGAAGCCGTGGCTGGGTGCGCCTGCGATCGGCGAACCCCGCCGACAAGCCGCGGATCCTGACCAACTCGCTGGCCGAGCGGGAGGACGTGGCGGCGCTCCTCGCCGGAACGCGGCTGGCGCGCGAGATCGCCGCGGCCGAGCCCTTCGCCTCCGTCCTCGGGCGGGAGCTCTTCCCGGGGCCGGAGATCGGCGACGACGACGCCCTCGCCGACGACCTGCGGCGCCGCGTCGAGCTGCTCTACCACCCGGTCGGCACCTGCCGGATGGGCTCCGACGAGGAGGCGGTTGTCGATCCAGAGCTGCGAGTGCATGGCATCGAGGGACTGCGGGTCGCGGACGCATCGGTCATGCCGGTCATCCCCAGCGGCAACACCAACGCGCCGACCATCGCCGTCGCGGAGCGGGCGGCCGACGTGATCGCCGGAAAGCACCTCCTCGGCTGATGAATTTGGGGCTGCAAGGGCGCTCCTGCGCGGTGACCGGCGCCAGCCGCGGGATCGGCCGCGAGACGGCGCGGCTGCTCTGCGGCGAGGGCGCGAACGTGCTGCTGGTGGGCCGCAACGAGGAACGGCTGGCGGCCGCGAGGGACGAGGCCGCCGCGACGGGAGCCGAGGCCGGCGGCCGCGCCGAGGCGCTGGCGCTCGACGTGACGGAGGCCGGCGCCGGGCAGCGGATGCTCGAGGCGGCGTCGGCAAGCTTCGGCTCTCTCGAGGTCCTCGTGAACAACGCGGGGGCGGCGCGGTGGCGCGACCTCGACGATGTCCCCGACGAGGACTGGTACGCCCAGTACGAGCTGAACGTGATGGCGCCGCTGCGGGCGATGCGCGCCACCGCGCCGGCGATGGCCGAGCGGGGCTGGGGCAGGATCGTCAACGTCTGCTCCACCGCCGGCAAGCGGCCCTCGGCGGCGATGCCGGAGTACTCGGTGGCCAAGGCGGCCGAGCTCTCGCTCTCGCGCCTCTTCGCCGACCGCTACGCCAAACAGGGAGTGCTGGTCAACGCGATCTGCCCGGGCCCGGTCGAGGCCGAGCTGTGGATGGAGCCAGGCGGCCTGCTGGACCAGTCGCGGGAGATGTCGGGGGCCGGCGACCGCGCGGAGGCGCTTGCGGAAGCGGGAGCAAAGCGGCCGATCGGCCGCCTCGCCGAGGTCGGTGAGATCGCCGCCGCGATCGTCTTCCTCTGCTCCGATCGCGCCTCCTACGTCAGCGGCGCCGCCTGGTCGGTCGACGGCGGCACCGTCCAGGTGATCATCTGAATCGCGTGGCGTCTTTCTCTCGCATACCGAGAGGAAAGCGCCATTGACCGACGCGGCTGTGCTTCTGCCCCTCTACGGTTGGCCGAAGGAGCCAGGCCTCGTCTTCACTGAGCGGCGTGCCGACCTGCGCCGCCACGCCGGCGAGATCTCGTTTCCGGGTGGTCGCAAGGACGAGGGCGACGCCGATCTGGCGGCGACGGCGCTGCGCGAGGCCGAGGAGGAGATCGGCCTCGACCCGTCCCGAGTCGAGATCGGCGAGCAGCTGCCGGCGACGGGCACGTTCGTCACCGGATACACCATCCATCCCTTCGTCGGCCACATCCCCCACCCCGGCGAGCTCGACCTCGAGCCCAACCCGGCCGAGGTCGAGACCGTCCTCACCTTCTCGCTGGACCTGCTGCGCGAGGGCTACGCGATGCGCCGCCTGATCCGCCGCGGCGTTCCCATCCACACCCCCACCTACGAGGTCGAAGGACACCTGATCTGGGGGGCGACCGCCAGGATCCTCGGCGATCTCCTCGAGCGGGTCTAAGGCGCCGTAACCAAGCCGACTGAGGACACCGCCAGGCGCCTGCTACGGCGCCTTAGACGGCTGGGGGACTATGCGGATGTAGGGACGCGGCTCCTCCCAGCCCTCCGGGTAGATCTCCTTCGCCTGATCGTTGGAGACCGAGCCGGCGATGATCACGTCGTCCCCCGGCTGCCACTGGGCCGGCGTCGCGACTTTGTGGTCGGCGGTGAGCTGCAGCGAATCGATCACCCGCAGCACCTCGTCGAAGTTGCGCCCGGTCGTCATCGGGTAGACGAGGATCAGCTTGATCTTCTTGTCGGGCCCGACGACGAAGACGTTGCGGACGGTCTGGTTGTCGGCCGGCGTCCGCTCCGCGGCGTCGCCCGAGACGTCGGCCGGCAGCATCCCGTAGAGCTTGGCGACCTCGAAGTCGGCGTCGCTGATGATCGGGTAGTTCGGCGCGGTGCCCTGGGTGTCCTCGATGTCCTTGGCCCAGTCCTCGTGCTTGTCGAGCGGGTCCACCGATAGCCCGATGATCTTCACGTTGCGCTTCGCGAACTGCGGCTCGATGCTCGCCATGTAGCCGAGCTCGGTCGTGCAGACCGGCGTGAAGTCCTTCGGGTGGGAGAACAGCACCGCCCAGGAATCGCCGATCCAGTCGTGGAACCTGATCCGCCCCTCGGTCGTCTCGGCCTCGAAATCGGGTGCTTCGTCACCAAGTTGCAGCGCCATCGGACCGCTCCTCTCGGATGCTCGTTTGAGCGTATTCGCCTAATTCCCATCCGATTTTAGAGATGCGGCTCAGCGTCTCGTTCCGGCGAGGCTGAGCGTCCCGTTCACCACTGCTTCGGCCCACACGGCGAGCGGCTCTGCCCAGGTGGTCGAGTCCTGCGGATCGACGAAGGTCGACGAGGTCGGAATCCGCCAGGTGTCCGAGGCCGTCTGGACGGCCGCCTGGCCGCGGGCGAGCACGGCCGGATCGACGCTCCCCGCCGCCTCGTAGACGAATCCCCGCACGGGCGTTTCGACCAGTCGCTCGAGCAGGCGCTCGAGTCGCGGCCCGTGGATGGCGGAGAGCTGCTCGGCTCTGCCGCGCGCCGACCCGAGCAGCCAGGCCACCACGGTCACGTCGCCGATCAGATCGAGGACGGTGTCCGGCCGTGCAGGGTCCGCCAGCGCCGCCTCGATTCCCGCCGCCTCGATCGGCGCCAGCCCCTCCGCACGCCGGCTCGTGCCGCGCACCGCCCAGCCCTCGGCGAGCAGGCCCTCGGCGAGCAGACGCCCGCGGCAGCCGCAGCCCACGATCAGCGCCCGCGCCAACGACCGTTCGCCTCAGCCCCCGAACGGGTCGCCCCGCCGCAGGCGCTGCAGCTCCTCCGCTTCGATCTCGGCACGCAGGGCGTCCTCAGTCAGCTCCGCGGCGCCCCGGCGGCGCCGCATCTCGTTCTGTGCCTCCAGCATCTGGCGCACGTCGTCGATCTCATTTTGAACCTCGACTTCAGGGCTCCGCGTCGGCTTCCAGTCGACGAGGTCAGCGGTGCTGCCCTGGTAGAAGTGGCCGATCAGCAGCAGCACGCCGATGATCAGCGCCAGCATGCCGAGCGTGAACAGGACGAATCCCATCGGCTCAGGATACGGCCGCGGCTCACGTCGCCTTTAATGCCCTCCATGTCCGAGGCCTTCCTGATCGACGCGGTCCGCACGCCGATGGGCGCCTACCGCGGCGCGCTCTCCGGCGTGCGCCCCGACGACCTGGCCGCCCACGTGATCCGCGCCGTGGTCGAGCGGACCGGGGTCGACCCGGCCGAGATCGTCGACGTCTACCTCGGCGCCGCCAACCAGTCCGGCGAGGACAACCGCGACGTGGCCAGGATGGCTGCGCTGCTGGCGGGCCTGCCGGACAGCGTTCCCGGGGCGACGGTCAACCGCCTCTGCGCCTCGGGCCTCGAGGCGGTCAACTGCGCCGCCCGCGCGGTCAAGCTCGGCGAGGGCGACCTCTACCTGGCCGGCGGCGTCGAGTCGATGAGCAGGGCACCGTGGGTGGTCGAGAAGCCGGAGCGGGGCCTGCCGCGCGGCCCGCAGACGATGCACGACACGACGCTCGGCTGGCGAATGATCAACCCGCGCATGGCAGAGCTCGGTGTCTCGACCGAGTCGATGGGCGAGACTGGCGAGAACGTCGCCGAGCGCCACGGCATCAGCCGCGAGGACCAGGACGCCTTCGCCCTGCGCAGCCACCAGCGGGCCGTCGCCGCCGCCGAGGCCGGCATCTTCGCGGCGGAGATCGTCGCGGTCGAGGCGCCGAAGGGGCGCGAGAAGGTCGCGGTCGAGGCGGACGAGGGGCCACGGCCGGACGCCTCCCCGGAGAAGATGGCGGCGCTGAAACCGGTCTTCCGCGAGGGCGGCACCGTCACCGCCGGCAACGCCTCGACCCTCAACGACGGCGCCGCCTGCCTGCTAATCGCCTCCGAGGCGGGGGTCGAGCGGCTCAGCGCCGAGCCCCTCGCGCGTGTCGTGGCCAGTGGCGTCGCCGGGGTGGATCCCGCCTATATGGGGATGGGCCCGGCGGCCGCGATACCCCGCGCCCTCGCCGCCGCCGGCCTGGAGCTGGAGCAGATCGATCTGATCGAGCTCAACGAGGCCTTCGCCTCGCAGGTGATCGCCTGCGCTCGCGAGCTTGGCATCGACGAGGAGCGGCTCAACGTCAACGGCGGCGCGATCGCCCTCGGCCATCCGCTCGGGTGCTCCGGCGCCCGCCTCACCACGACGCTCGTTCGAGAGCTGCGTCGTCGCGGCGGCCGCTACGGCATCGCGACGATGTGCGTCGGCGTCGGACAGGGCCTGGCCACCGTCTTCGAAGCCGTGTGACTCCCCAATGAAGTCTCTGGGGTCACATACCGGCCCAAATGCTTCAGGTAGCCTCGCGCCTCGATGACGGTCGAGCTCGAAGAACTCGCAAGCGTCGACGGGCGAGTGACCCCGACCGCCGACGCGACCGTGCCGATGAAGGACGACGGCCTCTACCGGGGCGACGGCGCCTTCGAGGTGATCCGGCTCTACGACGGCCTTCCCTTCGCCCTTGACGACCACCTCGACCGGCTCGAGCGCTCCGCCGCCGCAATTCAGCTCGGGTTCGACCGTCCGGCGATGGAGCGGGAGATCGAGGCGCTGCTGAAGGAGGCCGATCGACCCGACGGCCAGCTGCGCCTGATCGTCACCCGGGGCGGCCGACGCATCGCGGCGGTCGAGCCGATCCCGGCGCACGCCGAGACGCTGCGCATCGCCACCGTCACCTACAGCCCCTCGGTGATCCTCAACGGCGTCAAGTCGCTCTCCTACGCGGCCAACATGCAGGCGACGCGCCTCGCCAAGGCACAGGGCGCCGATGAGGCGGTGCTCGTCACGCCGGACGGAATCGTGCTGGAGCCGCCGACCTCGGCGATCTTCTGGGTCTCCCCACAGGGCGCTCTGCGCACCCCAGCCCTCGACGTCGGCGTGCTCGAATCGATCACCCGCGACCGCCTGGTCAAGGCCCTTCAGGTGGAGGTCGGCGCCTGGCCGGTCGCCGACCTGCGCGCCGCCCGCGAGGCCTTCCTGGCCTCGACCACGCGCGAGATCCAGGCCGTCTCCGCGATCGATGGCAGCCCCCTGCCAGAAGCGCCCGGACCGCGCACGCGCGAAGCGCAGGAGGCCTTCGCGGCGACCCTGGGGCGTGAGCTTCCGACCACCAACGACCAGAAGGAGTGAGATGGACTTCCAGCTGACCGACGAGCAGCGGCTGATCTCCGACGCGGCGCGCGAATTCGCCGACCGCGAGATCGTCCCACGAGTCCGCGAGAACGATCGCGCCGCACGCTTCGACCGCGAGCTCGCGAGCAAGCTCGGCGAGGTCGGCTACCTCGGCGCGCCGGTCGCCGAGGAGTACGGCGGCCGCGGCCTCGACTATCTCGGCTACGGCCTTATCGTCGAGCAGGTCGGCCGCGCCGACTCCTCCGCCCGCACCGTCGTCTCGGTGCAGACCTCGCTGGTCGCCGGCTCGATCGAGCGCTGGGGGACGGAGGAGCAGAAGCGGCGGTGGCTGCCACGGCTCTGCTCGGGAGAGGCGCTCGGCTGCTTCGGCCTGACCGAGCCCGACACCGGCTCGGACGCCGCCAACCTGCGCACCCGCGCCACCAAGACCGACTCCGGCTGGTCGATCAGCGGCCAGAAGATGTGGATCTCGCTCGGCAACTTCTCCGAGCTGGCGCTGATCTTCGCCCAGACCGATCCGGAGAAGAAGCACCGCGGCCTCGCCTGCTTCCTCGTCCCGACCGCCAGCGAGGGCTTCACCTCGCAGGAGATCCACGGCAAGCTCGGGCTGCGCTCTTCCGACACGGCCGAGCTCTCGCTCGACGGCGTCGAGGTCGGGGAGGACGCGATGCTGGGTGAGATCGGCGACGGCTTCAAGGTCGCGATGAGCGCCCTCGACAACGGCCGCTACAGCGTCGCGGCTGGCTGCGTCGGCATCTGCGACGGCTGCGTCGACGCCTCCGTCGCCTACGCCAAGGAGCGCAAGCAGTTCGGTGTGCCGCTGGCCCGGTTCCAGCTGGTACAGGAGATGATCGCCGACATGATCCTCAAGCGCGACGCATCGCGGATGCTCGTCTACCGAGCGGGCGCCCTGAAGGACGAAGGCAAGCCGAACACGATGGAGACCTCGGTGGCGAAGCTGTATGCGACCGAGTCGGCGGTCGAGTGCGCCAACCTGGCGATCCAGGTACATGGCGGCGCCGGCTACGTCGACGACTATCCGGTCGAGCGCTACCTGCGCGACGCCCGCGTGACCACTCTCTACGAGGGAACCTCGCAGATCCAGAAGCTGATCATCGGCCGCGCCGCGACCGGGATAAACGCCATGATGCCGCTCGAGGCCGAGTAGGGGAACCGGTGGCGGACCTGGTCGAGAGCAGCCGCGACGGCCACGTCGCCCTGCTCCGCCTCAACCGGCCCGAGGCCCGCAACGCCCTCTCGCCGGAGGTTATGGAGGCGCTTGCCGCCGAGCTGGAGCGGCTCGACCCCGATCCGGAGGCGCGCTGCATCGTCATCGCCGGCTCCGACGAGGTCTTCGCCGCCGGTGCCGACATCAAGGCCCTCAGCGAACGCAGCTTCGCCGAGTCGCTGCGCCACCCCTCGGCCTCGTTCTGGCGGCGGGTGGCCGCGGTGAAGACGCCGCTGATCGCGGCGGTCTCCGGCTACGCGCTGGGCGGCGGCTGCGAGCTGGCGCTCGCCTGCGACATGATCGTCGCGGCTGGCAGCGCCACGTTCGGGCAGCCGGAGATCCGCCTCGGGATCATCCCCGGCGGCGGCGGCACGCAGCGCCTGGCGAGGGTGATGGGCAAGCAGCGGACGATGGAGTACGTGCTCACCGGCAGGCGCTTCGACGCGCCGACGGCGCATGAGCTCGGCATCGTCAACGTGGTCGCCGAGGACGGCCAGTGGCTCGAGGCGGCGATGGAGCTGGCCCGGACCGTCGCCGAGCGACCGCCGATCGCCGTTCGCCTGGCCAAACAGGCGGTGCTGACGGCGGAGGAGACCGGCCTCTCGAGCGGCCTCGAGAACGAGCGCCGCCTCTACGAGCTGGCGATGGCGACCGAGGACCGGGTCGAGGGGATGCATGCCTTCCTCGACAAGCGCGAGCCGAGATTCGAGGGCAAATGACCGCCGGCGGGCCTGAAACGGGACCATGGGTCACGTTTTAGGCCCGCCGGCCGAGGTCCGGCGGGTGGGCGTGGTCGGCGCCGGCACGATGGGGGCCGGAATCGCCCAGATCGCGGCGCTCGGCGGCTATGAGACCGTCCTGCACGATCCGATTCCGAAAGCGCTGGAGACCGGCATCGAGCGCCTCCGCGGCGACCTGGCGAAAGGCGCCGCGAAGGGACGCTGGACCGAGGCCGAAGCCGACCAGGCCGGCGATCGAGTCGGCGCCGCGGCGAGTCTCGGCGACCTCGCGGGCTGCGGCCTGGTCGTGGAGGCGGCGCCGGAGGACCTCGAGCTGAAGCGGGAGCTGTTCGCGGCGCTGGCGGATGCCTGCGGCCCCGAGGCGATCCTCGCCAGCAACACCTCCTCGCTGCCGGTCACCGCGATCGCCGCCGAGGCGCCCAACCCGGAGCGAGTCGTCGGCATGCACTTCTTCAACCCGCCGGCGCTGATGAAGCTGGTCGAGGTGGTCGCCACCGAGCACTCCAGCGAAAGCGCCCTGGCGGCGACGACCGAGGTCGGCCGCCGCATGGGACGAACGCCGATCCGCGCCAAAGACAGTCCCGGCTTCATCGCCAACCGGCTCGCCCGTCCCTTCAGCCTCGAGTCGCTGCGGATGCTCACCGAGGGGCTCGCGGACGCGGCGACGATCGACCGTGTCGTCCGGCTCGGCGGCGGCTTTCGGATGGGCCCTTTCGAGCTGATCGACCTGATCGGCCTCGACGTCAACCTCAGCGTCGCCCGCTCCTTCTACGCCCAGGGCGGCGAGCCGGAGCGCTGGCGGCCCAGCGCGATCCAGGAACGGCTGGTCGGCGAGGGACGACTCGGCCGCAAGAGCGGCAGCGGCTTCTACGAGTACGGCGACGGACCGCACCGCGAGCCGGATCCCGACCTCGGCATCGAGGCACCGACGCTCGATCCGGCCGCGCTTGCCCGAATCGACCCGGCCGCGGAGGCAATCCTGCCCCGCCTGTTCGCCCAGATCGCCAACGAGGCCGCCTTCGCCCTCGAAGAGGAGGTCGGCTCGCCGGATGACATGGACACCGCGATGCGCCTCGGCTTCAACTGGCCCCGCGGCCCGCTCGAGCTGACCGGGCTGATGGGCGCCGGTGCCGCCGTCGCTCTCCTGCAGGAGCTGCGCCGACGCCACGGCGAGGCATACCGGCCCGCTCCAGGGTTGCATCGCATAAGTTGAGACTTATCAGTCTCTTTTAGGTATGTTGCGAGTCTCATTCCCCAATAAGGAGAGACCTTGCGAACTCGACTGCTTGCGGCCGCCCTGGCTGCTGCCGCGCTCACCATCCCCGCCTCCGCCGCGGCGGCCGACAAGGACTGCTCGGACTTCAGCTCATGGAAGGCGGCGCAGAAGTACTACAGGCACCATGGCGGACCGCGATACGACCCCGATCACCTCGATGCCGACCACGATGGCATCGCCTGCGAGAGCTTGCGTTAGGACAGTGGACGAACCCCAGCGAGTTCCGCCTCAGGGGCGCCTGAGGCGGAACATCGCCTCGTCCACGTAGCACCAGCTCCAGTCCTCGCCCGGCTCGGCGGAGCGGATCAGCGGATGCCCGCTCCGCTCGTGGTGCGCCGTGGCGTGCTTGCCTTCCGAGTTGTCGCAGCAGCCGATGTGGCCGCAGCTCTGGCACATCCGCAGGTGCACCCAGTTCATGCCCAGCTTCAGGCACTCCTCGCAGCCGGCGACCTCCTCGGGCGGATCGAAGTACTCGATCGAGGCGATGTGTGAGCAGATCGAAGCCGTTCCACGACCTTAGAGCATGCCACTCGAGCCTGGCCAAGTCAGACATTCGTCTGCTGAGACAAAGAGTTACTATGTCGTCTCCCATGCGTCACATCTATTTCCCTAGCCTGGAGACATGGAGGCGATGAGGCAGAGCTGGACGGACGACCGGCTCGACGATCTATCCCGGCGGATGGACGAACGCTTCGACCACGTCGAAAGCGAGATGCAGCGCAGCGAAAGCCGGATCCGCACTGAAATGAGCGAGAACTACGTGCGGCTCCGAGAAGAGATCGCCAAGGTGCACAACGACACTCGCCAGATGAATGCCGAGATGCACGCCTTTCAGCGGACGATCATCCAGGTCGGCGGCGGCATGGTGGCCACCCTCGCCGTCACGCTCGCCGGGCTGCTGGTGACGAGCGTCTGAACGGACGCGACTGCGGATCGACGCGCGTCTGCCGCCATCTGCAATGGTGGGCGGATGAGCGGCGGCGACGGAGGCGGGGAGCCGATCACCGAGGAGGGGATCGCCGCCCTGCGCGCGGAAATCGAGCAGCTCGAAGGCCGGGGACGGGCTGAGATGGCGGCGAGGATCAAGGTTGCGCGCGAGATGGGCGACCTCAAGGAGAACGCCGAGTACCACATCGCCAAGGAGGACCAGGCGCACCTCGAGACCAAGATCAAGCGCCTGCGCGAACGCCTGCGCACGGCGGTCGTGGTCGAGGTGGACGGCGGCACCGATCGCTTCAGCTTCGGTCGCACCGCCGAGGTCCTCGACGAGGGGAAGGGCACGGTCAACACCTGGACCCTCGTCGGCTCGACCGAGGCGGATTTAGCAGCGGGAAGGCTGTCAGCGGAGTCGCCGATCGGCCAGGCTCTGCTCGATGCCGAGCCCGGCGTGCCGGTAGAGGTCCAAACCCCCGGCGGGGCAAAGACCTTCGTAGTGCAGCAGTTGCTGGCGTAAGGTCGCCTGACCAAGCAGATCAAGGACGCAGGGAGCGTGGCGTGCTCTGCACGCGAGCGACCGAGGACGCCGAGATGCGCCGCTCAGGCGACCTTAGGCGCGATCTCGGTGGGCTCGCCGCCGGGCATCCAGTGAGCCTCCGCCATCGGCGGGGTATCTCGCAGGTACCACTCGGCGTCGAGGGCGCCCATGCAGCCGGTGCCGGCGGCGGTGACCGCCTGGCGGTAGGTCCGGTCGACCACGTCGCCGACGGCGAATACGCCGCCGAGGTTGGTCTTGGTGGAGCCGGGCTGGGTGAGGATGTAGCCGTCCTCGTCGGTGTCGACCTGGTCGGCGACGACCTCCGAGCGGGGAATGTGCCCGATCGCCACGAAGGCCCCTTCGGTGTCGAAATCCTCGGTCTCGCCCGTCTCGGCGTTGCGCAGCCTGACGTGATCGAGGTTGCCGCCCTCGCCGCCGACGAACTCCTCGGGGACGAAGGGCGTCTTGAACTCGATGTTGCCCTGCTCGTGGGCTCGCTGCTGCATGATCTTCGAGGCACGGAGCTCGTCGCGCCGGTTGACGATGGTCAGGTCGCTGGCGTACTTGGAGACGAAGATCGCGTCCTCCATCGCCGAGTCGCCGCCGCCGATCACCATCACTTTTTTTCCTTTGAAGAAGGCGCCGTCGCAGACTCCGCAAGTGGAGACGCCGCAGCCGCTCAGCTCCATCTCCCCGGGGATGCCGAGGCGGCGCGGCTCCGCCCCCATCGCCAGGATCACGGTTTTGGCGCGGTGCTCCTCGTTGCCGAGAAACACCCTTTGCAGATCGCCGTCGCTGAGCTCGACCCGGTCGACGTCGTCGGTGACGAAGCGAGTCCCGAAGCGCTCCGCCTGGGCGCGGAACTGGTTCATCATCTCGGGCCCCATGATGCCCTCCGGATAGCCCGGATAGTTCTCGACGTCGGTCGTGTTCTGTAGCTGCCCCCCCCACTGGAAGCCCTCGAAGACGAGGGGCTCGAGGTTGGCGCGAGCGGTGTAGAGGGCGGCCGTGTACCCGGCGGGCCCGCCGCCGATGACGATCACGTTCTCGACCTTGCTCTGTGCTGATCCCTGGTCTGCCATCTCCGCCGCCGGAAGTCTAATACTTTACTTTTTATAGTAACGAGCCGGTCAACCGACTTCCGCCGACCCGGCGGCTGCCGGAACCTCTCTCAGGTGCCTGCCCCGGTTCACCGGCAGGCCCTCGGCTTCCCACCGCACGACGCGTTTGCGCAGCTGGAAGAAGGCGACGATCCCGAACGGGATCGGCAGCCAGAAGGCGACCAGCCGGTAGACCAGGATCGCTGGGAAGACCGTCTCCTCGGGGATGCCGAAGAGCACGAAGGCGCCGATCATGCCGGCGTCGACGGCCCCTACTCCCGCCGGCGCCAGCGGAAAGAGGTTGGCGACCATGCCGAGGAAGAAGCCCTGCACGACGACGGCCACCGGCACTTCCACCCCGAAGGCCTGGAACGAGGCCCAGAGAATCCCGATGTTCGCCGCCCAGAACCCGGCAGCGCCGATCACGGCGAGGCCGCCGCGGGAGGGGTGTGCGAAGAGGCTGAGCGCGAACCGGAACCCTTCCGCCGCGATCGCCGGCACCTTCGCGACGTTGGCGGCGATCGCCTGCGCCCGCTCGCCGTGGGCGTGTCTGGCCAGCCGGCGGCCGAGGTCCGAGGGAATCAGCGCCAGCAGCAATCCGAGCAGGAGCAGCAGGCCGGCGACCGCCGCGGGGACGACCGTCAGCTCGACCGAGTGCTTGCCCGGCAGGACGCCGGTGCGCAGGAGGATGCCGAAGACGATCAGGGCGAAGGGGTAGAAGACGTAGTGCAGGGCAAGGAAGGCGACCATGCGGCGGCCGACCTCGCGGCGCCGCATCCCGGCCTTTCGCAGCGCCCAGTAGGTCAGGGCGATGCCACCGGCCCCGGCGGCCGAGAAGAGCAGCGTCGCCGCCACCCCGGCCATGTTGATCTCGTACGTCTCAGCCCAGTCGAGGCGCAGCACGTCGCCGCCGACCACCGCTTTGAAGAGAGCGACGTAGGTCGCGAGGGCGACCAGGTTGAAGCCGATCGCGACGACGATCCAGACCGCCTCGGCATCGCTGAGCTTGCTCAGCGCGTCGCCGAGGCCGACCAACCTGGGAAACAGGAAGTAGATGCCGATCAGCAGCAACAGGACGACGAGCAGCGTCTGAGCCACCCGCCGCCGCGTGAACAGCGGCAGCTCGTAGCCGCCGCTTTCGTTCGCCGGCTGCTCGGGAGACACGCCAAGAAGCTACCCGTTCGCCAGGCGCTCCAGGCCCTGCAGTCGTCGATTCACCGCCTCGACCACCGGCTCGCCCAGCGCCTCGGCGCGCCGCACGGCGACGACCAGGCCGGCACCGGCGAGCAGATCGGTCACGTAGTGCTCGCCCAGGTAGACGAGCGCGAAGCCGAGCGTCAGCGCGTAGGCCCAGCCGGCGGCACCGGCGATCCTCCCCGTCTCGCTGAGCGAGATCGCCGCGGTGACCGAGGTCGCGAAGTGAAGCGAGGGCATGGCCGCCCAGGGATTTCCGCCCAGCGCCCCGTACATCGCCGGCCACGCCGATTTCCAGGTGTCCTCGCCGACCTCGACCATGATCCGCCGCACCCGTTCGCCGGTATGGCCCTGCTCGGAGGCCCACCAGGGCGGTGCGGTGGGCGCCGCGAAGTAGACCGCGCAGCCGCTGTCGAATACCGCCGCGAGGCGGCGGGCGGCGCGGGGAAAGCGATCGGGATGGCGAAGCAGGATGAAGGCGAGCGCCGCGTATGGCTCGATGAACCACAGCCAGTGCACCCAGGTGAGGAAGCGATTCAGCGCTCCAACTCCCCACCGGTGCGCGAGGGCATGCTGGAGCCGCACGTTGGGCAGCCGGCCAAGCCCGACGACGCGGTCGGCGATGATCGGATAGCGGATCTTGAGGCGGGCGCGAAGCCGCTCCGGGTCGTCGTAAGGGAGCTCGTGCACCATCGTGAAGGCCCACATCTGCAGCGCGTACATCGCGACGTCCCGCTTGCGGGAGCGCGGGTGCATCACCGCCAGCCCGAGCGGACCGCCGGCGCAGGCGGCGACGGTCAGCCCAACCGGGATATGAGCGCGGCGACGCAGCAGCGGCACCGCGACCGCGGCGCCGATCGCGGCCGCCGCCCCGGCGCGCACGGCCTTGCGCAGCGCCGGAGATGGCCTGGAGCGGGTCCCCATGAGGCCGGCGAGTATAGGAGCAGCCCGCCGATCGGCAACCGGCGTGCGCACCGCCGAGCGCCGCCTTGCGTGATTAGAATGGCCGCGCTTTGGCGCCCCACTCTCCTGGCACCGACCAGATCGACACTCTGCTTTGGATCGGCTTCGTCGCCGCGGCGATCGTCGTGGTCGCGGTGGTCGGCGGGCTGCTCTACGTCCTGCGGCGCTACGGCGCCGAGCGCGGCGCCGAACCGCGCCAGCTCACCGGCGGCCGTGGGATCCAGCTGCGGGTCGGGGCGGCGCTCGGCGCCTTCGCCGCGCTGATCCTCGTGCTCAGCATCGTCTACACGGGCAAGGCGCAGGAGACGCCGGCCACGGGCGCCGCGGGCCTCCAGGCATCCAGCTCGGCACCGCTGAAGATCATGGCGACCGGCCAGCAGTGGCTGTGGCGCTACGACTATCCGAACGAAGCCTTCTCCTACTACAAGCTCGTGGTCCCGGTCGACACCGCGGTGGAGCTGGATCTCGTCTCGACCGACGTCGTCCACACCTGGGACGTCCCGGACCTTGCCGGCAAGCGCGACGCCGTCCCCGGCAAGACCAATCACGTGGTCTTCAGCGCCGATGAGGAAGGCACCTATTTCGGCCAGGCGGCGACCCTCTCTGGCCAGGCCTACGCACCGATGCGCACCGAAGTGGAAGTGGTCTCGCCGCAACGCTATGAAGCTTTCGTGGAAGCGCAGAAGAAAGACATCCAGGAGGCCCAGGACCGCGTGGTCGGCCTGATCGAAAACGGAGAAACGCCATGAGCGCCCCCACCGCAAACCCCGAGCTGGTCGTCGACGGCTTCCCGTCGCGCCGCCCGCGCTGGGTCGAGATCGCCACCAGCGCCGACCACAAGGACGTCGGCCGGCTGCTGATCACCGGAGCCCTCGGCTTCCTTTTCATCGCCATGGTCGAGCTGCTGCTGATGCGGCTGCAGTTGGCCGTGCCCGAGAACGGCTTCCTCAGCCCGGTCACCTTCAACCGGATGCTCTCCCTCTACGGCGCGACCGCGATCTTCCTCTTCGCCCTCCCCCTGGCCCTCGGCTTCTTCTACTACGTGGCGCCGCTGCAGATCGGCGCCCGCGGCACCGCCCTGCCGCGCCTGGGTCAGCTCGGTGCCTGGCTCTTCGTCGCCGGCGCAACCGTCCTCTACGCGGGCTTCCTCTTCACCCCGACGGAGGCTGGCATCAATCCTTTCGCGCCGCTCTCCAGCCTCGCCTTCCTGCCCAACAACGGCGTCGACGCCTGGGCCGCGGCGGCGGGCCTGGCGACGCTCGGCTTCGTTCTCGTCTCGATCGACCTCGTCGCCACCCTGCGGCGGCGGCGGGCGCCAGGCATGGCCTGGCGGCGACTGCCGGTCTTCTCCTGGGCGGCGGCGATCTGCTCGTGGCTGCTGCTCGTGATCGGGCCGGTGATGCTGGCCGCGATCACGATGCTGCTGATCGACCGCAACTTCGAAGGGATCTTCCTCGCCGGCGACGCCGGCGGCTCGCCCCTCCTCTGGCAGCACCTGAGCTGGATCTTCTTCACCGGCGCCTACATGCTGATCCTGATCTTCGCGCTCGGCGCCATCGCCGAAATCGTGCCGACCTTCTCGCGCAAGCCGCTCTTCAACCGCGGCGCCGTGATCGGCTCCCTGGTCGCGATCGCCGTGCTCGGCACGCTCGCCTGGATGCAGAACATGTTCACCGCGCCGATCGCGCTCGGCTGGATGTACTTCGCGATGATCATGTCGCTGGCCCTGATCGTGCCGTTCGGCCTCGTCTTCTTCAACCTGATCGCGACGCTCGCCGGCGGCACGATCAGCATGAGGGCGCCGCTGCTCTTCGCCGCCGCCGCAATCGCCGCGATCTCGATCGGCCTCGCCGCCGAGCTCGAGCACTCGATGGTCGCAGTCGGCTGGCGCCTCCAGCACACCACCGACAGCACCGCGGCCACGCACTTCGCGCTCGTCGGCGGTGCCGTCTTCGGCGGCTTCGCGGCGCTGCACTGGTGGTTCCCGAAGATGACCGGCCGCACGATGGGCGAGACGCTCGCCCGCTTCTCGTTCTGGACGATGCTGCTGGGGACGCTGCTGGCCTTCGTGCCGCTGGCCCTGGCGGGGACCTACGACGGCCAGGTCGTCGACGCCTACAAGTTCTTCGACGGCACCGGGGTCAACGCCTACAACCTGATCGCCACGATCGGCGCCTTCGTCCTCGCCGCGGGGATCCTGATGACCCTGGTCAACGCGATCCTCAGCCGTGAGAGCGGCGCTCCCGCCGGCCCCGACGCCTGGGGGGCCGACTCGCTCGAGTGGTTCGCGCTGTCCCCTCCGGAGCCGCACAACTTCGACGTGCTGCCGGACGTGCGCAGCGCCAGGCCGCTGCGCGACATCCGCGAGGCGATCGCCCGCCGTGGTGGCGCCGGCGAGCGGCCACGGGCCCGCGAGTCGCAGCCGGTAGCCTGAGCGCGTGATTCGATGAGCGGCGCCCAGACGGCTGCCATCCCGCACCGCACCGCCGCGCCTTCGCTGCCGCGCGACCTGCTCACGCTGACCAAGCCGAAGGTGCAGTCGCTGCTGCTCTTCACCACGGTGACGACGATGTACGTCGCCGGCGACCCCTCGCTCGGCCTCGTCCTGCTCACCTGCCTGGGCGGAGCGCTGTCAGCCGGCGGCGCCGGGGCGATCAACCACGCCGTCGACCGTGACATCGACCGCAACATGGCGCGCACCGCCGATCGGCCGGTGGCGAGCGGCCGGATCCCGGCCGGAGCCGCGATCGCCTTCGGCATCGCCCTCGAGCTCGCCTCCTTCACGCTGCTGGCGCTTGCGGTCAACCCGCTGGCCGCGTCCCTCTCCCTATCCGGCTTCCTCGGCTACGTGGTCGTCTACACGCTGTGGCTCAAGCGCACCACCCCGCAGAACATCGTCATCGGCGGAGCCGCGGGCGCCGTGCCTCCGCTGGTCGCCTGGGCCGCGGTGACCGGCGGTCTCAGCGGCACCGCCTTCTATCTCTTCGCGATCGTCTTCTTCTGGACGCCACCGCACTTCTGGGCGCTCTCGCTGCTGATGAAGGACGACTACGCCCGGGCCGGTGTGCCGATGATGCCCGTCGTTCGAGGTGAGGACGAGACCCGCCGCCAGATCCTGCTCTACACGGTCCTGCTCTACGCGGTGACGCAGCTGCCCTTCTGCGCGGGCGGCTTCGGGATCGCCTACCTGATCGCCTCGATGACGCTGGGCGCCGGCTTCATCTACTGCTCGGCGCGCCTCCTGCGCAGCGCCGACCGTCGCTGGGCGCTGCGCACCTACCTCTTCTCGCTCTCCTACCTGGCGCTGCTCTTCCTGGCGATGCCGATCGACGCCAAACTGGGCTAGCTGACCGGCGCCCTGCCTGCCTGATAGAAATCCGGCCGTGGATCGCGAGACCTCCAGACGGGACATGGCGGCGGGCCTGCTGGCCGCAGGCATCGCCGCGGCGGTCTTCGCCCTCTGCTTCATCGCCGCCACCCTCTACATCGCCTCATGAGCGACCGCCGGGAGATTCGCGAGCCGGGGGAGCTGGTCTACGCGTCGCGGCCCTCCTGGGCCCCGGCCTTCTTCGCGTTCGCCGCCGCCCTGGCGGTCTGTGGAATCTTCGCCGAGGGATTCATGGTCCGCGGCTGGATCTACTCGATCATCGGCGTCGTCGTGCTCCTGTTCGCCCTGCGGGCGATGGTCCGCGGCGCGAGCCGCGACTACTTCCGCCTGCGGCGCAGGCAGAGGGCCCGCGGTGCGGTGCTGCCGATCGAGCCAATCAAGTTCCCGCCTGCCTGACGAGCGGCTGAGCGGTCAGTCCGGGGTCATCCCGGAGGTTGCTCCGGTGGCCGTCCAGCAGCGGACGATGTCGCGGATCGAGAGGATTCCAACCAGGCTGCCCTCGTCGAAGACGACGAGATGACGTATCCCCCGGGTCGACATCTCCGAGGCGGCGTGCTCGAGGCTCCACTCCGGCGATGCGGAGACGACACCCTCGCTCATGTGCTCGGCCACCAGCTCGACGTCGGGATCCTCTCCACGGCCGATCGAGTTGAGGACGTCGCGCTCGGTGACGATGCAGGGCACCGGCAGCTCGTCGTCGCTGACCAGCGCCGCCCCGATTCCCTTCTCCGCCATCTTCGTCGCCGCCTCCCGCAACGTGTGCGAGGGGCCGACTGACAAAACCACATCGGACATCCCGTCCCGTACCTGCATCGTGGTCGCTCCTTCCCGCTTCGCGGGTTCGTGAGAATCGCCTCAAGCCTACCCCACGACAGGAGGTCCCCATGGCGTGTTTCGGGCTGCTTCGACGTATAGACTCCGGCGCGCTTTCCCGTCTCCAGAAGATGCTCAAGCCACCGAACCCGATCCGCCTCCTGCTCGCCCTCGCCGCCCTGGCGGCGGTCGCCGTGGCCAGCTCGGGCTGCGGAACCACCAGCGCCGACGTGACCCGTGGCCGGGTCCTCTTCATCCAGAAATGCGGCACCTGCCACACCCTGGCCGAGGCGGGGACCACGGCCCAGATCGGCCCCAACCTCGATGCTGCCTTCGCCGCCGCGCGCGCCGCCGGTCAGTCGAGCAGCACGGTCGAAGGCGTCGTCATACCGCAGGTCGAGAACCCGCGGCCGAGCACCAACAACCCAGCCGTCTCGATGCCTGCCGATCTCGTGACCGGCCAGGACCTCGACGACGTCGCCGCCTACGTCGGCCGTTACGCCGGCGTGCCTGGCGCGGCGCCGCCCAAGGTTCCCGGCGGACCGGGCGCGCAGGTCTTCGCCAACAACGGCTGCGGTGGGTGCCACACGCTGGCCGCCGCGAAATCCGGCGGCGTGACCGGCCCCAACCTCGACGAATCGCTGGCGCCCGGCGAGAGCATGGCCGCGATCGAAGAGATGATCGTCAAGCCCAATGCCGAAATCGTCAAGGGCTATCCGGCAAACGTCATGCCCCAGAGCTTCGGCGAGACCCTCTCCGAGAAAGAACTGGAAGACCTCGTCCAGTACCTGGTCGAAAACACGCCAGCCGGCGGCGGCAAGGGCCAGGGCAAGAGCAAGAGCGGCTGAGCGTCACGGCCCGTGCCGGGCCGCTGACATCATTTGATCGATGGCCGTCTGGGTCAAAGACCGCCTCGACATCTCCACACAGCGCTACGCTCAGGTCACTTTCGTCGCCCTCGCGGCGCTCTCGCTGATCGTGCTGACCGGGGCCGGCGTCCGCCTCACCGGCTCCGGCCTCGGCTGCCCGGACTGGCCGAAGTGCTACGGGGGCACCGTTCCGCCGCTCGACGCCCATGCGGTGATCGAGTACGGCAACCGTGTCCTCACCGGCTTCGTCGGCATCGCGGTGATTGCCGCCAGCGCCCTCGCCTGGTTTCGCCGCCCGTTCCGCTGGCACCTCGCCTTCTTCGGCGCCCTGCTGCCGCTGGGGGTGATCGGACAGGCGATCCTCGGCGCCCTGGTCGTCAAGTACCACCTCGCCCCGGGGCTGGTGATGAGCCACTTCATCCTCTCGATGCTGCTGCTCGATGCCTCCTTCGCGCTCGCCTGGTGCTCGCGCTACGAGCCACTCGAGCGGCGCCGCTCGAGCGATCGGCTCGGCGTCTGGTCGGTGCGGGCGCTGATCCCGCTCGGCCAGCTGACGATCCTCGCCGGGACGATCGCGACCGCCTCCGGTCCCCACGCCGGTGCGCATGAGGGCCAGCTGGTCCATCGGTTCAGCTTCGAGGGCGCCTCCACCCTGGAATGGGTGGTCCAGCGCCACGCCGCGATCGCAACCGTCTTCGGCGCCGCTGCCGTCGCCGTCTGGCTGCTCCTGCGCCGTCCTGGGGGCGACAGCAGGGCTGCTCGACCCCTCAGCATGGTCATCGGCCTCCTCGCCCTCCAGGGGGCGGTTGGAGGCCTGCAGTGGTGGCTGAAGCTGCCAGGCGAGCTCGTCTGGGTACACGTCGCGCTCGCCACCCTGACCTGGCTGGCGATGCTGTGGACGGTGGCCACGGCGGGGCGGCTCGGGCCGCGAGCCAGCGCCGTCCAGCGGGACCGGCAAACGGGTTCCCCGGCCGAGCGCTCCGTGCCCGTCCTGACTCAGACCTGAGTCAGCATGATCGCCAGGAAGGTTCCGATCAAGCCCGTGAATGAGGTGAACAGCGCGATGCAGAGGGTCATCAGCATGCGGTGAAAGCCGCGCATGTCGGCGTGCAGCAGTTCCAGCTGGTCTTCTATGCGCCCGAACCGGTCATCGACTTGTTCGAACCGCTTGTCGACCTGGTCGAACCGCTTGTCGACCAACGCGAATCGCTCGTCGACATGGCGAAAGCCCTCATCGACTCTGCGCTCCAGGCCGTCGATGCGATCGTCGCTCCAGCTCTGCCTCACCGTCATCGTCTCCATGGTGCCAGATCCTGAGACAAAAGGTTGCGCAGGTGGTGCGCAAGAGCAAAGTCTTGTGAAGCGCGTTCGTCGCGCCTTCGCAACGCCTGCCCTCATCTATGCCGATTCAGCCACCTATAGCCGTGCCACCCCGCGGCGCAGACCAGCGCCAGCGCCCAGAGCGCGCCGATCAGCGGCGTCGTCAGCAAGGTGACGGCGGCGATCGACGCAGCGGCAACGGCCACGATCACGACCCAGCGAAAGACGGCCTGCTCAGAGATCTTCATCGTCAGCGCACGGTCGCGAAAACCAAGCAGGTGGGGGGACGCAGGGAGCGAGGTGAGGGGAGCGCACTGTTAGTGCGTGACCCGATCCGAGTCGACCGAGGACCCCGAGATGCGCCGGTTTGCAGCGGCCGCGTTAAAGGATATAAACAGCGGTATAGACGATTAGCCACATGACGTCCACGAAGTGCCAGTAGATGCCCGGCACCTCGACGCCCAGGTGGTCCTCCGCCTTGGGGCCGAAATGGCCGCGGAAGGCACGGATCGTGGCGAAGCTGAGCAGCATCAGGCCGACGAATACGTGAGCGCCGTGAAGGCCGGTGAGGCCGTAGAAGATCGAGCCGAAGGCGAGGTCGCGGGCGCTGAAGCCGATGTGAACGTACTCGTTGATCTGGATGAAGAGGAAGGTGGCGCCGAGCAGCCAGGTCAGCACCAGGCCGAGCTTCAGACCGGTCTTGTTCCCCCGCCTGATGGACTCGAGGGCGTAGTGGATCGTGAAGCTCGAGGAGACGAGGATCGCGGTGTTGACGCCCGCCACCGCGACGGGAAGCTCATAGGGATGCGGCGGCCAGGTGGGCGGGTGGACGACGACGCGGAGAAAGAAGTACGAGGCGAAGAAGGCGCCGAAGAGCATCACCTCGGAGACGATGAAGAGCAGGATCCCAAGCGTCTGGCGGTCGATCCGCGAGCTCTGGTTGGCCTCCGGCGGCCCGTGGTGCTCGTCGTGGGCGTGGCCGAGGGCCACGGTCGCGCTCTCCATCAGGACTCCTCCCCCCCCGCGACGGCGGCGGCGACGGCCTCGGCGGGACGGCCGACCTCGAGGTGCTCGACCGGCTTATCGGTGATCTCACGGGTACGACCGACCAGGTCCTCGTCCAGCCAGCGCGAGCTCTCGCCGGCGAAGGTCGAGATCAGCACCTCGTCGATCCGGTAGTGCTCGATGGCGTTGCACACGGCGTGGAAGGGATCCGGGCTCATCGGCTGCCCGGTGGCGTCGATGTCAGCCCGGTACAGCTCAGCCAGGGTCGAGGCCAGGTCGCGGACGATCTCGGCCTCGGAGACGCCCCCGGCTCGAGGGCAGATGATCGTGTAGCGGTGCGGGTGGCCCGCCGCACGCTCCTTCAACCTGCCGATCAGGTCCGGAGCGGCAACGGTCTGGGTGGCGACGACGAGCGTGTGGCTCTTTTCCCAGCTGATCGAGTCGTCCTGGACGCGAACCGGGATATGGGTCACGGCCAGATCGGGTTCGAAGCGGTTCTTCGCCCACTCGACGAGGTCCTTGCGGGTGATGCCAAAGCGCGTCCCAGAGCGGCAGGAGAGGAGGAGCTCAGCCGGTTCATGGGCGCGCACCGCGTCATCCATGGCCAGCGCCGGATCGCGATCCATGACCTCACCGACCGACTCGATCTCGTACTCCGCGAGGATCGACATGGTCACCTCGACCCTGGCGCGAGCGGCCTCATGCAGCTCTCCGGTATCGATCAGCTGACCCACGGCGGGTTGGTTCTGCGGAGCCGCGACGGCCACGAAGGGGACCCTCCCGGCCCGCTCGCGAACCGCCTCCAGCAGCTTGCGCCCGCCGGCCACCTCGTTGAGGAAGACCAGCAGCGGCCGCGCCGGCGCCGACTCGGCGCTCACGTCTGTCCCACCACGGTCGGCTCCGGCTCGGCGACCTCAGCGCCTTCGCCGGCCATGATCGCGTGGCGAGCGCCCGGCACGCCGAACTCGTAGGGCCCGCCGACGACCCGCGGGATCTCGTCGAAGTTGAAGATCGGCGGCGGTGAGGAGACCTGCCACTCGATCGAGTTCGCCCGCCAGGGGTTGGCCCCGGCGCGGGGTCCGAACCGCCAGCTGACGATCATGTTGTAGAGGAAGACGAGCTGGACGGCGCCGAGCATGAAGGCGAAGCAGCTGATCAGCAGGTTCCAGTTGCCGAACTGGGCCGCGTAGTCGGCGACGCGCCGCGGCATCCCGTCCATCCCGATCCAGTGCATCGGGATGAAGGTTCCCCAGGTGCCGACCAGCGTCCCCCAGAAGTGAACCCGGCCGAGCCTCTCGTCGTACATCCGCCCGGTCATCTTGGGGAACCAGTGGTAGATGCCGGCGAAGATCGTGAAGACCGACCCGCCGAAGAGGACGAAGTGGATGTGGGCGACGATGAAGTAGGTGTCCGAGACGTGGATGTCGATCGGCACCATGCCCAGCATGACGCCGCTGATGCCGCCGATCGTGAAGGTGACGATGAAGGCGAGCGCGAACAGCATCGCCGTCGAGTAGGTATGGATCTTGCCGAAATAGAGCGTTCCCAGCCAGGAGAAGATCTTGATCCCGGTGGGCACCGCGATCAGCAGCGTCGTGATCATCATCGGCACCCGCAGCCAGCTGAACATCCCGGCGACGAACATGTGGTGCGCCCAGACCGAGTAGCTGAGGACGACGATCCCGATCAGCGCCAGGGCCATCAGGCGGTAGCCGAAGATCGGCTTGCGCGCGTGGGTGGAGATGACCTCGGAGATGATCCCGAACCCCGGCAGCATCATGATGTAGACGGCCGGGTGCGAGTAGAACCAGAAGATGTGCTGGTAGCTGATCACGTCGCCGCCGCCCAGCGGCTGGAAGAACTGGGTGTGGAGGACGCGGTCGAGGAGGACCATGAACTGGGCGCCGGCGATGAACGGGGTCGCGGCGACGACCAGCAGCGAGGTCGAGAGGTTCGCCCAGACCAGCAGCGGCATCCGCCAGAAGGTCATCCCGGGCGCGCGCATGGTGATGATCGTGACCAGGAAGTTGAGGGCGGTGGCGATCGAGGAGGCGCCGGCGAACTGGACGCCGAGGTTGAAGAACGACTGGCCCAGCGGAGCGCCGGTGGAGAGCGGCGCGTACCCGGTCCAGCCGGCGTCGAAGGCGCCGCCGGGGGCGAGGAAGCTGCCGACGAAGAGCAGCCCGGCGAGGGGCAGCATCCAGAAGCTGAGCGCGTTTAGGCGCGGGAAGGCCATGTCCGGCGCGCCGATCATCAGCGGCAGCACGTAATTGGCGATGCCGGCGAAGACGGGGATGACGAAGACGAAGATCATCAGCACCGCATGGGTCGAGAAGAGGCTGTTGTAGGTGGCGGCGTCGACTATCTGGGTGCCCGGCTGAGCCAGCTCCGCCCGGATCAGCATCGCCATCAGGCCGCCCACGAAGAAGAAGAAGAAGGTGGTGCAGATGTACTGGATGCCGATCACCTTGTGATCGGTGTTGAAGCGGAAGTAGTCGCGCCAGCTCTTGGCGCCGTGCTGAGAGTGATCGTCGGGGATAGTCGGCATGCCGGCCGCCCAGCGCAGCCAGA
>Ga0307291_1000025_pt1 | contig 47093 bp, 37 predicted proteins | sample ER_DNA_148_FD_194474 | JGI IMG/M metagenome (GOLD analysis project Ga0307291, IMG submission 194474) | Bulk soil microbial communities from the East River watershed near Crested Butte, Colorado, United States - ER_DNA_148 | ecosystem: Environmental > Terrestrial > Soil > Floodplain | place: USA...
CGGCCACTTCGCCACCCTCTACACGCACGTCGACGACCTGGTCGAGTCGGTGCGCGCGATCACCCCGCGCGGCGCCTGGGAGAGCCGCCGCCTGCCCGGCTCCGGCGCCGGGCCCTCGCCCGACAGGGCGCTGATCGGCTCGGAGGGGATCCTCGGCGTGATCGCCGAGGCCTGGATGCGTGTGCGGCCACGGCCCGAGTTCAAGACCTCATGCGGAGTCGAGTTCGACGAGTTCCTCGCCGCGGCGGGCGCCGTCCGGGAGATATCGCAGTCGGGCCTGCATCCGAGCAACTGCCGCCTGCTCGACGCGCTGGAGGCGGGGACGACGGGCGCCGGTTCGGGTGAGAAGAGCCTGCTGGTGCTCGGCTTCGAGTCCGCCCACCACCCGGTCGAGGCGCCGATGGACCTGGCGCTCGCCATCGCCCGTGAGCACGGCGGCACGCCGGGCGAAGTCAGCACCAAATCGCCATCGACGGGCCTAAAACAGGACCCTGAGGGCCGCAATCGGCCCGTCGATCCGGGAAGTCCAGTCGGGGCCTGGCGCAGCGCCTTCCTCTTCGCGCCCTACCTGCGCGACACGTTCGTCGCCTGCGGCGTGCTCTCGGAGACCTTCGAGACGGCGATCACCTGGGACCGCTTCGAGGAATTCCACGCCACGACGATGGAGGCCGTGCGCGCCAAGGTCGCCGAGGTCTGCGGCGCCCCCGCCGAGGGCCACGGCGCACCGAGGATCAGCTGCCGCTTCACGCACGTCTATCCCGACGGCCCGGCTCCCTACTTCACGGTTATGGCTCCGGCCGTCCGCGGCGGCGAGGTCGAGCAATGGGACGAGGTCAAGTCGGCCGCCGCCGAGGCCGTCATGGAGGGCGGCGGCACGATCACCCACCACCACGCGGTGGGCCGGGACCACCGTCCCTGGTACGACAAGCAACGCCCCGCCCCCTTCGCCGCCGCCCTGAGGGCAGCCAAGCGAGAGCTGGACCCAGCCGCCGTCCTCAACCCCGGCGTCCTGATCGACCCCTAGGCCGGGACCTACCAGTGCACGCCTTTCATCAGGTGTGCGAAGGCGACCGCCTCGGTGGTCGGCGCCCGGTCCGGCGCCTCCTCTCCCTTGCCTTTGGCCGCCTGCGACTCGGGGAACAGTTTGAAGGCGGTGTTGAGGATCCGGTCGCTGAACGACGGCGCCACCGCGTAGAGCAGCTCGCCGAACGTGCCGAGCCGGGTCGCAACCTTCTTCGGCTGGGAGATCATCGCCCCGGCGATCATCTCGGCCGCCTCCTCAGGCGTGATCGCGGGGAACATGTCGTACATCCTGGTCGGCGCGATCATCGGCGTCCGCACCAGCGGCATGTGGATCGTGGTGATCCGCACGCCGTCGTCGTATACCTCCGAGGCGATCACCCGGCCGAAGGCGTCGAGCGCCGCCTTCGAGGCGACATAGGCCGAAAAGCGCGGCGGATTGGTCTGGGTGCCGATCGAGCTGACGTCGACGATGTGGCCTGACTTGCGCGCCTGCATCGAGGGCAGCAGCGCCAGGATCAGCCGTACCGCGCCGAAGTAGTTGACCTGCATCGTCCGCTCGTAGTCGTGAAAGCGGTCGTAGGCGAGCTTGACCGAGCGGCGGATCGAACGCCCGGCGTTGTTGACGAGGATGTCGACCTGGCCGTGGTAGGCCAGCACCTCCTCGGCCATCCGGGCCACGTCCTCCATGTCGGACATGTCGCAGCGGTGGATGTGGGCGACGCCTCCGGCTGCCTCGATCTCCGCCTTGGTCTCCTCGAGCTTGTCGACCGAGCGGGCGACGAGGAGCACCGTCGCGCCGGCGTCGGCGACCTTGACCGCGGTTGCCTTGCCGATCCCCGATGAGGCACCGGTGATCAAGACCACCTTGCCGCGCACCGCCGCCGACAGCGAGCGGTCCTTGAACAGGTCCGGGTCGAGGTTTCGCTCCCAGTAGTCCCAGACCCGCTCGGCATAGCTCTCCAGCGGCGGCACCTCGATCCCGGAGCCGGCCAGGGCCGCCTCCGCCTGGGTCGAGTCGAAGTGGGTCGGGTAGTTCACGTAGGTGAGGACCGCGGGCGGGATGCCCAGCCGCCGCAGAGTCACGTCCATCGCCCGCTTCGCTGGCGGCAGGAACTTGAGGCCGCTGCGCACCAGGCTGGTGGCGGGGTCGGTGATGCCGGAGTCGAGCTGGACGGCCGCCTGCGGGGCGTCCGCCGCGCGGGCGAAGAGGTTGAGCACCTCGCCCGCCGTCTTCGGCCTCGGGTCGGTGAGGTGGAAGGCGCGACCGTCGAGCCCCGGTTGGTGGGCGATGTGGTCGATCGCCGCGACGACGTAGTCGACCGGGACGATGTTGATCTCGCCGCCCTCGATGCCCACCGCCGGCAACCAGGACGGCAGCACCCGCCGGGCCTGCTGTAGCAGCTTGAACATGTAGTACGGGCCGTCGACCTTGTCGATCTCCCCGGTGCGGGAGTCGCCGACGACGATCCCGGGCCGGTAGACGCGCCAGGGCCGGGGGCACTGCTCGCGCACCACCCGCTCGGACTCGTGCTTGGTGCGGAAGTAGGGATGCGTGTCGAGGTTTTCGGCCTCGTCGAACATGTCCTCGGTCCAGGTGCCCCTGTAGAGGCCGGCGGCGGCGATCGAGCTGATCTGGTGGAAGCAGCCCGCCTCGATCGCGCCGGCGAGTTCGACCGCGTGCCGGGTCCCCTCGACGTTGGCGACCTCCTGGGCCTCGGCGCCAGCCGCCATGTCGTAGACGGCGGCCAGGTGGAAGAAGTGGTCGACGTCGCCGCGCAGGGTCAGCAGGTCCTCCTCGGATACGCCCAACCCGGGTTGTGAGAGGTCGCCGGCGATCGGCACCACGCGGGCCCCGTCGGCTCCCCAGGCGGTCCGCAGCTCCTCCAGCCGGCCCCGCGAGCCCGCCCGCACCAGCGCGTAGACAGTCCCCTCGCGCTGCAGGAGGCGGCTGACGAGGTTGCGGCCGATGAAGCCCGTCGCCCCAGTGACGAAGTAGTTCATCGCTCTTTCATACACTCAATCGACAGATGGCGCAAACGGCGACCATGCAGATCCAGATGCCCGAGATGGGCGAGTCTGTAACGGAGGGCATCGTTCTCGAGTGGCATGTGGCCGAGGGCGACTTCGTCCACGAGGGCGACACTGTCGTCGAGGTGTCGACCGACAAGGTCGACGCCGAGGTGCCGGCGCCGGCCGACGGGGTCATCACGAAGCTGATCGCGCAGGTGGACGACGAGGTGCCGGTTGGGGCGCCGCTGGCTGAGATGGAGCCTGGCGAGGGAACTTCCGAGGGACGCGGGCCTCAGGCCGCGGGTCCTGTCGGCGCAGGGGATCCACCTCCCCCTGCGGTAGCTGAAGCTTCCTCGGGGGAGGTCCCCCCTACGCCGCCACCCGCGGCAGAGGGACAGGAGACCTCGGGTTCCGGCGCCGCAGGCAGCTCTGCCGGTGGGAACGGCGCGGGCAACGGGGTGCGGGCGACTCCCGTTGCGCGGAGGGTTGCGGAGGAGAATGGCGTCGACCTTGCCTCGGTGAGCGGGAACGGGCCGGGGGGCAAGGTGACGAAGGACGATGTGCTGGAGGCCGCCGGTGGGGGGAATGGTGCCGCGGCGCCGGTTGCCGGGGAAGAGAAGGCTTTGCGTGGGCCGGCCGCGATGCTGGCTCAGGCCATGGGCGAGAGCCGGGAGGTGCCCACCGCCACCTCGTTCCGGACCATCGCCGTCGACACGCTCGACGCGAAGCGGAAGGCGCTCAACGGCCAGCTGAAGGAGCGCGGGCTGAAGGTCTCCTTCACCCACCTGATCGCCTGGGCGATCGTCAGGGCGGCGAAGGAGTGGCCGGTGATGACCCGCAGCTTCGAGGAGCGGGACGGCAAGCCGTTCGCGGTCGAGAAGGCGCCGGTCAACCTCGGCATCGCGGTCGACGTCGAGCGCAAGGACGGCTCGCGCAGCCTGATGGTGCCGGCGATCAAGAACGCCGCCGAGCTCGACTTCGCCGCATTCCACTCCTGCTACGAGGACCTGATCACCAGGACGCGGGAGAGCAATCTCACCGCCGACGACTTCCAGGGGACCAACATCTCGCTGACCAACCCGGGCGGCATCGGCACCGTCGCCTCGGTGCCGCGCCTGATGAAAGGCCAGAGCGCGATCATCGCCGCCGGCGCGATCGCCTACCCGCCGGAGTGGGCGCACGCCTCGCCGGAGCGGCTGCGCCAGCTCGGCGTCTCGAAGACGATGACGCTGACCTCGACCTACGACCACCGGGTCATCCAGGGTGCCGAGTCGGGCGCCTTCCTGCGCCGTATCGAAGAGCTGCTGGAAGGCGAGGGCGACTTCTACGAGTCCGTCGCCGCCGACCTGGGCATCGACGCCGGCCCGCTGGCTGCGGCCCACCCCGCCTCCGCCTCGGCTCCTCCGCTCGGAGCGACGCCCGCCCCGGCAACTCCCGGGGCCCCCGACGAGGAGCTGCTGGGAGCGGTCCAGGCCGCCACCTCCCTGCTCAAGGGCTACCGCACCCACGGCCACCTGGCCGCTCGCCTCGACCCATTGGGCAGCGAGCCGAAGGGCGACCCGGCGATCCAGCCGGAGAACCTCAACCTGACCCCGGAGCTGATGGCCCGGGTGCCGGCCTCGATCCTGCGCATCGGCGTCCCCGGCGAGACCCTGCTCGACGTGCTGCCGCGCATGCGGGAGGCCTACTGCGGCACGATCGCCTACCAGTTCGAGCACCTCTCCTCCCATCAGCAGCGAACCTGGCTGCGCGAGATGGTCGAGACGGGCGCCCACCGCCAGCCGCTCGACGACGATGAGAAACGCCGCCTGCTGGGTCGCCTGATCGACGTCTTCGAGTTCGAGCGCTTCGTCGAGAAAGCCTATTTGGGGCAGAAGATCTTCTCGATCGAGGGCCTCGACGTGATCGTGCCGATGCTCGACGAGCTGGTCACGCTCGCCGGCCGGGCCGGTGCCGAGGAGGTCGCGTTCGGCATGGCCCACCGCGGCCGCCTCAGCGTCCTCGCCCACAACCTCGGCCGCTCGGTCGAGTCGATCCTGGCCGAGTTCGAGGGCGCCAAGCAGATCGAGATGGTGAAGGCGGTCGCGGCGATCCCCCACGGCGGCACCGGCGACGTCAAGTACCACTACGGCCACCAGGGCACCTACGAGACCCACGATGGCGAGAAGGTCGCCGTGCGGCTCTACCCCAACCCGAGCCACCTGGAGTTCGTCGACCCGGTGGTCGAGGGCGCCACGCGCTTCCTCCAGTCGAAGATCGAGGGGCCGAAGCTCGAGCACAGGCCGAAGTGCGCGGTGCCGGTGCTGCTGCACGGCGACGCCGCCTTCCCCGGCCAGGGGGTCGTCGCCGAGACGCTGAACCTGCAGGCGCTGCGGGGCTACGCGACCGGCGGCACGATCCACATCATCCAGGACAACCAGGTGGGCTTCACCACGGATCCCGAGGACGCCCGCTCGACCCCCTACGCGGCCGACATGGCGAAGGGCTTCAACGTCCCGATCGTCCACGTCAACGCCGACGACGTCGAGGCCTGCTCGGCCGCCGTCCGGCTGGCGATGGCATACCGCGAGCGTTGGGGGCGCGACATCGTCATCGACGTGATCGGCTACCGGCGCTACGGCCACAACGAGACCGACGAGCCCGCCTACACCCAGCCGGCGATAGCCGCCAAGATCAAGGCCCACCCCCCCGTCTCGGAGATTTACGCCGAGAAGCTGATCGAGCAGGGCACGGTCGCCCACGAGGACGTCGAGCGGGCGCGCAAGGAGCGCCACGACGAGATGTCGGCGGCGCTGAAGGACCTGCGCAAGCGGATGGAGCTGGGCGAGTACGAAGACCCCACGGTGACGACGTCGAGCACCGGCGAACTCGACCGCAGCGCCAGCCCGCCCGTCGCGACCTCGGTGCCGGCTGAGAAGCTCGGTGAGCTGAACGAGGCGCTGCTGCGGGTGCCGGAGAGCTTCTCCATCCACCGCAAGCTGCGCAAGCCGCTCGGAAACCGGGCGGACAGCCTGGAGAAGGGCCGGATCGAGTTCGGCCACGCCGAGGCGCTCGCCTTCGCCTCGCTCCTGACCGAGGGCGTGCACATCCGCCTCACCGGCCAGGACACCGAGCGCGGCACCTTCTCCCACCGCCATCTCGTCCTGCACGACGAGAAGACCGGCCTGCCCTACTGCCCGATGCAGAACCTGGAGGGCGCAACCGCGCCGTTCGAGCTCTACAACAGCCCGCTCTCGGAGATCGCCTGCCTCGGCTTCGAGTACGGCTACTCGGCGGCGACCCCCGACGCGCTCGTCCTCTGGGAGGCCCAGTTCGGCGACTTCGCCAACGCCGGCCAGGTGATCATCGACAGCTTCATCGTCTCCGGCGAGGCGAAGTGGGGGCAGACCAGCCGCCTCACGCTGCTTCTCCCCCACGGCTACGAGGGCTCCGGCCCCGAGCACTCCAGCGCCCGCATCGAGCGCTTCCTGGCGATGGCGGCTGAGGGCAACATCCGCATCGCCAATCCGAGCACCGCCGCCCAGTACTTCCACCTGCTGCGCCGCCAGGCGCTGATCCGCAAGCCGCGGCCGCTGATCGTCTTCAGCCCCAAGGGCCTGCTGCGCCTCGACCGGGCGGCGGCCACCGTGGACGAACTGACCAACGGCCACTTCCAGTTCATCATCGACGACCCGGCCGCTGCCGAGCGTCGCGAGAAGGTGAAGCGGCTGGTGCTCTGCACCGGCAAGGTCTTCTGGGACATCGACGGCAGCGAGCGACGAGACGTCGCCGAGGACGTGGCGATCGCGCGGGTCGAGCTCCTCTACCCGTTCGCCAAGGAACAGCTGAGCGAGCTGATCCTCTCCTACCCCAACCTTGAGGAGATCGTCTGGGCACAGGAGGAGCCGCGCAACATGGGCGGCTGGAAGGTGATGTCCCGTCGCCTCCCCGACCTGCTGCCCGAGGGGGTCGAGCTCGGCTACGTCGGCCGTCCCACCCGGGCCAGCCCGGGCGAGGGCTACTCGATCTCCCACGCGCGCGAGCAGGAGCGGATAGTGCTCACCGCGCTCACTCCGGGCGCCTGATGCGCAAGCCGGTCCCCGGACGGCTCTTCGCCCGGGTGAAGCTGATCTCCTGGATCGAGCTGGCGATCTTCAGCGCCCTGATCGCCTTCTGGCTGGTGCCCGGCTTCGACACCGAGACGATGGTGTTCGGGTGGGCGCACGGGCTCGGCTTCGTCGCCCTCTGCGTCGTGATCTGGTTCGCCTGCATCAGGCGCGAGGCCCCCTACACCCTGCTCGCCGCCACCCTCACCCCGGTCGGGCCGGTCGGCAGCGTGATCGCGATCGAGCTGATCGAGCGCAGGGGGTTGGGAGTGGACGATACGCCACAAAAACTTGTCGAATAGGCGGAAATCCGCTCAAGAAGCCTTGACCTCAGAAGTCACAGGCGTTATAGCTAGTAGGTGACTGTTCTGCCCGGGCAGTCCCGCCAGGGCGAAACAGAGCGCGTCGGCATCCCTCCCTGGCTACCGACGCATAGGTGCAGTGAGGGTCGCGCGGACCCCCTGCCTCCCGCGGCCCTCCTGCGCCGCCTTGTCTGGATTCAGCCCCGCAGGTCTCTCAGGACCGTCTGCAGGATGCCGCTGTTCTTGAAGTAGGAGACCTCATTCGGCGTGTCGAGCCGAACGGCTGCCTCGAACTCGGCCTCGCCGGCGCGCACCGTGACGCTCTTGGCCTCCCCCCCTTCGAGGTCGCCGACGTCGATCGTCTCCTCACCGGTGAGACCGAGCGACTCGACCGACTCTCCCTCGGGAAACTGCAGCGGCAGGACTCCCATCCCGATCAGGTTGGAGCGGTGGATGCGCTCGAAGGACTCGGCGATCACCGCTCGCACGCCGAGCAGCTTCGTCCCCTTCGCCGCCCAGTCGCGCGAGGAGCCCGAGCCGTACTCCTTGCCCGCCAGGACGACCAGCGGCACGCCTTCCTCCGCGTAGGCCATCGCCGCCTCGAAGATCGGCGTCTCCGCGCCGTCGGGGAAGTGGCGCGTGTAGCCGCCGGCTCGCTCGACGAGCAGGTTGCGCAGGCGGATGTTGGCGAAGGTGCCGCGGATCATCACCTCGTGGTTGCCGCGCCGCGAGCCGTAGGAGTTGAAGTCGCGCGGCTCCACCCCCTGCTCGATCAGCCACTCGCCGGCGGGGCTCGCCTTCTTGATCGCGCCGGCCGGGGAGATGTGGTCGGTGGTGATCGAGTCGCCGAGCACGGCCAGCACCCGGGCCGCCGCGATCGGCTCGATCGGAGCCGGCTCGGCCGGCATGCCGTCGAAGAAGGAGGGTCGCCGCACGTAGGTCGATTCCGGCCAGGTGTAGCGGTCGCCCTCGGGCACCTCGACCGCCTTCCAGGTGTCGTCGCCCTCGAGCACGCCGCCGTAGCTGCGGGTGAACATCTCCGAGGCGATCGAGCGGCCGATCGTCTCCTTCACCTCGGTTGGATCCGGCCAGATGTCGGTGAGGTAGACGGGCTCGCCGTCAGAGCCCTCGCCGAGCGGCTCGCTGGTCAGGTCGAGGTCCATGCGACCGGCCAGGGCGTAGGCGACGACCAGCGGCGGGCTCGCCAGGTAGTTCGCCTTCACGTCCTGGTTGATGCGGCCCTCGAAGTTGCGGTTGCCCGAGAGGACCGCGCAGACGGCGAGGTCGTGCTTCTCGATGGCGGCGGAGATCTCCGTCGGCAGCGGGCCCGAGTTGCCGATGCAGGTCGTACAGCCGTAGCCGACCAGGTTGAACTGGAGCCGGTCGAGGTACTCGGTCAGTCCCGCCTTCTCGAGGTAGTCGGTGACCACGGTCGAGCCCGGGGCCAGCGAGGTCTTCACCCATGGCCTGCGCTCGAGGCCGCGCTCGACCGCGTTGCGGGCGAGCAGCCCGGCGCCGATCATCACCGAGGGGTTGGAGGTGTTGGTGCAGCTGGTGATCGCCGCGATCACCACGCGGCCGTGGTCGAGCTCGACCGTGGTGCCGTCCTCGAGCGTCACCTCGATCTCGTCGCCGCTGGTCCGCTCGAGGGTCGCCGCCGGACCGCCGCTGACCGCCGGCCGCGGACGCCCATTCTGGTCGTCGTGGTCGTCGGCCGGGGGGTCGGAGGCCGGGAAGGACTCTTCGCTCGCCTCGTCGACGCCGCTCCGCATCCGCTCCGCGGCGTCGGGGTCGAAGTCCCGCATCGTCTCGAGGAAGGCCTCCTTCGCCTGCGCCAGGGGCACCCGGTCCTGCGGCCGTTTCGGCCCCGCGATGCTCGGCTCCACCTCGCCGAGGTCCAGCTCCAGGGTCGCCGAGAAGACGGGATCCTCGGAGCCCGCGTCGTGGAACATGCCCTGCTCGCGCGCGTAGGCGTCGACCAGCTCGATCGTCTCGGTCGGCCGTCCGGTCAGCTCGAGGTAGCGCAGCGTCTCGGCGTCGATCGGGAAGATCGCGCAGGTCGAGCCGAACTCCGGCGACATGTTGCCGATCGTCGCCCGGTCGGCGAGGCCCAGCGTCGCCAGGCCGGGGCCGAAGAACTCGACGAACTTCGAGACGACGCCGTGCTGGCGCAGCATCTCGGTCACGGTCAGCACCAGGTCGGTCGCGGTGGCGCCCGCAGGCAGCTCGCCGCCGAGCTTGAAGCCGACCACCTGCGGCAGCAGCATCGAGACCGGCTGGCCAAGCATCGCCGCCTCCGCCTCGATTCCCCCCACTCCCCAGCCGAGCACGCCGAGCCCGTTGACCATCGTCGTGTGCGAGTCGGTGCCGACCAGGGTGTCGGGATAGGCCTGGAGCGTGCCGCTGCGCTCTGAGCTGTAGACCACCTGGGAGATGTGCTCGAGGTTGACCTGGTGGCAGATGCCGGTGGCCGGCGGCACGACGCTGAAGTTGGCGAACGCCTCGCGCCCCCACTTGAGGAAGGAGTAGCGCTCGCGGTTGCGCTCGAACTCGCGCTCGGCGTTGATCGCGAAGGCGCGCTCGTTGCCGAAGGCGTCGACCTGGACCGAGTGGTCGATGACCAGGTCGACGTCGACCAGCGGGTTGATCTTCTCGGGGTCGCCGCCGATCTCCGCCATCGCGTCGCGCATCGCCGCCAGGTCGACCACCGCCGGCACGCCGGTGAAGTCCTGCATCAGGACGCGGGCGGGCTGGTAGGGGATCTCGGCGCTGGGCCGCGCCGCCGCGTCCCAGGTGGTGATCGCCTCGATGTCCTCCTTCGTCGCCGAGCGGCCGTCCTCGAGCCGCAGGACGTTCTCCAGCAGGACCTTCAGCGAGTAGGGCAGGCGCGCTACGTCGAAGCGGCTCTGCAGGGCGTCGAGGCGGAAGACCTCGTAGGAGCGGGTGCCGACGTCGAGGGTCGAGCGTGCGCCGAAGGAGTCGAGGGAGGTCACTCGCTCAATCCTAGGGGGAGCGCCGCGCTTGCTCAGCGCTTGTCGGGAGAGTGCCCGTCGGCTACCGCCTTGGCGGCCTTTTGGCCGGCGGAACCACTTTGGGCGCGTACTGAGATGCCTGGGGTCGCCAGGGCGAAATGAGACATGGCGCGCAGCGGCAGGGGTGCGACGACGACCTCTACCTTGTCGCGCTCGATTGCCTTGACGACGCCGTCGCCGACCTGCTCGGGACGACCGGTCCCCATCCCGGGCGGTGGCTTCGCGCCGGAGTCGGCGAACATCCCGGCGCCGCGGATGAAGCCCGGCGAGACCAGTGAGACGCCGACGCCCCGCGGCGACAGGTCGGTGCGCAGGCCGAGGGCGAAGCCCCGTAGGCCGAACTTGGTCGCGTTGTAGATCGAGGTGCGGGGGCTGGCGACCTTGCCGGAGAGGGAGGAGACGAAGACGAGGTGGCCGGAGCCGCGCTCGACCATCGCCGGGTACAGGGCCCGGGCCATCAGCATCGGCGCCTCGAGGTTGACGCGCAGCGCCCGCGAGAGCTGCTCCGGGCTGAAATCGGTCAGCAGGCCGGCGCCCGGCAGACCGGCGTTGGCGATAAGGGCATCGACCTCGCCCGCTTCAGCGGCGAGCCGCTCGGCCGCGCCCGGATCGGCCAGATCGGCCTCTAGCACCCGGTGTCCCTCCCCGGGCAGCTCGGCGGCGAGCGCCTCGAGCGCATCCGCCCTCCGCCCGCTGAGGATCAGCTTCGCCCCGCGGCCGGCCAGCGACGCCGCGATCGCGCGGCCGAGGCCCCCCGTCGCGCCGGTGAGCAGGGTTGAGCGGCCGGCAAGTTCCATCCCAGGCCGCAAGCTAGCACCCGGCCTGCCGACAGGAATTCGGGATGAAAGTGCGAAGGGCCACAAAATGTTTGTTTCTTGTAAGCATCCGCCCGGGCGATCGTCTACACTGCCCGCCGTTCCAAACAACCGAAACGCCGAGTCCCGCCAGCCAAGAGGCGACGCGGGAGCGGGGGAACCACGTTTTCGGGGCTAACCCGTCCGACATAGGGCGGGGGCGCAGGCTCCTTTCAGCGCCAGCCCGACAGCTAACCCCGTAGGCCGACGAAGGAGATCGGTTTGCCTAAGAACAGCTCAAAGCTCAAGGCGGGGTTTGTCGCAATCGCGGCGCTGGCCATCCTCGCCTTCGCACCGTCGGGTGCCAGCGCCAACTGTGCCGGCGGGGGGGTCACCCCGGCCGAAGTCGATATCTGCACTCCTACCCCCAAGGCGAGGCTTCTAAGCAACGGGATGCTGATCCCGCCGAAGTCGGCGCCGGCCCGGGTCAAGGGCGTGATCGCGGCCGCCAACCGGATCCACACCAAGCCCTATATCTGGGGGGGCGGCCACGGCAACTGGTGGGACCGCGGCTACGACTGCTCGGGCTCGGTCAGCTACGCGCTCCACGGCGGCGAATTCCTCGAAAGCCCGCTTCCCTCGGGGCCGATGGAGGGCTGGGGCCTGCCCGGCGAAGGTCGCTGGATCACGGTCTACGCCAACGCCGGCCATGCCTACGCCGTGATCGCCGGCTATCGCTGGGACACTTCCGGCGATGCCGAGGGCACGGGGCCGCGCTGGCACGAAGACCTGCGCGACAACGTCGGCTACATCGCCCGCCACCCCGCGGGCTTCTAACAACGCTTCGGGGCAGGGGTCCCGTAGGCCGCCCCGGCCAACCGGCCGGGGCGGTTTTGTCCTTGACCTCCTGAACTGCTCGGATAACTTCTTGGTGTAGCTACTCCACCCGACATCCGCCTCCGCAACCTCAGCAAGCACTACGGCGAGGTACGGGCGGTTGCGGGCATCGATCTCGAGATCGAGCCGGGCGAGTTCTTCACCCTGCTGGGCCCCTCCGGCTCGGGCAAGACGACGACCCTGCGGATGATCGCCGGCTTCGAGGACCCAAGCGGCGGCACGATCGAGTTGGCCGGGGAGGACATGGCGGGGGTGCCCCCCTACGACCGTTCGGTCAACACGGTCTTCCAGGACTACGCCCTGTTCCCCCATATGAGCGTCGGGGAGAACGTCGCCTACGGCCTGCGCATCGCCGGCGTCGCCAAGGCAGAGCGGGCGCGGCGGCGCGACGAGGCGCTGGAGATGGTCCGCCTTCCCGGCTACGGCGCCCGCAAGCCCGCCGAGCTCTCAGGCGGGCAGCGCCAGCGCGTCGCCCTCGCCCGGGCGATCGTCAACCGGCCCAGGGTGCTGCTGCTCGACGAGCCTCTGGGAGCGCTCGACCTGAAGCTGCGTGAGCAGATGCAGGTCGAGCTGAAGACGATCCAGGGCGAGGTCGACATCACCTTCGTCTACGTCACGCACGACCAGGACGAGGCGCTGACGATGAGCAACCGCATCGCGGTCTTCAACGAAGGCAGGATCGAGCAGGTCAGCTCCCCGATCGAGCTCTACGAGCGGCCGGCGACCGAGTTCGTCGCCGGCTTCGTCGGTGTCTCCAACCTGCTCGAGCGGGACGGCTCGCGCTTCACGATCCGCCCCGAGAAGATCCAGCTGCTCGACCCGGCGACCGCGCCCAACGGCCTGCGGACCGAGCGCGGTCGGATCGCCGGGATCGCCTACGCGGGAATGGTCACCCGCTACACGGTTGCCCTCGAGGGCGGCGGGGAGCTTCAGCTCGTACGACAGAACGTGGAAGGCGCGTCGGCCGGCGCACCCTCAGAGCAGGGCAGGGAGGTGCTTGTGGGCTGGCGCCCCGAGCACACGGTCGCGGTCCGTGGGAAATCGAAAAACGAGGAGGAATCGACGTGAGAACCCAGGCACAACCGGTGCGAACGGCGTGGCTCGTCATCGCTGGCCTGCTCGCCTTCATGCTGCTGCTCGCTGGCTGCGGCGGGGGCGGCGACAGCAGCAGCTCGGGCGGCGAAGAACTGAGCAAGCTCGGCAAGGGCGAGGGTGAAGTCAACCTGATCTCCTGGGCCGGCTACGTCGAACCGGAATGGAGCAAGCCGTTCGAACAGAAGACCGGCTGCAAGGTCAACAACAAGATCGGCAACACCTCCGACGAAATGGTGGAGCTGATGCGGACCGGCCAGTACGACGGGGTCTCTGCCTCGGGCAACGCCTCGGCCAGGCTGGTAGACGGTGGCGACGTCGCCCCGGTCAACGTCAGCCTCGTCCCCAACTACAAGACGATCTTCAGCGACCTCAAGAACCAGCCCTACAACACCTTCGACGGTGTCCACTACGGCATCCCGCACGGGCGCGGGGCGAACCTGCTGATGTGGAACACCGAAGACGTCAAGCCCGCCCCCACCTCATGGGACGTGATGCTCGATCCCGAAAAGGCGGCCAAGTACAAGGGCAAAATCAGCGCCTACGACGATCCGATCTACATCGCCGACGCGGCCGTCTACCTGAAAGCACACAAACCTGAACTTGGGATCGAAAACCCCTACGAGCTGAACGAACAGCAGTTCGAAGCGGCGGTTAACCTGCTCAAGGAACAGCGGCCCAATGTCGGCGAATACTGGGGCGAAGCGGCCAAGCAGATCTCGGCCTTCGCCAACGGCGACAGCCAGGTCGGCACCACCTGGCAGTACCAGTACTTCGAACTCCGAGGCGAAGGCAAGCCGGTCGCCGCCAGCCCGGCGAGCCAGGGATTCCTTCCCTCGGAGGGCGCGACCGGCTGGTCGGACACCTGGATGATCAGCTCCGAAGCCAAGCATCCGAACTGCATGTACATGTGGATGAACTGGATCGTCGAACCCAAGGTCAATGCCGAAGTGGCCGAATTCTTCGGTGAGGCGCCGGCCCAGAGCAAAGCGTGCGAACAGACGGCGGAGAAAAACTTCTGCTCGAAATACCACGCCGAAAACCCGGCCTTCTGGAAGCGGGTCTACTACTGGGAGACGCCGGTGGCCGACTGCGGCAACGGCTCCAGCGACTGCAAGGACTACAACGACTGGGTCCAGGCCTGGACCACGATCAAGGGCTGATCACAGGGCGCTGGACCATGGCGGCTGAAGCGGTCGGGGAGAGGAGGTCGGCGGGCCATCGGCTCGCCGACCTCTTCCACGGCCGTCCTCGCCTTCAGGTAGCGGCACTGCTCGCCGGCCCCGCGGGCTGGCTCGTGATCGGCTACCTGGGCTCGCTCGGGGTGCTGCTGATCGCCGGCTTCTGGTCGGTCGACCCGCTCAGCGGCGAAGTCGTGCGGGGCCTCGGCCTGGAAAACTTCAAAACGCTCATCGACGAACCGGTCTACCGCACGATCGTCGGTCGTACGGTGCTGATCGCGGCGCTGGTGACGATCACCGACGCCCTCCTCGCCTTCCCGATCGCCTTCTACATGGCGAAGCTGGCCAGTCGCCGGGTAAAGGCGATCCTCGTCGTCGCCGTCCTCGTGCCGCTCTGGTCCAGCTACCTGGTCAAGGCGCTCTCCTGGCGCACGATGCTCTCCAACGGCGGCGTGATCGACTGGGCGCTGCAGCCGTTCGGCCTGCACGGGCCCGGCTTCGGCAACACCGCCGTCTGGCTGGTCATGAGCTACCTCTGGCTGCCGTACATGATCCTGCCGATCTTCGCCGGACTGGAGCGCATTCCCAACTCGCTGATCAGCGCCTCGGAGGACCTCGGCGCCTCGCCCTTCACCACCTTCCGCCGCGTGATCCTGCCGCTCTCCTTCCCGGCCGTCGTCGCCGGCTCGATCTTCACCTTCGCCCTCACCCTCGGCGACTACATCACGCCGCGCCTGGTCTCCAACAACCAGTTCATCGGCAACGTCATCTTCAACAACATCTCCAACAACCTGCCGCTGGCCTCCGCCCTTGCCCTCGTGCCGATCGTCGTGATGATCGCCTACCTGATGGTCGCCCGGAAGCTGGGCGCCTTCGAGCACATCTAGGAGACGGATGCGGCTCTCGCGGAGATCGGCGCTCCTCCTCCGCCTCGCGGTCGCCATCGGCCTGGCCTTCATCTACGTGCCTCTGATCGTCCTCGGCATCTACGCCTTCAACTCGAGCAACATCCTCGAATGGCCGCCCCCCGGGCTGACCCTCGACTGGTTCCCAAAGGCGATCGACAACGAGTTCGCCCGCGAAGCCTTCGTCACCTCGCTCAAGGCCGGCGTCGCCGCGACGGCGATCGCGGTCGTGCTCGGCACCCTCGCCTCGCTGGCCGTCGCCCGTCACCGCTTCTTCGGGCGGGAGACGATCTCCTTTCTCGTCGTCCTGCCGATCGCCCTGCCCGGCATCGTCACCGGCGTCGCCCTCAGCAACACCTTCACCCAGGTGCTCGGCGTCGATCTCGGCCTCTTCACCGTGATCGTCGGCCATGCCACCTTCTGCATCGTCATCGTCTACAACAACGTGGTCGCCCGCCTGCGCCGCCTCTCGACCTCCTTCGAGGAGGCCTCCGCCGACCTCGGCGGCCACACCTTGCAGACCTTCCGCTTCGTCACCCTCCCCAGCCTGAGGAGCGCCCTGGCGGCCGGGGGCCTGCTCGCCTTCGGCCTCTCCTTCGACGAGATCATCGTCACCACGTTCACGATCGGAGCCGGCGAAGAAACCCTGCCGATCTGGATCTTCCGCAACCTGTTCCGCCCCAACCAGCTGCCGATCGTCAACGCGGTCGCGGTGATCGTGGTGCTGATCTCGATCGTCCCGGTCTACCTCGCCCACCGCCTCACCCGCGAGGAAGGCGGCGCCGCGGTCGCCCGCGGCGGGGCGGTCGAGGCCGAGGCGACGGCGGTTCCCTGAGCGCCGGCACGGCTACTGCCGCGCCAGGCGCTCCGCTTCCTCGGTGCCCACGTATGGGGCGAGGGTCAGCTCGACCAGGTCCGGCAGCAGCGACTCGAGCTGCTCGGCGCGGCCGGCGCTGATCTCTCGGACGATCAGCGAGACGACGCCGCCGACCAGCGTCTCCTCGGTGGCCTCGGGGAGCGGCCGATCGCCGGCCAGCTTGGGCCGGCCCGCCTTGAGGATGTCGACCAGGCCCTGCATCGATTCGCGGTGACGGGCGGCAATCTCGCCGCCCGCGGCGACCGGCTCGATCATGCAGAGGCGGGCCAGCTCCGGCTCGCCGGCAAGGAAGCTGAGCATCGTCGCCAGCGCCGCCCGCACCTGCTGCGGCCAATCCTCGAAGGACTCGGCGGCCGCACGCATCGCGGCGGCGATGTGATCGGCGACCATCTCGTAGGCGGCGAGGAAGCAGGCTTCCTTGTCGGCGAAATGCTCGTAGAAGGTCCGCCGGGAAACGGCGGCCGCCTTGGTGATGTTGGCGACCGTGGTGGCGTTGTAGCCGCGCTCGGCGACGGTGTCGACCAGCGCCGTGACGATCCGCTCGCGCTGATTCTGGACGATGAACTCGCGCGGCAGGCCATGGCGGCCGGCGGGAAGGCGCGGCGAGGCGGCAACCGCCGCCTCCGTTTCCTCCACCTTTTTCCCCTTGCTCCTCGCCACGGACCGACCATACCCGACACTCCTCGGCTCCGGAGCCATGCGGGTTTCTCTATCTCAGCGGCTGCACCAGCAGCTCGTCCTCGGCGGCGACGGTGCCGAGGTAGGGCATCGTCGCCAGGTAGATCAGCTCCGGCAGAAACTCCTCGCCACGGTCGAGGGCGCCGGAATCGACCTTCGTGAAGATGGTGCCGTAGACCGCGCCAGCGGTGATTTCCGCGGTGCAGCGGGACACCGGGCGCTCGCCGGCGACCTCGTCGCGACCGCCGTCGAGGAGTTCGGCGATCCGCCGCACGACCCGGTCGCGCCGTGACTGCGGGCCACGGCCGGCGGCGTTGACCGAGACCAGGAGGAAACGGGCCCGGACCACGTCCTCCTGCAGGAAGCGCATCGCCGCCATCCCCGTCGCCCAGATCCTGTCGTGCCAGGCATCGCGACCGGTGCGGGCCGTATCGACGCAGGCGCAGAGCTCTTCCATCGTCTCGTCGTGGAGGCTGAGAAAGCAGTCTTCGAGGTCGGCGAAGCAGCGATCGAAATGAGCCCGGCTGACGTCCGCTCGGGCGCAGATCATGTCGACGTCGATCGCCGCGAAGCCCGCTTCGGCGATCAGCTCGACCGTCGCGGCGGCGATCCTATCGCGCGCCGGATCGCCCCCTCTGCGCAGACCGCTCACATCAGCCGGCCCAGCTCCCCGCGCTTGAAGGAACCTACGCGCGCCCCGGCGACGGACACTAGGCCGCCGCCCGCGCCTGGGCCGCCTCCGCCGCCCGCGCCGCCTCCGCCTCTCCGACGTATGGCATCAGGGTGACCTGCAGCATCTCGGGCAGGAGTCCCTTGAGATCGTCGACCCGATCGGTGGTCAAGCGTTGGTGGATCAGCCACATCACCCCTCCGGCAATCGCCACCTCGAGCCCATCCGGCAGGCGCTCCGAGCGGGGGTTCAGCTCCCGGCCCTCCCGCAGCTTCGGCGCGATGCTCTCCAGCATCGCGTGGTAGCGCGCGAGTGCCGCCGCGCTGGCGGCCTGGCTCTCGACGATGCAGAGCTTGGCGCGCGCCTGCTCGGCGGCGACCATCTCGAGGAAGACCTCCAGTCCGGTTGAGATCTGATCGACCCACGGCTGCTCCGAATCGATCAGCTCGGTGAAGACCTCCGCCGCCGCCGCGACGCTTTCGTCGAACGCGGCGAGAAAGCACTCTTCCTTGTTGGCGAAGTGCTCGTAGAAGGTGACGAGGGCAACGCGGGCGGTCTTCGCGATCAGCTCGATCGTCGTCTTCTGGTAGCCCCGCTCGGCGACCAGCTCGGCGGTTGCCAGCAGCATCCGCTCCCTCTGGTTGTGCGCCACGAAGTCGCGTGGAATCAGGTGCCGTCCCGGTGGAAGCGTCGAGAGCCGCTCTGACAAAGACCGTGAATCGGCCATGCCAGGACGGTACCAAAACATACATGTGATGTCTACTTTCTTTTTCTACAGAAAACATTGCGTTCTAGGCACCTCCGTTTTTAAAAGCTGCTATACCTAGACAAAAGGTTCATGTTTTCGGACGTCAACAGCGGTTCGGTGATTGCCTTTCCGGGCCAGAACGGCCGTAGAGCGCCCAGGGAGCGGATCCTCGAGGCGATGCTCCTGACAAGCGGCGAGCTGGGCTATGAGCAGGTCGCGGTGCGCAACGTGATCGAGCGTGCGCAGACCAGCCGCGCGACCTTCTACAAGCACTTCGAGGACCGCGAGGACTGCTTCACGCAGGCCTTCAGCGAGACCGCCGAGTGGCTCTATCGCCGCATCGCCGCATCGGCCGCGCGCCAGCCGACCTGGCGCGAGGGCCTGCGCGCGGCGATGGCCGAGCTGCTCGAGTTCTGCGCCAACCAGCCGGCGATCGCCAAGGCGCTGCTGGTCGACGTGCATGCGGCCGGCGAGCAATCGCTCGCCAAGCGGCGCGATCTGATGGAGCGCCTCTCCCGCGCGCTGGACAGCGCGCGCCGCGAGATCCCCTCTCGCCAAGCTCCACCTCCTGTTACGTCCGATTTCATTGTAGGGGCGATCGACACGCTCCTGGCGGCGAAATTGCTCGATGGCGACGGCGCGCACGCCCCCGAGATGCTTCCCGGCCTGCTCCACTTCATCGTCATGCAGTACCTCGGCGAGAGCGCGGCCTGGGAGGAGATGGCGGCGGCCCCGCTGGCGACCTGGAAGGCGAGGCGAGAGGCGGCGGCGGAGATGCCCTCGGAAGGCGGCCGCTAGAGCGGGATGTTGCCGTGCTTGCGCTTCGGCTGGTCGACTCGCTTGGACTGCAGCATGCGCAGCGCCTTGACCAGCTTCGGACGGGTCTCGCGCGGCTCGATCACGTCGTCGATATAGCCGCGCTCCGCCGCCGAATAGGGGTTGGCGAAGTGGGCTTTGTAGTCGTCGATCAGCTTCTGACGACGCTCGTCCGGGGTCGGCGATGAGGCGATGTCTTTGCGATAGATGATGTTGACCGCCCCCTCCGGGCCCATCACCGCCACCTCGGCCGTCGGCCAGGCGACGTTGTAGTCGGCGAGCATGTGCTTGGAGGCCATCACGTCGTAGGCACCGCCGTAGGCCTTGCGGGTGACGACGGTGAGCTTCGGTACGGTCGCCTCGGTGAACGCGTAGAGCAGCTTGGCGCCGTGGCGGATGATCCCGTTCCACTCCTGGTCGGTCCCCGGCAGGAAGCCCGGTACGTCGGTGAAGGTGAGGATCGGAACGTTGAAGGCGTCACAGGTGCGGACGAAACGCGCCGCCTTCTCGGAGGCCTCTATGTCGAGCACGCCGGCGAGGTAGGCCGGCTGGTTGCCGACGATCCCGACCGGGAAGCCGTCGAGCCGGGAGAAGCCGCAGACGATGTTCTTGGCGAAGTGCTCGTGGACCTCGAAGAACTCCTCGTCGTCGACGATTCGCGAGATCACCTCGCGCATGTCGTAGGGCTTGGAGGGATCGTCGGGAACGATCGTGTCGAGGTCCTCGTCTTCGCGCTCGGGATCATCGTCCGGCGTGAAGCGGGGCGGCGCCTCAAGGTTGTTCGAGGGCAGGAAGCCGAGCAGGTAGCGGACGTCCTCCAGGCAGCTCTCCTCGTCCTCGGCGGCGAAGTGGGCGACGCCGGACTTCGTGTTGTGGCTCATCGCCCCGCCGAGCTCCTCGAACTCCACTTCCTCGCCGGTCACGGTCTTGATCACCTCGGGCCCGGTGATGAACATGTGCGAGGTCTCCTTGACCATGAAGATGAAGTCGGTCATCGCCGGCGAGTAGACGGCGCCGCCGGCGCAGGGACCCATGATCAGGCTGATCTGGGGGATCACGCCGGAGCATTTGACGTTGCGGACGAAGACGTCGCCGTAGGCGCCGAGCGAGACCACGCCCTCCTGGATCCGGGCTCCGCCCGAGTCGTTGATCCCGATCACCGGCGCGCCGACCTGGGCCGCCTGGTCCATCACCTTGCACATCTTCTCCGCCATCACCTCGCCGAGGCTGCCCCCGAACACGGTGAAGTCCTGGGAGAAGACAAAGACAGTTCGCCCTTCTATGGTGCCGTGGCCGGTGACGACGGCGTCGCCCCACGGACGGCGTTTCTGCATCTCGAAGTCGTAGGTGCGGTGGCGGACGAAGGTGTCGAGCTCCTCGAAGGAGCCGGGGTCGAGCAGCTTCTCGATCCGCTCCCGGGCGGTCAGCTTGCCCTTGGCGTGCTGCTTCTCGACCGCCTCCTCGGAGGCCGAGTGGATCGCCGCCTCGCGCAGCTCGCGCAGGTAGGCGAGCTTCTCCTCGTGGGTGACCGGATTCCTCTCGCGCATCGCGGCGCGGGAGTCTATTTGAGAGCCGGTCGAGGTGCCCGACTCAGAACTCGGCGCAGATGGCGATCGCTTCGACCGCCCACGGTTTCCCCAGCGGCGTCCCCACTTCGCTCGCGGTGGCCGTCCAACCGGTCCGTTTTTCCGCCACCACCGCGGGCACCGACTCGGTGATCACGACGGTCGTCGCTTCGGCGCCGAGGACCCGGGCCCCGCCGCCGGTCACCTGCTTGCCCGCCGGGCACGAGGCGGTGACCGTCTTGGCTTTCGGTTCGCTGTCGGTGGCGCTCGTGGCGCCGACGTAGGAAACGTTCTTGACCAGCTGGCCGAGCAGGCCGGGCGCGAGTTTGCCGCTGCTGACCGCGCCGTCCTGGAGCTTGCCCGCGCTGACCGCGTTGGGCCCGATCTTGGAGTTGGTGACGGCGCTGTTGAAGAGCTTCGACTCGGTGACGGCGCCGTTTTTCAGCTTCCCTTCGGTGACCACGCCGCCGCCGAGCTGGGCGGAGCGGACCGAGCCGGCGGCCAGCGCCGTCGCCCCGACCGCCCCGGGGCCGATCTTCGGCCCGGTCACGGCACCGTCCTTGAGCTTCAGCGTCGTCACGGAACCCCTATGCAGCTTCAGCGTCGTCACCGAGCCGTTTGCCAGGTTCCTGGTCTTGACCGCATGGCGGCCGAGCGTCGTCTTGGCCGCGTAGGCGGCCCCGCTGAGGGCGACGAAGAGGGCGATGCAGGAGATCACGTTGGCGAACGACAGGTGCCTGCTCAGTTGCCTCATGCGAGCCCTGTTCCCCTTTCAGGCGCTGCCAAACGGCTGCTTCTGGGGCTCCGCGAGACGGTCGAGGTAGCGCTCCAGGTCGATCTGCTCGAGGCCGGTGCTCTCCTCGGCGCGGACCTCGACACGGGTGCCGAAGCCTTTCTCGGCCATGGTCACCTCGATTCCCTCAGCCGCGCCGACCAGCTCGACCAGCTCGGGCTCGGACTTCATCAACGTCCGCGACGCCTCGATCATGAGCCTCGGTTCAACCCAGCGCCGCAGGTTCCTCCCCACTTTGCGAGCTGGGCAAGCCCTGCCAGCTAGAAGAAGGCGCCGCCCTTGTATTCGCCGAAGACGTCGCGCATGGCGCCGCATACCTCGCCGATCGAGGCGCTGGCGCCCAGCGCGGTGCGGATCGGGTGCAGCAGATTCCCCTCGCCGCGGGCGACGGCGCGGAGCTCGTCCAGCCTGGCGTCGACGGCGGCCTGGTCGCGGGACTCCTTGAAGGCCGCCAGGCGGCTCAGCTGACGCTGCTCGGCCTCCGGGTCGACGCGGAGGATGTCGACGTCGTCGACCTGGTCGGTGACGTACTTGTTGACCCCGACGATGATGTCCTGGCCGGACTTGTAGCGCTCGTGGTAGGAGTGGGCCGACTCCTCGATCTCGCGCTGCATGAACTCGAGCGCCTCGACCGAGCCGCCCAGCTCCTCGACCTTGTCCATCAGCTCCCAGGCACGCGCCTCGACCTCGTCGGTCAGCGACTCGACGAAGTAGGAGCCGGCGAAGGGGTCGACCGTGTCGGCGACCCCCGACTCGTGCGCGAGCACCTGCTGGGTACGGAGGGCGATCCGGGCGGAGCGCTCGGTTGGCAGGGCCAGCGCCTCGTCGAAGCCGTTGGTGTGCAGGCTCTGGGTGCCGCCGGCGACGGCGGCAAAGCCCTGCAGGGCGACGCGGATGATGTTGACCTCGGGCTGCTGGGCCTGCAGGGTCACGCCGCCGGTCTGGGTGTGGAAGCGGATCTTCATCGAGTTGGGGTCCTGCGCACCGAAGCGCTCCCTGACGATCTTCGCCCACATCCGCCGCACGGCACGGAACTTGGCGACCTCCTGGAAGACGTTGTTGTGGCCGTTGAAGAAGAAGGCGAGGCGGGGGGCGAACTCGTCGATCTTCAGACCCCGCTCGAGCGCCGCTTCGACGTAGGCGATCGCGTTTGAGAGGGTGAAGGCGACCTCCTGCACGGCCGAGCAGCCCTTCTCGCGGATGTGGTAGCCGGAGATCGAGATCGTGTTCCATTTCGGCACGTTCTCGCGGCAGTACTCGAAGATGTCGGTGGTCAGGCGCATCGTCGGCTCGGGCGGATAGATGTAGTTGCCGCGCGCCATGTACTCCTTCAGCACGTCGTTCTGGACCGTGCCGCGGAGCTTCTGGGAGGGCACCCCCTGCTCCTCGCCGACCAGCTCGTAGAGCAGCAGCAGGATCGCCGCCGGGGCGTTGATCGTCATCGAGGTCGAGACCTGGTCGAGCGGGATCTGGTCGAAGCAGATCCGCATGTCCTCGATCGTGTCGATCGGGACGCCGGTGCGGCCGACCTCGCCCTGGCAGAGGGGGTCGTCGGAGTCGCGGCCCAGCTGCGTGGGCAGGTCGAAGGCCATCGAGAGGCCGGTCGAGCCGTGCTCGATCAGGTAGCGGTAGCGCTCGTTGGTGTCTTCGGGGGTGGCGAAGCCGGCGTACTGGCGCATCGTCCAGAGCCGGTCGCGGTACATCCCGTCGTGGATGCCGCGGGTGAAGGGCGGCTCGCCCGGCGTGCCGAGCCGCTCCTCGAGGCCGGGAGCGACGTCCTCCTCGGTGTAGAGGCGGTCGATCTCGATCCCGGAATCGGTGAAGACGCGCTCGTCGTCCGGCCCGACTACGGGTGCGATCGTCGCTCGCTCCTCGGCCGCGGCCTTTCCGCTCTCGCTGGCCATCTTTCGCAGGATATTGGGACCGGGCCGGCCGGCGTCAGTCCGAGGCGCCGGCGAGGCTCTCGACCCCGGCCTGCTCGATCGTCCGCTGCAGGCCCTCGCGCAGCTCGACCTTCGGCTCCCAGCCCAAGAGGTCGCGGGCGCGGGAGATGTCGGGCTGGCGCTGCTGCGGATCGTCGACCGGCAGCGGCTCATAGACAAGCTCCGAGCGCGACTCGGTCACCTCGATGACGGTCTTCGCGAGCTCGAGCAGCGTGAACTCGTTCGGATTGCCGACGTTGACCGGCGTGTGCACATCGGACTCGGCGAGGGCGACGATGCCGCGGATCAGGTCGTCGACGTAACAGAAGCTGCGCGTCTGGCTGCCGTCGCCGAAGACGGTCAGTGCCTGGTCCTTCAGCGCCTGGCGCAGGAAGGTCGGGATCGCCCGCCCGTCATGGGCGCGCATGCGGGGCCCGTAGGTGTTGAAGATCCGGACGATCGAGGTATCGACCCCCTGCTGGCGGTGGTAGGCCATCGTCAGAGCCTCCGCGTAGCGCTTCGCCTCGTCGTAGACGCCGCGCGGGCCGATCGGGTTGACGTGGCCCCAGTAGTCCTCCCTCTGCGGGTGCACCTGGGGGTCGCCGTAGACCTCGCTGGTCGAGGCGATCAGGAAGCGGGCGCGCTTCCACTTTGCCAGGCCGAGCATGTGGTGGGTGCCGTGCGACCCGACCTTGAGGGTGTGCAGGGGCAGCCGCAGGTAGTCGATCGGGCTGGCGGGCGAGGCGAGGTGGTAGACGAAGTCGACGGCCTCGGGAATCTCGACCCGCTCGGTGATGTCGATGTTGCGGAACTCGAAGGCGTCGTCGCGGATGTGCTCGATGTTCTGCAGCGAGCCGGTCTCCAGGTTGTCGACGCAGATCACCCGATGCCCCTTGCCGAGCAGGTGCTCGCAGAGATGGGAGCCCAGGAAGCCGGCGCCGCCGGTGATGACGCAGGTGCTCATCGGGGGCGGATGCTACAGGGGAGGGGCGGCGAGGCGCGCATAAACGCCGTAGTTCGCAAATACCGGCGTTTTCCCCCGATCAAGCGTCCAGCCGGGGGGAGAACCCGCTGCCGTCCCTCGCTGTACGTGGCATGTTCGGACCAGGGAGCTGAACCGGTGCAGGGCAGCGTCGTCACAGCCGGGCGCAAGCGCGCCGCGATCGAGCTGGTCGCCCGCGAGGACGCCGACCTGCGTCGGACCGCGCGACGCTTCTCGCTGTGCGAGGCCGACGCCGAGGACGCCTACCAGCGGGCGCTGGAGATCCTCCTGGTGAAAGCGCCCAGCGAGCGCCCGCGGGAGCTGATCCGCTGGACGAAGACCGTCGTCAAGCACGAGGCGCTGGCTATACGGCGGCAGCGGGAGCGCCTCCTCAGCGTCGCCGCAGACGGCATCGAGGACCCGATCGAACGACTTCCCGCCCGCGGCGCCGAAACGGACGAGCGGATCGAGCGCCGCGAGGACATCGCCCGCAGCCGCGAGGCCCTGCAGGCGCTGAAGCCGGCAGAGCTGCGAGCGCTGACGCTGCTCGCCGCCGGCTACTCCTACGCCGAGATCGGCGAGATCACCGGCTTCACCCACACGAAGGTGAATCGTTGCCTGGCCGAGGGAAGGGAGCGGTTCCGGCGCCTGCTCGCCGACAGCGAAAACGGCAGTCGCTGCGCCGAGCTGGTCCCGCTGCTCTCCGCCTACTGCGACGGCGAGTCGCGCGGCGCCGAGGAAGCCGTCGTGCGGGAGCACCTGAGGGCGTGCGCGGCATGCCGCGCGACGGTCCGCGCCTACCGGGCGGCGCCCGCAGCCGTCGCCGCCCTCGCCCCCGTCCTGCCTCCGGTGTCCCGCTCTCTGCTCGAGCGGGCGCAAGAGGCCCTGATCGGGCTGCACGCCCGCCTTCCCGGCTCCACGGCCACGAGCGACGCCGGGATCTCGCAGGTCGCCGCGGCGGGAGGTGCCCGTGGCGCCGGGATGGCGGCCCTGGCCAAGGCGCTGGCGATCTGCGCCGGGACGGTCGGCGGCGCGGCGGCCTGCGTCGCCACCGGGGTGGCGCCGGCGCCGCTGGCGCTCGCGCCCGAACACGCGGCCGGCGCCCGCGTCGAGCGCGTCTCCAGGCGCGCGCTCGAGGAGGTGGCGGCCTCCGACGCCGCCTCCCTGCCGGCCGCGCCGGTCGTTGCGCCGGAGGCGGCGCCGCAGCCGGATGCCGAATCCGAAGCCGAAATCGAAACCGAAGCCCCACCTCCGACGTCCGCGCCGGAAGCGGTGGAAACCGGCGCGGTGGAATACGCGCCGCCGCCGGAAGTCGCCGTGCCGCCCGCGGCAGCGGCGCCGTCTGGGACGTCGAGCGGCAGCGCGGCCGGAGAGTTCGGTCCGTGAGGCGGCGTTCGCGTATGCGCCTCCGGCAGCGACTCGCGCTCGGCGGGGCGCTTGTCGCCGCGTTGACGTGCACCGTGCCGGCGGCGGCGAGCCCGGCCAAGCCGGTCGAACTCCACGTCGCCGGCGGCGACGGCTGGCACGCCGACAACCGCTTCGAGCTCGGCTGGACCAATCCGGCCACGACCGGCTCGCCGCTGGTCGCCACCCACTACCGGCTGCGCGACCCGCTCGGCCTGACGATCGAAGAGCGCCGGATCGCCTGGGTCAGCGACGGGATCGCCGGCCTGACCGTGCCGAAGGTTCCCGGCTCCTATGTCGCCGAAGTCTGGCTCGAGGACGCGGCCGGCGAACAGGGCCCGGCGGCGGCCGCGCCGCTCCGCTTCGACGATGCCAGGCCGGCCCCGGTCGAATCGGAGGCGGTCGCCGGCTGGATCGGCCGCACCTCCTTCCCTCTGAGGCTTCGCCTGCGCCACCCCGCCGGCCCGCTGCCCGCCTCCGGGATCCGCGGCTACGCCGTGACCATCGACTCCAGCGGGGAAGGAGCGCCATGCGCCGCCGCCGACCGATGCAGCGAGGCCGAGACCACGCTGCCGGGCGGCGCCGGTGACGACGAGCTTCAGGTTCCCGCCCTGCCCGAGGGAACCAGCTACCTCCACGCCGTCACCGTCTCGGGCTCGGGAATGAAGTCGGCCCTCGCCGGCACCGCGGCGATTCGGGTGGACACGACCGATCCGGTAACGCAGCTCCAGGGCGTCCCGCCCGGCTGGACGCACAGCGCCGTCCGGCTCATCGCCCTCGCCTCGGACACCGGCTCGGGCATGGAGCCGAGTGGCGCGGGATCGCAGCCGTTCACGGCGATCAGGGTCGACGACGGCGCACCGGAGTTCGCATCCGGCGGGGCGGTCGCCACGACGCTGATCGACGAGGGGATCCACCGGATCGCCTACTACGCCCGCGACGCCGCGGGCAACGTCGACGACGGTGCCATGGTCAACGGCGTCGCCGATCGCCGGCCACGGACGGCCTCGGTTCGCATAGACCGGACCGCCCCGAGGCTCGCCTTCGCCAACGCGCAGGACCCGAGCGACCCCGACCTGGTGCGAGCGAGGGTCGCCGACCAGCTGTCCGGGCCGGACCAGTCGCGCGGGCGCATCGGGGTGCGGCGGGTCGGGTCGGGCGACCGCTTCGAGCTGCTTCCCGCCATGCCATCGGCCGACGGCGAATTGCGCGCACGCTGGGAGTCCGACGCCTTCCCGGAAGGCGAATACGAGTTCAGGGCAACCGGCTACGACCTGGCCGGCAACGCATCGGCCACCACCCGGCGCCAGAACGGCGCCGCGATGGTCCTCGCGAACCCGCTCAAGACGACAACCGCGCTGCGCGCCGGGTTCCATCTCCACGGCCCGCGGCGAACCATTCCCTACGGCCGTCGGATCCTGCTCGACGGGCGCCTGACCGCCGGCAGGGCATCGCCGCTCGGCGGCGTCCCGGTGCGGGTCGTCGAACGCTTCCCTGTTGGCGTCCAGCCGGGAGCACGAACCTGGACCGCGGGGACCGCGCAGGACGGGACGATCTCGCTCCGCCTGCCCACCGGTCCCAGCCGGAGCGTCTCGCTGGCCTTCTCGGGCAGCCCCACGCTGGCTCGCTCCGCCGGGCCGGTGCTGGAGATGAGGGTGCGGAGCGGGGTGCGTCTCCGGGCGTCGTCGATGGTCGCCGAGGTCGGCGGAGCCCCTCTCGTCTTCAACGGCAGGCTGCTCGCCGAACCTGGAGTCTCGGCGAGGGGCAGGGCGGTGCAACTGCAGTTCCGGCTGCCGGGAGCGCCATGGGCGGAGTTCCGCACCCTGCAAACGGACAGCCGCGGCCGCTTCCGCTACGCCTACCGCTTCAGCGACGACGACAGCCGCGGCGCTCGCTTCCAGTTCCGCGCCTATGTGCCCGCGCAGGAGAGCTGGCCGTACGAGCCGGGGGGCTCACGGCCGGCCCTCGTGCGCGGGCGCTGAGGCGTGCTAGCGGAGGGCGGTCAGCTGATCCGCGACCCTGCGGACGCGCTGCTCGACTTCGGTGCGGTTGCGCTTCAGGGTGGTCTCCACCTCGCGCTGGCGCCGGCGCGCCTCGCGCTCGACCCTGTTGCGGGTCTTGCGCGCTTCCGTGGCGGCCTTGCGGCGGGCGCTGGCGCCGCGGCGCTCGCTGCGCTTCACGGTCCGGCGCAGCTGCGTCCCGTAGGACTTGAGCTGCTTCTGGGCGGCGGTGCGGCCGGCGAACGGCTCGACCAGCTCGGCGACCCGATCGCTCACCTCGAGCACGACGCCGACCGGGACGTCGACCGCGCTTTCGGCGGCGGTGCGGGCCTGCTCGACCCGCGACGGGGCGGGAGCGGGAACGCGCTTGGCTTGCGATTTCGGTTTGGCGCGGGGGGTGCTTGCTTTACTGGATTTGGTTGGCAACGAAGTTCATCCCTTCGGGTGGTTTGGTGTATTTGTGGCGGGGAGCTCGCGAGTGTAGCGAACATATGTTCCTCCGAACACGTGTTCTAACCCGCCTCCTCCATCGCGTTACGCACCGTCGCCAGGCCCAGCGGGCCGGTGGCCGTGGCGATCGGATAGCGAGCCTCGAGCCCGAGGTCGGCCTCCTCCAGCGCCAGGTCCCCGAAGGCGAGGGCGCCGCCCGCCTCCCTGGCGATCAGCTGGGCGGCGGCGATGTCGACCGACCGGCAGGGACGCAGGCTCAGCATGCCGTCGAGGCGCCCCGCCGCGACGTAGGCGACGCTGATCGCGATCGAGCCGATCACCCGCAGCCGGAAGACCCGACCGTCGAGCGCCCGCTCGAGCGGGAGCATCCGGCCCGGCGCGGCCGACTCGACGCCGAGCAGCTCTAGCTTCTCGGCGTCCTCCGCCACCCCGATCCGACCGTCACCCAGGGTCGCTCCGCCGCCCCGGTCCGCGGCGAAGCACTCGCCGGCGCCGAAGTCGTGGACGAAGCCGAACTCTACGTCCGCCATCGAGGGGCCCGAGGCCACCGCGATGCTGAGGCTGTGCGAGGGAAGGGTGCGCCGCGCGTTCAGCGAGCCGTCGATCGGGTCGATCACGACCCGGGCCGGGCCGCCGTCGCCGAAGGCGACCTCGCCGCGCTCCTCGGAGACGGCCAGGAAGGAGGCGCCGGCCTCGGCCAGCTGCTCGAGCTCGGCGAAGACCACGTCCTCGCAGCGGCGGTCGATGACGAGGCTGCGATCGCCGCCCTCGCCGACGCCCTCGTACTCGGTCCGGGCCTCGCGGCCGGGGGTCTGCTCGAACAGCAGCTGCTGGGCGTCGACGATGCGGCGGCAGATTCGCGGCCAGTCTGCGGAGAAAACGTCCATCGAGGCCATCCTATGGAGCCGGCCTCGGGCGGCGATCCAGGTAGCGTTGGACCATGCTCGCCCTCGCCGAGTCCCAGGAGCGCGCGATCCGGCACCGCACCGGACCGCTGCTGCTGATCGGCGAGGCGGGAAGCGGCAAGACGGAGGTCCTGGCCCGCCGTCACGCGAGCCTCGCCGCCGAGGGAAGCGCCCCGCAGCGCATCCTCGTCCTCACCTCGACCCGGGCCACCGCGCAGCGCCTCAGCGGGCAGGTGGAGGGATTGCTCGACCGCCCGCTCGAAGAGCTCTGGATCGGGACCTGGGAGCAGCTCGGCGAGCGCCTCCTGCGCGAGCATTCGACCGCCGCCGGGCTCGACCCGTTCTTCGGCGTTCTCGGCCCGGCCGAGCGCCTGGCGCTGCTGCTCGACCGCCTCGACCAGCTGCCCCTGCGACGCCATGAGATCCGCGGCAACCCGGCCGGCCTGCTCGCCCGCCTGCTGGAGCAGATCGACGAGCTGAAGGCGGGGTCCGGCCCGCCGGATCCCGATCTGGCGGAGCTGATCGCCGCCCACGACCGCATCCTCGCCGGCACCTGCAGCCTCGACCGCGGCGACGTCTACCTGACGCTCAACAGGCTGCTGGAGGAGCGCTCCGACGTCCGGGCCGACGTCGCCGCGCGCTTCGAGCAGGTGATGGTCGACGAGCTCGACGAGACGACCCCGGCGCAGCGCGCGATCCTCGCCTCGCTCGCCGCGGACAATCCCAACCATCTCTACGCGCTGGAGGACGAGGACGAGCTGGCGGGCTGGTTCCGGGGCGTCCATCCGGACGGCGACGCAATCGTGCTCGACCGGCAGTTCCGCGATCCCCCCGTGCGCTTCTGGCGCTGCGCCAACGAGCGCGCCCAGGCCCAGGCGGTGGCGCGCGAGGCGGAGCACCTGCTTGCCGCCGGCACGGCGCCGGAGGATCTCTGCGTCCTGGTCGACGACCCCGCTCGCGGCGGCCCGGTGGCGGCGGCGATGGAAGAGCGGGGCATCCCCTTCCACCTCTCCGGACCGGCGGCGCTGTTCCAGCGCCCCGAGGTGCGCGACGCGATCGCCTGGCTGCGGATCCTCGCCGACCCGGGTGACTCGGCGGCCGCCGCTCGGGCGCTCACCAGGCCGCCCGTCGAGCTGCGCTCGGCCGACCTGGCGCGCCTCAACACCATCGCCCGCCGCCGCAAGCTCGACATGGTCTCGGCCTGCGAGGCGGCGCTCGAGAGCCCGCAGATCCCGCCCGAGGCCCGCGAGCGGATCCAGTCCTTCCTGAAGCTCTACGGGACGGCCTCGGCAGTGATGGAGGAGCGGCGCGCCGACGTCTTCGTGCGGCGGCTGATCGAGGCGGTCGGCCTGCGCCGCCAGCGGCTCTTCGCCGCTCAGCCCGAGGTCGCCGAGCGGCTGCTCGGCCTCTCGCGGTTGGCGGAGCTGGCGGCCGCCTGGGCGCGCCGCGAGCCGAACGGATCGACCCGCGACTTCGTCCGCCACCTCAGCGCCGTCGCTGACGCCGGGGTCGAGCCGGCCGGGGTCAGCGAGCCGCCGGCCCGCGGGGCGGTGCAGGGACTCACCCGCGAGGCCGTCAAGGGCATGGAGTTCGAGCACGTCTTCGTGCTCGGCCTCGAGCGGGGGGCCGGCGCCGAGAAGATCGGCCGTCCGGCCCGCGGTGGCCTCGTCCTCGCCCGGGTGGAGCGCGGCGAGGAGGGGGGGACGCGGCCTTCGGAGTACTACGAGGCGGCGAGGGCGAAGGCCGGCGCCGAGGAGGAGATCCACGAGGAGGAGCTGTTCGGGCCCGCCGAGGGCCTGCACGCGACCTACCGCCTGCTGCGCGAGGAGATGCTGGCCGCCTCCTGGCGGGCGGGCCGCGAGCTCTCGGAGCCCCGCCTCGACACCGCGGTCGACGTCAACCGGGCGATCGCCCGCTACCTCGAGCTGCTCAAGCTGGCCGCGCTCGCGCAGCGACCGGGCGAGGAGGCGACGGCGGAGGCGGTCGAGGCGGTCAACGGGCTGCTGCGCCAGGTCGCCACCCCGGAGCAGCAGGCCGAGCTGGACGCCTCCTCGCTCGACTCCTACCTGCTCGACTCAGAGCGGGAACGGGAGAGCCGAAGCAAGTTGATCGCCGCCCGCCAGGAGCCCTCCCTGGTCGGCTTTCTGCCGCGGCGCGGCGACGGCGCGCTCAGCCTCTCCGCCTCCGATCTCGGTCTCTACCTGACCTGCCCCCTGAAGTACAAGTTCGCGCGGGTCTTCGGCATCCCGCAGGAGCCGACGATCAACCAGCGCTTCGGCATCCTCATCCACAACGTGCTCGAGCGCTTCCACAAGGAAGGCGACGAGAGCGGCGGGGACGGCCTGCAGCGGTTGATGGGCCTCTTCGAGGCGGGCTGGCGCCGCACCGGCTTCGGCAGCAGCGACGACGAGCTGCAGTTCCGCGACCGGGCCCGCGAGGCGATGCGCCTCTACTGGGAAAGGGAGAGGGACTCCGAGGGCGAGCCGGTCTGGCTGGAGCGCAAGTTCGACATCCGGATCGGCGAGCACCACGTGCGCGGCCGGGTCGATCGGGTCGACCGGCTGCCCGACGGAGACCACGAGCTGATCGATTACAAGACCGGCGAACGCAAGAGCGAGGCCGACCTGGAGAGCGACCTGCAGCTCGCCCTCTACCGACTGGCGGCCCGTGAGGCCTGGGACCTCGAGGCGAACACCGGCAGCTACTACTACGTGCTCGACGCCGAGAAGGTCGCCGCGCCGGTCATGCCGGACGACACCGAGCGGGTGGAGCGGACCGTCTTCCAGGTCGGTGAGGGCGTTCTCGGCCAGGACTTCGAGCCGCGCCCCTCGCCGACCGTCTGCGGCTGGTGCGACTACCGGCTGATCTGCCCGGCGGCGGAGAGCTGACCGGGCCGGCGGCGGGTCAGTTCGACTCGCCGCGGCGCTGCTGCAGGAACTGCTGAAACTCGCGGGCGATCGTGTCGGCTGAGGGAAGCTCCTCGCTCGCCTCGCCGAGCTGCTCGGCCTGCTCGGCCTCGATTCGCTCGACCAGTTCGGCGATTTCCGGGTTGGCGGCGACGGCGCGGCCGATCTGCTCCTCGTAGCTCGCCGTTTCCTCCTCCAGCTCGGTCGCGTCGACAGCGATCCCGGTCAGTCCCTCGAGCCTGCGAAGCAGTGCCAGCGCCGCCTTCGGGTTCGGCACCGCGGCGACGTAGTGCGGCACCGCCGCCCAGAGCGACGCCGAGGTGATGCCGATCTGGCGGCAGCAGTCGTGGACGACGCCGACGATGCCGGTCGGCCCCTCGTAGCTCGAGCGCTGCAGGTCGAGCTCCTCGATCAGCTGCTCGTCGGAGGCGAGGCCGGTGATCGGCACCGGCAGCGTGTGCGAGACCTCGGCGACCAGGGCACCGAGGGTGATGACCATCTCGACGCCGAGCGCGTCGGCCGCCGTCGCGACCGTCTCCGAGAAGGTGCGCCAGCGCAGGTTCGGCTCGGTGCCGTCGAAGAGGACGAGGTCGCGCTCGGCGCCGGGGATTCGGATCGCGATCAGGTCGTTCTGCGGCCATTCGATCTTGCGGGTCTGCCCTTCTGAGAGCACGATCGTCGGCCGCGTTGCCTGGAAGTCGAAGTAGTCCTCCGGGTCCACCTCGGCGATCGGCTCCGCGTCGAAGGCGTCGGCGACGGTCTCGAGGGCGGCGGACGCCGCTCCGGCGGCATCGTTCCAGCCGCGAAAGGCGCAGACGAGGACCGGCGAGCGAAGCCGCGGCACGTCGGAGTGCCAGGTGAGCGAATCCACCCACTGAGCGTAGCGCCCTGGCGCCCGGGCTCTATGCCGCTGGAGCGAGCGCCCTGCGAACGAGGCCGTAGGCGACGAAGAGGACGAGCGCCGCGAAGGAGAGTTCGAGGGCGCGCTCGGGAACCTCGTTGGCGACGACCACTCCGATCAGGACGCCGAGCGGCGAGAGCACGCCGATCACCAGGGCGTCGCGGAGGTTCAGGTTGCCGTAGGCGTTCTGGCGCGCGGCGCCGACCAGGGCGACGATCACGATCATCAGCAGCGAGGTGGACTCCCCCTCGACCTGGGAGAGGCCGAGGAAGATCGTCAGCGCGGGGACGAAGAGGACGCCGCCGCCGACCCCGACCAGGCCGCCCGCGAGACCACCGGCGACGGCGATCAGTGCCGCGAAGAGCTCATCCATCGTGGGTCCTCACCTGACGATCAACTCGATTGCGACGCCGACGAGCAGCGCCGCGAAGAGAAGCGAGACGGCGCGCTGGGGGATGCGCTGCTGGATCGCGGTGCCGATCACGACGCCGACGATCGCCGGCATCGAGAGCAGCAGCCCGGTGCCGGCGTGAACGTTGCCGTAGAAGCCGCCCTGAGCGAGGGCGCCGAGCAGGCCGATCAGCACGATCGCGCCGAGGCTCGTCCCGGTCGCCAGCCGCTCTCCGTAGCCGAACCAGAAGATCAGCAGAGGCACGATCACCGTGCCGCCTCCAACTCCGAAGACGCCGCTGAAGATGCCGGCCAGCGTGCCGACCGCCGCGAGCTTCAGCGTTCGCTCCGATGGCATCGCGCGATACTAGTGCCGTGTCTCCCGAATCCGGCAGCGGGGAGCGCGCGCCGCTCGGACCTCTGGCACGGCTGCGGGAAGATCCGGCGCGCGCCGCGATCTTCACCGACGTCGACGGCACGCTGGCGCCGATCGTCGAGCGGCCCGAGCAAGCCGCGGTGCCGCCCCGAGCCAGTCGCCTGCTCGCCAAGCTGAGCGACCGCTACGGCCTGGTCGGCTGCGTCTCGGGCCGTCGCGCCGAGGAGGCCCGGCAGCTGGTCGGAGTCGAGCGCATCGCCTACGCGGGCAACCACGGCCTCGAACTGCTGCTGCCGGGCGACGAGGCGCCGCGCTTCGATCCGGCCGTCGAGGGACGCGAGCGGGATGCCGCCGGCTTCGTCGCGGAGCTGGGAGACGGAGCGTTGGCGGCGGCGGGGCTGCGGGCCGAGGACAAGGGGCCGATCCAGGCCCTGCACTGGCGCGGGGCCCCGGACCAGCGCGCCGCCGAGGCGCAGGCCCACGAGATCGCCGCCGCCGCCGGCCGTGCGGGACTCGACCTGCGCTGGGGCCGCAAGGTGCTGGAGCTGCGGCCCCCCGGCGGTGGCGGAAAGGACGCCGCGGTGGCGGCCCTGCTGGCGGCGGACGGCGTGACCATGGCCGCCTACGCCGGTGACGACCGCACCGACCTCGACGCCTTCAGGCGGCTGCGCGCCCTGGCGGCCGCCGGCGAGCTGGACACCGTCGTCTGCGTCGGCGTCGCCTCGGAGGAGGGGCCGGCCGAGATCGTCGCCGAGGCCGACCTGACGGTGGACGGACCGGCCGGGTGGCTGGCTCTGCTCGAGGCACTGGCGGGGTAGCGCCGCGATGCCCTACACCGACCTGCTGCGCGTGACGGTCTTCCTCAGCGGCGCCGAGGCAACCGCGCTGGGGGCGATCACGGCGATCGCCGCCGGGCGGAACGACGACACGACGACTGTCCTCGTCGCGGCCGCCTGGTGGCTGGTCGCGTTGGTGCTGGGGATGTACCTGGGACGCCCGTCTGGGGCGGCCGACGGCGTCCGCGACGCGCTCGCCCGGGCGCGCACCGCGACCTCGCTGCCGGACGACTCTCCCGGCCGCATAGTCGCCGGCAGGCTCTGGCCGATCGGGCTCACCGCGCTCATCGCCGGCGTCCTCGGCGTGGTCTTTCCGGGCGTCGCGGCGATCGGCGCCGGCTACGCCCTCCTCGTCGCCCTCGCGATGCGCAGCCGCGAGGCCGCCGTGCTCGGCATCGAGCACCGCGACGGCGTCAAGTTCTACGTCGTCCCCGGCTCCGCTCTGCGCCCGATCGAGCTGGTTCGAACCCCCGGGCTCCGCAGCGATCGGCTGCACGCGTCCTGAGCGGGGACGAAAAGCAAACGGCCCGCCGAGGCGGGCCGTTTGCCAAATCTGGGAAGCCAGCGGAATACGTGACCCCGATATCGCACCGCCGATGATAGCTGATTGACTTCCAATCTCGCAGACAACATATTACGCCCCCGGAGGGAGTCGAACCCTCACTCCCCGATTGCGATATCGAGATCCAGGTCCGCTGGCGGGGGCTACCGCCGCTCTCGCGACAGACAGAACGCTACCACCGTCTGCGTGGTTCTGTCTGTAAGACGTTGCGCTACTTGAGCAATTTGCGGAAGGCGCTCCAACCGCGGGTGTTGGCGACGTCCTCCGCGGTCAGCCAGGCCCGCCGGGCGGTCGCCACCGCGTAGGCCATGTTGCTCAGCGTGTCGACGCCATGGGCGTCGGTGTTGAGGACGATCGTCGCGCCGGCCTGCCGGGCCAAGCGCGCGTGGTGCTCGGAGAGGTCGCGGCGATTCGGGTTGCCGTTGATCTCGAGCATCGTGCCGGCGCCCGCCGCGGCCTCGACGATCGCCTCGACGTCGACGCCGTAGGGCTCGCGGCGGCCGATCAGGCGGCCGGTGAGGTGGCCGATGCAGTCGACGTTGGGATTCTTGATCGCGGCAAGCACCCGCTCGGTCATCGCCGCCGGGGAGATCGAGAAGGAGGTGTGGACGCTGGCGACGACCCAGTCGAGCGCTTCGAGCAGGTCATCGGGATAGTCCAGCGCGCCGTCGAGGCCGACGTTGACCTCCGATCCGGCCAGGAGCCGAAAGCCGCGCACGCCCCGGTTCCAGGCACGCACCTCCTCGACTCTCTCCCAGAGCCGCTCCGCGGTGACGTGGTTGCCGAAGCCGTGGCTCGCCGAGTGGTCGGTGATCGCCATGTACGCGTAGCCACGATCCCTGGCCGCCGCGGCCATCTCGTCGAGCGTGTTGCGGCCGTCGGAGAGGGTCGTGTGCGAATGCAGGTCGCCGCGGATGTCGTCCAGCGCGACGAGCTCCGGCAGCTCGCCCTCGCGCGCCGCCTTCAGCTCGCCGCGCCCCTCGCGCAGCTCCGGCTCGATGTAGGCGTAGCCGAGCCGCTCATAGACGCTTTGCTCCGTCTCGCAGAGCGTCGTCTCGCCGCTCTCGGCGTCGGTGATCCCGTGCTCGGAGACCGAGAGGCCGCGGCTGACCGCCTCTTCGCGCAGCTGGATGTTGTGGGCCTGCGAGCCGGTGAAGTGCTGGAGCAGGTTGCCGAAGGCCTGCGGGGCGACGATCCGCAGGTCGACCGAGATCCCGTTGTGGGTCTGCGCCCGCACCCCGTTTACACCCGGCTTCCCGGCGGCGGCAACGAGCGGATGGGCGGCCAGGTGCTCGGCCAGCTCCCGCGGTTCCTCCGCGGTGGCGATCAGGTCGATGTCCTTGCAGGTCTCGGCCCAGCGCCGCACCGAACCCGCCACCTCTACCCGGCTGGCGACGGGGTGCTCGCGCAGCGCCGCCGCCAGCTCCTCGGCGATCGGCCGCACCTTGGAGAGCAGCAGGCGCCCCGGCCCCTCGCCCGGCTCGCCGAGCCGCTCCAGCGCCGCCAGCACGTTCTCCTCCGCCTTCGGTCCGAGGCCCTTTACATCGCGCACCCTTTCCGCCTCCGCCGCCTCCTTCAGGTCCTCCAGCGAGGCGACCCCCAGCTCGTCGAAGAGCCGCTTGGCCGTTTTAGCGCCGACTCCGGGGACGCGGGTGACCTCGATCAGGGTCGGGGGAAACCTGGCTTTCAGCTTCATCGCGGCGGGGATCTCCCCCGTCTCCAGCAGAGCATCGATCTTCTCCGCCAGCGTCTTGCCGACACCGGGAATCTCGGTGGTCCGTCCCTGGGTGGCCAGCTCCGCCACCGACACCGGGCTCTCGCGGATCGCCTTGGCGGCGGTCGAGTAGGCGAGCACCCGGTATTTCACCGCGCCGTCCAGCTCGTAGAGGATGCCCAGCTCTTCGAGGGCCGCGGCGATCTCGGCGTTCGTCATACTCGGCAACATAAGGGCCTGGATCGGAGGGTGTGACCGGGTCCGCCGGGCCTCGCTATACTTTCTGAAGTATTGAGCGCTGAACCTCGACTTACGGGAGACCGATACCAGTGACCGGCAAGCTCACCGACGTGACCGACGCCACCTTCAAGTCCGACGTCCTCGAGGCCGACGGCCCCGTGCTCGTCGATTTCTGGGCTCCCTGGTGCGGCCCCTGCCGCGTCGTCCATCCCGTCCTCGAGGAGATCGACGCCGAGCGCGACGATTTGAAGATCCTCAGCCTCAACGTCGACGAGAACCAGCAGACGGCGGCCCAGTACGAAGTCCTCTCGATCCCGACCCTGCTTCTGTTCAAGGACGGGGCGATCGCCAAGAAAGTCGTCGGGGCGATGCCGAAGCGGCGCCTCGAGGCCGAGCTGGAGCCAGCGCTCGCCTAGAGCGCCGCTCCGCCGCGACCGCCACGCCCAGCGATGCCCTTCGTCCACGTCCACTGGTTCGAGGGACGGACCGACGAGCAGAAGGCGGAGATCGCGAAGCGGATCGAAGCGGCGCTGGTCGAGGTGGCCGGCGCCGCGCCGGAGCACTGCTGGGTGAAGTTCTCCGACTCGGCGAAGACGGACTTCATCATCGGCAAGTCTGAGGGATAGGGGCTGGGTGCCCCTCAGGCACGAGCAATGAGGATGTGTAGGTCGCGGCCGTCGATGCGCATCGGATCCGTCTCAGGCGCGTCGTAAGCGACCGACGTGGCCAACACCTCTCCCGCCAGGTAGGGCTGGTGCTCGCGGGCGGCGGTCAGGAGCTCCTCGTCGCCGCCGAGGGTGAGCTCGATGCGGTCGGTGATCTCGAGGCCGGCCTGCTTGCGGGCGTTCTGGACGGCGTGGACGATCTCGCGGGCGAGGCCCTCGCGGCGCAGCTCGTCGTCCAGCTCGAGCTGGAGCGCGACGGCGTGCCCCGCCTCCGCCTCGACCTCGTAGCCCTCCAGCGGCTGCAGCGAGAGAGTGACCTCATCGCCGCCGAGCGTGTGCTCGTCGCCCTCGATGTTGATGCCGACCTCCCCCCCATCCGACATCACCTTCGCCACGTGCACCGGATCGAGCGCCTCGACCGCGGCGGCGACCTGCGGCATCCGCCTGCCGAAGCGGGGGCCCAGCGAGCGGTAGTTGGGCTTGACCGCGTAGCTGACCAGCTCCGACTCCTCGGCCACGAAGTCGAGCTCCTTGACGTTGAGCTCGGCCCTGACCAGATCGGCGCGGGCCGAGATCGCCTGCCGCTCGGCGTCGCTGGCGACGATCACCGCGCGGCGCAGCGGCTGGCGCACCTTGGCCTTCGCCTGGGCGCGCGCGGCCCGGCCGAGCTCGACCGTCAGCCGCACGGCGCCCATCGCCGCCTCCAGGTCGGGGTCGGCAAACGTCGGGTCGGCCTGGGGAAAGTCGCGCAGGTGGACCGAGTCGGGCAGCTCGCCGAGCTCCTCGGTCTCCCCCCCGGCGAGGTTGAGGTGGATCTCGTCGGCCAGGAAGGGCGTGAAGGGGGCGAGCAGCGCCGCCGTCTCCAGCAGGCAGTGGCGCAGCGTCGCGAAGGCCGCCCTGTCACCGTCCCAGAAGCGCCGTCGCGAAAGCCGCACGTACCAGTTCGAGAGCTCCTCGACGAAGGCGGCGATCTGGCGCCCGGCGGCGGTGCAGTCGAAGCCGTCCATGTGCTCGCGGACCGAGGCGATGGTCGCCTGCAGGCGCGACAGCGCCCAGCGATCCAGGTCGTCGCCCGGCTCAGGCGCAGCCCGGAAGTCGTCCGGCCCGAGGTCCTCGGCGTTCGCGTAGAGCACCCAGAACGAGTAGGTGTTCCAGAGGGTCAGCAGGAGCTGCCGGACCGATTCGCCCACCGTCTCGACCGAGAAGCGGTAGCCCGACCAGGGCTGCTGCGCGGTCAGGTAGTACCAGCGGAAGGCGTCGGCGCCGTGCGCGGCGATCACGTCCCAGGGCTCGACCACGTTGCCCTTGCTCTTCGACATCTTCTGCCCGTCGGGATCGAGGATCAGGCCCAGGCAGACGCAGTTGCGGTAGCTCGGGCTGTCGAAGAGGAGGGTGGACTCGGCGAGCAGCGTGTAGAACCAGCCGCGCGTCTGGTCGATCGCCTCGCAGATGAAGTCGGCCGGAAAGCGCTCCTCGAACAGCTCCTGGTTCTCGAACGGATAGTGGAACTGGGCGAAGGGCATCGCGCCGCTGTCGTACCAGGTGTCGATCACCGACTCGACCCGGCGCATCTGGCCGCCGCAGTCCTCGCAGCCGACGGTCACCTCGTCGATGTAGGGGCGGTGGAGGTCGTCCGGCACCTCACCGCCGGCCCGCTCGCGCAGCTCGGCGACCGAGCCGGCGCAGAAGCGCCCGCCGCAGCCCTCCGTCCCGCACTCCCAGATCGGCAGCGGCGTGCCCCAGTAGCGATCGCGTGAGAGCGCCCAGTCGACGTTGTTCTCGAGCCATTTGCCGAAGCGCCCGTGCTTGATGTGCTCCGGGTGCCAGCCGATCTGCTCGTTGTTGGCGAGGAGCCGGTCGCGGTCGCGCGAGGTGGCCACGTACCAGCTCGACTTCGCGTAGTAGAGCAGCGGCGTGCCGCAGCGCCAGCAGTGGGGGTAGGCATGCTCGTAGACCTGCTCGCGGAAGAGCAGGCCGCGAGCATCAAGGTCGTCGATCAGCGCCCGGGTGACCTCGGGGTCCTTGACGAAGCGGCCCTCGAAGCCGGCGACGCGCGCGTCGAAGCGGCCATCCGCCCTGACCGGGTTGTAGAGCGTGCCGTGCTCGGTCGGCTCGAAGATCCCGTTCTCGGCGGCGACCGCGTAATCGTCCTCGCCGAATGCGGGGGCGATGTGGACCAGGCCGGTGCCGTCCTCGGTGGTGACGAAGTCGCCGGCGATCACCGGGAAGCCACCGGGCTCGCGATCGCTCAGCGCGAAGACCGGACCCCTGTAGCGACGGCCGGCCAGCTCCGAGCCCGGCAGGCGATCGACGATCTCCGCCCCCTCGCCCAGCACCCGCTCGACCAGCGGCTCGGCCAGGACCAGCGTCTCATCGCCGACGCGCGCCCTGACGTAGGCGACGCCCGGGGATACCGCCACCGCCTCATTGCCGGGCAGCGTCCACGGGGTCGTCGTCCAGACCAGCAGCGACTCCCCCGCCTCGCCGCCGTCGTCCGTCAGCAGCGGGAAGCGCACGTATATGGAGGGGTCCTCGACGTCCTGATATCCCAGCGCCACCTCGTGCGAGGAGAGCGCCGTGCCGCAGCGGGGGCAGTAGGGAACGACCTTGTGCCCCTCGTAGAGGAGCTCCTCGTCCCAGAGCTTCCGCAGCGACCACCAGACCGACTCGATGTAGTCGTTCTCCAGCGTGACGTAGGGATCGTCGAGGTCGATCCAGAAGCCGATCCGCTCGGTGAGCCGGTTCCACTCCTCGACGTACTCGAAGACCGACTCGCGACAGCGCTGGTTGAAGCGGTCGATCCCGTACTCCTCGATCTCCTGCTTGGAGGAGATGCCCAGCTGCTTCTCGACCTCCAGCTCGACCGGCAGCCCGTGGCAGTCCCAGCCGGCCTTGCGCGGCACGCGGTATCCGCTCATCGTCCTGTAGCGCGGGTAGACGTCCTTGAAGACCCGGGAGAGGACGTGGTGCGAGCCGGGGCGGCCGTTGGCGGTCGGAGGCCCCTCGTAGAAGCTCCAGATCTCCGCCCCCTCCCTGTTGGCGAGCGAGCGACGGAACACGTCGCGCTCACGCCAGCGCGCCAGCAGCCGCTCCTCCAGCTCCGGGAAGGACTGCCTTGGGTCGACTGGTCGGAAGCCGGGCATGAGCGTGTGATTCTAGGAGCGGCGATGCGACCGGCCCCGCCCGGCCCGTCCGTCCACTAGGCTGCGCGCCGCATGCCCGTCTTCGACCTGAACGGAAAGGTGGCGCTGGTAACCGGCGCCGCCCGCGGGATCGGCTACGAGACGGCTCGCCAGGCCCACATGCGCGGCGCCTCGGTTGCCGTCGTCGATATCGATCCCGAGCAGGCGCGCGAGGCGGCCGAGCGGATCGGCGGGCGGGCGATCGGGATCGGCGCCGACGTCACCGACCAAGGCGCGATGCAGGCCGCGGTCGCGGAGACGGTCGAGCGCTTCGGCGGCCTCGACGTCGCCGTCGCCAACGCCGGCATCGCTCCGGAGAAGCTGGCGACCGTGCGCGGCATCGGCGCCGAGGAATGGGAGCGCGTCTTCGCGGTCGACATGCTCGGCGTCTGGCGCACGGTGCGCGCGGCGCTGCCGCAGGTGGTGGAGCGGCGCGGCCACATCGTCGTCACCTCCTCCGTCTATGCCTTCGTCAACGGCGCCCTCAACAGCCCGTATGCCGCCGCCAAGTCCGGCGTCGAGTCCCTGGGCCGCTCGCTGCGGGCGGAGCTGATGCCGCTCGGCGCCAGCGCCGGCGTTGCCTACTTCGGCTTCGTCGACACCAAGATGGTCCAGGACGCCTTCGCGAACAACGGCGATCGCCTGGCGGAAAACATGCCGGAGTTCCTCAAAAAGCGGATCCAGCCGGATGAGGCGGGCGCCGCCGTGGTGCGCGGCATCGAACAGCGGGCGCCGCGGACCTTCGCGCCGAAGTGGTGGCGCTACGTCTCCGCCCTGCGCGGCATCGTCAACCCCCTCCTCGATAGCCGCTTCGAGCGCGACGCGGAAATGAAGGCGACGATCCGCGAGATCGAGGCGGAAGCCGACGAGCAGGGTGCGGCCGCCGTGTCAGCCGCCTCGCGTTAGCTCCTCGAGCAGGAAGAGGAAGGACTCGTACGGCGCGCCGGTGGCGCGCTCGAGGCCGATCTCACAGGTGCGGTTGCAGGAGAGCTGGGCGTCGAACCGGCGCCCGGAGAGCTCGGCGGCCTGCGGAGCGGTGGCCGCGGCGGTCAGCTCCGGGTGGGAGAAGCCACGGTCGCCGGCGAAGCCGCAGCAGGTCGCCGAGGGAGCGACGTAGACGTCCTCGGCGAGGGCGTCCGCGACTCGACGCAGGCGCGGGCCGTGGCCCAGCTGCCGCGTCGCGCAGGTCGGGTGGACGGTCGCCGAGCCGATCTTGCGGGCGACGTCGAGGCGCGGCAGCAGGCGATCGTGCGCCCAGGCGACCGAGTCGAGGATCTCCAGTGCGGCGAGCCGCCCGGCGTTCTCCTCGCTCAACCCCCCGGCGCCTGGCTCGGCGATGGCATGGGTGCAGGAGGCGGCGTCGATCACGACCGGCAGGCCGCCCTCCTCGCTCCAGCGCCAGAGCCGCTCGACCATCTCGCCGGCCTTGTGCCGGTGCGCCTCGCGGTATCCCTTCGAGCCCCAGGGCAGGCCGCAGCAGCTGCCCGGCACCTCAGCCGGGATCCACACCGGCATCCCGGCCCGAGCCGACACCTCGACCATCGCCTCGGCCAGGGTCAGCCGCCGACGGGACGCAGCCGCTGGGTGGCGGCCGAAGATGCGGTTGGTGCAGGAGGGGACGTAGACGGCGCTGGCGCCCTCGCGATTCGTGGCCGGCAGCGAGCCGGACGCCGGTCGCGGCAGGCCGGCGCCGCGCTTGGTGCGACGCGCCAGCGGGGCGCCGATCCGCAGCGCAGCCCGCGAGGCCGCCTCCACCCCGGCCCAGCGCTTGGCGGCGCGCAGCGCCCACGCTTCGGCCCGCGGTGAATGGCGCTCGTGGCGCAGCTCCTTGACGAGGGCGCCGGTGTCGATACCGAGTGGGCAGGCGAGGCGGCAGGAGCCGTCGGCGGCGCAGGTCTCCAGCCCGTCGTACTCGTACTCGTCCTCGAGGGCTCGCCGCAGCCGCGAGCCGTCGGGCTGGCGGGCGATCTCGCGACGCAGGACGATCCGCTGCCGTGGGGTGGTGGTCAGGTCGCGGCTGGGGCAGACCGGCTCGCAGAAGCCGCACTCGACGCATGCGGTGGCCGCCTCCTCGATCTCCGGCGTCGTTTTCAAATTGCGCAGGTGGACATCGGGATCGCGGCTGAGCACGACTCCGGGAGCGAGCACGCCGTCGGGATCGGCCAGCTCCTTGATCCGCCACATCAGCTCGGTCGCCTTCTCGCCCCACTCGCGTTCGACGTAGGGGGCCATGTTGATCCCGGTTCCATGCTCGGCCTTGAGCGAGCCGTCGTACTTGTCGACGATCAGCTCGACCAGCTTTGCCATGAAGGACTCGTAGCGCGTCAGGTCCTCCGGCTTGGAGAAGTCCGGCGTCAGCATGAAGTGCAGGTTGCCGGCGGAGGCGTGACCGGCGACGCCGGGCAGGAAGCCGTGCTCGCTGAGCAGCGCCTGCAGGTCCCGCGCCCCCTCGGCGATCCGCTCCGGCGGCACGCAGACGTCCTCGACGATCAGCGCGGTGCCCGGCAGGCGCAGGCGGCCGACCAGGCCATGCAGACCCTCGCGGACGCGCCAGGCCAGCTCGATCTCCTCGGCCTCGCGGGTGAAGGCGAGCGGCCGGATCGTCTCGTGGCCGGCGAGGATGCCGCCCGCCTCGGCGACGTTGGCATCGAGCTCGGCGTCGGTGGCGGCGCCGAACTCGACCAGCAGCACCGCCGACTCCGGCGGCAGCTCTTTCCACTCCTCCGGCGCCCCCACCATGTTCCAGGCTGCAGTGATCAGCGCCGGGGCGACCATCAGCTCGACCGCCGTCGCTCCCGAGGAGACGAGCTCGCGCACCGGTGCGATCGCCGCGTCGACGCTCGGGAAGTGGACCCAGGCGGTGGTGGTGCGGGCGGGCAGCGGCACCGTCTCGAAGACCGCCTCGGCGAGGAACGCGAGGGTGCCCTCCGAGCCGACGAGGAGGCGGCGGAAGATCTCCAACGGCTGGTCGGCGTCGAGGAAGGCACAGAGTCGGTAGCCGGTGGTGTTCTTGATCGCGAACTTGCGCCGGATGCGCTCGCTCAGCTCGGGGTCGGAGCGGATCTCGTCGCGGATCGCCGCCAGGCCGGCGGCGAGCTCGGGCTCAGCCGCGGCGAAGCGCTCAGCCGCGTCGGGGGCGGCGGTGTCGATCGTCGTGCCGGAGGGCAGGACGAAGGTCATCGCGCGCACGGTCGAGTAGGAGTCGTGGACGGTGCCGCAGCGCATGCCGCCGGAGTTGTTGGCGATCACGCCGCCGATCGTGGCGATGTCGGTGCTGGCGGGATCGGGGCCGAGCTTGCGGCCGTGCGGAGCGAGCACCCGGTTTGCGTGGCCGAGCACCGCACCGGGCTTGACCCGTGCCAGCATCCCGCCCCGCTCGACCGCGACGCCGCCGAAGTGACGTCGCACGTCGACCAGCAGGCCGTCGCTCTGCCCCTGGCCGTTGAGGCTGGTGCCGCCGCCGCGAAAGACGACCGGGATGGCGTTGGCGCGGCCATAGGCGAGGGTCCTGGCGACGTCGGTCGCGTCATGTGCCATGACCACCGCCCGCGGCAGGAGGCGGTAGGGGCTGGCGTCGGAGGCGTAGCGAACGATGTCGCTGGCCCGCGCCAGCACACGATCGGCGCCGAGCAGCGCCTCGAGGTCGCCGCGCAGCGGCTGCGCCGTGCCGCCAGCCAGCTCCGCGGGAGCTCGGTCAGGGGCGGCGACGGTCATGCCTAGAACAGTGACATTCCCGGCTGCACCGGGACTTCGACCAGCTCGGGACTGGAGGAGGCCAGCGCCTTGGCAAGCGCGTCACGGACCTCGTCTCGACCGCTGACACGCCGCGTCGAGACCCCGTAGCCGGCGGCGACCGCGGCGACGTCGAGCTTTGGCAGGTCCAGACCCGGCGCGCCCCGCACCGACTCGACCTCGGCGAACCACTTGAGGATCGCGTACTCGGAGTTGCGCATGACCAGGAAGGTGACCGGCACCTGATTGGCGACGGCGCTCCAGAAGGCGGTCACCGCGTACTGAACCGAGCCCTCGCCGATCACGCAGACGACCGGCCGGTCGGGCTGGGCGAGCTGCACGCCGATCGAGGCGGGAAGGCCGAAGCCGAGGCCGCCGCCGGCGCTGAAGTAGTAGCTGCCGGGCCGCGAGAGGCGCAGCTGGTTGCGCAGGGCCAGGGTGCTGGCCGGCGACTCGAGCACGACGATCCCGTCCTCGGGCAGGACCTCGGCGAGCGCCGAGTGGACCGTGGACGAGTTGAGCGGGTCCTCGGCCGGGATTTCGGTCGGCCCGGGGTTCGGCTCGGGCGCGGGACGCGAGGACTCGGGAACCGCTCCGAGCAGCGCCTCCAGGGTGAGCCTGACGTCGGCGACGATCGCATCGCCCATCGGCGCCCGGGCCGCCTCGTCCGGATCGCTGGTGATCGCGACCAGCTTTGCCCCCTCGGGCAGCAGCGGCCCCGGGATGTGCGGGTAGTAGGGAAAGACGGAGCTGCCGGCGACGAGGATCAGGTCGTGCCCCTCGAGCGTCTGGGCGACCGGGCCGATCGCCGGCGGCAGGACGCCGCGAAAGTTGGGATGGCCCTCGGGGAAGCCGAGCTTGCCGCCGCCGGGCGCGGGGGTCGCCCAGACCGGCAGGCGCTGACGCTCGGCCAGCGCGATCGCCGCCTCCCAGCCGCCGCTGGCGTCGATGTCGGGGCCGGCGACGAAGACCGGGCTTGCGGCAGCCTCGAGCGTCTCGGCGAGCGCCCGCACCGCCTCGGGGTCGGCGACGGCACGGCCGGTGACGGTGCGGCCGATCGCCGCCCGGGCGTCGGCTTCGTCGACCTCCGCCTCCCAGTCGTCCATCGGCAGCGAGACGAACACCGGGCCCTGTGGCGGCAGCGAAGCGAGGTGGATGCCGTGGGCGAGTGCGAGCGGGACGTCCTCGGGCCGCGGCGGCTCGTATGACCACTTGACCAGCGGGTGGGGCATGCGGATTGCGTCGCGGTTGGTCAGGTTCGCCTGCAGGGTCATCTGCGCCCGCGTCTGCTGGCCGGCGGTGACCAGCAGCGGCGAGTGGTTCGCCTGGGCGTTGAAGATCGCCCCCATCGCGTTGCCGACTCCGGGCGCCGTGTGGAGGTTGGCGATCGCGGTGCGGCCGGAGGCCTGGGCGAAGCCGTCCGCCATCCCGACCACGACCGCCTCGTGCAGGCCGAGCACGTAGCGGAAGTCGGCGGGGAAGTCGGCGAGCATCGGCAGCTCCGTGGAGCCGGGGTTGCCGAAGATCGTCGTCATGCCCTTGGCGCGGAAGAGGTCGAAGCTGGCGTCGCGCACGGTCGGCATGGCGGGGACCCTAGTTCACGATCTGCGTTGCGAGCCTCAAGGCGACGCCCGCTCGCTGTCGATAACTGGCGGGACGTGCCAGCGAAGCCCGACAAGTCGCAGCGCGAAGCGGCCACGCGCTTGGCGCTGGCCCTGATGCTGGCCGTGACGCTGCTCGGCTGCTGGGCGGCGACCCAGGCGAACGCCGCCCTGATTCCGACCCGGCTCATCTACTCCCCGGGCCAAATCGTCCCGATCCCCGCATCGGTCCCCCACGAAGCGGGCGACATGGTCGACCGGCGCATCGTCCCGGACCTGCATTGGATCGCCTCCCACTTTCCGATCTACGTGACGGACGGCTACTCCGGCCCGCTGCCGAACGGCGAACATGCCGGCTGCCACAACTGCCATACCAGGAACTCCGACCACTACAACGGCCTCGCGGTCGACCTCGTGCCGCTGAACGGGTCCGGCCGATGCGACGCCAGCTGGGCCCCGATCACCCGTCTCGCCGGCTGGGCCGAGCCGGTCCAGAACCGTCCCCGGGCGCCGTTCCGCTGGGTCGGCTACGAAGGCGACGCCGGCCACGGCTGCGGCAACCATCTGCACCTGTCGTGGGAACACGCCGTGGCGCCGATGTTCCAGCTGGCCGAATGGGTCGAGGTCTTCCCCGTCTCAGGCCATCCGGTCGCCAAGCAACCGCAGCCCACCGGACCGCCGCCCGGCAGCACGCCGCCCGCCGGAGTCAAGCCCCCGGCCGGACCACGGGGCGGCAGCGCCGCGAGCCCCACGTACGAAGCGCAAGCCGGCCCCCGCGGCGGCATCTCCGTCGTCCAGGCGGGCGGCGTCTCGCCCCGGGACTGAGCTAGGGACGTGCCGTGGCCAGCGGGCCCATA
>Ga0307291_1000027_pt1 | contig 46320 bp, 78 predicted proteins | sample ER_DNA_148_FD_194474 | JGI IMG/M metagenome (GOLD analysis project Ga0307291, IMG submission 194474) | Bulk soil microbial communities from the East River watershed near Crested Butte, Colorado, United States - ER_DNA_148 | ecosystem: Environmental > Terrestrial > Soil > Floodplain | place: USA...
GGTTTGAGGCCGACCCGCAAGAGTCTCTGCTCCGCGAGGCCGGCCTGCTGACCGCCGCCCAGGTCCACGCCACGCTGGCGCTGGCCGCCGCGACCGCGCTCAGCGAGCCTCTCGTGGAGTGGTCCGAGGTCGCGGGCACCGAGGGCATGCGCCTGTGGGCGCATCACCAGCAGCCCGGTGCGACCCCGTGAGCTACAGCGAGTTCCTGGCCAGGAAAGCGCAGGCCAACGACGCGGCCGGGTTCGAGCCGCTGTGGCTGCCCGACTTCCTGTTCCCCTTCCAGCGCGACCTGACCGAGTGGGCCGTCCGCATGGGCCGCGGTGCGCTGTTCGCCGACTGCGGGTTGGGCAAGACCCCGATGGCCCTGGTCTGGGCCGCCAACGTCCACCGGCACACCGGGCGCCGGGTCGTCATCATGGCGCCGCTCGGCGTGACCCGGCAGCTCGAGCGCGAGGCGGCCAAGTTCGGCCTCGACGCCGGCGTGTCCCGGGACGGTCGGCCGGCCAGCGCACCGATCACGATCACCAACTACGAGCGGCTGGAGCGCTTCGAGGCGGCCGACTTCGCCGGCGCCGTGTGCGACGAGTCGTCCGCGATCAAGGCGTTCGACGGCAAGCGCCGCGCCATCGTGACCGAGTTCCTGCGGACCCTGCGGTATCGGCTGTTGGCCACCGCGACCGCGGCGCCCAACGACTACACCGAGCTCGGCACGTCCAGCGAGGCGCTGGGATGGCTCGGCCACATGGACATGCTGAACCGCTTCTTCGTCAACGACCAGCGGACCAGCGACACGCAGGGCCGATGGCGGGGACACGGCGCACCGCGGGTGTGGGAGGGCCAGCAGTGGCGGTTCAAGGGGCACGCCGAGACGCCGTTCTGGCGCTGGGTGGCCTCCTGGGCGCGGGCCCTGCGCCGGCCGAGCGACCTCGGGTACGACGACGCAGCGTTCGTGCTGCCGCCGCTGAGCCTGCGGGAGACCGTGGTCAAGGCCGACACCCCGCGCGGCGACACCCTGTTCGACGTGCCCGCGGTCGGGCTCCGCGAGGAGCGGGCCGAACTGCGACACACCCTCATCCAGCGGTGCGAGGCCGCGGCCAAGCGCCTCGCGGACGCCCCCGTGGCGGTCTCCTGGTGCCACCTGAACGACGAGTCGAAGCTGCTGGCCGACCTCATCGACGGGGCGGTCGAGCTGACCGGCAGTGAGTCGGTGGAAGCCAAGGAGGAGAAGCTGGCCGCGTTCGCGGACGGGCAGATCCGGGTCCTGGTCACGAAGCCCTCGATCGCCGGCTGGGGCCTGAACTGGCAGCACTGCAACCGGCTGACCTACTTCCCCGACCACTCCTACGAGCAGTACTACCAGGCCATCCGCCGGTTCCACCGGTTCGGCCAGGACCAGCCCGTGACCGTGGACCTGATCACCACCGAGGGCGGCGCCCGAACGCTGGCCAACCTGCAGCGCAAGGCCACCTCCGCCGACCGGATGTTCGACGCGCTCGTGGCGCACATGAGAGACGCCCAGCAGGCCGCGCCCCGTGCCGGCCACGACCGAGAGTTGATGGTGCCGACATGGCTGCGGTGATCGACCAGACCGTTACCGAGCAGTGGGCGATGTACAACGGCGACTGCCTCGCCGTGCTGCCCGGACTGCCGGCCGGCTCGGTGGCGCTGTCCGTCTACTCGCCGCCATTCGCCGGGCTGTACCACTACAGCAGCGACGACCGGGACCTCTCCAACGCCCGGAGCTACGAGGAGTTCACCGAGCACTACGGCTACGTCGTGGAGGAGTTGCGGCGGGTCACCCTGCCGGGTCGGATCACGGCCGTGCACGCGGCCGACGTGCCGAACTCCAACACCGGCAAGAACGACAGCCTCCTCGACTTCCCGGGCGACGTGATCCGACTCCACGAAAAGCTCGGCTGGAAATACGTCAGCCGCCGAGCGATCTGGAAAGAACCCCTCGCCGTCCGCAACCGGACAATGACCAAGGGATTGGCGCACAAGACGATCGTTGAAGACTCAACCCAGTCCACGGCGGCGGGTTGCGATTACCTCCTGGCATTCCGCGCGCCCGGCGTGAACACCATTCCGGTAGCCCACCCGAACGGCCTGACCGAATACGCCGGGGCGCGCAAGCCGCCCTCCGACGTGCTGCGGTATCGAGGCTGGACCGGCAAGCAGACCGAAAACCGGTTCAGCCATTGGGTGTGGAGACAGTACGCCTCCGCGGTGTGGGATGACATCCGCGGGAACATGGGCGACCGGGCGCTCGACGAGGGCGCCGTGCTGCCGTTCCGGGACAGCCGCGACCCCGACGACGAGAAACACGTCCACCCGCTCCAGCTCGACGTGATCACCCGGGCCGTGGTGCTGTGGTCCAACCCGGGCGAGCTGGTCGCGTCCCCCTTCGGCGGGGTCGGCAGCGAGCCCTACGCGGCGGTGCGGGCCGGCCGGCGCGGGCTCGGCGTCGAACTCAAGCCGAGCTACTACCAGCAGGCGCTGGCCAACCTCGCCGCCGCCGGCCGGCCCGAGGTCGAACAGGGGACTCTCGATGCCGAGTGACCTGGCCGCGGCCATCCGGCGGGCCCTGCTGGCGGCGGCTGCCAAACTGGCCGACTTCGCAGGCGGAAGCCCCTGCTACTCCTGCTGCGGGGCCGGTCTGGTGGCCTGCCCGCGATGCTCCGGATCGGGCGCGGAGAGCCTGCCCGAGGGGGCACCGGCGGGGGTAGGCTGAGCCTCTCGCTCGAGCCCCTGGCGACAGGGGAAAGGCCGGCCCGGGGTCCGCAAACCCCTGACCGGCCGAGCAGCCACAGATCCCATGCGAAGGGTGGCCACCGATGGCACATCGTTCCACAGCGACAACGGAATCCGCTACCGCGGCGCGCTGCTGATGGCTCGCAGCTACGCCAACGTCGCCACCGCCATCTGGCGCGACCCGGACTTCCTGCGACTGCCCGGCGGCGCCCAGCGGACCTACTTCCTGCTGATCACCCAGGAGGACATCAGCGCGGCCGGGACGCTGCCGCTGACCGTCCGCCGGTGGTCCCGGATGTGCACCGACGGGGATGCGGGGGACGTCCGGGCCGATCTGGCAACGCTGGCCGCGGCGCGGTTCGTGGTCTACGACGAGGACACCGAGGAGTTGCTGGTCCGCTCGTTCGTCCGATGGGACGGCGGCCACTCCAACCCCAAGCGCCGGCCGGTGATCCTCCGGGACGCCGCCGCGGTCATCTCACCGGCCGTCCGGGGTGCCCTGCTGGCCGAGCTGGAGCGCCTCGGGCTGCCGGTCGAGGGCATACCCGGTATTCACCTGGATAGGGTATCCGATGGCCTATCCGACCCCGGACCGCCCGGCCCTGTGGATAACCCTGTGGATAACCTGTTTCCGCAGGTGGATAGCCTATCCGATAGCCAACCCGATACGGATGCCTCTTCCAACGGGGTTGTGGTTGTTACGGAACTACCTGTAGTGGACCCACAACCCACAACCCGCAACCCGCAACCCGCAACCCATCCGGGCGCTCCGCGCCGCGATGCGGATCAAGCCCGCGACGACGTGGATCGGCTGTGCGAACACCTTGCCGACCGGATCGAGGCCAACGGCTGCAAGCGACCCGTGGTCACGAAGGGCTGGCGCGACGCCGCCCGGCTGATGCTCGACCGGGACGGGCGCACCGAGGAGAAGATCACCGGGGCGATCGACTGGGCCACCGCGGACGAGTTCTGGCGGGCGAACATCCTCTCGATGCCCAAGCTCCGCGAGCAGTACGACCGACTACGACTGGCCGCGACCCGGGCGCGGGCACCGACGAACGGATCCCGCAACGGCATCGACTGGAACGCCGCCATGCAACGCGCCCAAGCCGCCGAGACCCGGGAGATCCCGTGACGCCGACCGAAACGCTCACCCTGGTGCGCCTGACCTGCGCGCTGTGGCCGGCGATGCGCCTGGACGAACACACCCCTGACGCTTGGCACGACGTGCTCGGCGACCTGCCGGCCGACCTCGCGCTGGCCGCGGTGCGCCGGCTGGCCAAGGTCAGCCGCGGCTACATCGGGCCGGCCGACATCCGGCGGGAGGTCTACCGCGCCGCCGGGCTGCTCGCCCCGGACCCGGCCCTGACGTTCGCCGAGGTCGTCCGGGTCGCGTCCAACTGGGGCGACGGCCGCGCCGGGCTGCACCCGCTGGCCGCGGCGGCCTACGACGCGATGGGCGGGGCGCGGACGATCGCGGGGATGCCCAGCTGGGCGGCGCGACGCGACTTCGACCAGACCTGGGAGCGGCTGGCCGGGCAGGCCGAGAACGACCTGCTCGCGGGCGACTTCGAGCGGGCCACCGAGACGCGACCGCGGGCCCTGCCGTGACCGCGCCGAAGCCTCCCGAGTGGGAGCCGTGGGAGGGCGATCCGGCGCACCGCGCGCTCGGCCAGTGGCTCCGGGCGTTCCGGGATGCGCTCCCCGACCGGCGGGCCCCGGCCCTGCGGTTCGCCGGACACCTCGGCCGGCACGCGGTGGAGCTCATGAGCGCCGGGATGGGCCGGGTCGAGCTGGAGCGGCTGTTCTGGCAGATCGGCGAGGTCGGGGAGTGCCCGTGCGGCATCGGCTGGGACCAGCCCGTGCCGGAGCCTGAGCCCGAGCCGCTCGAAGTCGTGCCGTGACCGGCCCGGTGGTCCGCGGGCTCTGCGGGCAGTGGGAGGGCGTGCGCAGGGCGCACTGCGACTTCGCGGTGACCCGGAAGTTCCTGAACGGCTGGCGCTGCGCCCTACACGCGCCAGGAGCGACCGAGAACGCCTGCCCGCATGGAATCACCTGGACCGAGCCGTGCGGAGCGTGTGAGGCCCTCTGGGACGGGCTGGACCCAGCGGCCGGCCCGGTGTAAGGTCAGCAGACCACCCGACGTAAGGAGCTACTTTGACGACCACCTACGCCATCCTCGGACTGGTCGCGCTGGCGATCGGCGCCGGCTGGCACGTCGGCCTGCGGGCCGTTGCCAGCCGGCCCGGCAGGGCCGCCCCGGACGAATCCCTCGTCGAGTCCGCGGCCACGGGGCACGTGTTGGCCGAGGTCGTGGACCGGCTGACGGCCGGCGACGCGGCGCGGACCGCGATCCTGCTGCTCAACGTGGTCCGGGCCAAGCAGCCGAGCGATGAACTCGGCGCGTCCGTCCCGCTGCTGAACGCGCTGGACCTGGCCGCCGCGTACGTGCGGGAGGCGCTGGCCCCCGTGCCCCCGGACCTGCCCGACGGCGGCGTCAGGACCGACGACGGAGGGATCACGTCGTGGCTGGCGACCGGCCGGCCCGAGCCCGTCGAGGCCGAGGACGGGCACCACGACGCGGACCTGTTGGACCTGTTCGGCGAGCGCGAGCCCGTGGTCGGTGGTGAGCAGTGAGCTACTTTGCCGACGTCGTGGAATGGCACAAGGCCGCCGGAATCCCACTGGCCGATAAGCCGACCCGACTCACGTCCTCCCGGTGGCTGCTGCGGCTGGACCTGATGGACGAGGAATGGCGGGAGTTCCGCGACGAGGCATTCGTGGTCAACCCGAGCAACATGGCCGGCGTTGCCAAAGAGGCCGCCGACCTCATCGTCACCGTGCTGGGCACGATGGCCGAGATGGGCATCCCGTTCGACACGGTGTGGGAAGCGGTGCACCGCTCGAACATGACGAAGATCGGTCCGAATGGCTCCGTGGTCATGCGGGAGGACGGGAAGATCCTCAAGCCGGAGGGATGGTGCCCGCCGGATATCGCAGGGATTCTGATCTCGAGCCCGCCCGCCGAGGTCGAGTGGACCGGTGCCGACGAGGGCGAATGGCGCCGCCGGATGGACGGATACGGAATCGACACGTCGGAGAACACGTTCGGGAGCGTGCTGTGAAGTTCACCATCGACGCGGCGTCCCTCCGTGCGGCGGCCGAGTGGGCGGGCCGGCACACCGGGACCGCTATCCCGATCCTGTCCGCCGTGGTGATCGAGGCGGGCGCCGACGCGGTGACGCTGTCCGCCAGCGACTACGACACGTGGGCGTGGCAGTCAGCCGAGGCGCACGTCGCGACCGCCGGCCGGACCGCGGTGTCCGGCCGGCTGCTGCGCAACATCGTCGGTGCGCTGCCCGAGGGCCGGGTTGACGCGGTGGCCGAGGGTTCGCACCTGCACCTGTCCGCCGGCCGGAACTTCAAGGCCCGACTGCCCGTGATGCCCGCCGAGGACCACCCGGCGTGCCCGCCCGTGCCCGACCCGGACCTGGCCCTGCCGGACGGCGCGGGCCGGCTGCTGGCCCACGCGGCGCCGCTGGCCGAGTCGCTGGCCGAGAAGACCCAGCACCAGTGCGGCTGCCGCCTGGAGATCGACTCGTCCGGGGTGCTGCTCGTGGCCCGGGACGACTACCGGCTGTTCGAGGCGCGGCTGCCGTGGCCGAGCAAGGCGGCCGGCGCGGACGCCACGCTGCACCTGCCGGCCCGGACGACCGCCGCGCTGGCCGAGCTGGCCACGCTGGGCCCGCTCGTACTCGGTCTGCCGACCGAGGGTACCCTCCTCGCGGCCACGTCCGGCCGGGCGAGCCTTGCCTGCCGGACGATGGGCGCCGCCATGAATCCGTGGGCGCCGCTGTTGGCGCAGAAGACGGCTCGGTCGCTGGTCGTGGACACCGCCGAGTTGATCGTCGCGGTCAAGGTCATGGTGCCGACCTTCGACGACCCCGAGCAGGCCAAGACCAAGATTCTGCGGCTGGCGGTCGGTGGCGGCGGGCTGACCGTTGCCACCGACGCGGCCACCTCCGAGCCGGTGGAGGTCGCACACGGCCCGGAGTGGGATGAGCACCCGTGGGAGCTGGCGGTCAAGGCTCCGTACCTGCTGAGCATGTTGGAGGCGGCCGACTGCGAGTCGGTGCGGATCGATTTCTCCACCGGCAACCGTCCATGGAAGATCACCCGGCCGGGCTCGGACAACTTCACCGCCGTCGTCATGCCGATCCGAGTGTGAGGAGGGGCCGATGACCGAGGCCGAGCGCGTGGAGTGGGAGGCGGTCGCCGTGCTGGTCCACGAGGGGCACGACCAGTTCCAGGCCCGGCACTGCGACGTCGAGTCGTGCCGCCGGATCGCGGTGCTGCTGGGGACGAGGGGGTACGGGTCATGATCCAGACGTTCCCGCCCGGGGTCAGGGTGCTGTGGACCGAGCCGTTCGGTGACCGGAAGGTGGTCGGCGTGGTCATCGGCCCGGCCGAGTACCCGCACGCTCCGCTGGTCGCCATCCGGATCCACGGCCGGACCACGGTCTGCGCCCGCCGCGACCGGCTGGTCCGGCGGTAGCCCACAAACTCGGCGGGCGGGTCGCGCTTGGGAGGGCCGCGACCCGCCCATCACCTGCGTGGCGGGACTTATCGGGCGTTATCCGGGGTGCTACGCTCGCCCCGTGATCAGCTCCGGCGGTGAGGTCTTCGCGGACGTCTCCCACTACCAGTCCGCCGTGGACCTGGCCGCCTACGCCGACGCCGGCTACACCCGGATCGCGCTGAAGGCCACCGAGGGCACCGGCTACACCGATCCGACGTTCGCCGCCCGGTGGCGGGAGGCCGGCGGGCTCGGCCTGCACCGGGTCGCGTACCACTTCCTGCGGACCCTGACCAGCGGCGGCGCCCAGTTCGACCGGCTGCTGGCCACGGTCAACGCCGCCGGCGGGCTCGCTCCCGGCGACGTGCTGTGCGCCGACGCCGAGGATGTCGGGTACGGCGGCAACGACGAGAGCAGGGCCGCCCGGATCGCCCGCGCCGCGGCGTGCACCATCGAGTTCACCGGCCGGGCGCTGGTCACCGGCCACCCCACCGGCTGGATCTACACCGGCCGGTGGTACGCCAACCCGGCGCGGATCACCGCGGCGCAGCACCCGGCCGGGTGGCGGCACCTGTGGATCAGCGACACCACCCCGGCCGAGGTCGAGTTGCCGGCCGGGTGGGTCCACGAGCAGGTCGTCGCGGTGCAGTACACCGACCATGCCAACCTGACGGGGATCCCCGGCACGGACGCGAGCTTCTATCTGGGGGACGAGGTCGAGGACGACATGACGCCGTCGGAACACGCGATGCTGGCGCAGAGCCACCATTTGCTGGAGAACGTCCTGGTGCCGGGCCAGGCGAAGCAGGCCGGCCAGATCGCCGGGCTCCAGGAGGCCGTGGCGCACCTGTCCGGTGGCACGGTGGACATGGCCGCGATCGAGGCCGCCGCCGAACGGGGCTCGGCCGACGCGCTCTCCCACATCCACGTCGTGACCGACCCGGTGACCTCGTGAACACGACCCGGTTCCGGGTCCGGCACCCCGGCCGGCTGGACCCCGCCGAGGCGCTGGCCGAGCTGGACATGCTCGAGGCCATCGGTGTGCTCACCGAGCCCGAAGACACCGACGAGGCAAGCCACGAGGTGGCCGAATGACGCTGACCGAGACCGCGACCTATGTCCGGGACCTGTTCGAGCGGGCCGCCGCCACCTTTGTGCAGGCGTTCCTGGCCGCGCTGGTCGCGGCGAACTGGTTCGACCTGTCCCACATCCGGGATCTCTCGGTACTCCAGACCGCAGGCGTGGCGGGACTGGCCGCCGTGCTGTCGCTGGTCAAGGGCGCGATAGCCAAGCTGATCGGTAACCGGGACTCGGCGAGCCTGGCCCCCGGTGTCTGACCTGCACTCCGTCCCGGCCCCGGCCGAGAGCCGACCCCGGGGCAACGGCAAGCTGGAGCGCGGCGGCATCCGGATCGCGCTGATCCAGCAGCTCGCAATCGGCACGTCGAATCAGCGGGAGCTGGCTGACCTGTTCGACGTCTCGCAGCCGGCTATCCACTACTTCGCCGAGCGGCACCGGGCTGAGATCGAGGCGCTGCGCGAGACCACGATGGAGCGCACCTTGGCGATGGGCCTGTGGATCGCGGACAAGTTCGCCCGGGTCGGGGAGTACCAGTCGGACGCGGAGGCGGTCAACGGCTGGCACGAGACGGTCACCGAGGACGGCCCGGTTCCGTTGGACGCGGCGCTGCTGCGGGCCAAGCATGCGGCGATGCGCGCCGTGGCCGAGGAGTTGGGCCAGCTCCGGACCGTTGTGGACGAGACCGTGACCGTCCGCTACGAGCTGGTCGGCGTGGACCCAGAGGCGCTGCGGTGATGGATCCCGTGATGGCGAGCATCATTCGCAGAACCCTGCTCGCGGCTGCGCTCGGCGCTTTGGTGTGGGCTGTCGTCATTGGCGTCGCCGTCTATGGAGTGAAGTGACATGCCCCGCCAGGTTGTCGTCGCGATCGACCCGGCCGACCTGCCGATCCGCCGGGGCCCGTTCATGTCGGCCGACCCGGCGCTGGCCAACCTGGCGGCCGACGAGCAGGTCATGCCCGAGACGGACGCGTTGGCCAGCGGCCACACCTACCCGACCGCGCTGGAGCTGCACCGGCAGACGCTGCGGGACCGGGCCGTCCTCGCGCTGGACGTCAACGCCGCGTACCTCGCGCTGAACCCGCCGACGGCCGGCCAGGTGGCGACCCAGGTGGGCCGGCTGACCCGGGAGTGTTCGGGCCTGATCCGGCTGGCGCTGGACCTGCTCGACTCCACGGACGGGACGTGAAGCCCCCCGCGCACTTGGCGCATCTTCGCCGGGACGGATCGGGGCGCCCGGTCCCGTACATCAACGTCATGGGCGCTCATGACGTTGTGGATCGGTGGCGAATCGCCTACGACCGCAACCTAGGCGAGATCGCCGCCTTCTACGATGACGACCCGTCCGGAGAGCCCAACTTCCTGCGGCAGTCCATTCAGCGACAACGCGAGTGCGCCCGCCTCGGACTGTGCCAAGTCTGCGCCCGGCCTGTGGACTGGCCTGATCGGCGGATCGTCATCTCCTCGGTGTCGGTTGAGGTCGTCACACTTCGGGGTCGGCACGCTGCCGTGGTTACCGAGCCGTGGCTGTGCCCAGACTGCGCCGACTTCGCCACCCGCGTGTGCCCGGCGCTTATCCGCCGCGGTCGCGACGATGACCTGACCGTGGTGCCGGTGGCTCGCCCGGAGCGCTGCCAACTGGTGATATCTCGGGGCTGGATCGACGGTCGATACGAGGCGGCAACCAAGGCGAGCCCGGTTGCCATGTGGGTCAAGATCTACCTGTCCGCCAGCGCGACGCAAGTAGCGTGACGGCGCTCGCGCACCGGTACTTCCCCCGCGGCGGTTGCCGCACCCTGTTCGCGCTCCGGGACGCTGAGGTCCTGTCCAGCGGGCCGGCCGGCACCGGCAAGAGCCGCGCCTGTCTGGAGAAGCTGCACGCCTGCATGCTGGCCAACCCGGGCGCCCGCGCGCTGATCGTCCGCAAGACTGCCGAGTCGCTGACCACGACGGCCCTAGTCACCTGGCGGCAGCACGTCGTGCCCGAGGCGCTGACGGCCGGGCTGGTCACCTTCTACGGCGGCAGCGCCGAGGAGCCGGCGCAGTACCGGTACGGCACCGGCTCGCGGGTGATGATCGGCGGGATGAACAAGCCGAGCCGGATCATGTCCACCGAGTACGACATGATCTATGTACAGGAGGCCGTCGAGCTCACCCCGGACGACTGGGAGGCGCTGACCACGCGGCTCCGCAACGGGGTGATGAGCTTCCAGCAGTTGATCGCGGATACGAACCCGGACCGGCCGACGCACTGGCTGGCCGAGCGCTGCTCGTCCGGCGCCACGGTCCAGGTCGAGTCCCGGCACACCGACAACCCGCGGATCTACGACGACGTGACCGACCTGCCGCCGGCACCCGGGGACGTCGAGTCGCACGAGCGGCGGTACCGGCTGAGCGAGTTCGGCGCCGCCTACATGGCCCGGCTGGACAGCCTCACGGGCGTGCGCCGGCTGCGACTGCGGGACGGCAAGTGGGTCGCGGCCGAGGGGATCATCTACGAGGAGTACGACCCGGCCGTCCACCTGATCCCGCCGTTCCCGATCCCGGCGGACTGGGCTCGGTACTGGTCGGTGGACTTCGGTTACCGGCACCCGTTCGTCCTGCAGATGTGGGCCGAGGGCCCGGACGGGGACCTGTACCGCTACCGGGAGCTGTTCGGCACTCAGCGCACGGTGGACGAGTGGGCGACCGCGGCGCTGGAGCAGGTCGCCGAGCGGGCTGGGCCGGGCTGGCGCTGGACGGAGCCGAGGCCGGCCGCGATCATCTGCGACCACGACGCGGAGAACCGGGCCACCTTCGAAAGGTGCGTCGGGCAGTCCACCCGGGCGGCGGACAAGCGGGTCAACGCGGGCATCGACGCGGTAAAAGTTAGGCTCCGTGATCGGCGTCTCTACCTGTTCCGGGGCGCGAGGGTGCATGCTGACCCTGACCTACTCGAGGCGCACCGCCCGTCGTGCACCGAGGAGGAGATCTCCGGCTACGTCTGGGATGCCCGCCGGGAGTCTCCTGTGAAGGAGATGGACGACGGGTGCGACGCGCTGCGGTACATGGTGACGTACCGGGATCTGGGCGGTCGCAGCTCGATCCGGTTCTAGGTCTGGCCGCCGCTCCGCTGCCCCGCCGCCGTTCCCTGCTCGGCTTGGCCCTGGCCCGAGTCAAGGCGGTGCCATGGTCGGTGGCGGCCCGCGCCCGGCCGTACGTCATGCCGGGTGCCGGGCTGGCCAGCTTCACCGTCGGCGCGTTCACCTGGTCCACGGTGGCCGGCTGGATGGCGCTCGGCGCGGCCCTGTTCGCGCTGGACTGGTACGGCGACCGGGCCGGATCCTCGTGAGCTTCGTCGGGGCGGTCGCGGCCAGCGTGCGCAACGCCGCGCCCGTCCCGTACTCCCAGCCGGCGCCGCTGGGCATCTGGTCCTCGATGCTGGCCCGGACCTCGATGACCGCGCAACTGGCCGCGATGGGCAACGTCAGCACCCTGTTCGCCGTGGTGTCCGCCATCGCCGAGTCCACCGCGGCGCAAGAGTGGTACCTGGAGCGGGTGGTCCCGGACGGCCGGCGCACCTTCGGCCCGATGGAGCCGGCCCGGACGCAGATCGTCAAGCACCCGGCGCTGGACCTGTGGCAGACCCCGAATCCGTTCTACTCCCGGTATGACCTCGTCGAGACCTCCACCCAGCATCTGAAGCTGACCGGCGAGGCATGGTGGGTGCTGGCCACCGACCCGCGGGCGCCGGCCCTGCCGCTGGAGATCTGGCCGGTGCGCCCGGACCGGATGGCCCCGGTGCCGCACCCGACGGAGTTCATCTCCGGGTACGTCTACACCGCCCCGGACGGCGAGCGGGTGCCGCTGGAGTTGTCCCAGGTGATCCAGGTCAAGACGCCGAACCCCTTGGATCCGTACCGCGGCATGGGCCCGGTGCAGGCCCTGCTGGCAGACCTGGACAGCGTGCGCTACAGCGCCGAGTGGAACCGCCGGTTCTTCCTCAATGACGCCACCCCCGGCGGCATCATCGAGATGGACGACAGCCTCCCGGACTCCGAGTTCGAGAAGATGAAGGCCCGCTGGTATGAGAACCACCGGGGCGTCGGCAACGCACACCGGGTGGCGTTCCTGGAGCGGGCGCACTGGAAAGACCGCCAGTTCACCATGCGGGACATGCAGTTCACCGAGCTGCGCAGCCTGAGCCGGGACATCATCCGCGAGGCGTTCCGGGTGCACAAGTCCACCCTCGGCCAGAGCGACGACGTGAACCGGGCCAACGCCGAGGCGGCCGACTACCAGCTGGCGAAGTGGAACGTGGAGCCGACGCTGGAGCGGTTCCGGGGCGCGCTGAACAGCCGGCTGCTGCCCCGTTACGCCGCGAACTCCCCGGTGCTGTTCGGGTTCGAGTCCCCGGTGCCGGAGGACGAGGCGGCCGAGAACGCGGAGCTGACCGCGAAGACGGGCGCCTACAAGACGCTGATCGACGCCGGGGTGGACCCGATGGACGCGGCCATGACCTGTGGCCTGCCGCCGATGAAGTCCGCGCCGAAGCCGAAGCCCGCCCCCGTACCGCCGGCCCTGCCGGTGCCGGACCCGGAGCAGGCGGACGCCCGGCTCAACGGCCATCACAAGCCGACTGGAGAGGTGGTGCGGGCATGAACGGAATCACCGTGCCGGGCCTGGAGGACTACCTGGCCCGCCGCGACGCAGCCCGGCCGCGGGCGGTCGCTCGGACCGAGTCCTGGTACCGGATCGAGAATGCCGACGGCGGGGACACCGCCACGATCACGATCTACGACGAGATCGGGTGGTTCGGCACCACAGCCCGGGAGTTCATCGACGAGCTGGCGGCCATCGATGCGGCCAGCCTGGACGTCCACCTCAATACCCCCGGTGGCGAGGTGTGGGACGGCGTGGCGATCTACAACGCGTTGATGCAGCACCCGGCCACGGTGACGACCACGGTGGACAGCCTGGCCGCGAGCATCGGCAGCCTCATCGCTCAGGCCGGCGACAACCGGGTGATGGCCAAGGCGTCCCAGATGATGGTCCACGACCCGAAGGCGGGCGCGTTCGGTGGTGCCGCCGAACTGCGCAAGGGCGCCGAGATGCTGGATCAGGTGACGAAGATGATCGCGACCGTCTATGCCGACCGGGGGGGCGGCACGGTGGCGTTCTGGCGGGCCGCGATGACCGCTGAGTCCTGGTATTCGGCCGAGGAGGCCAAGCGCGCCGGGCTGGCCGACGCGGTCTACGGCGACGCGCCGGCCGAGGCTGTGGCCGCGTCCTGGGACCTGTCCACGTTCCGGCACACCGACCGCCGCAAGGCGTCCGCCCCGCCGATGCCCGCGGCCCGCGCCGTCGCCCGCGCGGGCGACTTCCGCTGGGATCCCGAAGTCTTCCGCACGGCCCTGAAGGAGGCATTCAAGTGACGCAGACCATCCCGACGTCTCCGGCCGAGCTGGAGGAAATGCTCACCGAGCCGGATCGGATGAAGGACGTCTTCAACGACCCGAAGGCGCTGACCGACTTCATCCGTTCCTACGCCAAGAACGTCTACGACCGGGACGCCGAACTGGTGGCGCAGGTCAAGGAGCAGACCGAGGCGACGCTGGCGCAGTGGCTCCGGGACAACCCGAACGCCGAGGTCGGCCGGCTGAACCTGAACCCGCTGACCGGGCCGAACAACCGCTACTCGCCGCTGCACAACAAGCGCGCGATCGGCGCCCCGCTGGACGGCAAGTTCGACGACCTGCAGGACTTCCTGTCGGTGATCTGGGACAAGGCCAACCTGACCAGTGAGCAGCTGGCCAAGAAGCAGATGATCCTCAACTACCAGGAGAAGGTCCCGTCCGAGGGCGGCTTCCTGGTCCCGGAGGAGTTCCGGGCCGAGATCCTGCGGCTGTCGCTGGAGACCTCGATCGTCCGGCCGCGGGCGCGGGTGATCCCGATGGGGTCGCAGACGCTGCGGTTCCCGGCGATCGACGACACCACCCACGCGTCCAGCGTGTACGGCGGGATCATCGTCTACCGCACCGAGGAGGGTGGCGAGCTGACCGAGTCGGCCGCCAGCTTCGGCTCGATCAAGCTAGACGCGAGCAAGCAGACCGCGCTGGCGCACATCACGAACGAGCTGCTGCGGGACTCGGCCGGCGGGGCGGGGATCTTCTTCACCGAGATCGTGCCCGAGGCGTTCGCGTGGTTCGAGGACGTGGACTTCCTGACCGGCAACGGCGCCGGCGTGCCGCTCGGCGCGCTGTCGGTGGCCGGCAACACCGCGCTGGTCGCGGTGTCCGGTGAGACCGGCCAGACGGCGACCACGATCGTGTGGGAGAACGTGCTCCGGATGTACGCCCGGATGCTGCCCTCCAGCCTGGATCGGGCGGTCTGGATCGCGAGCCCGGACACCTTCTTCGAGCTGGCCACGATGGCGCTGAGCGTGGGCACCAGCGGCTCGGCGGTGTGGCTCGTGGACGGCACCGGCTCGCCCCGGCTGATGCTGCTGGGCCGGCCGGTCATCATGAGCGAGAAGGCCCCGGCCGTGATGGGCACCCAGGGTGACCTCTCGTTCGTGGACTTCGGGATGTACCTGATCGGCGACCGTCAGAACATGACGATCGAGTCGAGCCCGCACGTGAAGTTCACCTCGGACAAGACGACGTTCCGGTGCATCGCCCGCAACGACGGCCGCCCGTGGCTGCAGTCCCCGATCACCCCGCACAACGGCTCCGCAACCCTGTCGCCGTTCGTCCAGCTCGCGACCAGGAGCTGATCGTGGCCACCGTGACAGCGAAGGTCGTCTGCCGACAGAAGGTGGAGACCAACCTAGGCGAGCATCAGCGGCAGGCCCTGGTGGAGTTCGCGCCGGACTACGGCGATGGACGAAACGCCGAATGGGCTGCCGCCACGCCGCATCTGACGCTGTCGATGACGGTGAACGGCGCGGCGGCCACCGAGTTCGAGCCGGACGCCCGCTACACCCTGACTTTCACCCGGGAGGACTCATGACCCGCCCGGACGGCCCGACCTGCGCCCGGTGTGCCTCGGGGGTGTGCTGTGCGTGCGGCTCGAGGATCTGTCTGCGGATGTCAGCCGCGGCGCAGGCCCGCCACGACGCGGATCAGGTGCGGGCCGTCCGGCACTTCGCCAACCCGGCCACGTTCGGCCGCTCGGCCCCGGGTGGCCGGGCACCGGACCTGGCCGGCCGATGCGGCACGCTCCGCACCGCACGACCGCACTCTCGCCCGAGCGGCGGCCAGCAGGGTCGCGGCGGTAGGGCCAACCGCGCCGGCAGTCACGCCCCGGCGGGAGAGTAGATACCCATGTTCATGCAGGGACTCGGACGAATCTTCGACCTGTCCACCGCCGTCGTGCCGGTGGACCTCAACACCGCCGACGCGGCCACCGGCAAGCGCATCTCGATGGCTAACGCGTCCGGCCTGACGATCATCCTGCACACCCTGGCCGGCGGCGCCGACGACCTCGTCATCGACGTCCAGCAGCACACTGCCTACGTCAACGGCACCAGTGCCGACCTGGACTCGACCGCGGTCGCGTCCTCCACCGGGATCACCCAGTTCCACATCAAGGCTGAGACCGCGCTGGACGGCGACGAGGCTTGGGTCAAGGTGAGCCAGGCCGAGGCGTCGGAGTGCACGGTCGTGGGAGCGACGTACGGCGCGATGCAGAAGCTGGTCGCGGTCTACGTTTCGGCGGCCCAGCTCGGTGACGGGTACTCCCACCTGTCCGCCAACCTGGCGTGCACCACGTCCACCTCGCAACTGGTGACGGTGCTCTACCTGCTGCACGACCTCGCGGTGCAGCGCAACCCGGTCAACATGGCCAACGCGCTGCGCCCCGGCGCGGCGAACGTCTGAGGAGGCGAGATGTCTGTCCTGCTGGATGCGAACGCCTTCCGGAAGGCCACGCTCGGGCTCGGCCCGGTCAGCAAGTCCACCGGCACCCTGGCCGCGACCACGATCGCGTTGTTCACCGTGGCCGTGGGCCAGGTCATGGTCACCGCGATGTGGGGTGTGGTCACAACCTCGATCACGGTGGCGAACTCCTACAAGCTCCAGCTCAACCCGACCACCGGCGACACGCAGGATCTGTGCGCGGCCACCGACATCGGGACCTCCGACACCCTGGCCGGGGACATCCTGCAGTTCGGGCTGGCCACGACCACGGCCCCGCCGAAGCTGATCAGCGTCGGCTACGGCACGGCCATGCTGAACAGCGTGCTGACCATCGGCCAGATCGAGTCCGTCTCGGCCGGCACCGACGGCGTGATCACGTGGTACGCATGCTGGGTGCCGCTGGTTGACGGCGCGACGCTGGTCGCGGCCTGAGAGGAGATCATCATGGGTGACTTCGTGTGCACGGATGAGAGCCTGACCGACGAGGAGCGCTTCGAGCTCAAGTGGGGCGAGCGGCTGGCGGCCGGGCGCAGGGCGAAGGCCGGGCCGACCAAGGCGACCGCGGTGGCCAAGGTCGAGGACAAGCCGGTGCCGGCTAAGGCGTCGGGTCGCTGATGCCCTGGGAGCAGCTGCTGGAGGTCTACGAGCTGGACGAGTTCGAGCGGGCCAACCCGCCGCAGCAGTCCTGCCCGAACGACGGCGAGCCGTACAAGGTCGGCCCGGACGGCATGCTGTTCTGCCCCAACGACGGCTACCGTCCGGACGCCTGGACGCAGCCGCCCGGCGTGCTGCCGTGACCGTCCGGGCGGGCGAGTTCGGGCTGCAGCGGGGCACCGGGTGGGCGATGTGGTGCGTCCGGCTCGGCACCCGTTCCCGGTACGGTCACGCCTGCCTCGCGGTCACCGACGCCGTGAGCGTGGACGGCGTGGAGTACCTGCAGATCGTGGAGGCCATGCCCGAGGGCGTCCGCACCCGCCGGTCCCGGGTGGATGAGTGGGCGTGGTCGCACCTGGACCTGACCGACGAGCAGCGGTGGGCGGTCGCGGCCGGCGCGCTGACCGACGTCGGCAAGCCCTACGACTGGCCGAGCGTCGCGGGCTTCATCATCCGCCGGTTCTGGGCGCGGTTCACCGGCCAGTCCAAGGACCACCCGGACGACCACCTGATGTGCTCGGAGGAAGTGGTCTGGCGGCATCTGGTCAGCTCCGGCCTGGACATGTTCCCCGGCCGGGCACCGAACACGGTCAGCCCCGGCGACCTCGCCCAGTACGACGTCGAGCACTGAGCCGGTGTCCGGTCGAGGGGGGCTGGACTACCCGCCGTGCCCCGAGCGGGCGGGGCTGGAGCAGGACGATCCGCGCGGACCGCGCCAGCGGATGTGCTGCCGCTGCGGTCGGGTAACCGGCCGGATGGACCATGCCCGGCTGCCGTGGTGCGGCGGAGAATGGGCACCATGACGATCCTCGCGGAAGCGGCCACGGCACCGTCGTGGGCGGGGATCATCACCGCGGTCACGTCGCTGGTCATCGCGGTCGGCGGTGCCATCACCGCCGTCAGCATGGCGCTGACACGCCGCCGCGCATCCCGGCGGCTGGACGCCTACCAGCAGGACACCACCTCGCGGCTGCGGGTGATCCACGGTCTAGTCAACTCCACGCTGACCGCGTCCATGCAGTCCGACCTCGACGCCAGCCGGCGGGAACTGCTGATCACCCGGGAGGTGGCGCAGTTGCGGTCCGACGCCGGGCAGCCGGTGCCGGCCGGGTTCACCGCCGCGGTGGACGCGCTGGAGCGGAAGATCGCCGCGCTGACCCTGGCCATGCAGGACCGGCTGGACCAGGCCGCCGCGATGGACCGGCAGATGCTCGCGGACAGCCCCGCGGGCTGACCGGGCGGTAGGCTCCGGGGTGTGAAGATCGAAATACCGATCGACGCTCCGGAGCTGCCAGCGATGCAGGCCCAGCTCTCACTCATGCAGGCGCAACTGGCCGACCTGCGCACCCAGATGGAGAGGTTGATCAGCATGGCTCAGCTCACTCAGGCGCAGATCGACGCACTGGCCACCGCGATCAGTACCGCCGTGGCGAACATCCGCGCCGACATCGAGGCGCTCAAGGCGCAGATCCCGCCGGACGTGGACACCTCCGCGCTGGACGCCAGCGTGCAGGCGCTGGCCGACCTGGACGTGGAGAACCCGCCGACCCCGTGAGCTAGGATCCTCCGGCCGGCGTGCGGATTCCGGGATCCCCGCACGCCGGACCACTACACCCCGGGCCAGCGAAGCGCAGCGACCGCCCTTGACTGGTCCAGAGGTTGCCCGGCCGGTGACCAGGATCTGCCCAGGAAACGGCCAGAACCCGCCCCGCGCCAGGTCCGCAAGTTCCGCCAGTAGACCCAGCCGTAGGCCAGCGCCGAGACGCCGAACGCCCACTGCCGGGTCTGCACCGCGTAGATGATCCACAGCGCCTCGTCCACGAGCCCGAGCGCCCAGCCGCGCCAGTCCTTCCGGCCGGCCAGCCACAGCCCGACGAGGCCGAACCCGGCCAGCACTGCGGACCACAGGCCGGTCGTCACGGGGTCGCGGCGCGGGCCGCCGCCCGGTGCCGGGTTCTCGTCGCACGGCTGACCGTGCCGCCGCAACCGCAGTCGCAGGGCAACGCCGGGGTGCTCACCTTGCGTCGGCGTGAGCCACCCGCGGCGGGGCTCACGCGGCGGGGCACGGGGGTGCTCACCGGGGGCTCACCGGGTGACTCGGCATGGTGCTCACGAGCTGGCTCACCTGGGGTGCTCACGAGTGCCAGTCCGGGGGGCTCATCGGGGGTGCTCACGGTGGCTCGCTCGGGGTGCTCAACGGTCGGGCTGAGTCGATGGTTGCGGGACTCGCGGACGAGCCACAGCAGGTGCAGCCCGAGGGCGGTCGCGATGGCCGGCCAGTACCCGACCCCGAACCTCAGCCGCCAGTCGGGAGCCCCGAGCCCGGCCAGATTGACCGCCTGTGCCAGCCCGGACAGTCCGGCCGCCAGCACGACCACGGTCCAGGCGTAACGCCGCGCCGTGCCGGCCAGTAGCGGCGTGGACAGATAGGCGACCATGGCCAGCCCGTCCGTGATCGGCACGTAGACCCCCGCCATCCGGGGCCGGACGCCGCACGCGGTGGCCACGGAGTACAGCCCGTGGGCGGTCGCCACAGCCCCGCATCCGGCCACGACCAGGGCCGCCCACCAGACCAGGGGCCGGTGAGAGTTCTCATGAGAGTTCTCACCCCCGGGGGTGGGGTTCCCGCTGGTCGCAGGCTTGCCGGGGTGAGTAGGTGGGTGAGAGTTCTCATTGAGAGTTCTCACGGGCGATGCCATGGCGGGCGCCTTCCTGGGGGTGCTGTCGGGGGTCAGCCTGTCCGGTACTTGGGATGGACCCAGGCGCCGTATCCACCGTCGCGGGCGGCGGCCTTGAGCCAGCGGTACAGGGTCGCCTCGGGCACCTGATGCCCGGCGGTGGCCAGAGCCTCGCCGACCTTCGGGCCGCTTAGCCCGGCAGGTCCAGCGGCGTCAAGGATGGCCATCATCCGGTCCCGGGGTGCGGTGGCCTTCTCGGCGGCCAGCTCGCGCAGCACGTCCGCCTCGTCCCGGTCGCCCATCGAGCCGACCAACTGCTCGAACTGCGCGCCGACGACCTCGGGCGTGAGCATCCGGTCCGCGGCGGCCCGCACGTCCCGTGAGAAGCCCGCGAGGTCCATCCCCGAGACGGACGGTGAGGCAGCGGGTGAGGTACCCGGTGGGACCGTGGGCGGGACGCGGCGGGCAGTCTCGCCGGGCCTCACTGAGACGGGCTCACCGGTCATGTCCGGGAGCACCCGGTCCCACCGGGCGGCGTAGTGCTGGCCGAGTGGGACCGCCGCTGAGACGGCATCGAGGGTGGGACGGCGGGACGCGCACTCGATCGCGATCCGGTCGATCACCTGGGGCGGGGAGGTGTGCAGCGACCGGAAAACCTCGATCGGCGCGGCCAGGCTCGGCCTGATCCAGCCGCACCCGGGGTGCGCCGCCGAGGTCGGGTCGAGCCGCACCCGCCAGCCGAGCGCGTACCCGACCTCGGCCTCGTCCGCCACCCCGAACAGGACCCGGGAGCCGATCTGCGCCTGCGCGTCGGTGGGCATGTTCCCGCCGGTGAACCGCAGGGTGGACATCACCGCGCGGACCCCGGTGGTCCGGCCGAGCTGCAGGATGCGGACGAGGTTGCTCCGCAGGGTCGGGTTGGCCGCGTCGCCGGCCGCCTCGGCGGACTCGTCCAGCACGATCACGATTTCGGGCACGTCGGCGGACATCGGCACGACGTCGGTGTTCTGGGCCCGCATCAGCGGGTGGTAGGCACGACGCCGGTCGGTGATGATCTGGAGCGCCATCTCGGTCATCAGCAGCGCCTCCTCGACCGTGGTCGCCGGCCAGTCGATCGCGGGCTCGCCAGCATGGCCCTCCAGCCACGGGGCCAGCCACGGCAGGGCCAGCCCGCCGCCGGCGAGGTCGATGTGCCAGACCAGCGCGTCGGGGCAGCGGACCAGTCCGGCGGTGACGGTGTGCAGCAGGTTGGTCTTGCCGCCGTCGGTCTTGGCCGTGACGTTCATGCACTCCCGGCGCAGGCTCACCGTCACCGGCCGCCCGTCGCGGAACCAGCCGATCGGCAGCGGGCCGTTCACCGACAGCGGGGCCGTCTCGGTGTTGAGCCGTGCCGTGGCCAGGGTGTCCACGGTGGCGACCCGGATCCGCCACGTGCCGCGGACCGGGCCGGGCTGGACCTCCGCGCCGCACCCGTTGGGTAGGTGCAGGCTGTTCGCGATCTTCTCCTCGACCCGCTTCAGGTCGGTCCAGCCGGCGCCGCTGTTGCCGCCCGCGACCCCGTCCACGTCGTAGCCGGTGCCGGTCGGCCAGTCGGCCACCGCGGTCACGGATAGCCCCTTGATGTCGGACAGGCGCCCGAGTCGGTCCTGCCATTCCTCGTTGCCGCCACCGTGGCCGGGCTGGTCGCCCTCCTGCCCGGCCACGGTGGAGTCCTTGCGGCCCGGCAGGGCCGGGATGCCCAGCAGGGCCAGTCCCGCGCCGCCGGCCAGCGCCACCCACAACCCGGGGATCCACGGGCCGGTGACGTAGCTGACCGCGACCCAACTGCCGGCCGCGACCCAGCAGGCCGCGCGGAAGATGGCGACCGCCCGGCCGTCGTGCCACGAGGCCAGCAGCGCGACCAATCCGGCCGCTGGCCCGAGCCCGGCCGGCCACCAGGGCGAGAGGTGGGCGATGGTGGGCGCACCGAGGAACGCGCACGCACCCGCGATGCAGGCGCACGCCACCGTGGTCGCCACGGTCTCCCAGCGGTCCTCGGTCATCGGTCCTCCGTCAGTGACCCAGCCAGGCCAGCACGGCCTGAGCGTCGTACTCGTCGTGCTCACCCATGTCGTCGAGGAACTCCTCCCAGACCTCCTCGCCCATCTCGTGGTTGACGACGATCTCGTGGTAGGCCCTGGCCTGGTCGATGGTCACGCCCTCGGCCGAGTCGTAGTAGCTCACTGCCGCGCTCCCGGCCCGTCGCCCAGCGACCACCAGCCTGTGACGATCGTGGGCATGAAGTACTCGTCCTCCATCCAGATATCCCTGCCCGCCTGCAACTGCGCGGCGTGTGAATGGCACAGGATCGCGGCCTGAGTCGTTTCGTACGCCGTGAACTCCACCCAGACCGCGGCCGGCTTGACGCATCCGGGCACCCCCGTGGGGCCCTGCCCGCACTCGGTCGCAGGCCCGTCCACGGCGCACGGGCAGCCGATCCAGGACTGGCACTCGTGCGGCTCGGTCACCACAGCGCCAAGCTGACGAACAGGCTCATCGGCGGGACCGCCCACCAGCACCAGTCCGCCGCCGCCAGCACCGCCCGTACTGTCGATCGCCATAGCCAGCTCACCGCATCCATGCCTGCGGGTCCGGCCGACCGCTGACCTCTTCAGCCGCCTGCCGGGGTGTGGCGTCGGCGGACCGGCTCAGTGCGTCCGCCCGGTTGATCGCCTCGTGCAGCTTGTGGGCCTCGCCGGCCAGCGCGCGGTACATGTCCGCGACCGCGCGGTGCGAGGGAGACTGCTCCACCGCGGCGGCGCTCGCCCGGAGTCGCGCGACGACGTCATCGACGGCGCTGTGGTTGGCCGCGTTCATCTTCGGCCAGTCCTCGCGCATGCTGTGCAGTTCGGCCGGCATACCTCCTCCTGTCCCGGGCGAGAAGTCCACGTACCCGCCCGTGTCGTGAATCGAGTCGTGCAACGCTGCCCGGCGGGAGCGGGGTGGGCGCACCGGGGAGGCCGGGGGGCGGTCCCCCCCGGTGCGCCGGGACGGACCATCCGCGACCGGGGTTGCCGGGACGTCCGTGGTTGGTGGGACATGGTCGATGGTGGTGCGGGACGCGCGCCGCAGTCGGCCGTTGACCCGCTCCCACCCATCGTCGCCGGGCTTGCCGGTGGCGGCCCGGGCGCGGGCCCTGGCCGTCTCGGCGTCGTGCGCCTTCAGCCGCTCGGCGGCCCGCTTGCGCGCGTCCCTGGCGCCGGGCACGCCGCCCGAGGGTTTGCGCACCGTGGGCCGGTGCTCGGGCTGGTCGGTGCCGGGTTTGCGCCGGAGCCGGGGCAGATGCGGGCGCCAGCCGCGCCGGGTCCGCTCGGTGCCGGCCTGCCCCGTGCCGGGCCGGTGGGTCGAGGTCGCCGGAGGCTTGCTCTGTCCGCGGTCGGGCCGGTTGCGCCGCAGTCGCGGAAGGTGGGCCCGCCAGCGGGAGCGCGACCCCCGGGGGGAGGAGGTCCGACCTGCGCCGCCCGCTGGCGGGTTATTCCCACCCCGGGGCCGACTGGAGCCAGGGCGGGAAGATCCGGGACGGCGCATCCGGGACCGGAACCGCTGCCAGCGGGAGCCTGAGGGGCGATGACGGTTTGGCCCGGCGGACGGGGGGGCCGACCGTGCCGCCGGGCCGCGCCCGGTCCGGTCGCCACGGCGCCCGCCGATGCGGCGCCCGACCCGTGCGGCCAGTCTGCCACCCGCACGGCCCATCCGTGACCCGGACCCGCCAGAACGATCACGGCGGCGCAGCCAGGACCCCGGCGAGCGGAGCCGGCGAGGACCGCCCGCCGAGGGTCCTGACCCCGGGCGGCGGCCGGCGGCAGCGGAGGGGCGCCCCCGGCCGAACCTGCCCAGCATGCGGCGCCCCGGCCCCCTGCCGACCGGGACGCCCGCTCCCCCGGCAACTCCCGGCGACCTGCCGGGGGAGCGGGCCGCGGACGGCCGGGTGGGAGTCCGCCCGCCCGCGGCTGCCTTCCTGGCGGCAGCCTTGGCCGGCTGCCGCTTGGCCAACTTGCGCGCGGCCACGACGGCGCCCGCGCCTGACGCCACCGTGGCCGCAGTCCAGCCGGCCCACGCCGGCCCAGCGCCGGCCCACACGCCGGTCACCAGGAGCGCAGTGCCCATCACCCCGGCCGCAGCCAGGTGCGCCCGGGGGAGCGGCCGGGGTGATGGAGTAGTGGTCCCCCGACCCGGGGCCGGAGCCGGGGGAGTCTGCGGCGCCGCGGTCTGCGGCGCGCTCGGGGCGGTCACGACGGGTCAACCTCCTCCGGGATGGCCGGCCCGAGGTCGGCCAGCACCATCCGGGCCAGCCCGCCCTGAACCGATCCCGGACCCTGCTCGAGCACGCCACGGCAGCGGCGCAGGGTGAACCGCACCCGGCGGGCCAGGTCGTCCAGCTCCGACTGCCGGAGGGTGTATGCGGCCATCAGTGCGTCGGCGTCGGCCAGCGTCGGGCGCTGCCCGTTGACCAGCGCCTGCCGCGCCCGGTCGATGCGGTCGGCGTCCGTCAGCGCGGTCCGGGTCATCACCCACCGACCGAGTTCGCGGCAGTGGAGACCGCATGGGCGACCGCCGAGAAGATGCCGAGCACGGTGCCGCCCAGCGTCGGCATGGCCGCGCCGGCCGCGATGCCAACCAGCAGGGCCGGCAGCGTGGCGTTGCCCATCCGCCACATCACGAACGCGGCGGCCAGCAACAGCACCCCGAGCGAGGCGGTGACCGTGGTCGTGGCGCTGGCCTGCTGGACGTGGTGCACGGGCGTCTTCGCGGCGAGGGCGAACAGCTTGGTCGAGAGCATCATGGCGCGGTCCGTTCGGGGCGAGGTTTGGGTTCGTGGGCGGTGTGGGCCGGGTCGTGGTACGTCGGCAGCAGGCAGTACGCGCCGTCCGGCAGCGGCCAGCAGCAAGGGATCGGTTCGTCGCTCATGCCGTCGCCTCCTCGGACCGGGCCGGCAGGTACGTCAGCGGTTGCGTGTCGGCGGGCTCCGACTCGGCTGCCGCCATGTCGAGCAGGGTGGTCAGGATCAGCGGCTCGCCGGCCAGTACCCGGCCGTAGTTCGGCCCGGCCACGAGGTAGATCCCGTTGGCCTGCGCGACCTTGACCGCGCCCGGGTGGAAGTTGGCCGCCGTGGTCACGAACGCCGCGACGTCGGCGTCATGGACGCTCCAGCAGGTCCCCGCGAACGCCTGGAGATCCTTGGAGCCAACGTAGGAGTCCGGGTCGTAGCACTTGCACTGGACGACCCCGAACAGCGGCTCCGGTCCGCGCCGCCACCATCCCACGACGTCCGCACCGAGGTCGCCGGACCCGCCGGAGACCCGCACGTCCTCCCAGCCGTCGCGGGTCAGCAGCGCCGCGACCTGATGCTCGAAGGCGCTGCCGTCGTTGCCGGGTGAATAAGCCGTGATGACCAGAGCCTTGGCCTGGTCCTCGCTCTGCTCGGCGCGACGCCGACGCGAGCCCAGCCACAGCAGCAGCCCCGCCACGCCGAACGCGGCGGCCAGCAACAGCGGCAGCCCGACCGCGAGCCCAAGCCGGATGCCGGCGCTGTGCTCGTGCGCCCACATGTTCAGCCGGATCCAGCCGAACCAGCCGGCCACGGCCAACCAGAACAGCGCGGCGGGCCGGACGCGGAGCCGGGACCGGTGGACCAGTCGGAAGGTATCGGACCGGCGGTGCCCGCTGACCTCGATCGTGTGCCGTCGCGCCACCGCTCAGCCCTCCGATCCGGAGCTGTCCGGCGCGTTGTCCGTCCTCACCGACAGGGCCGCGTAGTGGTCCAGCACCCAACGCAGGACCCGCTGGCGGGCTGCGTCGTCGGGCAGGTTCTCCAGAGCCCTGGCGATGGCGCGCATCGCGCTGATCTCCTCGTTCACAACTGGTCACCCGCCTCGAGCACCAGGGCGAACCGGCCGGTCGTGCCGACGAAGCTGGCCGAGATGCGGGACAGCGAGTAGTGCCGCCCGGCCATCTCGATCAGCACGTCCTTGCTGGGGTCCATGTTCTGGCCCCACGCGCCACCGCCCTCGGTGGCCGTCTTGATTGCGTGCGTAAGGTCCGCAACGCTCAGGATGTCGGACATTCCCGGTGCCCCTTCCCCGGTGCCCCGTGCTGTGTCTAATATCAGGTGGCCTGATGATTACTCCCGGGAGGCCAGCTTGTCAACAGAGGGCACCCGGCCGGGTCGTCACCGTGACCGGCCGTAGCGAACAGGCGGCCCGGATGCGGGTCCTGTCCGCCTCGACGAGGGCCCGACGCCTGGTCGGTAACGCAGTGGCGTCGCCCATGCCGGCAGCACTGGCCGCCGCGAAAGAACTCGCCGACGGCGCCGGGCGCGAGCTGCTGGCCGCCGTGGTCGAGGCTGCCCGGGAGTCCATGACCGACGCCGAGATCGGTGCCGCACTCGGCGTGTGCGGACACGCTGTCGGCCAGCGCTTCCCGCCGGCCCTGCCGCGACGCCGGGGGAGGCGGCCGGCCCGCTGAGGTTTCCCGTTGCCCTCGCGGCCGGGAAACGGGAAACGGTGCGACACTGAGCGCAACGCCCGCCAGATCGCGACCCGCCGAAAGCACCGGGACACGAGATGGCACTGAGCAGTCCTGTCTACTGCACGCGCGAGGACGTAGCGGCCGCCCTGGACGTCAAGGGCACGGCCCGCACCGCCGCGCAGATCGACGCCATCCTTGAAGCCGCCCGGGACTCCGTTGAGGCCACCCTCAACCGGACGTTCACCCCGCTGGACACCACCCGGTACTTCGACTGGCCGAACCTGGCTCGGGCCCCGTCGTGGCGGCTGTGGCTGGACTCCTCCGAGGTCGCCTCCGTCTCCGCGTTGGTAGCCGGCGGCGTGACCATCGGCGCGGCGAACTACAACCTCGAGCCGAACGCGCTCGGCCCGCCGTACGACCGCATCGAGGTCAAGCTGTCCTCGACCTCGGCGTTCGCCTCGGCGTCCGGCACCCATCAGCGCTCGATCGCCGTCACCGGGACGTTCATCGGCTGCCCGCTGGTCACCGCGCCGGCCGGGGTGCTGGCCGAAGACCTGGACAGCAGCGAGACTGCGGTGGACGTCACCGACGGCAGCCTGATCGGGGTCGGGGACCTTCTGCTCTGCGGCACCGAGCGGATGTTGGTCACCGGCCGGACGTGGCTGACCAGTGGACAAACCCTGGGCACATCGCTCACCGCGAGCGCGGCCGGCGTCACCGTGGCCGTGACGTCCGGGGCGGCGCTGCACACGGGCGAGGTCATCCTGCTCGACTCCGAGCGGATGCTGATCACCGACATCGCCGGCAACAACCTGACCGTGAAGCGCGCGTGGGACGGCTCCGTGCTGGCCACCCACGCCGGCTCGACCGTCTATGCCAGCCGGACCCTGACCGTGGTCCGGGGCGCGGCCGGCACCACGGCGGCCACCCACTCCAGCGGAGCGGCGCTGACCCGGCATGTCGTGCCCGGCCTGGTCAACCGACTCGCCGCGGCCGAGTCGCTGACCGTCCTGCTCGGCGAGGGCTCCGGCTACGCCCGACCGGCCGGGACCGGGGCCAGCCAACGGCCACAGCCCGGGTCGATCGAGGACATCCGCAAGCAGGCCGAGGGCCAGTTCCTGCGGATCCGGACGGGAGCGGCGTGATGGAGGTCGAGGTCACGCTGCGCGGGCCGGCGCTGCTCATGAGCGAGGCGCAGATCACCCGGCGGCTGAACGGTGCGATGGACGAGGTACTCGAGGCCGTCGGCCGCGAGGTCCACCGGGACTGGCAGGGCAACATGCACCGCGACTTCCGGCATCCGACCGGCGCCTACTGGTCCCGGGTGGTCATCGTCCCCCGCCCCGGGATCGTGCGGGTCACGGACAACTTCGTGATCTACGGGGCATGGCTGGAAGGCACCTCCCGGCGCAACGCGCGGACCCGGTTCAAGGGCTACGCCGGGGCGCGGCGGGCCGCGCAGCAGGTCGAGCGCGAGGTCCCGAAGATCGCACGGCCGGTACTGGAACGCGCGCTCGGGGTGCTGCGGTGAGCACCGGATGGGGCGGCGCGGACCCGATCGAAGTCGTTGACGGCGCCGATTACGAACTCGGCTGCGAGTACCTGGCCAACGTGGACATCACCATCACCCACATCCGGGTGTGGACCGGCGCCGGCGAGGTGTCGGTCACCGACCGGCGCGGCCGGATCTGGTCCACCGCCGGTGGCCAGCTCGGCATCGCGGTCCTGCCGGACGACCTGCCGGACGGGTGGTCCTCGCACGCGCTGACCTCCCCGGTCGAGCGGTTGGCCGGAACCCGGTTCGTGGTGTCCTACTCCACCGGCGGCAACTACGGCGCGCTGACCAACGGGCTGTCTGGCGCGGTGGACTCCGGCGACACGGCGGTGACCGCCGTGGCGGCGGCCTCCGGCGGGCACGGCAACGGGTGCTTCAACACCAACCCGGGGAACTTCCCGACCACGGCGAGCGGCAACTTCAGCTTCTACGGGACCGACTTCGTCTACTCGCTGGGGATCGGCGGCAACACCGCGCCGAGCATCACCGAGTTCACCGTGACCGCGGTCTCCGCGCTGGCCACCGCGACGGTCGTCGCCACCGACGCGGAGACCCTGGTCGGCGCGACCTACGGCTACGACTGGGGCGACGGGGCCACCGCGACCTCGGCCAGCGCGACCGCCCAGCATACGTACACCGCCAGCGGCCTGTACGCGGTTCTGGGCTCGGTCACCGACGCGGACGGCGCGGTCGGGTACGCCGCCGCCGCGGTCCAGGTCCACGTCCCCGACCCGACCATCCTCGGGCTCGACGTGGCGGGCCTGTACGACGCGATGGTCTCCCACGCGCTCGACCTCGGGATCTTCGAGAGCGTCAACACCCACGAGCCGAAGTCGGCGCCGAGCCTGGCCGGCATCACGGCCTCGGTGATCCTCGGGCCGGTCACCCCGCGCCGGACGTCCGGGCTGAACGCGACCAGCTTCCGGCTGGAGTTCCTGCTGCGTATTCAGTCGAGCATGCTGACCGAGCCGCAGGACGACATCGACCCCGACCTGTTGCGGGCCACCTCGACCGTGCTGGCCGAGTACTCCTCGGACTTCACCCTCGGCGGGCTGGTCCGGGCCATCGACCTGCTCGGCTCGGCCGGCGCCGGCATGTCCGCGACGCCGGGCTATCTCAACCAGGACGGCAAGCTCTACCGCGTCGTGGACGTGAGCCTGCCGCTGCTGGCCGACGATGTCGTGGCGCAGCAGCCGTGAACGGGAGGGCGTGATGGGCAAGTCCAGCGGGCTCGGTGACCAGCTCTACATCGGCGGCTACGACCTGTCCGGCGACGTCGGGTCGCTGTCCGGGATCCGGACCCCGATCGGGGTGCAGGACACCACCGGCATCGACAAGTACGGGCACGAGCGGATCGCGCTCCAGCGGGACGGCGGACTGGACTTCACCGCGTTCTACAACGACACTGCCGCGCACACCCACCCGGTGCTGTCCACGCTGCCGACCACGGACCGGATCGTGTCCTACTTCCGGGGCATCGTCCCCGGCAAGAACGGCGCCGGGCTGGTATGCAAGCAGCTCAACTACGACCCCGACCGGGGCGACTCGGGGGAACTCACCATCAAGATCTCCATGACGGCCAACGGGTTCGGCCTGGAGTGGGGCACCCTGATGACCGCCGGATTGCGAACCGACACGGCCGGGACCAACGGCACGCCGGTGGACTTCGGGGCCAGCAGCGCGTTCGGCTTGCAGGCGTACCTCCAGGTCAACGCGATCGTCGGGACGAACCTCGTGGTCAAGCTCCAGGAGTCCTCTGACAATGCGGGCGACGCCTACGCCGATGTCGTGGGCGGTGCCTTCACCTCGGTCCTGCAGGCCGCCGCGCCGACCGCCGCCCGGATCGCGACCGCGTCGGGGCTGTCGGTGGAGCGGTGGCTGCGGGTGGTCACGTCCGGCACGTTCTCCTCGGCCACGTTCAGCGTGATCGTGGTACGCAACCCGATCTCCGTGGCGTTCTGAGATGCGGCCGATCAGCCGGGTCGAGCCGGCCGCGCCGGTCGGGATCTTCCAGACCTACTCCATCGCTGCGCCCCGGGAGACGCACTGGCGGCGGGCGACCTGCGAGGAGGCCGGTTGCGACGCACACCGGTACGGCTGGCGGACCGTGCTGGACGTGGCCACCGACCGGGGCCACAACACCGCCGAGTACATCCGGCGCATGTCCGGCCGGCGGTTCACCGAGGAGCGCACCGGTCCGACCGCGGTCACCTTCACGTTCCCGCCGGGCCAGGATTGCTTCAAGGCGGCCGACCACCGGGTCCGGCTGGATCGGCAGGAGATCTACGTCGTGCGCGGCGGGGACTGGCGTGGCAACCCGACGGGCCAGCGGCGCACGCACGCCCGGCCCGAGCACTGGGTCGAGGACTTCGCCGAGAACCAGGACCACCTGATCACCCTGCGGGAGCGCGGATGACCAAGCTCTACGCCGTGCTGGTGCTGGCCTCGCTCGCAGCCGGATGCTCCGGCGCCCGGCCTGTCGAGGCGCCACCGGCCACGACCCGGCCGGCGGGGACCGCGTGCGGGGCGGTGTTCAGCCGGGACGCGACCGCGCCGCCGGCAGCCGCATCGGTGACCTGCCAGACCGCCAGCGGGCCGCTGGTCGTGCCGGCCATCCCGTGCAAGGACGGCGGGGTGCTCTGGCAGATCGGCGGGCCGGGCGCCGGCGCGGACGGCTGGGCGCGTGCCGGAGGCGAGTTCCACCCAACTACCGACCTGCAGGACCCGGCCTGGCTGGCCGCCCTGCGCGAGTGCACAGGAGGCTGACATGGCCGGCAAGGAGTCAGGGCTCGGATGGACGACGTTTTCTGTGGATAACGCCTCGTCTGCCCAAAAAGCCCTAGTTAACGACATCAACTCGGTCCAGTTCGCTACGCCGCGAGCCGTGATCGACACGACCGGGCTGGACAAGTTCGCGCACGAGCGCATCTTGGGGCTCGCCGACTTCTCGGCCACCATGAAGGGCACCTACAACGACGACAGCGACCGGGCGCACGACGTCTTCAAGACGATCGCGCTGTCCACCTCGCCGGCCCGGCTGATCACGATCACGGTCTCCGGGCAGACCCTCGCGGTGACCTGCCTGCTCACCGACTACGCGCTGGACCGCGGCGACTCCGGCGAGCTGTCCTGGACCGTGCCGGCGGCGCTGTCCTCGGGCACCGTCCCGACGTGGTCCTGATGGCCGGGTACCGCCGGGAGCCGACCACGGTCAAGCTCCGCTTCGAGGACCCGGAGATGGCCGGGCTGGTCGTGCGCATGCGGTCGCTGTCCATCGGCGCGTACCTGGAGCTCGCCGAGCTGGCCGGCGGGGTGGAGGGCACGCCGGCGCCGGTCGGCGAGCAGTTGCAGATGGTGCACAAGCTGTTCGCCGCGTTCGCCTCGTCGCTGCTCGAATGGAACCTGGAGGAGGACGGGCCGACCGGGACCTACCCGGTGCCGCCGACGCTGGAGGGGGTCAAGAGCCAGGATCTGCCGTTCGTCCTGCTGATCCTGCAGGAGTGGATGGGGGCGATGGCCGGGCCGGACCGCCCTTTGCCCGCAGGCTCGCCCTCTGGCGGGCCGTCCCCGGAGCTGTCGATTCCGATGGAGCCGTTGTCGGCAAGCCGGCCGAGCTGATCGAGGCCGAGGTCGTGCTCGGGCTGTGCCGGCAGTTCCACCAACTGCCGTCCGCGATCCGGGCCGAGAGCGTGGGGCTGCTGCGGATGCTGGCGGTCGAGGAGGCCGGCGGATCGCGGCCCGAACCCGAGGAGGTGAACGGTGGCTGGCAATGAGATCGAGGTGGTCATCAAGTCCACCGAGCAGCCGGCCGGGTTCACCGCCACCGCCAAACGGGTCGCGGACCTCAAGACGAAGATGGCCGACCTCGCCCGGCAGAAGATCGAGCTGTCCGCCGACACCTCCAAGGTCAGCGAGGAGCTGCGCCAGCTCCGGATCAAGCTGAAGACCGCCACGGGCGACGACAAGATCCGGATTCAGGCCGACATCTCGGCCGCCACCGAGAAGCTGGCCGCCCTGCGGCAGCGCGCCGCCGCGATCGGCCGGGAGCGCGCCACCATCTCGCTGGACACGACAGCCGCTCAGGCGCAACTGAAGCAGCTGGGCGCGGCGGCGCAGACCGCCGAGCGCGGCGTCAGCCCGCTGCACGCCACGCTCAAGCGGGTCGGCGAGACCGCGGCGGGGTTCCTGGCCGCCAATGTCGTCAGCCGCGGCGTCACCGCGTTCACCGGGTTCGTCGGCGGCGCGACCACGGCCGCCTCCGACCTCGGCGAGAGCGTCAACGCCGTCTCGAAGATCTTCGGGTCGTCCGCCGCCGGCATCCTGAAGTGGGGCAAGGACAACGCCGCCAGCTTCGGCCTGTCACAGTCGGCGTTCAACTCCCTCGCCACCCCGCTCGGGGCGTTCCTGAAGAACACCGGCATGGGCATGGAGGACGTCGGCCAGCACACCATCGACCTGACCAAGCGGGCGGCCGACCTGGCGTCGGTGTTCAACACTTCCGTGTCGGATGCGATGGAGGCCATCCAGTCCGGGCTCAAGGGCGAGCAGGACCCGCTGGAAAAGTTCGGGGTCAGCCTGTCCGCCGCCGCGGTACAGGCCGAGGCGATGCGGCTCGGCCTGGTCAAGACCTCGGTCGATCAGGGCAAGCTGGCCATCGCGCAGACCCGCGCCCAGCTCGCCCAGCGCGCCTACACCAAGGCCGTCAAGGACCACGGGGCCGCCTCCGACCAGGCCAAGCGCGCACAGATCGGCGTGGCGACGGCTCAGGACGCACTGACCAAGGCCGCCGGCGGGTCCACGGTGGCGCTGACCAAGCAGCAGCAGACACAGGCCGCGCTGAGCCTGATCATGAACCAGACCAAGGATGTCGCCGGAGACTTCTCCAGCACGTCCGACCAGCTCGCGAACTCCCAGCGCATCGCCGCAGCCCAGTCGGAGAACCTGAAGGCGCAACTCGGGCAGAAGCTGCTGCCCGTCACCCTGATGGTCACCCGGGCCAAGCTCGCGCTCGTGGACGTCGTGGCGAACAAGATCCTGCCCGCGTTCCTGTCCTTCGGCGGTTGGGTCAGCCGGAACAGGGAACTGCTCGCCGCGCTCGCCATCGGGATCGTCGCCGTGCTCGTGCCGGCCTTCATCTCCTGGGCTGTGGCTGCCGGGGCCGCGGCCATCGCCACCATCGCCGCCGCGGCGCCCATCATCGCCATCGCGCTGCTGATCGCCGCGCTCGCGCTCGGGATCATGCAACTGGTCAAACACTGGACCGCCTTCAAGAACGCCGCGATCGGCGCAGCGAAGGCGGTGTGGGACTGGATCAAGCGGAATTGGCCGTACCTGCTCGGCATGCTGACCGGGCCGTTCGGGCTGGCCGCCGCGTGGATCTACCGGCACTGGGACGCCGTGGTGTCCTTCTTCAAGGGCATGCCCCGGAAGATGGCCAACCTCGGCGCCGGGATGTGGGACTGGATCAAGAATGCCTTCAAGTCGGCCATCAACGCGATCATCGGATGGTGGGACAACCTCGAGTTCACCGCACCCACCGTGCACATCCCCGGGACGAACCTCAACGTCGGCGGCTTCACCATCGGACTGCCGGACATCCCGTACCTCGCCCGGGGCGGCATCGTCAAGGCCCGGCCCGGCGGCACGATGGTCATGGCCGGCGAGGGCGGCAGCGACGAGGCCGTGGTCCCACTCGACCGGCTCGGTGGCGAACAGCGGATCGTACTGGAGATCCACTCCGGCGGCGGCCAGTTCGACGCGCTGCTGGTCGAGGCCATCCGCAAGGCCGTCCGCATCCGCGGCGCCGGCAACGTCCAGCTAGCCCTCGGGAGTTCGCGATGACACAACCCGGCCCGGCCGCTCCGGCCCAGCCGCAGATCCAGGTCGGCATCGGGATGACCGCCACCGGACAGTCGGTCGTGGTGCTGTCCATCCCGACGATGGGCGGCGCGCTGTCCTGGCAGGTCGATCCGGCCACCGCCGAATCGGTCGGCGCGGCCCTGGTCAACCTCGGCCGGCAGGCCCGGTCCGGGCTGATCGTGCCACCGGGCGCCAGCATGCCGCTGCCGCAGTCCGCCCCGAACGGCAAGGGGGGCTGACGTGCACGAGTACATGATCGGCAACTACGCGATGCAGACCACGGCGGCACCGGTCGCCGTGGCCACCGCCAACGGTGTCAAGACGATGCTCCAGGTCGCCACCCCGGCGACCCGGATGGCGTACATCGTCTCCTGGGGCTACAGCTTCGACGTGGCCTCGGCCGGGATCATGACGGTCGAGTTCATCCAGACCGATGTCGCCGCCACCGTGACCGCGCACGTCGCGTCCGGGGTGCAGCCGCTGGACGCCAACGCGCCGGCCAGCCTGCTCACACTCGGGACCGCCGCCACCGGGTTCACGGCCACCGTGGAGGGCTCGACCACCGCGACCCGGAACCTGGCCGCGCCCCGGAAGATCCCGATCGCCTCGGCCGACTCCTCGGCGCTGTCCTACGCCTACCAGTTCATGCCGGACGAGCGGCCGATCCTGCCGATCAGCAAGTTCGCCCGGATCAGGGTGACCGCGACCACGACGACCCCGACGATGTTCTGCTGGGTGGTCGTCGGTGGCTGCTAACCCGAAGCTCGACGCGCCGGACGAATGGGCCGCCTCGGTGGCCACCGGGGACGACCACGTGATGCTGTCCTACACCTGCCCGCGCTGCCGGACGCCCTGCCAGATCAACGTCCAGACCCCGACCAGGCGGGCGCCCACCGAGACCAAGGTGTGGTGCCACCGCTGCCAACTCGGGGCGCCCGCCACCGTGACGGCCGGCTGAGCCGTGCCCACCGCGCCGCTGGTAGCCGGCTGGCGGGCCGCCCACGGTGGCGGCTGGCCGGCGGTCACCCGCGCGGTCGGGGCGGCACCGACGCTCACCCCGCCGACCCTGCCGGCGTCGTGGCCCGAGGCGGCCATCCTGGACACCTCGGTCGAGCTGCTGCTGGACGGCACCTGGACCGACGTGACCGAGTTCGTCTACAGCCGCGACGCGGTCGGCATCACCCGGGGCCGGACGGACGAGGCGGGACTGGCCGAGGCCAGTACGGCCGACCTCACCCTCAACAACCGGGACGGCCGGTTCTCACCCCGCAACCCGCGCTCGCCGCTGTACGGGTTGATCGGCCGCAACACCCAGCTCCGGATCAGCGTCCGTCCGCACCTGACCGCCGGGACCGCGCTGGACGTGACGGACACCTTCACCCGCACCGTGCCGGACACCAACTGGGGGATCTCCGAATCGGGGCCGAGCTGGGTGGCAGGCGGCACGCTGCCCGAGAACTTCCGGTACTCGGTGGACGGCTCGGCGGCCCACCTGACCCTGCCGGTGCCGACCTTCACCGCGGGCTGCTACCTGGACGACGGCGCCGGCGGGCCGGCGTGGGTGGACTTCGACATGGCGGTCACCTTCACCGCGCCGCTGGCCACCGGGGCGTCCCTGTCCCCCATCGGGATCTCCACCCACGTCGATCCGGTCACGCTGAACTCCGGGCCGTTCGTGCAGGTGCTGGTCACCACCGCGAACGAGGTCAAGGTCCGGGCGTTCAACTACGGCGGGATCCAGATCGGCACCACCCTGACCGTGTCCGGGCTCACCCACGCCGGGGCCGGCACTCCGCTGCGGGTCAGGCTGCGCACTGCTGGGCGGCAGCTGAACATGCGGGTGTGGGATCCGGCCGGGGCCGAGCCTGCCGACTGGCACCTGACCGTAGAGGACACGACACGCAGCTTCGACCCCGGCTCGATCTTCCTGTTCGGCCAGCGACTGACCAGCAACACCAACTCCGCCGCGGCCATCACCTACGACGACCTGAGCATCGAGGCGGTCGAGCCCCGGTTCTGCGGCGAGGTCTCAAGCTGGCCGCCGCGGTGGACCATCGGCGGGCAGGACGTGTGGACCCCGGTCCAGGCCGCCGGGATCCTGCGCCGGCTCGGGCAGGGATCCAGTCCGGTGCGCTCTCCCATGGTCCGGTTCGTGCTGGCCCGACTGGCCGAAGGCACCGGCGGTCAGCCGGTCGCCTACTGGCCGCTGGAGGACGGGCAACTGGCCACCGAGGGGGCGGCGCTGATCGGCGCCCACCCGATGACCGTGTTCGCCGGGTTCTCCCCGGACACGGTCGGCACCCACCTCGGCCAAGGCGCGCTCGCCCCGTGGCTGCCGAACGGGGTCACCTTCACCCCCAACGCTGGCGAGCTATTCGCCTACGTGGACACCCCAGCGGCGTGGCTGCCGGCCAACGGGTGGGCGCTGGACTGGATGCGCACCGGGTCGGAGTCGGCCAGCGAGTCCGCGATGATCGTCCGCACCGCGAGCATGCAGTGGGACGTGCGGTTCAACCCGAGCACCCTGCTGGCCAAGGTGACCAGCCCGGACTCGGTCTCCCACACCAACCCGATCGCCGCGTCGTTCTTCTCCCCCGCCGGGCCGCACCACGTCCGCTTCGAGGCCCGCCAGTCCGGGGCGAACATCCAGTTCGACCTGTACGTCGATGGCGCGAGCTACATCAACACCACCTACGCCGCGCACACCCTGGAGTTCCCGCAGTACGTGGACTACCAGGATCTCCTGACCCACACCACCGACCTGGCGCTGGGGCACGTCGTGGTCTGGGACCACGCGCCGGAGCCGGCCGGCTCCAACCAGACCACGCCGCTGGTCGGCGACGCCTTCGACGCGGCCACCGGGCACGACGGCGAGACGGCGGCCACCCGCATCGCCCGGATCTGCGCGGAGGAGGGCATCGCGCTGCGGATCCCCGGGCCGTTCAACCTGGACCTCACCACGTCCTACCCGTGCGGAGTGCAGCGCACCACGACCGCGCTGGACCTGATCCGCAGCGCGGAGGCCACCGACGGCGGGGTGCTGTACGAGCCGCGCGACTTCGTCGGGCTGACCTACCGGATGCGGACGCAGATCTACGACCAGGCGCCGGCGCTCGACCTGGACTACACCGCCGACGGCAACCTGGCCCCGTCGCTGGAGCCCTCCGACGACGACCTGCGCACCCGCAACGACGTCACCATCAACCGCCGGTTCGGCCAGTCCGCGCAGGTCGAGCAGACCACCGGGCCGCTCTCGACCAGCGCACCGCCGGACGGCGTCGGCCGCTACGACACGAGCGAGGACCTGGACCTGGCCACCGACGCCGCCGCGGCCGACCAGGCGGCATGGCGGGTGCATCTGGGCACCGTGGACGAGCCCCGGTTCCCGCGGATCAACCTGTCGCTGGCCAATACCGCCGCGCACGGCGAGGACGCGTTGCTCGGCGACATGGCCCGGCTGGACGTAGGCGACCGGCTGACCGTGGCCAACCCGCCGGACTGGCTGCCACCCCGGGCCATCAACCAGCTCGCACAGGGCTCGGCCGAGACGCTGGACCAATACACCTGGGACGTCGTGCTCAACTGCGGGCCGGCCTCGCCGTGGGCCATCGCCACCGTCGAGAGCGGGGACGAGTTCTGCTTCCGACTGGAGACCGACGGCTCGACCCTGAACGGCGACCACACCGACTCCGCGACCTCGCTGTCGGTGGCCAGCACGGGCATCGTCTGGACCACGAGCACGACCTACCCCGCCGACTTCCCGTTCGACGTGGACATCGCCGGGGTGCGCATCACGGTCACCGCGATCACCGGCACGTCCAGCCCGCAGACCTTCACCGTGATCCGGTCGGTGGACGGCTTCGACGTGGCGCTGGCCAGCGGCGCCGTAGTCCGGCTCTGGACTCCCGTCTACCTAGGACTGTGATCCGATGACGCTACCCGCCGGACATCAGGTGCTCGCCTCGGAACTGACCGCGCTGGCCAACCCGACCCGGGTCGGGTGTCGGCTGCGCCGGGTGGCCAACCAGTCCATCGCATCCGGCGGATCCGGTACCGCCATCTCCTGGGACAACGCGGATGAGAACACGCCGAGCTTCATTACCGTCACCGGCGCCACCATCACCGTGCCGGCGGCCAGCGGTGGTGGCTACGGGATCACGGTGCGGTGCGCCGGCGCCTGGACCACCCGCGTGTTCGCCACGATCAACGTGACCAGCGCCAACGTCGGATATCCGGCCAGCTTCCGGGAGGACGGCAACCCGACCGACGCCGAGGTCACCAATGGGATCAGCCTGCCGTTGCTGGCCGCCGACAGCTTCCAGGTGGTGCTGTTCCACTCCACCGGCAGCAACGTCAACGTGACCGCGTGGCTGTCCTGCTACCTGCTCAGCCCCTAGCCACGGCGGGTCAGATATTCGCGGACCCGGAGGTCACGCCGAATCCGAAATAGGACGAGTCGAACGTGTCGATCTGGTCGGCGCGGAAGACGGCCTGATAGAGGTCCGTGTTGCTCCGGTTCGGATCGTTCAGGCTGAACCCGTTCGTCGGAGCGCCACACACCGGGAACGTCCCGCCGCACTGCATCGACGACTGCGGCAGCAGCGGCGACCCGTTTCGGTACAGCGAGATCACCCCGCCACGGATCGACCGGCAGGGGTACTCTTGGTTCGCCGCGTTCAAGCAGTGCACGCTGACGTCAGCCCGTACCTTGCCGTTGACCAGCTCGACCTGCGCGCACAGCGTGAGCGTTCTGTTGTTGCCGTTGGTGTGAGGGGCACAGCGCAGCGTCCCGAAGGTGTCGGCGCTCGATGGAGCCGCCGGCAAGACCAGGGCGGCGGCGGCCATCACGGACAGGGTCGCGATCCGGAACAGACTCGCTCTGGTCATGCGGTCTCCTTCGTCGGGTCGGGCAGGTCCGGGCACTGGTGCCAGGTCGCCAGGATGTGCGCGCAGGTCCGGGCCTGGAACCGGTTGGCCGGGCAGGAGCAGCGCCACCCGGCGGACGGGATGTGCTGGACGGTGTAGGCCAGGTCGGAGGAGCCCCGGACCAGGGCCATGCACATCTCGTCGTCGGCGTAGTCCAGGGCCACCCGGCCCTCGGCCACGTACCGACCGGCCTTCTCGACCACGGCGGGAGAAGGAGCGTGCCGGGTAGTCATTCCGCACCGCACGCGAGACAGCCGCCGGCGTGGTCGGCTAGGCAGTCGCCGCAGAAGACCAGGAGGCTGCCGCACTGCGCGTGCTCGGCCTCGTCGGCCGGCAGGGACCGGGAGCAGCCACCCTCGCACACGGTCCAGACCGACTCGTCGCCCTGCTCCCACTCGAACGGCTGGCCGGTCAGCGCGGCAGCCAGCACGCGGAACACGTCGTCGCTCAGCGCGGCGTCATTGGCGGCCTTGGCCAGCAGCCCGGCGGTTACGTTATCGGCGGTCATTTAGTGCTCCTCTCGGGTGGTAGTGCAAACATAGCACGGGATCCCTTGACTGTCTATACCTCAAGGCATAGACTCTAGGCATAGACAGAGGGGGCACCATGGAGACCACCGCGACCGACCTCACGGCCGGCACTGTCATCACCTTCACCGGGGACATCACCGGCGTAACCCCGTGCTGGGCCGAGCTGACCGTGGACACCCACCTGATCGTCACGGGCGCCACCTTGACCGGCAACCACGTCCGGGTGCTGAACACCCGGACCGGCCGCCACGACTACGTGCCGACCTACTCGGCATGGGTGTTCCGGCTCCTGCGGATCATCCACACACCGGACCCGGCATGACCGGCCCCGGACTGGCGTGCGCGAGCTGCGCGGCGCCGGCCGGGGCCGAGGACGCGCCGGAGTGCTGCGACCACCGCGCCGTGAAGCACTTCCCCGGCACGCCGACCGGCTACTACGAGCTGCGGCCCTCGCTGGCCGTCTTCGACCGCACGCTGCGGCCGGTGCCGGTCGGCGTCCGGGCCGAGGACGCCGCCGCGTGGCGACACATGGCCGGCGAGTGCTGGACCGAGCGTTGCCGCTACTGCAAGCCATACCGACTCAGGAGGACATGATGGGCGCGACCTTCATTGCGAGATACGACAGCGAGTGTGCGGACTGCGGAGGGACGATCTTCGAGGGCGATTCCGCTGGCTACGTGGACGACGACGTGTGCTGCGAGGGCTGCTGCGACGCTGCCGCCGAGGAGGATAACTGATGGCCACCGCGCAGGCCCGCTTCACCGCGTCGCTGCCGCCCGTAAAGTGCACGCCCGAGATGGCCGAGGCGGTCAAGGCTGCGGCGGCCGAGAGCGGCCTGTCCATGGCCGACATCATCCGCGCCGCCATCGCCCGGCACGAGACGCTGGGATGGGGGGAGCGGGCATGAGATCGCCCGGCCGTCACGGGGTAACGGCCGGGCGATCAAGGTCCCGGGCTGGAGCCGGACCGCCTTGCGGCGGCACCACCCGACGCGCCCGGGACTAGGCCGCGATCATAGCGGGTGCCGGCCGGTTGTGTCAGCCCTGCCCGCGCAGTAAGGTCAAGGTACCACCCGACGAGAGGAGCACTGTGACCAACATCGACACCGCCAAGCTCGAGGGAATCACCCTCGCCAAGGGCGGCCACGAGACCCCCGGCGACGGGCTGTGCCTGATGGAGGCCGTGGCGTACGTCCGCGGCATCCCCCACACCGACCACCCCGCATGCGTCTCGGAGTACCTCGGCGAGTTCGGCCGCACCCTGAACGACCGGCTCCCCGACGACGCCCGGCAGGGCCTCATCCGCCTCATTCCACTACTGCCCGGCACCGCGAGTGACGGCCTGGACGAGCGCCGTCGCTGGATCGCCGCTGACTATTCCACGCGCACGCTGGCACCGAAGTGGCTGGACCGCGCCGGCCTCACCGAGCACGCCGAGACCCTGCGCTCATTGCCGCCGATCGTGGACCGGGACACCTACAACGGCGCGTACAGCGCCACGTCCGCCGCCCGGGACGCAGCATGGGACCTGCGCAGCCAGCGGCTCGACGCGATCCGGGCGCGGGTGCGCGAGGCGCTAGCCGAGCGGCCTGCCGCTGCCACTGTCGCTGACGCTGTCGCTGTCACTGCCGCTGTCGCTGTCGCTGACGCTGTCGCTGCCACTGCCGCTGCCGCTGTCGCTGTCGCTGACGCTGTCGCTGACGCTGTCGCTGTCACTGCCGCTGTCGCTGACGCTGTCACTGCCACTGCCACTGTCGCTGACGCTGTCGCTGTCACTGCCGCTGTCGCTGTTGGCCACTACTGGACGGTCAGGAACGCCGTCTACGCCAAGGTCCGGGCGCTCTACGAAGAGCGGTACGCCGACCTGATCGCCGAATGCCGCGCCGACGCGATCACCCTGTTCGAGCGGCTGATCCGCGCGGACGTGACCGCATGACCGGGCCTATCACGGGAACCCCGTTCTGGGTGTCCTGGTATCACCGGCCGGACTACGGCCCGTTCGAACTGCACGCACCCTGGTGGACCTCGGGCGGCCGGCTGGATGACGGAGCCGACACGATCTGCGCCGCCGTCATGGCCACCGACCGGACCGCCGCCCGCGCGGTGATTCTGGACTCCTACGACACCCGCCCGGCCGAGATCGAGTGGCGGTTCACTACCCCGCAGGAGAGCGGGTGGTCGCCGTTCTGCGACCGGTTCGAGCGCGCGGACTGGATGACGTGGCCCACGGACGGCCGGAAGGTGCCCGCATGACCGAGCCCGAGCCGCCGCGCGCCGAGGCTGTGGACCCCGAACTGGTGCGGGAACGGCAGCGCGCCCAATTGGAGGTATACCGCGCCAACTCCACCGCACTGGACGCGGTGGAGGCTACGACCATGCGGCAGAAGATGGCCTTCGCTCGGGCGCTGGCCGTCTCCGACCTCGTGCCGGCCGGCTTCCGCGCCGGCGTGAAACCCGGCATGGCCATGACCGAACGGCAGATCGATGTCGCCGCTGCGTCGATCGTGCTGGCGCAGGGATGGGGCGAACATCTGGGCTTCCGCGGGCTGGCGTGGATGCACCATCTCCACGTGATCGAAGGTCGGGTCGCGCTGCGCGAGGCGTCCGCCCGGGGCATGATCTTCGCCGCCGGCTGCGACCTGGACGACGACGTGACCTACTCCGACGCCGGGTTCCCGGTGGCGCACACGGTCACCATCACGCGGCCCGGGCTCAAGCCGAAATCGGCCAGCTTCACGCTGGTCATGGCGCTGCAGGCCGAGCTGATCAGCGAGATCCGCACCGACACGGCCGGCACGGTGATCGGCGTAACCGCGCTGTCCGAGAAGCGCAACCCGCTGCCGTGGCAGAAGTACACCGGGGACATGCTGCGCCACCGGGCCACCGGGCGCATGGTCAATGCCTACGCCATGGACATCACGGGCGGAATGGACCTGGCGCCCGAACTGGCCGAACCGGTGGTGCCCGCCGCCCCGCCGGGCCCGCGGCCGTCCGTGGCCGCCACGATGGAGCGGGTGGCCGGAGAACAGCCCGCGGCGCCGGCCGAGGGCGAGGAGTACGACCCGACCGACGACCTCGCCCTGATCGAGCAGGCGACCGGGCAGGCCGACCCGCCGCCGTGGTGGGAGCACGCCGACGCCCCGGCCCGGCTCGGGATCAAGCGGCGGACGAAGGTTCAGCTCGCGGCCGACCGGATCTCGGCGTGGGTGCAGGAGCACCCTGGGGAGGCCGAGGGCATCAGCCCGCCGGGCCTGGTCCGGGCGGACGAGGGCGACGGGCTCTCGGTCTGGCGCTGGGATCCCGACCCGGACGGTGTGGTCGAGGCCGAGATCGTGGACGACCCGCCGGCCGACCTCATGGGAACCGAACCCACGCCGGTCACGCCGTTCCGGGACGAGCCCGTGGCCGAGCCGCTGGCCGGCGTCGAAGACGTGGCCCTGCCCGCATGGGAGCCCGAGCCCGTGGCGGGGCCGGCCGCGGAGCCGGCCCGGCCGAGCGAGGCCGACCTGCTAGCCGTGCTGACCGCGCTGGCCGAGAAGGACGGCAAGACGCTCGCGCAGTACCTCATCCGGGAGATCGCGCTGCACCGCAAGAACCCCGAGGACTGGACCTGGGACCAGTTGGCCGCCGTGGTCGAGAAGCGGTCCGGGGTCAGCCTCGCCGAGCTGATCGGCCAGCAGTGACCGAGGCGGCCCGGGAGTGGGTGGTGACCCTGCCCTACCCCGGGCCGCCGCTCACGGCCAACCAGCGGCACCACTGGCGGGCGCACCACCGGATCCGGGCGAAGCTGCTGGACGACGCGCGCTGGCTGATCCGGGCGCAGCGGATCCCGCCGCTCGGCCGGTGTCGGGTGGAGTTGCACTGGTCGCCTCCGGACCGACGCCGGCGTGACGCGGACAACCTCGTCCCCACCCTCAAGGTCTGCGCCGATGCGGCCATGCACGAGGGGATCGTGGGGGACGACACCCCGGACCTCATGGTCAAGCTCATGCCCACGATCGAGGCGCCGTGCCGGCCGCCGCGGCTGTGGCTGGTCATCACCGCGCTTCCTTGACCTGACCTGCCGTCGGGCGTAGCGTCAAGTTACCACCCGACGATAGGAGTCGAGATGCTGGGAACGATCGCCGACCAGCTCGCCCGGACCGCAGCCGTGATCCTCGCCCACGCCACGACGGCCGACAGCCACGCCGCACTCTGCTCGGTGCGCACCGCCCACGACGGCCGCTGGTCGCACGCCGAAGTGCACCCCCGGGACCTGGCGTGGATCGAGCAGCGCGGCCGGACAGCATGAGCACGAACCGCCGGCCGGCCGGCATGGTCGCCAGGCGCGTCCGCACGTCGGCCGGAACCTTCGCGCCGGGCTGGGTCGCGCCGCCGGCCAGCGACCAGCTCCGGGCGCTCGGCGACGCCATCTACCGGCGCCGAGCGCTCCGAGGGCTCACACAGGTCATGCTTGCCGACCGGGCGGGCATCGGCCGGCAGCAGGTCAACCGGCTGGAGCGCGGTCACTGGGCACCGCGGCTGGACACGCTCTGGCGGATCGCCGGGGCGCTGGAGACCTGCCCCTCGGCCCTGCTGGGCGACGCCGAGGACGCACTCGATGGCTGACCTGTGGGCGGACCTGCTGGCCACCGGCGCCGCGGCGGACGCCGACCGGGATCCTCGGATCGGGCCGTCCGACGCCGGGGTGCTGGTGCCCGGCAGGGGATGCCGGCGCCAGCTCGCCTACCGGGTCCAGCGGGTTGAGCCCACCGACCCCGTGCCCGAGCGGATGGCCCGGGCTGCCGAACTCGGCAACGCCATCCACGAGCGGGTCGCGACCGCCCGCCGCGCCGCGCACCCCGAGTGGCTGGTCGAGGAGTACGTCCAGATCCCCGGGTTCGACCGGCCGGGCAAGGTAGACGCCTACGACCCGGCCGGCACGGTGGACGACCTGAAGACCGTCTCGGACAAGGTGGCCGACCGGGTGTTCGAGGACGGCACCGCGCGCGAGGCCGACCGCCGGCAGGTCGAGCTCTACGGGCTCGGGCTGGCCGCGGCCGGGCACCGGGTCGAGGTGCTGTCCATCACCTACATGAACCGCTCGAACGGCGACCCGCTGACGGACTCCTGGTCCTACGACCAGGAGCGCGCGGAGCGGACCGCGCTGGAGATGTACGCCGTGATCGACCTGACCGCCGACACCCCGCCCGAGGAGATCCCCCGCGACGGCCGGCACCCCGACTGGTCCCCGTGCGAGGGCTGCCGCTGGCGGGCCCGGTGCTGGGGGATCGAGCCGGGAGCGCCGGCCCCGACCTTGGTGTCCGACCGGGCCGCGCCGGCCGAAGTGGCTGCCGCCGCCCGGCAGATGCGGGCGCTAAGCGCCGAGCGGACACGGATACAGGACGCCATCGACTACTGCCGGGAGGTACTGAGGATGCACGACGGGACGAGCTTCGAGGACGAGGAAGGGGTGCGGCGCCGGGTCCGGTGGACCGAGGGTCGGCCACCGGGCGAGGGTGGGGCGCTGGACCAGGCCGCCGCCCGCGCGCTGCTGGAGCACTACGGGGAGCCCGCGCCCACCCTGGGCACCGCGCCCCGGATCAGCTTCCCGGCGGTGCGGTGATGGCGCGGTACGCCGAGGGGACCTCGGTCAGCCCGGAGGCCAGCCAGCAGGAGATCTCCGGGCTGATGCGCCGGTACGGGGCGGATGGCTTCGTGGTCGGATGGGACGGCGATCGGGCTGCGATCCAGTTCCGTCGGGGCGAACGACTGTTCCGGGTGGACCTGCCGATACCCGCCCGCGCGGACTACCAGGACCGGCGGGCCGGTAACGGTCGCGTGGTGTCCGGGCAGGCCGCCTACGACGCGGAGGTCCGGCGTCGCTGGCGCGCACTAGTCCTCACGGTCAAGGCGAAGCTCGAAGCCATCCAGAACGGTATCGCCACGTTCGAGGATGAGTTCCTCGCGTACCTGATGCTGCCCGATGGCACCACCGCCGGGCCGCGCGTGCTGGCCGAGGTGGACGCTGCTCGACATGCGGGCATCGCCCCGCCGCGACTGCTCGCCCTTCCGGTCGGAGGTCAGGGATGACGCGGCACCGGCTGAGCGCAGGCCAGGCCGAGGAGTTGCGGCGACTGCGGGACGAGTTGGCCGCCGCGCCGCGCGAGACGACGCCACGGCAGGAGGCCCGCGCCGCGCTGATCGCCTACGCCCGGAAGCTGCGTGAGCCGGAGCCGGGCGAGCGGGCGCCGTCGCTGGCCGAGATCGGTGAGGCCCTCGGCGTGACCAAGCAGAGCGTCCACGACCTGCTCCGGGAGGACCCGGTGCGGGGCGGCTGGCTGAACACGGGGCGGGGAGCGTGACCGATATGACTGAGCCGACGATCCGTGTGCTGTCGCTCGGGGCCGGGGTGCAGTCCACGACGCTCGCACTGCTGGCCATCGAGGGCGCGCTGCCGAAGCCCAACGCCGCGATCTTCGCTGACACCGGCTGGGAGCCACGCTCGGTATACGACCATCTCGACCGGCTCGCTGTCGCGCTGGCCGAGGCCGGAATGCCGCTGCACCGGGTCTCGTCCGGCAACCTCCGGGATGACGCGATCAATCCAGACCATCGGTACGCGTCCGTACCGTACTTCGTCCGCAACGCGGACGGATCCGAAGGCATGGGCCGCCGGCAGTGCACTAGCGAATACAAACTAGGGCCGATCAACCGCAAGGTCCGCGAACTGCTAGGCGCGGCGGCACCTGACTTTCGACGAGTCCCGAAAGGCCAGAAGGCCGAGCAGTGGATCGGGTTCTCTACTGACGAAGTGCAGCGGGTTCCCGGCACAAAGAACGCCGTATCCTACATCCGGCCGCGGTACCCGCTGATCGAGATGAGGATGTCCCGAACGGACTGCGACAGGTGGCTCGGCGTCCGCGGCTGGACCGTCGCCAAGTCAGCCTGCATCGGCTGCCCGTTCCACGGCAACCGGCAGTGGCGCGACCTCCGTGATAACCATCCCGACGAGTGGGCGGATGCGGTCGCGTTCGACGTGGCGATCCGCAAGGGTGGCGCCCGCGGGCTGCCTCTCAGCGGCGAGGCTTTCTTGCACCGTGCGCGCGTGCCGCTCGACCTCGTAGACCTCCGCACCGCCAGGGAGCGCGCCGAAGACGTAGGTCAGTTCTCGTTGTGGGATGAAGTAGAGGACGGCGACCCGGATGGGTGCTCGCCGTACGGATGCCGATCCGGGCTACCGGGTGCGTGACCGGGTGGTAAGGTCAGGACACCACCCGACACGAGGAGCCACCGCATGACCGGACCTGAGCACTACAAGCGCGCCGA
>Ga0307291_1000028_pt1 | contig 44784 bp, 46 predicted proteins | sample ER_DNA_148_FD_194474 | JGI IMG/M metagenome (GOLD analysis project Ga0307291, IMG submission 194474) | Bulk soil microbial communities from the East River watershed near Crested Butte, Colorado, United States - ER_DNA_148 | ecosystem: Environmental > Terrestrial > Soil > Floodplain | place: USA...
GAGCCTCACCATCGCTGGCGGGCAGCATCAGGTCGAGCCGTCCCGGTGACGTCGCGGACCCCCGCACATCGCAGGAGCAAGCCGAGCATCCCAGAGTGCACTAGGTGTGTCGCACATCGGATCTTTGAGTCAGTCGGGGGTACGTGACACTGGGTCGGAACGCTGGTCGTGATCGCTCAGTTGGCCTGATGTCTTAGCGCTGCGAGGGTCGGTTGACTGAGGGGGTGGGTGACGTGAGACGAGTCGATCCCGAGGGAATCGAGCCCGGTGTCTGTAGTGAGTTTCGGACTCGGCAGACTTCCAGACCGCAGGAACTGGCGCTAAGGCCCGTTCGGTGCCATGTGGCTCAAGGTGCTGGACCGGGATCGGCGACGACGAGGACTTGGTCGCGGAGTGTCAGCGTCACCAACCGGACCGAGGCGGATGACCACGCGACGCTACAACGCGGCATGTGTACAGGTCCGTCGCGGGTGACGCGACAGTGACCGGCGCGGGCAACGATGTGAGCGCACTGCCATGCCTCGAAACTCAGCCGCCGTCTGTTCTGCACAAGCCGTAGGTGATCCGCAGCATCCGTCACTCACGGGAATCCAAGGTCCCGCTCCTTGGGCAGTTCGGTGTCGGTCGACCGTTCCGATTTGCTACGTTTTGCGGCCGTGACCAGGTGGGCCGCGGGGCAGGCGTGAAGGCGGTCGTCTACGACCGGTACGGGTCCCCCGATTTGCTGCGGGTCGAGGAGGTCCCGGTGCCCTCGCCCGCCGCCGGCCAGGTGCGGGTGAAGATCGCCGCGACCTCAGTCAACCTCAGCGACTGGGAGTGCCTACTCGGATCGCCCGCGTACGCGCGGATTGGCGGGCTGCTGTTCCCGGCTTGCCGGACGCTCGGATCGGACATCGCCGGCCTGGTCGACGACGTCGGGGAAGGGGTGACCCGGTTCCGACCCGGAGACGGGGTCTATGGTGACAACCTCAGGCTGAAGGGTGGCTTCGCGGAGTACACGCTCGCGCCGGAATCCGCACTCGCCCACAAGCCGGCCCAGCTCACCTTCGTTGAGGCATCGACCATCCCACAGGCGGGCGCGATCGCCCTGCAGGGCACAAAGAGCGCCGTGACGGGTCGCCGCGTGCTGATCAACGGCGCTGGCGGAGGGTCGGGATCCTTCGCGATTCAGCTGGCAAAGCGGGTCGGTGCTCACGTCACCGGTGTCGACAACGTCTCCAAGCTGGACTTCATGCGCTCGGTCGGCGCGGATCACGTGATCGACTATCGCCGGGACGACTTCACCCGGACCTCCCAGCCGTACGACCTGATCCTGGACCTGGCTGCGCACCGGTCGGTGTTCGCCTACCGGCGTGCGCTGGCACCCGGCGGCGCGTATTGGTGCGTGGGTGGGTCGGTGCCCACGCTGCTGCGTGTGCTTACCGCCGGCCGGCTGGTGGGGCGGCTCACCGGCCGCGCAATCAGGATCCTTGCCGTCAAGGAGGGGCCGGCCCACTTCGAGCCGCTTGCCGCCCTCTGCATTACCGGGGACGTCAGGATCCACATCCACCGCGCCTTCGCGCTCGACGAGGTTCCCGCCGCGCTTGCTCATGTCGGTGAGGGACGCGCATCCGGCAAAGTGGTTGTCGTTCTCTCCTGATGCGATCCGAGCGCGTCCGGGCCCGCAGGTCCGCACATCAGCATGAATGCGCTGATCCCGGCATGTCCCGAAGTTGATGGTCGCGCAACAGGCTCGCGACCGCCCTTCCCCGCGGACCGGCGTGTAAGCCCGTGGGCCGGAGGTGCGTTGTCGTGGTGACGTCGTCGCAGGCCTGACGTGTCAGGCTCCTGCCGCGCCGAGTTGGCGGAGGAAGCTCCGGAGGGTCCGGACGTACCTCTCGACGAGTCGTCCGTGGTCGTCGAACCTGAAGATGTTCAGGACGTCCGTCGGACATCAGATCTTGAAATCGGGGGAGGGGCTACGCGAGAAACAGGCCAGAGGGATTAGCTGAAATCGTCGCCCGTATTGAGGCCATGGCGATCCAAAGTTGATCGGGGCCTCTTTGCTTAGTTTAGCTATGGGTCTGACACCATTTTGACACCATTTGGGTCTGTCCATCGATACGCAAGGGTGCAAATCCTTATTCTTATGGAAAATCGGACGTCGGGGGAAGTCCTTGGACACGCCGCCGATGTCTGGGGTCAAAGAGCCATGAGTTCTTGTCCCGCTGCGATCGCGATGATCTTGCCCATCGCTAATGGTCTTGTGCTCCGCAAAGGCCTGGGTGTCACTGTTGATTCCTTCTCGGCACAGTCTCGGCGAGACGAGAATCCCTCGCGCACGGGTCGGGCTGCGAGAGCTCGATAGATCAGCTCCGCAAGGCTGGCGGGAATGGGCGTTCGCTCCATAGCCCGCACCGGTTAGAGCAAGTTCATTGACGATCATGTAGCCGGCGCCGATAAGCCCGGCGGAGTTGCCGATCGTCGAGATTGCGAACTGCAACGGTGACCGCCAGGCAGGCCCGAAACAACTTCTGCGGAGCGTGGAGGACGGCGCAGGTGCTGCTCTGCAGCCTGGGGTTATCAACAGGTCGGGAGTTCAGTGGCACCTGGGTGGACTGTGTGGCCAACTGGAGCATCAGTAGAAGCTGGAGACGATCGGATGGAGAAGTTGCTGCTCACCGTACGGGAGGCCGCAGACGTGCTCAGTGTCAGTCGGTCGCGAGTGTATGAGCTGATCTACGCCGAGCAGCTCGACTCGGTGAAGATCGGTCGGTCTCGGCGGGTGTCGCTAGCGTCGGTGCGGCGCTTGGCGGACGGTCCATCGGCGGCATGAGCTCTCGCCGGCCTCAGGGTGAAGGTTCGGTTTACCGGTTGCCGGACGGCCGCTGGCGCGGCGTTGTGGACCTCGGCTGGCATGACGGCAAGCGGCGGCGGAAGTACATCACGCGCGGTACGCAGGCGGAGGTGGTGCGCGAGCTTCGTCGGCTGACGGCTGCCGCTGAGGCCGGACGACTCCCTATTGCGCGGGCTCCGACCTTGGGCCAGTGGCTGGAAAGATATCTCAATGAGGTGGCGGCGTCCTCCGTGCGTCCATCAACTTTACGGCGTTATCGACAGGAGCTGAGACTGTACATCGCACCCGCCCTGGGCAAGGTGCCGCTGGACAAGCTGAAGCCATCACAGGTGTCGGACTTCTACCGCTCACAGCTGCTGCACCTCTCGCCGGGGAGCGTGCGACGGCTCCATGCGCTTCTACGCCGATCGCTGGGTGTCGCAGTGCGGTGGCAGCTGATTCCGTGGAACCCGGTAACCGCCGTGGACCCACCGTCGCTGAGGTCCGTCGAGGTTCACCCGTTCGACGCCAAGGAGGCGCGGCTGTTTCTGGCTGCGGCATCGGGTGACCGGTTCCAGGCGCGCTGGTTGATCGCAGTCGCGTTGGGCCTGCGTCAGGGTGAGGTGTTGGGTCTGGCCTGGCGTGATGTTGATCTTGATCAACGCGTTCTTGCTGTGCGGCAGACGCTGCACTACCGGCCGGGTGAAGGCTTCCACCTCGTGCCGCCAAAGACAGCAAGATCGCGGCGGATCGTTCCGCTTCCGGCTGCAGTGGTCGATGCCTTGAAGTTGCGGCGTGAGCAACAGGAGAGCGATCGGCTCGCTGCGGGCGTGGAGTTCTGGGAGGACTGGGGCCTGGTCTTTACAACGCGCCTCGGCACACCCGTGTCTCCGCGCAATGATTATCGGGACTTCCAACGGCTGGTTGACGCCGCCGGCCTGCGCCATGTTCGGCTGCATGACCTGCGGCACACCGCAGCTTCGCTTATGTTGGCCCAGGGGGTGAGCCCCCGTGTCGTGATGGAGATTCTCGGGCATTCACAAATCAGCGTCACAATGAACACCTATAGCCATGTCACGCCGGCCTCGTCTCGGGAAGCGGTAGCGCGGGTGGAAGGCTTGCTGTTCGAGGGTCGTTCTGAGTTCGAGTGAAGATGTCTAGGCTGCTCGATAGGCTGCTTTGACGGGTGGATCGCCCCACAGTCGGCGGTCTGAGGCGGAGAACTGGCCGCTGACTAGGTCAAGCAGAGAGCCGCCTATCGGAATCGAACCGATGACCTACGCATTACGAGTGCGTCGCTCTGCCATCTGAGCTAAGGCGGCTTGTGTGACGCGCCAGCTGGCTCGGCACGATCGCCCACTATATCGAGCGGCCTAACGCATGACGAAGTCCAAAACGGGTCCGCTGAATCAGCACCGAGTCCCATCTCGTGGCACTTGATCACGAAGCAGGTATGCATCGACCTGCGACTTGACGCAGGCACTCTGCCCGTACGCCAGGTGTCCTTCGCCATTGAATGTCAGGAGCACCGCCGAACTGAGTTCGTCGGCCATCAACTTGGCATACTCATAGGGGGTCGCCGGATCGCCGGTGGTACCAACAACCACAATCGGCGGGGCTCCCTCCGCGTCGACTGTGGGTTGCTTGGGCGCCGACTTGACCGGCCACAAAGGACAGGCCAAATCGGGCCCATTCAATTGACCCAAGATCGGAGCGCGCTTGGACTCCTCGGCAAGCCTCTTTTCTGCCGCGCGCACGCTATCGTCCTGGCTGTCGAGGCACCGAATGGCAGGAAACGCGTAGTTGAGCTGCCCATAGGTGCCATCACGATTGCGTCGATCTGAAGCGTCCGCCAGCTGCAGGAGCCCGGCGCCATCCCCATCGAAGATTGCTGCGATGAGCGCATCCCGCAACTCCGGCCAGCTACCCCTCCCGCCATACATGGAGTAGAAGACCGCCTCGACGCCCTGCTGCTGGCTGAGGGTACGCCCGCCGTCCACCGCCAGCGGCTGCTGATCGAGCCGATCAAGGAACTCCTTGATCTTGAACAGCACCTCATCACGCTGCGCACCAAGCCGGCAACGTTCATCCGCGCACCACGACGCGAAATGACGAAACGCCCGCTCAAAGCCATCCACTTGATTGATCTTGGACTTGGAATTGATGTCGACCGCACCATCGAGGACCATCCGGCCTACTCGTTGCGGGAACAGTTCCGCATAGAGCGCGCCGATCCTTGTACCGTACGACGATCCCAAGTAGTTGATCTTGGAATCACCTAACAGGCGGCGCAACAGATCAAGATCGCGTACGGTCTCCATGGTCGAAACGTGTTCCAGCAACACCCCGGATTGACGTAGACAGGATTGGCCGAACTCGATCTGTTCGTCGATCCTGGCGCGCAGTTCGCCGGGATCATCGGGTGAGTTGTCCATGGAGAAGTAGCGATCAAGATCGTCGCGACCGAAGCAGGTCACGGGCGTGGAGCGACCGACCCCTCGTGGATCCCAGCCGACGATGTCATAGCTCTCCAGGCCTGCCGCGTTGAAGTAGCCGACGTAGCCCACACCCGAGCCGCCGGGACCGCCAGGATTGATGATCAGACTGCCGAGCCGCTTACTACCAGTAGCCGGGCGCTTGGCCACTGAAAGCGTGATGGCCGTCCCGTCGGGATCGGCATAGTCCAAGGGGGCGAGCATCGTGCTGCACGCGAACTCCTGACCACACCGCTTCCAGTCGAGCTGCTGTCTCTCATAGCGCGCTATTCCTGCGCCTGGCGGCGGCTTGGTGAAGCCCTCCGGCCGCACGTCCGGGATGGGCTCGAGCGGCCGCCCGTCCTTTGGCAGATCTGGAGTTGACGTCGCGGCCGCGGACGGTGAGGCCACCGACGTTGTTTCACCCTGCGGGATCCTCGAGTCAGTCGAACACCCGCCCAGTACAGCCAGCACAACCACCGTGACGCCCAGCAGGGAGAAACGGCGGGCGGGCCCTGGCATGTGACGAGCCTACGCCGTAGCGATATGGCGAGCTCGGGCGTCAAGATCAATAACGACGCGCTGGTTGAGCGGTGCGGAAACGTTCAGTCTTCCTCCTCGTCGGAGCGGCGGCGCCGGGTGCGTGCCTTGCGGGGTGGAGCTGGTACCTGCGCCGGAGCGGCGCGCGAAGCGTAGAGCTGGCGAGCACCGCAGGCCGCGGCCAGCGAACAACTCCTCGTGGCACCGCTGGCGCTCATTCGAACGACAACCGAATCGGCCGGCACCTGGTGGCCGACTACCACGCCGTCCCCATCCTCCAGAGCAACCTGCTCCCCGACAGCCGGCGCGGTACGCGCGAACTCGGCGTACAGGGGATGCTCGTACTTCAGGCAACACATCAGCCGGCCGCAGGCGCCGGAGATCTTCAGCGGGTTCGGCGGAAGATCTTGGACCTTGGCCATCCGTAGGCTGACAGGCTCGAAGTCCTTCAGGAACGTGGCACAACACAGGTCGCGGCCGCAGCTGCCAAGGCCGCCGACCAGCCGGGCCGCATCTCGCGAGCCGATCTGCCGCAGGTCGATCCGCGCTTGCAAGCTGCGGGCCAGCTCACTCACCAAGACTCGGAAGTCAACCCGATGAGGCGCGGTGAAGTAGATGACGACCAGCTGGTCGAAATCGATACCGGAATCGATGAAGTCGACCGCGACAACCTTCATCGGCAATTCATTCTTCTTGATCAATTTCTTGGCGGCCAGCTTGGCCTCGGCGCGCCGCCGTCGGTTCGCCGCATCCCGCTCGAGCTGCTCAGGCGCGGCCAACCCAGCGCACATTGGCAGCCCCTCAAATCCCTCGTCCTCGACCCACTCTGGCGCCCATACGCACTCGGCGACCTCGGGGCCGGAGTCGGTCGGCACCAGAACCCGATCACCGACGCTGTAGGCCGCGTCACCGGGATTGAGGTAGTACAGCCGGCCGTACCGTTCGAACGACACAGCCATCACCCTCCCCATGGCCCAAGCCTAAAGCCGAGACCGTCCACATGCGCCCCAAGTTTCGTCCTCTTGCGTTCTGAGCTCGTCGAAGGCGCATTCCTGGGCTTAGACGTGCGTACCGCACATGGCCCACAGAAAACCGGAAGCCCGGCAGATGCGGGTCTGCCGGGCTTCCACGGGTGGGCATACTGGGGGGCAGGGTCCCACCCGCGCCAGTCAGGTCTATTTGATCTTGATCGTCTGGCCGATATAGATCAAGTTCGGGTTCTTGATCGTCTCCTTGTTGAGCTTCCACAAGCCCTTCCAACCGCCCTTCACGTGATACCGCTTGGCGATCTTACGAAGGGTGTCGCCGCGCTTCACGTGAACGGTTTTGCCACTGGCACTAGCACTGTACTTCTTTGGAGCCGCCTTCTTGGCGATCTTCTTCGCCGAGTCGTTCACCTTCGTAGTCTTGGAAGCTCCAGAATTGGTCGACGGCGTCGCGTGCTTGTCCGCTCTGCCGTTCGACTTGGTCAGACCCGCACGTCGGCCGCAGGTCGGCCAGGCACCCGCACCTTGGCCTGCTAGCACCCGACGTGCGATCGCGATCTGCTCCGCCTTGGTCGCCTGGTTTGCCTGGCTGGCGTACGTTCCCCCGCCGTGCGCCTTCCAGGTACCCGCAGCGAACTGCAGGCCACCGTAGTAACCGTTACCGGTGTTGATCTTCCAGTTGCCGCCGCTCTCGCACTTGGCGACGCGATCCCACACGGTCGTCGTTGCTGCCTCGGCAGGTACGGCGCCCGCGAGCCCAATCCCGCAGGACAGAGCAAGCGCTGCGCTCACGCCGACGGCGCGCTTGATGATGGTGGATGTCAACGTAGGAATCGAATCCTTCCCCGAGTACGCCTGTGAGATACCTGGTTCGGGCCGCCATGGGCCCGGCGCTCACGCGGTGTGCAGAGATACACCGCTGTGAGCGCTTCACCCCCCGGGACTCTCTCTTTCCTGACGTGAGAGAAATCCGCTGGTTCCTCTACCTCCGCTTTCGCCCGAGACGTTCCCGGCTAGGCGCCGTCCAGCGGAGTTCGGCAAACGGACGCGCGATCTCAGCAGGCATATTGGATGCCTCTGAGTCCTTCCCCCTGGCATTCCGCTCCGGCCGTTTGATAACGAAACGGAAACGAGCCGCTCTCCACCGTAAGCGCAACCTTCCGCAGAGCGCAACACTTTGCGATACCAATTTGTGACCTTGGAGCGCTCGACCCGCAGGCGCCAAGACACTCGGGGCTGCTGTCGGGGAACTTACGTACACGTAGGCTCCATGCGCTCTGCACACGTTGCAACCTGTGCAGAGCGCAAAGAAGGTGGGTTAACCCAGCTTTCCGACAGAGGCGAGTCAAAGCGCTGTTTCCGTCTACAAGGCCGGAAACGAAAAACGGCCTGGCTAATCAGCCAGACCTTGGAAGGTTGTCGGAGAGGACGCTCGGGGGTTCGTCCCCTCCGGCAACCTGTGCGGCCCAGATTACTAAAGAACTCGCAGAAAATGAACCCCGAACATCTCGAAGGAAAGTCAGGTACACTGCGCCGCTGCACCTCGGCGCGACGGCTCCCGCCGTGACAGGCGTCATCCTTCGACCAGACCGATCAAAGCAGCCTCGACCGCGAGGAGCGGCGCAACGTTTCCCTCAAGCGCCGTACGGCAATCAAGCAGCGCATCGATCCGATGCAGCGTCGATTCGGCGGTCGACTTTCGTGCCAGCACAACAATCTGAGCCCTCAGGTCCTCATTGATCAGCGGCGCTCCCGACCCGGTCTGGATGCTCAGCACGTCGCGATAGAAGCCGGTCAGCTCGGTAAGTGTTCGATCGATCGCATCCCGCTGAAAGCGCTTGGTGCGAGCCCGCTGCTGTTCCTCAAGCTCCTTGATCGCCGCATGTGCCTGACGCGGCTTCGCACCCTTCGTGCCGAATCCCAGGGCCTCTTCCAGTGCCGCCCGCTCGCCGACATCCAGCTCGCCAGTCGCTGCCGCCGCCTCGACCGTTGACGCCTCGACCACTTGAGCCGCTGCCGCGAGGCAGGCCCCCAGCCCATGCAACTGGAACGGGATTTGCAAGATCTGTTGTCGCCGGTTGCGAGCGTCCTCGTCCCGCGCCAGCACACGCGCCCGACCGATATGTCCCTGCGAAACTCGTGCCGCGTACGCCGCCAACTCCGGTTCGATGCCATCGCGGGTCTCGAGCAATCGGGCCACGGCCGGGATAGTCGGCGTCTGCAACGTCAGCAGTCGGCAGCGCGATCGGACGGTTGCGACCACATCGTCAGCGGTCGGTGCGCACAAGATCCAGACCGTACGCCGCGCCGGCTCCTCGATGCTCTTGAGCAATGCATCGGCGCCTCGTTCGGTGATCCGATCAGCGTCCTCGATCACAATGACCTGCCACCGTCCGAGAGTCGGGCTCATGGCCGATCGCCGAACTAGCTCGCGTACTTCGTCGACACCGATCGACAGCAGCTCGGTACGTACCAGCGTGACGTCGGGGTGGGCACCGGACAACGACGTACGACATGCAGTGCACTTCCCGCAGCCGCCAGAGCTGCATTGCAGCGCCGCGGCAAAGGCCCGCGCCGCATTCGATCGTCCCGAACCGGGAGGACCTGTGAACAACCAGGCGTGACTCATGGCGTGCGGCTCGCCTGCCGCGGCCCGCTGCAGCGTCGCTACGGCAGCCGTCTGACCGATCAGCTCCGCCCAGACGCCCAGGTCACGACCCGATCCTGCGGCCGCGGAATCGGTGAGCGGTGCAGTCATGTCAAACACTCTGCCATTCACTGCCGACGTCGCCCCTGGCGTGCCGGCGTCAGTAGCGGCGCGACCCGAGCGGCCACCTGTGCAGCGATCTCCTCTCGTGACGCGCGGGCATTAAGCACCAGGTAGCGCTCTGGCTCCCGCCGCGCCAGCTCGAGGAAGAAGTGCCGCGTCCGCTCATGGAACATGTCGCCGGCCGACTCGAGGCGGTCCTTTTGAGCCTTGGCGTGGATCCCATCGCTAAGCTCCGCGTCCAGCACCACAGTCAGATCAGGTCGCAGATCCTCGGTCGCCCAGCGTGCGATGCGCTCGAGATCGGCCAGGTCAAGAACCCGACCAGCCCCTTGGTAGGCCAGCATCGAGTCGACATAGCGGTCGCAGACCACAACGGCACCATGCTCCAGCGCAGGCCGGACCACCGAGAAGATGTGCTGTGCCTTGTCGGCCGCATACAGCAATGCCTCAGCGCGGGGGGACATCTCACCAGTGGCCGGGTCCAGAACGATCCGCCGGATCATCGCTCCGACGGTCGTGTCCCCGGGCTCGAAGGTCTTTAGTACCTCATGTCCCGCATCGGCCAACCACGCGCAAAGCCGGTCGACCTGGGTCGTCTTGCCGACCCCGTCGCCGCCCTCGAAAACAACAAAGACCCCGCCCGCTGCGCTCACGCGCCGAGCTTCTTCTTGGTCTTAGCCCACGCCTCCGCGAACTCGCGCCGGACATGGCGCGACTTTCGCGTTTCACGCTCATAGTCGCGGCCAGCGGCAAAGGCCTGCTCCGAAGACAGATTCGCGACCCGCTCGTACGTGGCGAGCTCGCGGTGATGATCGTTATGGATCTCCGACAACAGCTGCCGAGACTTGAGCAGCTGCTGCTGAATCGTTGCCGACTCTTCCGGAAGCACCTGGGCTGCCACACCAACCACCCATTCGAGGCGTCCCATCTCCTGCCAGGCCTCCTCCCATTCCTCGTCGAGGGAGTCGACATTCAGGCGATCCGCGCAGCGGCGCATCCGCGCCACCGCCATCGAGACCAGGCCGGCGAGCACCTCGCCGGCAGGATCTGAGCGCTGATCGGCCAGCTTGGGCGAGCGGACGGCGGCAACGAGTCGTTCCAGCACGGTGAGATAGCGCTCGCTGCGTAACCGAGCGGTCAGCCGGTCGTGCTCCTGCCCATTGGGCGAGCTTGCTTCCAGGCTTATCCAGCCCAGCTCGTCGTAAAGATCCTCGACCCACTCAGCGTCAAGTACCACCGAGAGTCCCTTGAGCTCGTCCCTCAGCCGCACCGCCTGATCTGCCAGCCGGTCGACGGCTGTGAGATCACCGCCGCGGATAGCAAGATCAGCTTCCACGATCTGTCGCAGCCGCAGCGCGACCAACTGGGAGACGAACTTCTTGAACGGCGCTGTGGCGTCGAACGGGCCGGGTATCGGTATGTCGGTCGACCCGGTCGCGGGAGCGCCGAGCCGGGAAACCAGCCGCGGGAAACGTGGTACCTGGGTAGCGCCAACCTGCAACAGGGAACGGTCGAGCCACGCCGCCTGCTCGTCGTTCAGTCCAGGCCCGACTGGGGTGATCAACACCTCGCGGTAGCGCGCGGTGGTCAGGCCGCCGCGGCGTACGGTGACCTTGTCGTCGCGCAGTAGAGCCAGCGTGGTTCCGTCATCGTCGCGCAGCGCGAACTCCCGCCGATCGCAGGTGAGTGCGGCAACGGGTCCCAGCGTCGCCCGTCGTCGCAGCGGTCGGATCATGTCGGCCAGCCCTTCAGGAAGATCGGCATGACCCATCAACTCGATCCGGTCAATGGGCAACAGCGGCTGCCAGTCCGGGGCGGTGATGTACCACTCCCCGCGCCCGTCCAGCACCCGATGGGCAAGCAGGACCCCAGATCGGATCAGCCGGTGATCGGGCGCGTCCAGCAACGTCACCGAGATCTCGTACGCGGCATTGTGTCCGACCCTGGCGACCAGATGGTGCAAACCAAGATCAGGATTGATCAAGCGCGGCGTCGCTGCGCTGTAAGGCATGTCGTAGTAGCGCTGGCCCACGGGACCAATGCTGGACCGCTCGGGAAGCGCAGGTGGCAGGGCAGGCACGGGTTCATTGCGCTTGGGCACATGAGCCTTGCGGCGCTTCTTCTTACCCATGGTCGAACACTAGTGCCGTCTTGTCAGCATCGGTGGTCGCTATGACGACCATGGATACTGACGCCTTTTTTTGGGGTGCGTCAGCCAGTTTTAGTGCGTACGTTCTTGGCCGGCACCCGCTTCGCGGCCGGTTTCGGAGTCGAAGTCGTCGCTGCGGCCGCCGCTTGCCTCCGCTTGGCCGGACGCTTCTTGGGTGCTGGCCCTTTGGCGCGTTTCTCGGCCAGCAGCTCGGCGGCGCGCTCGGCGGTGATCGTTTCGACGTCGTCACCTCGCCGCAATGTCGCGTTGATCTCCCCGTCGGTGACGTAGGGCCCGAAGCGACCTTCCTTGATGATCATGGGCCTCCCGGAGGCAGGATCGGTGCCAAGATCTTTGAGTGGTGGCTTGGTCGCCGCCCGCCCCCGCTGCTTGGGTTGCGCGTAGATGGCCTGGGCTTCCTCGAGCGTGATCGAGAAGATCTGATCTTCGCCCTCCAAGGAGCGTGAGTCAGTGCCCTTCTTCAAATAGGGCCCGTAGCGTCCGTTCTGCGCGGTGATCTCCACACCGTCGCCATCTGTGCCCACCACCCTCGGCAAGCTCATCAGCTGAAGCGCTTGCTCAAGGGTGACCTCCTCGATGCTCATCGAAGCGAACAGCGACCCAGTGCGAGGCTTGGCGCCTTTCGGTGCGTCCTCGTCGAGGATCTCTGTCACGTACGGGCCGAAACGGCCGTTCTTTGCGACGATCATTCGCGAGGTTTCCGAATCCAGCCCCAGCTGTCGCTCCTCGCCCACCGGCTTCGCCAGCAACTCCCTAGCAAGATCAACAGTAAGCTCGTCCGGCGGAAGATCATCAGCGACATTGGCGCGGCGACCCTCCTCATCTTCTACATAGGTGCCGTAGCGACCGACTCGAACAACGATCTTGGGCGCGCCTGTCGACAGGGAGTCAAGATCAGCGATCTCGAACGTCGACAGCCTACGGGCGTCAATCTCACCAAGCTCCGAAACCAGCCGATGCAAGCCCTCACGGTCGTCACTGCCGAAATAGAAGTCGGTCAAGACTCTGAGCCGCTCTGCGTGCCCATCGGCAATCTGGTCCAGCACCTCCTCCATCTCAGCGGTGAAGGCATAATCCACCAGCTTGGGGAAGTGCTCCTCGAGCAACCGCGTGACCGCAAAGGCCAACCAGGTCGGCACGAGCGCCGTACCTTTCTTGAACACGTAATCCCGCGCAGTGATCGTGCGGATGATCGTTGCGTACGTCGAGGGCCGGCCGATCTCCAGCTCTTCCAGCTTGGCCACCAGCGACGGCTCGGTGTAGCGGGCCGGTGGACGCGTCTCATGCCCCGACGCCGTCACGGACTCGGGCCGCAGTGGCTGCCCGGCGGTGAGATGTGGAAGCTGGGTCTGCTCGTCATCGGTGTGGCCGTCGGTCTCCTCAACCGATTCCACGTAGGCCTTGAGGAAGCCGTAAAAGGTGATCGTCCGGCCGGAGGCAACGAAGGTGCACAGCTCGCCATCGCTCGGTTGGGCGTTGATCTTGACCGTAATCGAGAGACCCTCGGCGTCCTTCATCTGTGAGGCGATCGTGCGCATCCAGATCAGCTCGTAGAGCCGGAACTGATCACCGCTCAGCCTGGTTTGGGCGGGCGTCAGGAAGGTCTCGCCGGCAGGGCGGATCGCCTCATGCGCCTCCTGAGCGTTCTTGACTCTGGATGTGTACATTCGCGGCTGGTCCGGCAGGTAATCCGGACCGAAGAGTTGACGGACCTGGTGCCGGGCCGCGGCGATCGCACTGCCGGAGAGCGTGACCGAGTCGGTTCGCATGTAGGTGATGAACCCGGCCTCATAAAGATCTTGAGCGACCGACATCGTTCGCTGCGCGGTGAATCCGAGTTTGCGGCCGGCCTCCTGCTGCATCGTCGTGGTCCGGAACGGTGCATACGGGCGGCGGCTGTAGGGCTTGGACTCGACGCTGTCCACCTCGAAGCTGGCAGCGCGTAAAGAGTCCGCCAGAGCCTGCGCCTGGTCCTCGTTCAGGAGTACGAGCTGATCATGGTCCTTGGTGATCAAGGAACCACGGCTGTCGAAATCGCGTCCCTGGGCGACCCGCCGCTCACCAACCCGAGTGAGCCGTGCCGGAAAGAGCGGAGGTTGAGCCTCGGGCCCGGCGTCCAAGATCGCGTCCAGATCCCAGTACGAGGCGCTTCGGAAGGCGATGCGTTCCCGCTCCCGATCAACGACGAGCCGGGTCGCGACCGACTGCACGCGTCCGGCCGATAACCGTGGCATGACCTTCTTCCACAGCACGGGCGAGACCTCATAGCCGTAGAGACGATCAAGGATCCGCCGAGTCTCCTGGGCATCGACCAAATCCTCGTCAAGATCACGCGGGTTGGCGACCGCCTCGGCAATGGCTGCCTGAGTGATCTCATGGAAGACCATGCGTTTCGCCGGAACCTTGGGCTTGAGCTCCTGCAGCAGATGCCAGGCAATCGCCTCGCCCTCGCGGTCGCCGTCAGTGGCAAGCAACAGCTCGTCGGCACCGGCCAGTGCGTCCTTGAGCAGACGGATCGTCGCCCGCTTCTCCGGGTTGACGACGTAGAGGGCCTCGAAGCCGTTGTCCACGTTCACGCCGGTGCGGGCCCACTTCTCACCCTTGTACTTTGCTGGGACTTCGGCGGCGCCGGTCGGGAGGTCGCGAATGTGACCGCGGCTGGACTCGACGATGTAACCGTCGCCCAGAAAGCTCGCGATCTTGTTCGCCTTGGTCGGGGACTCGACGATCACGAGTCGCCTGCCCCCTGCCTTCACTGCCACCGAATACTCACTTTCTCGTTACCTGATCACATGCGCGGCGGAGCATCGATCGTGATCCACGACCAACGAACCGACCTGCCACGCCCCCAGCGCGCTTACTCTACGGGCCAGGATCAACTACGGCCGTGAACGTCACTGTTTCGGAATGAATTCCCGCACCCACGGGGGCTCTGCCCCCGTGCACCCCCGCTGGGGGCTCCGCCCCCCAGACCCCCGGATGAATTACGGCGCCGGGTAATGACCGAGAGGGTATGCCGGTGCCGGCGGAACGCTCGTCGGACTGACGGGCCGAGCGGGCGGCTGGTAGTAACGCTGCAGCCCCACACGTTTGGCCTGCCACAGGATCAAGGCGAGTGCGCTCCCGTTCACCACCACCGCCAACAGCAGCATCAGCGGCGTGCCGGTGGTATCGCTCCGGACGAACGCCTGAGACCAGCCTCCGAAGATCACGACGATGCTCAACGTCAGCATGTTGTTGACTGCGTGCATCGCAATGCCGGCTTCCAGCCCACCGGTCCACCACGCGGCGAGCCCGGAAGCCACGGCGAGACAAGCGATGGTACCCAGCACCCATGGGTCCGGGCTCATGTGCGCAGTTGAGAAGGCAGCCGCCGACACGGCAAGCGAGACGACAAGCCCGACCATGGGCCGCGCGAACCAGGCTCCCACGTTCTGCATGATCCAGCCGCGGAAGAAGTACTCCTCCCCCGCCGCCTGCAGCGGCGTCAGGAGCAGCACGATGACCAGCAACGTCACCCAATGATCCGGTCGGGGGGACGTGAATGGGGTGACCAGCACCCCCAGCAGGGTGTACACGGCCCACAGCGGCAAGATGACCGCCACACAGCGCAGCAGCCACCGCCAGCGGATCCCACCCGCAACTGAGGCTAAATATCCCGGCCGAATGCCGTGCGCAATCCAGATCGATAGCCCGCTGGCAGGGATGAGCACAATGAGCGTGAGATTCAGGTAGATAAAGCCGATCGGGCCCAGATTGGCGATGTCGCTGGTTGTCCTCACCGTGTACTCGACGAGGTCGGGCGCTCCGCTGAGCAGCCCGGCGACGAGCACGGGCACGATCGCAAGGCCCATCATGATCAGAGCCAACGGCAGAACCAGGACTAAGCAGAGCAGCGGCTTCCACCAGCGATAGTGCGGGCCGCGGAGCATCTGCTGGTAGACCCGTGGGACCTCGGGCAACGCGCTGGTCGAAACCGGCATGGGCGGCGGGTACGCAGGCGATCCGTACGGGCCAAGCTGGCCGTACGGCTGCCCGGGCCCTGCGTGACCGTCGCCGAGAGGTCCGACTTGCTGGGGTGCCTGCGGCGGCGGATATCCGGCCAGCGCAGGGTCAGGTTGGTACGAATCGGGCGGCACTTTATCGAAGCCGCGTGTAGAACCGTCGCCGTAGGAATTGCTGTTCATCGCAATCCAGTGTGCCTTGCGTGCGGGATCCGGCAGACACCAACGACCGGCGTCGCTCATTGAGCTAGTTTGTCAACCTTTGTCTCAGTTTGCTTAATCGGGACCTCGACCGTGTCCTCAGCCTCGAGCTGTGGACGCGGCCGCTGGTCTCGCTGACCTGCCGTGCCGTCGGCCTCGAGCTGCGGACGCGGCTGCTGGTCTGGCGAGCTGGCGATCGCCACCTCGCGGCGGGTGCTAATAGTCACCATGGTGATGATGATGGCCAAAGCAATGCCCGCGATCAGGTAGCGCACGGCACTCGGCGTGGTGCTCAGCGGCGACATGGCAACCACTGCCGGGGCGATCAGCAGCGACACCAGGTTCATGACCTTGATCAGTGGGTTGATCGCAGGCCCTGCGGTGTCTTTGAACGGGTCGCCAACGGTGTCACCGATCACCGTGGCGGCATGGGCGAGGGAACCTTTGCCGCCGTGGTGGCCGTCCTCGACCAGTTTCTTAGCGTTGTCCCATGCGCCCCCCGAGTTGGCCAGGAACACCGCCATCAACGTGCCGGCCGCAATGGCACCGGCGAGGTAGCCGGCCAACGCCGGGGCGCCGAGGCCGAATCCGACGGCGATAGGGGCCATCAGGGCCAGCAGCCCTGGCGTTGCGAGCTCGCGCAAGGAGTCCTTGGTGCAGATATCGACGACCTTGCCGTACTCGGGCTTGCCGGTGCCGTCCATAATCCCGGGGATCTCCCGGAACTGACGCCGTACCTCGAAGACCACAGCCCCGGCCGCACGTCCTACCGCACTGATCGCCAGTCCAGAGAACAAGAAGACCACGGCAGCGCCAAGAATCAGACCCACAAGGGTTTGCGGCGCGAAGACCACGGCCTCGTTGATGAACCTGTTGTAGTTCTCGGCCAGCACGCTACGGACGGAGTCGGTGTAGGAGCCGAAGAGAGCGGTCGCGGCGAGCACGGCGGTCGCAATCGCGATCCCTTTGGTGATCGCCTTGGTGGTATTGCCGACCGCGTCCAGCTCGGTCAGCGCCTGGGCGCCCGCGCCGTGCACGTCGCCCGACATCTCGGCAATGCCCTGGGCGTTGTCGGAGACCGGGCCGAAGGTATCCATTGCGACGATGACACCAACGGTGGTGAGCAACCCGCAGCCGGCGAGGGCGATGGCGAACAGGCCGACGACCCCCGAGCCGCCGAGCAGGAACGCGCCGTACACCGCTGCCGCGATGACGATTGCGGTGTAGACCGCCGACTCCAGTCCGACCGAGATTCCGGCGAGCACGACGGTCGCCGCGCCAGTCAGCGAGGTCTTGCCGACATTCTTGACTGGCCGATCCTCGGTGCCGGTGTAGTAGCCGGTCAGGCTGAGGATGAGAACTGCCAGCACGATCCCAATGGCCACCGCGCCGATGGCGACGATCCGCGGATCGTCGATCGGTCCGATCTCCACGTCCGGCATGCCGAGTGCAGCGAAGGAGGAGGGCAGGTAGGCGAACGCGGCGATCGCGACCAGCACCGCGGAAATGGCAGCAGAGATATAGAAGGAGCGGTTGATGGTCTTGAGGCCGTTTTCGCCTGCTCGAGGGCGGGTCAGGAAGATGCCGATGATGGCGGTGATGACACCGATGGCCGGCACGATCAGCGGGAACACCAGGCCGGACTCACCGAAGGCCGCCTTGCCGAGGATCAGCGACGCGACCAACATGACGGCGTAGGACTCGAACAGATCGGCGGCCATGCCAGCGCAGTCCCCGACGTTGTCGCCGACATTGTCCGCGATCGTCGCGGCATTCCGCGGGTCGTCTTCGGGAATGTTCTGCTCGACCTTGCCCACCAGGTCGGCGCCCACATCGGCCGCCTTGGTGAAGATGCCGCCGCCAACGCGCATGAACATAGCGAGCATTGCCGCCCCGAAGCCAAAGCCCTCAAGGATGGTCGGCGCATCACCACGGAAGATGAAGACCACGAGCGAGGCACCGAGCAGGCCCAGCCCGACAGTGGCCATGCCGACATGCGCCCCGGTTCGGAACGCGATCTTCATGGCTGGATCCCGACCCTCACTGCGGGCGGCAGCAGCGACGCGTACGTTGGCGCGCACGGCTAGCCACATGCCGAGAAAACCGATCAGAGCAGAAAAGACCGCTCCGGCTAGGAAGGCGACGGAGCGGCATATGCGTAAAGTCAGGCTGCTGAAGTCAGCGCTGGCGTGGACTGGCAACAGCAGTAGCAGGAAGAACGCTGCGACCGCAAACACACTTAAGGTGCGGAACTGGCGGCCGAGATAGGCGCTCGCACCTTCCTGCACACCGCGGGCGATGGACTGCATGTTCGGCGTGCCGTCACCTGCCGCAAGCACCTCGCGACGGAAGACCACGGCCATCACAAGAGCTATTAAGGCGATGACGCCGACCGCTGCGACGAACGCCAGGTTGACTCCCGACAAGCTAATTGGAGTCACTTCCAAGGGAACTGGAAGCAGGGACATACATCGCCCTCCTGAGACGCTCGGCACTCGCGGCTACTGCCCTTAGCCGCTCGGGAAGTCTAACCACAAGTAGCTCTGGTTTTGTTATCGAGGCGTGCACGGACACATCGCGATGGGCCCAGCCGTCAGGCCCGATCGCTGTGATCGGCCTGCAGGACCCACGGGCGACGATTGGGAAGACGCCTCTTCGCGTCGCTGACTTTGAGCGTACGCCGAGAGGCAATAATGACGCTATGGTCGTCCTCGCTTTGATACTGCTTGTCCTGGTTGTGGTGCTCGTTGTTGCGATTGTGGTCAGCAATCCGGACATCTACGACTTGTCCATCTTTGGAGCGGTCGTCAAAGTGAACAGCGCTGGCATCTTCATCACTGGCGCAATCGCCATGGCGGTCACCATCCTGGCGCTGCTGTTGCTGCGGAGCGGTATTCGTCGCGGGCGAGCACGGCGCACGGAGAGAAAGGTTCTGCTGCAGGCCGCGGGCGACAAGATACCGGGCTCGTCGGCCAGTCCGGAGGAAACCTCAACGACCACCAACAAGACTCCCGACGCCTCGGCGACGAGCGACTCCGTAGCGACTGAGCCGACCACCCGGGAGAAGTCGAGCCTCGAGCTGGAGGGCGAATCCTCGACGACCCCGGCCGAGCGTCAGGCGATGCTGAACGAGACAGACGCGCTGACCAAGGATGAGCCTCAGAAATGAGCTTCCTTGAGATCTCGAACCTGGGCTGAAGAACCTGCGGGAAGAGAAGGACCGGTGTGTGTCCCCTCTCCCGAAGACGGGAGAAAGGATGCACCCAACCTCTGATGAGGTCGAAGTTAGGGATCAGGCGGGCGACTGCTGATGGAATGCCAGCAGCCAACGTCCGTCGCCGCGGACGACCGTGCTGCTGACGATCGCCGCATACGGCTCCTCTCCAGCCCGCTGTGCGTTCACCCGACACACCACAATGCCGCTGTCGGCGGACAACTCGACCTCCTCTGGCTCGAGCGGCCGTTGCCTGTCACCAAGCTCATGGCACATCGTGCACCGGACCGGCATGGGCTTCTGCGGCAACCGTCCTGGGCATGTGGGGCGTGCGTGTGCGCACCACAACCGTGACTCGCACCGTCACCACGAAGTCGACTGCATCGCCCACCTGGCTGCAGCGGTCCGCCCGGGCACCGTTGTGCCTGGCCGTAAGCACCGCCTGGGCACACGGATCCCGGCCCTGCTGGAACGCCGCAGCCCCACTCAAGGCGCTGAGATCAGCCGCAGCCCGAGCCCGGTGATAGCCGACGGCGTATCCCGCGATCACCAAGGCGACACTGCTGAGCGCCACGACGACGCCGAGGATCCCAGTCATCAGAACCGATGCGCTTCCCAGCTCCGAGGCTGCAGTTCGCTGCATGATCATCCCTCAGCTGCTGTGGGCTCTGGCACCACCTGCGCACGAGCTTCAAGCGGCACCGTAGGCAGCCAGCGACCCAATGGTCGTGCGTTGACTCGCACGGTGACGGTGACCAGGATCGGACGCTTGTCGATCGAAATCGTTGCTCCTGATGGCGCTGCAGCCTTAGCCCTGGCGACCGCTGTGGTGTCCCCGCGGGCGGACTGACGAGCGACCGCGGCCGCGGCGTCGACACAGCGGAGCTGGATGACGACCAGATAGATCCCCCAACACATCATGGTCAGCAGTGCGAATGCGGCCAGCGTGGTGACGGCCAGTTCGGCCGTCACCATGCCCCGTCCGTCCCGCGCTCTGGTCTTCCGCAACGTCACGATTCTCGACTCGCCTCGACTCGCCGCCGTCTCACTGCAAGAAGCCGGAGAACGAGTGGATCACCATCAAGATGAACTTGAGCAGCGCGTCGTGGACCGGTCCGCTCGTCACGATTCCTAGCAGTACCCCCGCGATCGCAATGGCGGCAATGATGCCGACTGCCCACTCGGCACTCACCATGCCCAGCTGGTCACGGCGAGTTGGCGGAGCCTCGTCCACCGCGTCTGTCCCCGCCACAGAGATGTCTTTTGTCATGGGTTCCCTCCCTTGGGTGTCGCGCACCACACCTGGGTGCGGCATCGGTTCGGATGCGTCTGGAGTCTCCTGATCAAGAGCCCGATCGTGCGGCCCGGCGAAAATCTGTTGACAGCGCTCGGCGTGCCCGGCGACCTGTGGATATCCCCGGATCAACCACTGTCATGGGAGCGCGTTGAAGACGGCAGAGACCACAGCTGGCACGATCCCGAGCAGCATGAACGAGGGAATGAAGCAGGTCATCAGCGGCAGCACGCTGCGTACCCCGACCGCCCTAGCCCGCACCTGAAGCTCGCTCCGCCGGGCCTCGCGAGCCGCGGCAGCGTGATGTTGAAGGCCTTCCACCATTGAGATTCCCGACTCCACCGAACGAGCCAGGTCCGCGGCCGCCAGGCCCAACTGCGGATGATCATGGAGAGCCCGCCAGGCCATCACATCACCCACACCGAGCTCGAGCAACGCCAAGACCTGACCAAGATCATCAGCGACGGGGCCGTCGAAAGTCTGCACGACGGCTGCGCAGGCCGTACGGGTGGGAAGGCCAGCGCCGAGGCAGGCAGCCATCAGCTCCAGCGTCTGCGGGACTTCCATGATCAACTGTTGTCGGCGGCGGCGTGTTGACCGTGGCTCGACCCAGCCCAGCGCCAGCATTCCAGTTGCGGCAACCACCGGCACCGCGGACCAGGCCAAGCCTCCCAACCAGCCATCGAGCCGAGGCCCGGCCAGGCCAAGGGCGAGGACGCAGGCCGTGCTCAGCAGTACACGGTGGATCAGCGGCGGCGCGTCAGCTCGACCCTGGAGCAATCGCACGAACGGCGCCACCGCCCCAGCCAGGCGTGATTTCCGGGGCGTTATCCGGCGAAGCTGACCTTCGGGACGCCGCAACACGACAAAGACGGCAAAACCGGCGGACCCAGCACACAGAAGGGTGCTCGCTGACACGGTCGCGTGCCCGGTCAGCATGCTCGTTATCAGGGTGGAAGGCACCGGCTACACCTCGGCGGAGGCGCGTCGAGCCAGAGCTTCAATCCACAGGACACCCGCGCAAGCCAGTACCACCCCTGCCAGTAGGCATGCCCAGCCAGCAGGACCGGCCAGCAACCAGCGAGCTGGATCACCCCCCAGCAGATAGCCAATGCCGATGCCACACAGGGGCAAGGCAGCCATCACCTTGCTGGTCGCGCGGGCAGCGGCGAGCTCGCTGTTGACGACCTGGATCAGCCCCTGGTCGGCCGAGAGGCTGGCCGCCACCTGATCCAGAGTCGACGACATCGGCGCACCGGTCTCCACCGAGATCTGCCAGGCCCGCGCCAGCTCGAGAAGGCCCCGGTACCCGGCACGCCGTGCCTGCTGCCGCCAGACGTGGACCACGTCGCCGCCGAGGCTATGTGCATGGTGGCCGTCGCGTAACACTTCGCAGTCGGCTGCGGCGATAGCCAGTGCAGCGGATGGCACCTGTCCGACCCGGAGATAGGACGTCAGCACAGTGCACGCATGCGCCACCTCGGCTCGCGTTCGGCGGGCTGATCTTCGTCGTCTGTACTGGGCAACCAGGCGGGCGGCCGTGACGACGACCAGCAGTGCCGCGCTGGCGAGTACGGCACCCGGAGCCTTACCGACAGAGCCGGCAGCAATGATCAGCCCCAGCAAGATGATCAAGATCGCCAAAACGGTCCCTGATCGTCGTCGCCGTGTTCCGTCCTCGATGCCTGTCTCTATGGCGGACGTTGGTGTTTGCGGAGCGAGTCGGCTGGTGAGACTTCGCGCCGCTGGCCGCGGCACCGCCAGCCACGCAGCCAGCATCGCGCAGCCGAGGCAGACCATGATCGTGATCAACGGTCCAACATCCGTTCCAGCTGGCGGCTGCCCGGACCCAGCACGATGCCGCCGTCGGGGCGGAGGTCGACGGCACACTCGCTGCGGACCAGCCCGCTTCTCGGCTCGCGGACGAAGATCGAAATCTCGGCCACCCGGCGCATCCCGGACTCGTCGCGGGCGACATGTATCACCGCATCCAGCGCCGAGGCCAGCTGTGCGTGCAAAGCGGCCCGTGGGAGCCCGCCAAGCGAAGCCAGGGCTTCCAGCCGAGCTGGAATATCGGCCGTGGAATTGGCGTGCACTGTGCCACAACCGCCCTCATGACCGGTATTCATCGCAGTCAGCAGGTCGACGATCTCAGCCCCGCGTACTTCACCTACCACCAGCCGGTCAGGACGCATGCGCAGTGACTGACGAACCAGATCAGTCAGGCTGATGGCTCCAGCGAGCTCGGTGTTGGCGGGCCGCCCCTCGATCCGCACGACGTGCGGATGGTTGGGCGCGAGCTCCCGCGAGTCCTCGACAATCACGATCCGCTGGGATGACGGCACCAGCCCCAGGAGAGCGGCAAGCAGAGTCGTTTTGCCTGAGCCGGTTCCGCCGCTGATCAGGAACGCCAGTTTGGCCTTGATCATGCGTGACAAGAGCTGCGCCGCCCCGGGAGTCAGTGAGCCCGACGCCACGCAGTCGGTGAGCGAGAAGCTTCGCTGCGCAGGCACGCGGAGCGAGATGCAGGTGCCTGGTGAGGCCAAGGTGCCGAGCACTGCATGCACCCGACTTCCGTCGGCCAGCCTCGCGTCAACGAAAGGCACCGCGTCGTCAAGGCGCCGACCGACAGTGGCTGCCAGGCGCTGGGCGAGCTGGCGCACGTCGCCTTCGCAGGGGAATCGGAGATCGGTCAGCTCGAGCCCGGCACCGCGATCGATGAACACCTGGTCCGGGCCGTTGACCAGGACGTCTGTCACCCCAGGCTGGTGAAGCAATGGTTCCAAGAGGCCGGCGCCGACGCTGTGTCGCCGCAGCGACTCCACGGTGTCGAGGACGGCTGAGTCGCTGACGATGAGGCCCTCAGCTCGCATGGCAGTGGCCACGTCAACAGGCGTGTAGTGGCGGCCGAGTCCGGCCAGGCGATCCCGGACGAGGTCCAGCGCCTCGCCGTCGATGTCACGATTCCCGGCTACGGGTGATCTCACGGCGGCGGTCATGCCCTTGCCAGCGCCTTCTCTGCGGCAGGGCATGACTGCGGGAGATTGCCAAGCAGCTCCCGGGAGAGCCGGGCCAGGGAGCTACGGGCAGACCGCGCCGGCGGGTCGCCTCGCTCTGCAGCCAAGGCCAGCCCCAGGTCATCGGGGAGCAATCCAAGCAGCGGCAAGCCGATGCCCGTGGCCACCAGATCCGGCTGCAGCAGGCGTGACCGACCTTGCCGAACCACCACTCCGAAGCGATCGCACTCGCCTTCCAGCTCGCGGACCACTTCACGTCCGGCGGCCACCCCGCGGACGTCGTCTCGCACGAGAAGCACTGCCAGCTTGGCTCGCCGAAGCGCCTCACAAGCGGCAGTGCCAAGCGTTCGAGGCAGATCGAGCACCGTGATGTCATGGCTTCGCATGGCCGATAGCAGCACCGACTTCAGTTGCTCGGCCTGCAGCTCCCAGCCCTGCGTCGATTCACCGCGGGCCATGGACAACAGATCAACGCCTTCCACGACTGCCAACTGCCCAGTCAGGTCGCCGAGGTGTCCGCGTGCGCTGGCGAGCCGTGGCCAGCGCCAGCCGGGCGTCCGTTCTGCACCCAAGAGCAGGTCGAGCCCACCAGAGCGGGTGTCGGCGTCAATCAGCATCGTGCGCTGTGAGGCGCGAGCCGCCACGAACGCAAGCCCCGCCGCCAGCGTCGAAGCGCCGACCCCGCCGGAGCCGCCCACCACGCAGACGACGCTGCCGGTTACACGACCTGTTCTGCTGAGATCGGCGAGGGCTTCGGACAGCCAACCTGCACTCGCTGGCAGCGGCGCCATCGCCGCCCCGAGCCGTATCGACCACTGTTGTGCCTGGGCGGCGGAGGTCTGCTCTCCTGCAATCAGGTAGACCTCAGCGCGACGCGGCAACCCCATAGCCGCGACCCGATCCGCATGATCGACGCCGAGCAGCAGCATCGACGCTGAAGCCCAGTGCGGACGCAGGAGAGCCGGGTCACTCACGACCAGCGGCTCGACCCCAACCACTGCCGTAACGGACAACACCTGGTCAAGCAGATCGGGATCGGCGATCGCTACCACGACAGTGGTTTGGCCGAGCCTTTGCGGGTCCATGTCGGCAGTGTGTTGACGTCGGGCCTCGGCGCGCCGCGCCCGGCGAAATCTGTGGATGACGCTCCGAACGACCTCCAGCTTGTGGACAACGCGGTCTGGGAGTCAGCTAATTTGATCTTGGAGAGAACAACCGGTTGGCACGTCATGGGCATCAAACCAACGAGTCAATTGCCAGAATTTCTGCTGCCCGGTGGCCCTTTCCATTGCGTCCGGATGGGGGTAGAAAGGACTGCAAGGTAACCCGAGTCGTCGAGATGGAGTGCGCTTCTAGGAGCTTTCCTGGTGACGGTCCGAGAAGGCTGTCACACGTAGTCTTGACCGACGAATCGGTGAACCTCGCACGGCATCCAAGCACCCACGCGGCGACCACCCATCTCCGACGGGAAGTTGCGATCCAGGCTTGACCTGGGCCAACACATTGAAAAGATGCACGCATGGTCACTTGGTGATGACGTGCCAGGCACGGCGCCCGCCTCGGTGGGCGCCGCGTCATGTGCACTTCCCTCGCCGACTTGTCAGCGTGTGTGGCCCTCCGAGCAACCACGTACGCCGACAACTCAGCGGCGAGCTGCCGGCGAAAGCTCAGCGCCGCGAGCCACAGCAGCTGCACATCGCAGCAGCCAACCCTTGACGCCGTCGACACTGCCGTCCGCGTACGCGTCCAACCCGGCAGCGTAGCTAGAGCTCTTTTCCGCGTGTCCAGCCTCGACCACGATCACCCCGTACGGGTCCAGGCCGGCCGCGATCAGCACCAGGTGTTCGGCCACTCGGGCGATCAAGCCGCTTGCCTCAGCGAACGGCGCCACCACGGCAACCTCGGCATGCGCGATGGCCCCGACCACGATCGCCGGCGCCGATGTCGGGCGGGCTAGCAGCTCGCCAAGGCTGTTCATGCGCGCCGCCATCGCTGGTTCCGAGCCGATCTTGCCCAGGTCGCTGTCCGGCACGACGCCCCGCGCCACCACGGCGTGCGCCCGAGCAAGCGCCTGCGCGGGCGCGACTCGGATGAGCGCCGCCAGTGATGCCAGCTCAGCCGAGAGTCGAAGAGCGCCAATCTGCCATCGCGCCGGATCCTCGGTCAGCTCCGCGTTGGCTCTGGCCCCCGCCAGGAGGGCCTGGCTCAGCTGCTCATCGCTGATCTTGCGCAGTCCGCGGTCTCTCAGCACCGCATCGACTGCATCCGTCGCCGCGGCCACCGCGGACGGCACGCCCTCAAAGCGCGCAAGATCAGCAAGCGGGTCAAGCACCATTAAAGTTTCCACCATGACGACGCGGCGAAATCCTTATCCAGAGGCTGCGCCCGTTTGGATGGTCGGCGAGGAGCCCGTGCGGGTCCTCGATCTCGGGGCGGGCCGCGGCGGATTCGCCACGATGCTGCGCGATGCCGGTCATGAGGTCTTCTGCATCGATCGAACGGTCGAGCTTGTCGCTGGCCTCCCGGCCCGCCTCGGCACTCGCCTGCACGTCGTCGGCCAGGTCGAGTCGTTGCCATTCCTGTCGTGTCATTTCGATGTCGTCACCGCCGCCCAGACGCTGCATCGCTTCGCGCCAGGACTCGCCCTGAGCGAGATCGCTCGAGTGCTCAAGCCCGGTGGCTACCTTGCGATCGCGTACAACACGCGCGACGACACCGTCCCTTGGGTGCGGCGACTGATCGCCTTGATGCGTGCGGCCGATCCGCAGTCGATGCGTGGCGAGTTCGGCGAGGACAGCGTCGAAAAGGTTGCCGAAAGCCCCTACTTCGGCCTCCTGGAACGCCGCAACTTCCGCAATTGGATGCCGACCACCCGAGACGGGCTCATCTCCATGGTCGAGCGACGCCCAGCAGTGGCCCGGTTGGACGCCGCCGCACGGAGCCGGTTGGTGGGTGAAGTGGGCGCTATCTATGACGAATACGCTCGCGTACCCGATCCGCTGATGCTGCCGTTTCAGACCTCCTGCTGGCGGGCTGAAGTTGATCACTCCAAGCTGGTGATCAATAACGACTTCGACGATGTACTCCAGATCAAGCTCTGAGCGGGATGGACCAGCCGCCGCTCGCGTGAGGAACCCTACGTCTACGTGGGTTTCTGCCGGTCTGCACAGGTTGCAACCCATGCAGAGCGTACGCAAGCTGTGAACGTAGGGTGCCGACTGACGCAGGGTGCTGCCTTATACCGCAGTTCCACCAGTCACCGGAAAAAGAGCCCTGGGTAGTCTGAGGCCGGTGAGCCAGAAGCCCAGACGAGCTATGGCCCAGCCACCGATCATCGATGCTCGTGAGGAGACTTGCCGTGACTGATGAGGCCCTGTCCAACCTGCTCCACGAGGACCGGCGCTTCCCGCCACCCCCCGACCTCGCGGCGAACGCCAATGTCACGGCCGCGACCTATGCCGAGGCCGACGCAGACTTCGAGGGCTTCTGGGCCAAGCAGGCCAAGCGGCTGAGCTGGCAGACAGAGCCGACCGAGGTCTTGGACTGGAGCAGCCCGCCGTTCGCCAAATGGTTCGCGGACGGCACTCTGAACGCCTCGTACAACTGCCTCGACCGGCACATCGAGGCAGGGAACGGGGACCGTGTCGCCTTCTACTTCGAGGGCGAGCCGGGAGACACCCGTGAGATCACTTACGCACAACTGGCCCGGGAAGTGAAGCAGGCAGCCAACGCACTCCTTGAGCTGGGCGTGAAGGCCGGCGACCGAGTGGCGATCTACCTGCCGATGATCCCTGAGGCGGTCGTCGCGATGCTGGCATGTGCCAGGATCGGCGCACCGCACACGGTGGTTTTCGGCGGCTTCTCCTCAGACGCCCTCTATTCGCGAGTCATCGACTGCGGCGTACAGATCGTGATCACCGCTGATGGAGGGTTCCGCCGCGGCACTGCGTCAACGTTGAAGCCGGCAGTCGATGAAGCGTTGAAGTACGGCTGCGACGTGCGAAATGTGCTGGTTGTGCAGCGGACCAACCAGGACGTCCCAATGGAAGAGGGACGCGACCTGTGGTGGCATGAGTTCGTCGGCAAGCAGTCCGAGGAGCACGAGTGCGCGTACTTCCCCGCCGAGCACCCGCTCTACGTCATGTACACCTCAGGCAGTACGGGCAAACCAAAAGGCATTCTGCACACCACCGGCGGCTACCTGGTCGGCGTCGCGTACACACATTGGGCAGCTTTCGATCTCAAGCCGGAGACTGACATCTTCTGGACCGCCGCAGACATCGGCTGGGTGACGGGGCATTCCTATTTGGTGTACGGGCCGCTCGCGAACGGCGCAACATCGGTCATGTATGAGGGCACTCCGGACACCCCCCACAAGGGGCGCTGGTGGGAGATCATCGAGAAGTACCGGGTGACGACGTTGTACTGCGCACCGACGGCGATCCGCACATTCATGAAGTGGGGTGCCGACATTCCGCAGAGCTTCGACCTCTCGTCGCTGCGGATCCTGGGATCTGTAGGCGAGCCGATCAATCCGGAGGCGTACGTCTGGTACCGGCACTACATCGGCGGCGATCGTACGCCGGTCGTGGACACCTGGTGGCAAACCGAAACCGGCATGCAGATGATCTCACCAATGCCGGGCGTGACCGCGGCCAAACCCGGCGCGGCCATGAAGGCAGTTCCTGGGGTCGAGGTTGAGGTGGTCAACGACGAGGCTGAGCCCGTGCCCAATGGATCGGGTGGCTATCTGGTGGTCACGAAGCCTTGGCCGGCGATGTTGCGCACCATCTGGGGCGATGATCAGCGCTACATCGACAACTACTGGTCACGTTTTCCGGGAGTGTATTTCGCCGGCGATGGCGCGAAGAAGGACGAGGACGGCGATATCTGGTTGCTCGGTCGCGTCGATGACGTGATGAACGTCTCTGGGCACCGGCTGTCCACCACGGAGATCGAATCGGCGCTGGTGTCGCACCCGAAGGTCGCCGAGGCTGCCGTTGTCGGAGCGAGCGATCCGATGACTGGGCAGGCGATTGTCGCGTTCGTGATCTTGCGAGCCGATGCCGGCGAGGGTGGTGACGACGTCGTACAGGAGCTGCGGACCCATGTCGCCAAGGAGATCGGTGCGATCGCCAAGCCGCGGCAGATCATGGTGGTCGAGGAGCTCCCGAAGACCCGCTCGGGCAAGATCATGCGCAGGTTGCTCCGCGACATCGCCGAGAACAGGGAGTTGGGCGATGTGACCACTCTGACCGACTCCTCGGTGATGAATTTGATCAAGGAGAACCTGGCCACAGCCAAGGCTTCTGCGGACTAGCCGCGCTTGAGGCTGTCGAAGACTGGCATTTTCGGGTAAACGTCCAGCCGAGGGTCGATAGGCTCACGTTGACGAAAGGAGCGGACGTGGCAGATCTTCCGGTCGGGGACATCATCAAGAACCTCACCGACGATGTGAAGTTGCTGGTACAGGACCAGATCGAGCTAGCCAAGGCCGAGCTCATCCCTGCCGCGAAGAACGGCGGGACTGGCGCCGGACTGTTTGGAGCTGCCGGATACTTCGGAATCTCCGCGACCATTCTTCTCTATTTCGCGGCGGCCTTCGGCCTGGTTGCAGCGGGCTTGGTAGCGTGGCTCGCGTTCTTGATTGTCGCCGTCGCCTTACTGCTGATCGCAGGCATCTGCGCCGGGATCGGCTACCTGTTTGTCAAGAGAGTCAAGCCCCCAGAACGCACCATTGCCCAGGCCAACCTCGCGACGACCGAGGTTCAGGAGGCGGCGCAGCGCGCCCTCGCTGCGGCGAACGCTCCGCAGATCGAGGGCAAGGTCGTCGAGACCAGAGCTATCACCTGAGCGGCGCAGCCGAGCCAGTAAGCGCGGACTAGCTAGTGGCGGGGGCCGGCGTACGGGACATCCTGCTTGAAGGACCGTGGCGTCATCGCGATATTGCAGCGAACGGGATCCGATTCCACGTTGCGCTCGGGGAGCAGTTCAGTCCTCGTCGACCGCTGGTCCTGCTGCTGCACGGATTCGGTGAGTTCTGGTGGGCATGGCGGCACCAAATACCCGCCCTGGACGCGGCCGGCTTTAGCGCGGCCGCCATGGATCTGCGCGGCTATGGGGCAAGTGATAAGACTCCACGCGGATACGACCCGCAGACCACTGCCTTCGACGTGGCCGGTGTGATCAAGAGTCTTGGCTTCTCCATCGGTGTCCTTGTCGGGCACGACTGGGGCGGCATTGCTGGCTGGACGACCCTGGCGTACGCGGCGGCGCCGGTCCGTGCGCTGGTGAGCGTCGCCGCTCCTCACCCGCTGGCCTTCCCTTGGCGAGCGAACATTCCAACGCTGGCGTTCTTCCAGCTGCCGTTGTTACCGGAGCGGCGGATCATGGCAGGCGACGGGCTGTACATCGAGGAACTGCTTCGCCGCTGGGCGGCCGACAGCGCCGGATTCCTGACTGCGGCCGAGGCTCGGCACTACCGCGACGCCTTGATGCTGTGGCCGAGCCCGCACTGTGCCCTGGAGTACCAGCGGATGTTCGTACGCAACCACTTCCGGAACACGGGTCGTGGCTTCCGGCGGGCTCTCCGACAGCCCGCAGCCGTACCGCTGCTGTCGATCCACGGCCAAGAAGATCAGCTTGTGCCACTTCCGGCGATGACGGCGGCCGAAAGGTGGGTCGAGGCACGGCACGACCTGATCAGCCTGCCCGGCGTCGGGCACCTGCCGCACGAGGAGGATCCGGCGGTCGTTACGACGGCCCTTCTCGACTGGCTCTCAGCTCTGTGATCACACTCAGCAGCGGGATCGTGCGCGATTGACCTGTGTAGTCACGGGTCAAACGCGTACAATTTTTTCCCCAACTTTTCGCAACCTTTCCCAACTAGTGTCGGAAGAGTGAAGCAGACCTCCAGGACGGTCCGCCGCACGTACTACGTGCTCACGGCGGGCAACACCTTGGCCGCATCCCTGATCTGGGGGATCAACACGATCTTCCTGCTCGACGCCGGGCTCAACAATTTCGAGGCCTTTGCCGCCAACGCCTGTTGGACCGCCGGCATGGTGCTCTTCGAGATTCCCACCGGCGTGGTCGCGGACCGCTGGGGACGCCGTGTCTCCTTCCTGTGCGGGACGCTCACTCTGGCAGCTAGCACCGGTCTCTACGTGCTGCTCTGGCAGCTGCATTCGGCCTTCGTCTGGTGGGCGATCGTCTCCGCGCTCCTCGGACTCGGATACACCTTCTTCTCTGGTGCAACTGACGCCTGGCTGGTGGATGCACTGACCGCAACCAGGTTTGAGGGCCAGCTCGAGGGTGTCTTCGCCCACGGCCAAGTGATCAGTGGGGCAATGATGCTGTGTGGCTCGGTGGCCGGCGGCTATCTCGCCCAGCTGACCAATCTCGGCACGCCGTACCTGGCCCGGGCGGCAATCCTGATTGGCATCTTCGGACTCGCGTTGATCATGATGCATGATCTCGGTTTCACGCCCGTGCGTGGCGATCGGCCGCTCACCGAGATGAGGAAGATCGTGCACAGCTCGGTTGAGCATGGTCTGAAAGTGCCGGCAGTCCGCAACATCATGTTGGCAGGGATGTTCAGCGGTGGCGTCGGAGTCTATGTCTTCTACGCCTTGCAACCTCACCTGTTGAATCTGTGGGGCAATCAGAAGGCGTACGGGATAGCCGGCCTGGTGGCAGCGCTCGTTGCCGGAGCCCAGATTGTCGGCGGCCTGCTGGCGCCGAGCCTGCGTCGCGTCTTCACGCGCCGGACTTCAGCCCTATTGATCTTAGAAGCCTTGGCCGTTGCGATGCTCGCGCTTATTGGTCTCACTGGCAATTTCTGGGTGGTTGTTGTCCTGATCATGCTCTGGGGGCTCGCATCCTACGCGGGCGCGCCCATCCGCCAGGCATACCTGAACGGCATGATCCCCTCCCAGGAGCGCGCCACGATTCTCTCCTTCGACTCTTTGATCAACAACGCCGGCGGCATCGTGGCCCAACCTGCGCTGGGCAAGAGCGCAGATATCTGGGGCTATCAGGTGTCCTATCTGCTGTCGGCTGCAGCGTCCGCGCTCGCGCTGCCGTTCATCGCCAGGGCACGCCGCCTGGATACTCCTGCCGACCACGAGACGGCTCCGCCCCGCGGAACGGAGGACTACGAACGAAGGCCGCCTCAGCCGAGGAGATAGATACGCGAGTCCCACGGTGCGAGCTCGAGTGAGGTCGAGTCGCCGTGGGTGGCCAGGAGCACGCGGGCCCCCGTCAGGTCTGGAACGGCATCGGTAGGCACACTCGCTGGATCGGACGAGCAGTTGGCGATGATCAGCAGCACTTGATCATCAAGTGTCCGGGTCAGCGCCCAGATTTGCTCATGATCAGGAAGCAACAGCTCGAACCGACCATGCACGACCACCGGATGATCATGACGAAGCTTGATCAACTTGCGGAAGTGATGGAACACCGAGTTCGGGTCGTCAACCGCCGCTGCGGCATTGATGGTGATGTAGTTGGGATTGACGGGCAGCCAGGGAATCCCATCGGTGAAGCCGGCATGTGAGCTGTCATCCCACTGCATGGGCGTACGGGCGTTGTCCCGACTTTTCACCGACAAGGAATGCAGTACCGTCTCGACCTCCATGCCCAAGCTGAGCGCCGCAGCATGGTAGTTGATCGACTCGATGTCGCGGTAGTGCTCGATTCTGCTGAAGTAGGTGTTGGTCATCCCCAGCTCTTCGCCCTGGTAGATGTACGGCGTGCCCTTGTGCATGTGCTGCACTGTGGCCAGCGTCTTGGCGGAGTTCACCCGATGCTGGGGGCTGTCGTCACCAAATCGCGACACCGCCCGTGGTTGATCATGGTTATCCCAATACAGGGAGTTCCAACCGACCTCGGCGAGCGCCAGCTGCCACTCATTCAGATTTTCCTTCAGCGCTGGCAACGAAAGCGGAGCCAGATCAAACTTGCCGCTGCCACCGGGCAGCGAGTCGAGGCTCACATGCTCGAAGGTGAACACCATGCTCAGCTCATGATTGGCCGGATCAGTTGTCCTACGAGCGGTTTCAATCGTCGCGCCCGGCATCTCGCCGACTGTGAGCAGGTTTTGGGCGTCGAGACTCACCTCCGAATTCATTTCGGTGAGGAACTCATTCAGCCGCGGACCGTTAGCGGTGAAGGGAAAGCATGACACGCGAGTCCGGCCCGGTGCTGGCACACCATCAACGAGCTCATGCTTGGAAATGAGGTTGATCACATCCATGCGGAATCCGTCCACGCCTCGATCAACCCACCAGTTCATCATGTTGAAGACGGCGCGCCGCACCTCCGGGTTCTCCCAGTTCAGGTCGGGCTGCTTGGGGCTGAACAGATGCAGGTAGTACTCCCCGCTGCGCTCATCAAACTGCCACGCCGAGCCCGAGAACGCCGACTGCCAGTTCGTCGGTTCCGCACCCTCGCGGCCAGGTTCAAAGCCTGGACGGGCCGGCCGCCACCAGTACCAATCTCGCTTGGCTGAGGCGGGATCGCGAGACTCGATGAACCACGGGTGTTCATCGGAGGTGTGGTTCACCACCAAATCCATGACGATCTTGATGCCGCGCTCATGCAGGCCCGCGATAAGCCGGTCCAGATCCTCGAGGGTGCCGAACATCGGATCGACGTCGTGGTAGTCACTGATGTCATAGCCGTTGTCATCCATCGGTGATGCATAGACAGGCGATAGCCACACCACATCGACTCCGAGCTCGACCAGGTAATCCAGGCGGGAGGTAATCCCCACAATGTCGCCAAAGCCGTCGCCATTGCTGTCCGCGAATGAGGGTGGGTAGATCTGATAGACCACTGCCGACTTCCACCAATCGGTCGGGCGGTCAACAGAAACAACGGCGGTCTGTGTGGGCTCGGAGGTCACACATCCGATCCTTCCACAGCGATACCGAGCCGATTCGAGAGTGCCTGTAACTCCGTGGCGAGGTTCGCCCGAGCGGCATCGGTCAGCTGCCGTCCCTTGGCCGTGCGGAAGATCTCGCGGTCGGCAAGCTCAGTCAGCACAGCCAGCCGTCCCGCCAAGAATTGCTCCTCGGGCAGCTGCGCGTACTCCTCGCGTACGGCAGCTACATAGTCGGCGTAGCCCGCCGGCTCGGCTGCGAGAATGGCGAGATCCGCGTCGCACAGCAGTTCGCCCTCAGGATCACGCGGACCGGGCAGATGACTCTCGGTCAGCCGGACCAGCCGTGCGACCTGGTTCAGGTCCTCCTGCTCTAGCCCGACCCTGCTCAGCTCCCGCAGCGCCAACCGGGCGGAGGCCTCCTCGTTGCTGACCTGGCCGGCCGGGATGGCATACACGGCGTCATGGAACCAGGCAGCAAGCCGCACCAGAAAGACGTCATGATCATCAGCAAGCCGGTCGATCATGGTCAGCACATGGAGTAGGTGCTTGGTGCTGTGGTAACGCCGGTGCGGCTCGCTGTAACGCGTGATCAAGTTCTGGCCGAGTTCCTGCTGACGCGGCAGGGTGGAGTTCCAGCGTGCCAACAGCTCGGACTTCTCATCATCAACGGGCATCGGGCCCTCCTCGGTCCGGCCTGGAGTCTGTGAGGTAGCGCGCCGGAATCGGTACCACACGACGTCGATCCCAGGGCCGCTGCCATCCGGCAAGATCGAGTACGCCATCCAGGAGGTGCGCCGTCAGCCCCCAGATGAGATGCCCGTTCACCTCGAACGCGGGCCCGGTGTAGCCCGACGGATGCCGGACCCGGGCACGGTGCGCGGGATCTGTGAGTACCGCGACCGGCACGATATCGATGGATGCTGCTTCTCGGGAATCCATCACTGCCACCGGACTCGGTTGGCGCCACCAAGCGATCACCGCTGTGACATCGAACCCGCTCACCTCTACGTACGCCGGCGGCAGCACGCCGAGCACGTCGATCCCGCTGCGGTCGACGCCGGTCTCCTCAGCAGCCTCGCGGAGCGCGGTCTCGGCAAGATCATGATCATCCGCGTCAGCGGCACCGCCAGGGAAAGCAATCTGTCCCGGGTGGGTACGCATGCCGTGGGCGCGCTCAACGAACATGATCTCCGGACCTTCCGGGCCATCACCGATCAAGATCAACACCGCTGCCGCCCGGGCTCCGATTCCTGGCCGGATGGCAACCACCTGGTTGAGCCTGGACTGCTGCGAAAGAGCATCACTCAGATCGTCGAGCCACGCAGGTCGCTCGCCCTGGGCATCGATCATGGCGTGACCCCGAGGTACTTCTGCGCCAGGTCGCGGATCTCTTTGGCCGAGCTGAACGGTCCGGCGTGACGATAGGCGATCGTGCCATCTGGACGGATGAAAAAAGTCTGCGGCGGGCCAGCAATTTGCAGCCCTGCACGCAGCACGACATCTGGATCGGCCAGTTGTGGGTAGGTCCAGGTCGACAGTTGCGCGAACTCGATGGCCAGCTCCGGTTGCGGATCGGCGTGGTCGATTCCCACGATCATCAAATCAGAGTTGTCTGCCTTTGCGACCTCGGCTAGGTAGGGCGCTTCCTCCCGGCAGGGTTCGCACCACTGCGCCCAGACGTTGATCATCATCGGCTTGCCGCGTAGCCCGGCAAGCCGCACCGCGCGGCCGCCGCCGAGGCAGGGCAACACGACGTCGGGCAGTCCGGACGGCAGGGCCGCTACATCAGGGTCGGACCTTGGACAGTCAGCGATGCCCGCCGCCTTCTTCATGGCCCCAAGATGTGCTGTCGACTCCGGGATCGGTATTGCCTCTGTTGGCGACTCGACAGGCGTCGTCGGCCCGTTGAGCACCGGAGACTCGCTGCAACCTGTCAGCACGATCCCGAGTACCGCGATCGCGGTGAGCCAGACCCGACTTGGGCGCCACTCCCCTCGCCGAAATTTCCGACCAATGCGGAGTTTTCGACCCTTGCCGCCGCCTCTGGAAGTCGAATTTGCGGAGTTTTCAACCCGTGCCGCCGCCACTACAGGTCGAATTTCCGACCAATGTGGACTTTTTGCGGACCTCATCATCCCCGCGGCTCCCGGACCAGCTTGGCGGCCTTGATGGGGTCGGTCTCTCCTTCCCCGTACGAGGGGCACCAGCGAGCGATCGGGCAGGCGCCGCACGCTGGGTTCCGCGCATGGCAGCGTCGGCGACCGTGCCAGATCACGTTGTGGCACAGCTGGGTCCAGTCCTTGGGTGGAAAGAGTGCAGCTACGGCGATTTCGACCTTGTCCGGGTCGGTTTCGGCAGTCCATCCGAAGCGGCGGACGAGTCGTCCGAAATGGGTGTCCACCGTGATGCCGGGAACGCCGAAGCCATTGCCAAGTACCACATTGGCGGTCTTCCGGCCGACGCCGGGGAGGGTCACTAGGTCCTTCATGCGCTTGGGTACTTCGCCGCCAAAGCGCTCGGTCAGGGCGGCACCAAGCTTGATCAGAGTGTCGGTCTTGGCCCGAAAGAAGCCCGTGGGCTTGATCATCTCCTCCAATTCCGCCCGATCCGCGGCGGCGTACGCGGCGGCGTCGGGATAGCGGGCGAAGACCAAGGGCGTGATCAAGTTGACCCGCTTGTCGGTGCTCTGTGCGGACAGGATCGTGGCAACGAGCAGCTCGAGAGGCTTGCTGAAATTGAGTTCGATGTGGGCGTCGGGATAGGTGGCCGCCAAGATGCGGTTCATGGTGCGGGCACGCCGTACGCGCGCTGTCTGGGACTTGTCGTACGGGAGGGTTGCGGCCCGGTCCGCGGCATCGGGAGCCAGCTCAACTGCGCCGCCTGACGTGCTCGAACTCATGCCATCACACTAGTGTCCTGCGCCAGGAATCCAGCAGCTAGCTGCTCCGTCCAGGCGGCGCCTCGCGGCGTTCTCCTCGGTCGCGATACGACCCGGTATCCCTCCCTCGTCGGCCTTGCGTGTCGACGCGCGCGTCGCCTTGCGACGACAGGCATCCACCCGGACGGCGCAGCTAACCACCGCATTCCTGGCGCAGGACACTGGTTCAGAGCCGACTTCCAGCCCCTGACGTTACCCAGCTTTCAACGGTAGCCTTGCGATCGATAGCCGTGCCGTGATCAGGGAGGTACCGCGTGGATCCGGAAGTCTTGAAGAAGGCACCGCTGTTTGCCGGATTGGAAGACGAAGCCGCGACCGCGCTCTCCTCTGCCATGGGGAAGCTGCACCTCAACAAGGGCGACGTGCTCTTTCATGAAGGCGATTCTGAGGACCGGCTCTACATCGTGGTTAGCGGCAAGATCAAGTTGGGGCGCACAGGATCTGCTGGGCGGGAGAACCTGTTAGCTGTACTCGGGCCCGGCCAGATGTTCGGCGAGCTGTCCGTTTTCGATCCGGGACCGCGATCAACCACCGCCACGGCGGTTACGGCATGCGAGCTGCGCACCCTGGAGCACGATGAGCTGATTCCGTGGCTGACTGACCGTCCCGAGGTGGCTCAAGGCTTGCTCGGCCAGCTCGCCGCCCGGCTCCGACGCGCCAATGATGTGGTCGCGGACCTGGTTTTCTCCGACGTCCCAGGGCGAGTTGCGAAGCAACTCCTGGAGCTGGCACAGCGGTTTGGCGACAAGCGGGAAGACGGCATGCACGTACATCATGACCTGACCCAAGAGGAACTGGCGCAGCTCGTCGGCGCCTCCCGCGAGACGGTCAATAAGGCGCTCGCTGACTTTGCAGCCCGCGGCTGGATCAGGTTGGAGCCGCGCTCGGTCACGATCCTCGACGTCGAGCGAGTGGAGCGCCGGGCGAGGTAGTTAGCACCACTCATCTCGGACCCGCCTCGTGCCGAACCCACGTTCACGTAGGTTGCCTGCGGTCTGCACGGGTAGCAACCTATGCAGACCGTCAGAAAGCTGTGCAGACCTACGTCCAGGCAGCGGGCCCGGAAGCGGACATACCTTCGGGTTCCTCCTAAATGCTCAGCCCGCGACAGCGGAGCCGCGGGCGCAGGTAGAGATGGAACCCCGGCTCGCGCGTTCAACCTGTACGGGAACGGGCGAGCCGGGAAGCAATCCGGCCGAGGCGCCTCAGGCGGTGCCGAGAGTTACATCAGCGGTCTGCGGTGAGCCGCCGTCGCGGATGAACGTGACCGTGACCGAGGTCTCAGGGGCGTAGAACCGGGTGGCCGCGATCAGCCCATCGGCCGTGGTGGTGTGGAAATCGTTGATCTTGGTGACCACATCCCCAGCCCGCAGGCCGGCCTTCTCAGCCGCACCACCGCTTGTGACCGCCTGCAGCGGGACGCCGAGCTCGGTAGACACCTCGGAGTCAGAGCCGGTCACCTGCACCCCGAGTGCGGCATTGCTGGACTTGCCGCTGGTGATCAACTCACTTGCAACGCGTGCCGCAACGTCGGAGGGGATGGCGAAGCCAATACCGATGTTGCCCGGCTGGCCGCCGTCGGCACCCGAGCTGGTGCTGGCGATCGAGGAGTTGATGCCTACGACGGCACCGTTGAGGTCGACGAGCGGACCACCGGAGTTGCCCGGGTTGATCGCCGCATCGGTCTGCACCGCCAAGTACACGGCGTCGTTGTTGTTGCCCGAACGGACTGGCCGGGCGGTGTTGGACACGATGCCACTTGTCACCGACTCTGAGAGCCCAAGCGGCGCGCCAGCGGCGACCACAGTCTGGCCTACAGTGAGCTCGCTGGACTTCGCGAAAGTAGCCGGATTGAGATCGTTTACGCCGTCAACTTTGATCACCGCCAGGTCATTCGACTCAGAGGTTCCGACAATCGTGGCCGTGGCCGTCGAGCCGTTGTGGAAGGTGACGGTGATGGTGCTCCCCTGGGCGGCGCCCGCGATCACGTGGTTGTTGGTCAGGATGCGGCCGTCCTTGTCCAGCACCACGCCGCTACCGATCCCGCCGCTGCTACCTGACTGCACGGCAATCGTGACCAACGACGGCTCGATCTTCGCGGCCGCTGCGGACACTGTGCCGTTCAGCGTCGGACTCTGCGGCGCTGCCCCGCTCGTCACGGTGACCGGTGAGACGCTGCCGTCATTGACCAGGAAGGCGTACGAGCCGACGCCAGCACCGGCGCCCAGCGCGGCGGCGAGGGCCGCGCCGGCAATCAAAGCACCGGTTCTGCGCCTCGGCCGCTCTACTACCGTCGTCGGCGCAGAATTCGCGTTCAGCGGAGGAACACCCGCCGGAGCGGGAAAGTCAGCTCCGGTGTAGCCGCCATACTGAGCATTCGGCAGGACGACCGTGGGCTCCTCATTCGGGCGCTGAGGCTGAGGATTCGACGTGAAGTTTGGGATTCCAGGCTGCTCGTTTGGGTTCATGGCTACGACAGTGCCGCGCGACCCTATGAGCATCCTGTGAGGCGGAAATGAGCTCCCTGAGGACTTCCCCAGCATCAAGGAGTCGAGCGGGGCCCAGATGCCCTGCACTAATCGTGCTCCCGCAGGTAGTCCAGTTGCGCCCGGACCGACTGTTCGGCCGCAGGCCACACGCTGCGATCGACATTGGCGTACACCCGGGCCACGATTTCACTGGCCGTACGGTCACCTGCAGCGAGAGCAGCCCGGATCTCGCCCAGGCGCTCGCGCCGGTGGTCGCGATAGAAGGACAGCCACGGCAACGGGTCGGCGACAATCGGCCCGTGACCGGGCAGCAGCTCGGCGACGTTGCGGGTCCTGACAAGTCCCTCCAGCAGATCGAGCGAGTCGAAATATGCCGCGAGGTCCCCGTCCGGATGGGTGATCACCGTCGTACCGCGGCCTAGCACCATGTCCCCGGTGATCAGTCGGCTGATCCCATCCGGGCCGGAGAGCAACAACGAACGGGAGTCACTGGTGTGACCGGCCGTCTCGAAGACCTCGAGGCTCAAAGCGCCCACTCTGATCAGCTGTCCCCCATCGAGCCCATCCGGGCCGATGCGTAACTGCGGATCGGCGGCCCGTACGCCGCAACCGGCCCGTTCGGCGAGCATCGCTGCGCCTTCGGAATGATCAAGATGCCGGTGTGTGAGCACAATCGTGACGAGCCGCGGGCTACAGACCGCAAGGATGGCCTCGAGGTGAGTCTGGATCGCTGGACCGGGGTCCACCACCAGGGCACCCTCGTGCTCGTCCGTGATCACCCAGGTGTTCGTTCCGTCCAAGGTCATCGGCCCAGGGTTGGGGGCCCGAATCAGCTGCACGTACGGCACACCCGGAGCCTCCGAAGGTGTCATGTCGGCGTCTCACGCGGACGGGCCTGCGGATAGCGGAACTCCCAGCCGCTCCCACTTCTCACCAAGATCGGCAGTACCGGCTCGATCTGCCGGCCCAACGCGTGATTGATCACCTCGGCGACAGTCGAAAGATCAGCGAGCTCCATCAAGATCGACATCGTGGGCGGCAGCATCCTGATACGTCCGGAGCGCTCAGCAGCTAGGGCACCACGCGGAGTCGTCCATTCGGCGCGATCAGTCTCGCCGGAAATGTCGAACGCCTCCTGGTCGGCAGGCATGGCCGCCACGAAGAACGACGTGTCATAGCGGCGAGGCTCGATTTCCGGGGTGATCCAGTGCGCCCAGGGATGGAGGTCCGCCTCGGCCAGTACCACGCCAGTCTCTTCGGCCGTCTCACGGAGCGCGCAGCGGCGGATCGGATCGCGATCGCCGGAAGCGTCGGCCGGGTCAACCCGACCGCCAGGAAAGACCACCATCGAGGGCGCGAACGCCATGCGTGCATGTCGGTGCAATAAATAGGTTTCGAGTCCAGGCTGGCGGTCCTGCAGCAAGATCACGCTCGCCGCAGGAGCGGGGGTGCTCGGCACCGAGTCGGGAGTCCACTGTGCCGCGAGCTCCACCATGCCAGCCGGTATCTGTGGCGCCAGCCGGATCAGGACGTCGTAGGAGTGTGAGGGCATGACGAACAAGTCACAGCGGCACAATCGTTGGCGTCGAGCCGACACTGACCAAGAGCTCCAGCTCAACCGGCGCGTCAAGTGGTAGCACCGCGACACCGACCGCGCTTCGGGCGTGCCGGCCCGCGTCGCCGAAAATATCCGCCAGCAGCCGGCTCGCGCCGTTCGCGACGAGCGGCTGATCAGTGAATCCGGACGCGCTGGCCACGTACACCACGACCTTGATGATCCGCCTGATCACGTCGAGATCACCGGTCAGGTCCACCACCGCCGCCAATGCGTTGAGCGCTGCGATCCGAGCACAGTCGACCGCCTCGTCGACCGACACGTCGGCGCCGACCTTCCCGACGGCTCGTAACGTCCCATCGACCAGCGGCAGTTGGCCAGCGGTGTAGACCACATCCTCGAACCGCACGGCAGGCACGTACGCGGCAACTGGCGCCGGTACCGGCGGCAAGCTCAGTCCAAGATCAGCGAGCCGTCGCGACGGCAGTGTCACGCACTGCCTCCGGGAGCTGGGATTGCGCGCTTGAGGTAGGCGACGAGGTTTTCAGGAGTCGGCCCCGGCACCACCTGCACGAGCTCCCATCCGTCCTGCCCCCAGTTGTCCAGGATTTGCTTGGTCGCGTGCACCAACAGCGGCACCGTTACGTACTCCCACTTCGTCATAGCCTCACTGTAGAGGCCGCCACGCCCTCTTGATTGAAGTGCGCGACTGTTATGCGCACAGACAGAACGGATGGCCGCTAGGGTCGAGAAAGACGATGAAGTTGGGGCTGTGGTCGCCGCTGGCAGCTCGGCGGGCCCCGATGGATTCGGCGTATCCCACAGCTGTGTCAAGATCGTCTACTTGAAGATCGAGATGGTACTGCTGCGGGATCGCATTGTCCGGCCAGGTCGGCGGCTTGTGATTGAGCGCCAGCTGGAAGGCGATCTTGGTACCTGAGGCACCGCCGATCGTGATCCAGTCGTCCTCGGTTTCTTCAACCTGCCAGCCGAGCAACGCCGTGTAAAATTCGGCCAGCCGTGGCGGATCGTCGGTGTCCAGCACCACGTAGTCAACGCTGATCCTCGGCCGTTCTTGCGCCGCCGAGGTGCGCTCAGAAGTTGCCGCCCCAGGGTCGACATTCGTATCGGATGTAGATGTCATAAACCCATCCTCCCGATCGCCACTGACATTATGACGGGCGGGCCGCTTCGCCGACTGCAGGAGCTCGCGGCTGGTTTGGTTGAAAGCTGGCGACGCGAATGCGCGAGCGACGAAGGAGGCGAATCGGGCGGCCGCCCGTCAGAGTGTGATCAAACACTGACAGTTCTCATTCGGGGAGCGCCAGTACATTGGCCGCGTGAAGGTAGGCATCCTCGGCGGCACGGGACCCCAGGGGCGTGGTCTGGCCAGACGACTTGCTGCAGCCGGACACAACGTGCTGATTGGCAGCCGGACCGCCGAGCGAGCGCAGCTGATCGCTGCCGACTACGACCAGACCGATGGATCAGGCTCGGTAGCCGGCGGCAGCAACTCCGATGCCGCCGCCGCGGAGCTCGTGATCGTTACCGTGCCCTACGAGGGTCACGCCGCCTTACTCTCCTCCCTGACCACCGAGCTCGCCGGCAAGATTGTCGTCGACTGCGTCAACCCGCTCGGCTTCGACCAGCGAGGGCCCTTTCCGCTGCGAGTGGCCGCCGGCTCAGCGGCGCAGGAGGCCCAGCAGCTACTGCCTGAGTCCACGGTGATCGCCGCCTTCCACCACGTCAGTGCTGTCCTCCTCGATGACCCGACGGTTGACCACTTCGGAGACGACGTGCTGGTACTGGGCGAAGATCGCGAAGCCGTCGCGGTGGTGTGTGAACTCGTCACGGCGATCCCCGGGGCGCGTGGCACCTATGCCGGGCGACTCCGCAACGCAGGCCAGGTGGAGGCGCTGGCCGCCAACCTCATCGCCATCAACCGGCGCTACAAGACCCATGCCGGCCTCGCGATCACAGGCGTGTCGTGAGTCCGCGGCACACCCTGCACATCGTCAGCGGGAAGGGCGGCACGGGCAAGACCACCATCGCCGCCGGTCTCGCGTGTGCCCTAGCCACCAGCGGACGTCGGGTGCTGCTGTGCGAGGTCGAGGGACGGAATGGCGTCTCCGAGCTATTCGACGTGCCGCCTCTGACCGGACGTGAGGAGCGCAGGATCAGCCGTACGTCGGCCGGAGGCATGGTGTACGGCCTGTCGATCGATGCCGAGGACGCCCTGATCGAATACCTTCACACCTTCTACCACCTCAGCATTGCCGCCAAGGCGCTTGACCGCTTCGGCGCGATCGACTTCGCCACCTCCATCGCGCCCGGGCTGCGGGACGTCCTGCTTACCGGCAAGGTATACGAGGCGGTGCGGCGCAGGATCAAAAACCGCCCGAACTCCTACGACGCCGTCGTTCTCGACGCCCCGCCAACAGGCCGGATCGCCCAGTTCCTCAACGTGCATGCGGCTGTCGCCGGTCTAGCCAAGGTGGGGCCGATCCGCAATCAGGCCGACTCGATCATGCGGCTGCTCCGCTCGGCGACGACCGCCGTGCATTTCGTCACCCTGCTCGAGGACATGCCGGTCACTGAGACCGAGGAAGCCATCGCTGCGCTACGGCCCACTCAGATTCGGATCGGCACAGTGATCGAAAACATGGTGACGCCGACCCCGCTCGATCATGATCAGCTTCAGACCGCCGCTACTGGTTCGGTGGCGTTGAAGGTTCCGGGCCTGACGATCAAACAGAACCAGGCATTGGCGTCGGAGTTTGCGATCGAGGCCGCTCGTACGCTGCAGGAGCAGCAGCGGCACGATCGGCTGACCGGGCTGGGCCTGCCGTTGGCGCAGATCGCCTTCGATCCCGCCGGCATCGACGAGGGTGCGATTTTGGCGATCGCCGAACAGCTGACAGATCAGATGAGTCTGGAGGCCCCGTGACCAAGGATTACGACGGAAGCGCCTTCCAGTCGGCGGTGCCCTTCCTCGACGTCGACAAGATCATCGGCGACCGGGAGACCAAGATCATGATCTGCTGCGGCTCGGGCGGTGTTGGCAAGACGACCACGTCCGCCGCCATCGCGTTACGCGCCGCAGAGGCCGGTCGCAAGGTCGTCGTACTGACCATCGACCCGGCACGCCGGTTGGCCCAATCGCTCGGCGTCGGCGAGCTCGACAACACTCCTCGCCCGGTGACCACGATCGACACCGCAGCCGGCGGCAGCCTGGACGCGATGATGCTCGACATGAAAGGCACCTTCGACGACGTGGTGATGGCGCATTCCACGCCCGAGAAGGCAGTCGCGATCTTGCAGAACCAGTTCTATATGGCATTGTCCTCCGAATTCTCCGGCACCCAGGAGTACATGGCCATGGAGAAGCTCGGGCAGCTGCACAGTGAGGCGGAGGCCCACGGCACCTGGGACCTCATCGTGGTGGACACTCCACCGGCACGCTCGGCCCTTGACTTTTTGGACGCCCCGGAACACTTGAGCTCACTTCTCGACGGCCGGTTCTTGCGCTTGCTGTTGCACCCCGCGAGCGGGCCCATGCGCTTGATGAGCGCTGGGTTCGGCGTGATCTCTGCGGTGATGACCAAGATCCTCGGTGCGCAGATCATTGGCGATGTACAGACCTTTGTCCGCGCGTTCGAAGCACTCTTCGGCGGATTCCGGCAGCGCGCTACGTCGACATTCCAACTGCTGTCGTCGCGGCACAGCACATTCCTGGTCGTCGCGACTCCGCAGCATGACGCGCTGCGGGAGGCCGCCTACTTTGTTGACCGGCTCACCGAGGAAGGCATGCCGCTCTCGGGCATGGTGCTCAACCGGGTGCACACCTCAGCACTCGCCATCTCGCCGGAACGGGCGCTGTCGCTGGCTGAGGACCTCGCGGAAACCTCAGCCGTACTGGAGGTGGAGGCCCTTCGCCGTCACGCGGCCCTGATGCGCACCATCGAAACCGAAACTCGAATGATGGAGCGCTTCGCCGCAACTCGACCGGCAGTGGCCCAAACCCAGGTTCAGTCCTTGCCGACCGACGTCACCGACTTGACGGCACTCCGTCGGATCGGTGTCCTGCTGTCCGACAAGGACTGAGAGCCCGACGCCGCCGGCTGCGCCGGTTGCGGGTTCGACTTGCCGACCAGGATGGACCGCCACGAGGTGACATCACTCCGCTGTCGAAGCAGCAGCCGCCGCTCCCGCTCGGTCATGCCGCCCCAGACGCCCCATTCGATCCGGTTGTCCAGAGCCTCGGCCAGGCACTCGAAACGCACTGGGCATCCCGAACACACGAGTCTGGCTCGTTTCTGGTCGGACGCCTCCGGAAACAGGGCATCCTGCATCCCCCGGCACTTGGCACGCATGGTCCAGTCTTCACGTTGCACTGCAGGCACGCTGCATCTCCCCTTCGTGAACTTCGCC
>Ga0307291_1000030_pt1 | contig 39888 bp, 38 predicted proteins | sample ER_DNA_148_FD_194474 | JGI IMG/M metagenome (GOLD analysis project Ga0307291, IMG submission 194474) | Bulk soil microbial communities from the East River watershed near Crested Butte, Colorado, United States - ER_DNA_148 | ecosystem: Environmental > Terrestrial > Soil > Floodplain | place: USA...
CCCGTCACCGGATGCTCCTATGTATGTCAAGAGCCGCGCCGTGATGGTACGGGCCCGCTTTCTCCGGCCTCAAGGGTCGCTGTGCGATCGCTGCGCGACGGCCCTGCGGGCCGCCCTTGACCTCGGAGCCTCGGCGGGCCCGGGGCAGGCCGAAGCGGGGGCAGGCAGTGCCTGCCCCAAGTCGGCGGCGCGGCGGCGGAGGCTAGCGCTGGAGCTGGCTAAGCAGCTGGTAGACCTCGCGGACCAGGTAGCGCTTCAGCACCCGGCGCAGGTGCGGGGTGGCTTGGCCCTGGAGGCTGTGCGAGGCCAGATAAGCACGCGTAGGTGGGTGGTGCCGGAGCCGATTGAGGATGATCATGTGCAGGGCCCGGTTGGCTTGCCGGTCCCCGCCGCGGTTGAGGCGGTGGTAGCGGGTCCGGCCGGAGGATGCCGACACCGGGCTGACTCCGCACAGCCCGGCGAGCGCAGCTTCGGAGCCGATCCGGTCGGGATTGTCACCGGCGGTGATCAGCAGCTGCGCGGTGGTTTCTGGGCCGAACCCTGGCCGGCTCCGCATGGTGGGGGCGAGTTCGCGGGTCAACCGGTCCAGCTCATGGTCGGCGGCGTTAATCTCCTCACTCAACTGGCTGATGCGGACCGCGAGCCGGCGCAGGCACCGTTTCACCGTGGAGTCAGGGTCATCGCCAGTGGCCCGGTAGCCGGTAGCGGCTGTGAGTTGCCGGGCCCGAGTGAGCGGCTGCAGCTGCTCTCGAACCGCATCAGGGCTGGTCCGCAGGGTGTTGGTGAAGGTGTTCCGTGCAGCGGTACGGGCCTTCACCGCGCCAGCCCGGGTGGCATGGATCAGCCGGATCGATTCCACTAGCCCGGTTCTGGCCTTGGGCACCGCGGTCGCGGTGTTGGCCAGCACCGCTGCCGCGGCATGCTCAGCATCGACCGGGTCGGACTTGCCGCGGCGGCGACGCTCAGCCCGGTTCGGCCGGTTCACCTCCACCACCGTGATCTGGTGTGCGCTTAACCAGCGGGTCAGCCCAGCGCCGTAGCTGCCGGTACCCTCAACCCCGACTGCACTGATCTCACCGTGCCCGGCCAACCAGTCGGCCAAGGCGCGATAGCCGGCCCGATGGGCCGGGAACACCGCACATCCGAGCCGGCGCCCCACCTGATCTAGTGCCGCAACGGTGTGGGTGTCGGCGTGGGTATCAACCCCGCCCACCACAATCATCGACGACGGCTTGGATTCCATCCTCGCCTTTGGCATCGTAAGTCTCGCCATCCTTTCCGGTAACCGAAAACGGGTTAGGAATGACACGCACCGCCGGCCGGTCGGACAAGACAGTGACGAGGCCTTCGACAAGCTCCTATTAGGTCACCCCGACCGCCGGTGCGTGCACCGCCGAGGCCAGACAGATCCGATGGAAGACACCACAGTCAGGTCGGAAAAGAGTCATAACCACGGCGGATTACACACAAGGCCATCCCAACACGACGGCCGACAACATCCTCACTGTCGGAAATTCGACGACCGGTCACCACATCCGAGGTCGAAAGTCCGCAATGGTCGGAAATTTGAGTTGCAGCGGCAGTTGATCAGGCCAAGGACTCACTCACCACCGCTGCGGCGGAGCACCTCACTCAGCCGTTCCGCGGCTGCGATCACCGCCGGCGCATGGAGGCGGCCGGGTTGACGAGACAGTCGGTCGATCGGCCCGGACACGCTGACCGCAGCAATGACCTTGCCAGAGGGAGAGCGTACGGGCGCCGAAACCGAGGCGACGCCGGATTCCCGTTCGCCGACCGAATGAGCCCAACCGCGGCGGCGTACGGCCGCCAGAGCAACAGCGGAGAACCGGCTGCCCCGCAGTCCTCGCTGCATCCTTTCGGGATCCTCCCAGGCCAACAGCACCTGAGCCGCCGAACCAGCACTCATGGTCAACTGCGTGCCGATGGGCACGCTGTCACGCAGCCCCGACATTCGCTCCGCAGTGGCGACGCACACCCGATAGTCACCTTGCCGGCGGAACATCTGAGCCGACTCGCCTGTGATGTCTCGCAGCCGAGCGAGCACCGGTCCAGCAGTCGCTAACAGTCGATCCTCCCCAGCCGCGGATGCCAGCTCGCCAAGCCGTGGACCGAGCACGAACCGGCCTTGCAGATCCCTGCTGACCAGACGATGATGCTCGAGGGCGACGGCAAGCCGGTGGGCAGTCGGCCGGGCCAGCCCAGTTGCGGCGACGAGACCAGCCAGGGTGGTCGGCCCAGTCTCCAGGGCACTGAGCACTAGGGCGGCTTTGTCAAGGACGCCGACACCGCTAGAGTTGTCCATGCCTTGATACTGCCGTCTCGAATGCTGGAAGGCAAGTGCCACGATTAGCTTGCTGGTCGTGGGAATTGCGGAACACGCCGCGGCAGATCATAGGGGGAACGGGGATAGGAGAGATCAATCATCATGGGCAAGACACTGAGCGAGAAGGTGTGGGACCACCACGTCGTACGGACCGCCGAAGGTGAGCCCGATCTGCTCTTTATTGATCTTCACCTCGTTCACGAGGTGACCAGCCCGCAGGCTTTCGACGGATTGCGCCAGGCCGGTCGGCAGGTACGCCGTCCCGATCTGACGCTGGCGACCGAGGACCACAACACGCCGACGCTGAATATCGACCGCCCGATCGCTGACCCGGTATCGCGGACCCAGGTCGAGACGCTGCGGAATAACGCACGGGAGTTCGGCATCCGCATCCACAGCCTTGGTGATCTTGATCAGGGCATCGTGCACATCATCGGGCCGCAGCTCGGCCTGACTCAGCCGGGTTTGACGGTGGTGTGCGGCGACTCGCATACCTCGACGCACGGTGCGTTTGGGGCGATTGCGTTCGGCATCGGCACCTCGGAGGTGGAGCACGTGTTGGCCACCCAGACGCTGCCGCAGGCCAGGCCCAAGACGATGGCGGTGAATGTGAGCGGCGAACTGCCGGCTGGCGTTACCGCGAAGGACATCGTGCTGGCGTTGATCGCCAAGGTAGGTACCGGCGGCGGGCAGGGCTACATCGTCGAATACCGCGGCTCCGCGATCGAGGCACTGAGCATGGAGGGCCGCATGACGATCTGCAATATGAGCATCGAATGGGGCGCCAAGGCCGGCATGATTGCACCTGACGACACCACCTTTGCCTACCTCAACGGTCGACCACACGCTCCCGAAGGCGCGGACTGGGACGCGGCTGTGGCCTATTGGAAGACACTCCGCAGCGACGCCGACGCCGTCTTCGACGCAGAAGTTGATCTTGACGCGAGTCAGCTAACCCCGTTCGTCACCTGGGGAACCAACCCCGGTCAGGGCGTTCCGCTTGGTGCCGCAGTACCCGATCCGGAGATCTTCGCCGAGGAGTCGGATCGAACGGCCGCGATGAAGGCCCTGGAGTACATGGCCCTTGAACCGGGCCAGAAGATGCGCGACATCCGAGTGGACACGGTCTTCCTGGGGTCCTGTACCAACGGGCGAATCGAGGATCTGCGGGCCGCGGCCGGCGTCATCGAGGGCCACCATGTCGCCGAGAGCGTACGGATGCTGGTCGTTCCGGGCTCCGCCCGAGTCCGCTTGCAAGCCGAGTCGGAGGGCTTGGACGTGATCTTCAAAGATGCCGGAGCCGAATGGCGGGCCGCCGGTTGCTCCATGTGCTTGGGTATGAATCCCGATCAACTCTCTCCCGGCGAACGGGCCGCATCTACCTCGAATCGCAACTTCGAGGGTCGGCAGGGCAAGGGCGGTCGAACGCACCTGGTCTCACCACTGGTCGCCGCCGCGACTGCGGTAACCGGCACGCTCAGCTCTCCAGCCGATCTCTCCGGGACACGATGATCATGGATGCCTTTACCAGCCACACCGGCACCGCACTTCCACTGCGGCGCAGCAATGTCGACACCGACCAGATCATTCCCGCCGTATACCTGAAGCGAGTGACCAAGACCGGCTTCGAGGACGGCCTGTTCGCAGCCTGGCGCAACGATCCCAACTTCGTACTGAACCTCCCGCAGTACGTCGGGGCAACGATCTTGATCGCCGGCCCCGACTTCGGCACCGGCTCGTCGCGTGAGCACGCGGTCTGGGCACTGCAGAACTATGGGTTCAAGGTCGTGATCGGGTCACGGTTCGGCGATATCTTTCGCACCAATTCCGGAAAGGCCGGGTTGCTGATCGCAGTCCTCGACCAAAAGATCATCGAAGAGCTCTGGGACTTCGTTGAAGAACATCCCGCTGCGCCGATTACGGTCGACCTTGTCGAGCGACAGATCACCGCCGAGGGTTTCCACGCCGACTTCGAGATCGATGACTACACCAGATGGCGGCTGCTTGAGGGCTTGGACGATATCGGGTTGACGCTGCGCCATGTTGATCACATCGATGCGTTCGAGCGCAACCGGTCGGCACACAAGCCCAAGACACTGCCGGCGAAGGTCGCAAGCGACAGTTAGTACGGCATTCGTTGCTGTTTTCCCTTACAAGACACCAAAATGTGCAACCCAAGTGATTGTCTGGCTGCGCGATCTTCCCTAGCGTTGGGCCTGCAGGCGTACGGTACGCTGCCCAAGTTCCCAGCAAGCTTGGAACCGCATCAAGAAGGGAAGCTGTGAACAAGGCTGAATTGATTCAGGCGGTGGCTGCCTACTACGACGGCAGCAAGACCGAAGCAGCCAAGGCCCTTAATGCCGTGGTGGAAACCATCACCTACAAGACTGCAGCTGGGGAGAAGGTCTCGATCACCGGGTTTGGCGTTTTCGAGAAGGTGCCTCGTTCGGCACGGATAGTGCGTAACCCTCGTACCGGCGAGCGCAAGCGCGCCAAGGCCACGGCTGTTCCACGCTTCCGTGCGGGTTCGGACCTGAAGGCTTATGTCTCAGGAGCCAAGAAGGTGCCCAAGGCGCCCGCCAAGAAGGCGACCAGCAAAGCAACGAGTGGCAGCGCAGCAACATCGAAGACTGCAGTGCCGGCGAGCAAGAGGGTTTCCAGAGCTCCGGCCAAGAAGACCACGACGACGGCCAAGAAGACCGCAAGCAAACGTTAGTTCCGCTGGTTTGCTTGCTCCGCTCGCTCCACTCGCTCCGCGAGGATCGCGCGTTGCAGGCCGCCGCCTTCCTCACTCGCTCGCAGACGAAAAGCGTGTCTGCTCGCTCATTCGTCCAGGACAGCGGCGCGATCCGGCTAGAGCCAGGCCGATAGGACTCGGCCTTCGGCTTCCACTGAGTGGAGCCGTTGGCCGACCCTGGCATGCCGAAGCTCGTGGCTGAGAGCTTCCGTTGGCAGAGCGATCCGTCTTCCCGAGGCTGTCACCGCTAGCTGCTCTCCCTCTGTAGTACGCCACTGCGTGGCAGTGATCAACTCGTAGTGACCGAGGCGACCCGTTCCATGATCGACAAGTGCTCCAGTTGCCTGACCTACGCCTAGTCCAATTGCCACTGCGAGATCGGCTTCAGTATCGACATCGCGCCGGGCGTCAGCAATCGGGGATCCGATCGCTGTCGTGGATAGGTTCGCCGCACCTGAGGCATAGTGAGCAGCCGCTGAGCGCCCCTGAAACTGTGGTGCTAGCTCGACTTTGTGCGCGACCAGGAAGGTGGTGCCTACGCCGGAGGCATCCGCAACGAAGGATCGAAGATGAGCTCGGGATGCATCGAGGATCTGGAGTATCGAGGCGGGGCGCAATGCCGGAAGATCACCCACGCACGCCACGATCGTCGTAAATCCCTGGGCTTGAAGTGCCTCTGCGCCCCAGCTGAGAGCCGAATTCATGCCCACATGACCCGACTCGCTGATCACTTCCACAGGCAGTCCTGCTCGGCGAAGTTGCGTCTCTAATGCAGGCTGATCGCTGACAACGAGCACATGCGGCAACGCCTCAGACAACGCGGCCAGGGTATCCCGCGCCATCGTCCAGGCGAGCCGTCGTCGCAACGGATCCGGCACCGCGAGTCGAGATTTTGCATGCGTGGCTGGTTTGAGCGCCAGTACACCTGCAGCAGGTGATGCCGCCATCACGTGGAGTTGATCTCGCTATGCAATCTGATGAACGCCTCCCACAACGTCGCGCGAATCGCGCGTTCTGCGACGCTCCGCATCGCGCGGATCGATGCTGCCATGATCCCGTAAGGTGAAGCCACTCAAGGCCGGGCGAATCAGTCCGAGCTGACGTCAAGCGAGCCTGGATCAGCAGAACCTGCCCGGAGATCGAGACGAGGTGTTGATGGCCGAGACGCCAGCCGCGAGTCGGCAGACGGTGCTGAGGCCACTGTCAGAGGCTAATCACGAGCCGGGAGCGCAGACGATCTCAACCGTCGTCAGCGTTCTGCATGCGATCATGAAGCCGCTGACTATCCGGGACTGGCGATATCAGGAAAAGGTGCCGCAGACCGGAGGAGTGATCTTCGTCGCGAACCACATCTCCAACGCCGACCCGCTGGCGGTCGGTCAGTTTCTTGCTTTCTCCGGACGCTGGCCGCGTTTCCTGGCGAAAGCATCGGTGTTCCAGATTCCAGTGATCGGGCGCATCATTGCTGCTTGTGGGCAAATCCCCGTTCAGCGTGGCTCTGCACAATCCACGGACGCGCTCAGTGCCGCGGCTCGGGCGATTGACCAGGAGCGCGCCTTGGTGATCTATCCCGAGGGAACGATCACCTATGATCCGCAGCTGTGGCCGATGAAAGGCAAAACGGGTGCGGCCCGGCTGGCTTTTCAGACGGGCTGCTCGGTCGTACCGATCGGGCAGTGGGGTGCTCAGGAGCTGATGCCCGGTCGCAAGCCGCGTTTCCCGAAGCTGTTTCCTCGCAAGACTCTGCGAGTCGCGGCAGGGGATCCGGTACCGCTCGATGATCTTCGTAGCAAGCCTGTCAGTGCTGCGATGCTTGACGAGGCTACGACCCGGATCATGGATGCCATCACTGTCTTGGTTGCTGAGCTGCGCCAGGAAAGGCCGCCCGCGCACCGCTACGATCCGCGGACAGATATGACAACCGGAGATCAACGGTGACCACCGCCGAGACTGCACAGACTCCGGCGCGGATTACGATCATGGGCTCGGGATCCTGGGGCACGGCCTTTGCTCTCGTAGTATCCGATGCGGGAAACCAGGTGACCCTCTGGGCGCGACGTCCAGAGCTGGCGGACAAGATCAACTTCGACCATTGCAACCCCGACTACTTTCCCGACCTTGTGCTGCCAGAGTCTTTGAAGGCCGTCAGCGATCCTCAGCAGGCGATGACTGGAGCCGACTTTGTCGTGCTGGCAGTGCCTTCTCAATCACTGCGCAGCAACCTCAGTCGGTGGCGGATTCCCGAAAAAGCCATCGTGGTGAGCCTGGCAAAGGGCATCGAGCTCGGCAGTGGATTGCGAATGAGCGAAGTGATCGCCGAAGCCGGTCAGATCGCCCCGGAACGCATTGTGGTCGTCACCGGCCCAAACCTGGCTCGGGAGATCGCCGAGCGCCAGCCATCAGCCAGTGTGGTTGCCAGCGTCTGGCCTGCGACGGCCGAGGCTTTTCAGGCGGTATGCCACACTGCCCGCTTCCGGGCGTATACCAATACCGACGTGATCGGCTGCGAGCTAGGCGGCGCGACTAAGAACGTGATCGCGCTGGCAGTTGGCATGGCGATTGGACTGGGCCTAGGCGCGAACGCAACGGCGTCGGTGATCACCAGAGGACTGGCAGAAATTACCCGACTCGGCCTGGTGCTGGGTGCGGACCCGTACACCTTCTCGGGGCTGGCCGGACTCGGCGATCTGGTCGCGACCTGCTCATCGCCGCTGTCACGCAACCGGTCCTTCGGTGAGGACCTCGGTAGGGGACGTACGGTCGCCGAGATCACCGCGTCCACCCGGCAGGTTGCCGAGGGCGTGAAATCTTGCGCATCGATCACCGAGCTCGCGGCCAAGCATCATGTGGAAATGCCGATTGTCGAGAACGTCGCTGCTGTCGTTGCCGGCGAGCTCACCCCGGCCGAGATGATCACGGCGCTGATGTCTCGCTCGGCCAAGCCGGAGCGCTACTGACTCTGATCGAGGTGATCAAGGGCTTGGGCGAGATCAGCCCACAGGTCCTCGACATGCTCGATCCCAACCGACATCCGTACCAAACCCTCGGGCACCGATAACAGCTCACCGCCCCAGCGCCGGCGGCGCTCCAAAGTGGATTCCACCCCGCCCAGGCTGGTGGCAAACCCCCATAGCGAGCAGCCGTCGACGAATCTCTCCGCTGTCCTCGCGTCGGCAAGATCAATGGAAATCAACGAGCCGAAACCCGACATAGTCCGCTGTGCGACACCATGCCCCGGATCCTCGGGAAGTCCGGGAAACCGCACTCGATGTACCTGATGGTGACTGACGAGTCGTTCGGCGAGGACTTGCGCGCTTGCCTGGGCCTGGGCAAGACGTAGTGGCAGGGTACGCAGGCCACGCAACGCGAGGTAGGCCTCCATGGGACCCGGCGCGGCGCCAGAGGAGCGGCGTACGGCATCCAATGCCTCGAAGGTCTGTTGATCCTCGACTCTGGTGACCAGGGCGCCGAGCAGGACGTCGGAATGGCCCGACAGCAACTTAGTGGCCGAGTGCAGGACGACATCTGCACCGGACTCCAGCGGGCGTTGCAGCAGCGGAGTAGCGAAAGTGTTGTCGACGACGAACAGCGCCTCGACGGGGAGATTGCGACCAAGCGCCGGCAGGTCGGCCACCTCGATCGTTGGATTGGTAGGTGACTCGATCCACACCAGATCAGCGCCGTCGGCGGCGGCCAGCACTTCCGTGGTGTCCGCGACGCTAACTCGACGCACCTGCCAGCCGTACGTGGCAGCCCGTTTATCGACGGCCTCGGCAATCCCGAGGTAGCAGCTGGAAGGAATCACCACAACAGCTCGCGGCGGCATCAGCTCCAGCACCGCATGCGCGGCCGCCATACCGGAGGCGAAGGTGAGCGCCCGACCGCCTTCCAATGCACCGATCGCCTGCTCCAGTGCCTGCCAGGTGGGATTGCCGTAGCGGCCGTACCCGATCATTGCGGTATTCGGATCGTGCGCGCCTACGTATGTGGACGCGAAGACCACCGGCGGATTGAGCGGTGCATCCACGATTCGGTCGGGGCGGCCGGCAGTGACCGCGAGAGTCTCTAGACGCAGCCGAGGCTGCGAGGTTTTATCAGGATGCTGCGGTTGCTCGCTCACAAGCCCAAGTCTGGTGCGTGGGCCGCAGGATCTGCCCACCCCGGATAGGGTCGAGGATCGTGAGTGAAAGCCAGCCGAGCGTTCGAAGGGTCAACGGTTCTCGGCATCGCGTCGCGGTGGTCTTCGGGGGAACCAGTAGCGAGCACGGCGTGTCCTGTCTCACCGCGGCTGGGGTGCTCAGCGCGCTGGATAAGGATCGCTTCGATGTGGTCGGTATTGGCATTACACGTACCGGGCGCTGGATCCTGGTGGATTCGGAGACCATCAGCCGGCTGGCCGTGACCGACGGGAGATTGCCGGAGCTCAGTGAGAATGCGGCCGAAGCCTTGCTGATGCGCGTCTCCAGCGGTAGCGAGCTCGCTGTTCGGGAGCAGTCCGCACTTTCGCAGCTTGGTCCGGTTGACGTAGCGCTGGCACTGCTGCACGGACCTTTTGGTGAGGACGGCACCATCCAGGGACTGTTCGAGATGATGGGTACCCGCTATGTGGGTGCCGGTGTGCTGGCCAGCGCCGTCGGCATGGACAAGCACTACATGAAGCTCGTACTTGCCGCGTCCGGGCTGCCTGTTGGACCTTTCGTTCCGGTTACTCCGTCCGAGTGGCGGCGGGACAAGGCGGCATGCCTGGAAGCCATCACGACATTGCAATACCCGTTGTTCGTCAAGCCCGCTCGCGGCGGATCCAGCTTGGGCATTTCCAAGGTGAATGATCCGGCTTGCCTTGAGCAGGCCATTCAGGTCGCGCAGGCCTATGATCCCAAGATCATCGTCGAACAGGGATTCGTCGGTGCGCGAGAACTGGAGTGCGGCGTACTGGATGATCTTGACGGCGGATCGCCGCTGGCAAGTGTGGTGGCCGAGATACGCGTGCACAGTAAGTCCGGCTTCTACGACTTTGAGGCCAAGTACCTGCCCGAGGAGCAAGTTGATCTTGATGTGCCGGCCCAGATCGAGCCTGAGCTAGCTGATCAAGTCCGGCAATTGGCCATCAAGACATTTCAGGCGATTGGCTGCGACGGTCTCGCGCGCGTTGACGTCTTCGTTACCCGTGATGGACAGGTAGTGATCAACGAGATCAACACAATGCCGGGTTTCACTCAGCACTCGATGTTCCCGCGTATGTGGGCGGCCAGCGGCATGCCTTATTCGGAACTGGTCGAGCGATTGATCACGTTGGCGCTACGCCGTCCTATCGGGCTGCGGTAGCTCCAATTTCAAATGTGAACTACGGGGCAGGTCACGGTACGGGTGATGCCAGGCACCATTTGGACGCGGGCGACTACCAGCTGCCCGAGTTCGTCGACACTGGACGCTTCGGCGCGCACGATGACGTCGTAAGGGCCCGTCACATCTTCGGCCAACGTGACACCTTGGATGTTGGCAATTGCATGCGCGACCTCTGCCGCCTTGCCGACATTGGTCTGGACCAAGATGTATGCCTGTACGACCATCAGCTGGTACCTCCTGCGGTTTCAAGACGGCGGTGGCTTTCCGACTCTCAGGGCGCATCGTCAGCCGTTAGCAACAGACCGCGTACGCTCGCCGATGTCCGTCACGCTACAGGGTTTGTCGGCACCGTGCTTATCCGGCATTAGGGGGTCTGGGGTGAATCTGGGTCGGGACGCGACGTTGGCCGAGGTGGGGGAGTTTCCTCTCATTGCGGCGATCACCGAACGGTTGTCGTTGGGCGCCGACGTTCGGGTTGGTCCGGGCGACGATGCCGCCGTGCTGGCGATCACCGACGCGGTGGCGACGTCGATGGATGTGCTCGTTGAGGGGGTGCATTTCCGGCGTGATTGGTCAGAAGCTCGGGACGTGGGCCGGAAGGCGGTCGCTGTGAACGTTGCCGACTTGGAGGCGATAGGCGCCCGGGCAACTGGTCTCCTTGTCGGCTTCTCCGCCCCCGCCGATCTGATGGTGGGTTGGGTACTCGATTTTGCTGACGGGCTTTGTCAGGAAGGCCATGCGGCCGGTGTCAGCCTGATCGGTGGTGATGTGACCAAAGCTCGCGACATCACCATTGCCGTTACCGTTATGGGTTCGCTTGACGGCCGGGAACCCGTGCTGCGGTCTGGGGCACGGCCGGGGGATGTGGTGGCTATTTGTGGTCGGCTCGGCTGGGCAGCCGCGGGTTTGGCCGTACTAGCGAGGGGCTTCCGCTCACCGCGCGTTCTGGTGGAGGCGCAGAAGGTTCCTCAGGTCCGTTACGGCGCTGGCGCAGTCGCGGCCCGGGCGGGCGCTACGGCCATGATCGACGTCTCCGACGGACTGCTCGCTGATCTTGGACATGTGGCGCAGGCCTCTGGCGTCCTCATCGACCTACGCCGAGATGCCTTCGAACTAGCCGAGCCATTGCAGGCCGTTGCCGCGGCGACGGGAGCGGACCCGTACACCTTCATCTTCACCGGCGGCGACGACCATGCATTGGCGGCCACCTTCGCGAGCCCGGACGCTGTGCCGGAAGGCTGGCTTGTGGTGGGCCAGGTCGAGGTTGCAGATCATGATCAAACCGGCGTCCTGGTGGATGGCGCGGTGTGGGAGACGCCTGGGGGCTTCGACCATTTCCGCGCCGCCCGAGCTCCCCAGTCGCGTAGCTGAGTCCGTGTCGCGGGCTCGGCGTGTAGCCACCTCAATCGGGCCGTTGATCTTGTAACCTCACAAGCATGGCGACCCGCGCGTCTTCCCCGCCGCGGTCCCGCAACCGCTCCCGATCATCGGGGCGCGCGAAACCGCGGTCGACGGGAAGCAAAAGATCCGCAGCTGCCACGGCAGCACAAGCCGGCCCTTCGCGGCGGCGATCCAATAGGAGCAGGTCATATAGCCGCCGGCGAAGCCCCTCCCTCTTCGACCACCTACTCCGCGGTATTGCGATGATCTTGACCGGTCTCGCTTACGCCGTAGGCCGAGCAGTGCGACGAATCGGACCGACTGTGGAAGAGGTTGATCCGGCATTGCGGCGGGATGGAATTGGGCTGTTCCTGCTGGGTAGCGCGATCGTTGTCGGTGCTGCAGTGTGGTGGGGGCTGCCGGGAGTGGTGGGGCATGCCATCTTTATTGGTGTCGCCAGCCTTATCGGAACCCTCTGCTACGTGGCACCCCTCTTGCTAGTGCTGATGGCCTGGCGAACACTGCGGCACCCCGACCGCAATGGTCCGTTCGGACGGCAGCTGATCGGCTGGAGCGCGATCATGCTCGGTCTACTGGGCTTGATCAATATCGCCCGTGGGTTGCCTCGCACCAATGAGCCCGAGCGGCTACGAAACGCCGGCGGCATCATCGGTTACGTCTCATCCAGCTTGCTCTCGGATCTCTTGACCGTCTATGTCGCCGTACCGTTGCTGATCTTGCTGTTGCTCTTCGGAGTATTGGTGGTCGTCGGCATTCCGCTACACCAGATTCCCGATCGGGTGCGTTCGGCACGCGCCCGGCTGCACCGTCGCCCCGTGGTCATCGAAGGTGAGGTGGTCCGTGAGCTGGAGTACGGCAGCGATCGGGCCTACGACACTCCGGTGATCGGTGATCAACCTGGGCAGCGCCGACGGGGCGCCGCAGGCGACGCGCCACAGCTTGAGGGGTCCGGACCTGACATGACCGAGGCGGCTGCCGACTTGGCCGCGGAGTCGCGGCGGCCAGTTACGGCTGGGCTTCCGCCAGGCGTGACGGTGCACGGAGTAGACGGTGAGGATCTGGAGGCTCCGCAGCACACTCCCATGCCGCAGCGCGTCGAGCAGCTCCAGCTGTCCGGAGATGTGCAATACCTGCTCCCTGACCCCGCCATCCTCAAGCACGGCAGCGTACACAAGGCGCGCAGCAACGCTTCTGACGCTGTTGTTCATCAGCTGACCGAGGTGCTGCTGCAATTCGAGATCGACGCCCGCGTCACCGGCTACAGTCGCGGTCCGACCGTGACCCGCTACGAGGTGGAGCTGGGTCCGGCTGTGAAGGTGGAAAAGGTCACGGCGCTGAGCCGCAATATCGCGTACGCGGTGGCCAGCGCCGATGTGCGCATCCTGTCTCCCATTCCTGGAAAGTCCGCGATCGGCATCGAAATTCCCAACACTGACAAGGAAGTCGTTTCACTTGGGGACGTACTGCGGTCCGCTCGGGCTCGAAATGATCATCATCCGATGACTGTCGGTTTGGGCAAAGACGTCGAGGGTGGCTTTGTGGTGGCGAACTTGGCAAAGATGCCGCACCTGCTGGTGGCAGGTGCTACCGGATCGGGCAAGTCAAGCTTCGTCAATTCCATGATCACTTCGATCATGATGCGCGCCACCCCAGACGAGGTCCGCATGCTCCTGGTCGACCCCAAGCGTGTCGAGCTCACCGCGTACGAGGGGGTTCCTCACCTGGTGACACCGATCATCACCCATCCCAAGAAGGCGGCAGAGGCATTGCAGTGGGTGGTTCGGGAAATGGATCTGCGGTACGACGACCTGGCCAGGTACGGCTTCCGGCATGTGGACGACTTCAACAAGGCAGTGCGCGGTGGGTCGGTCAAGCCATTCGCGGCCGAATCCAATGGCGGCGAGCCGTCGCTTCCGTTGGATGAATCCTCCAATCCTGTGCTCTCGCCTTATCCGTATCTCGTCGTCATCGTTGATGAGCTTTCCGACCTGATGATGGTGGCGCCTCGCGACGTCGAGGATTCGATTGTCCGTATCACCCAGCTGGCACGGGCTGCCGGAATTCACCTCGTGTTGGCGACTCAGCGGCCCAGCACTGATGTCGTCACCGGGCTGATCAAGGCAAACGTGCCGAGCCGGCTGGCGTTTGCGACATCCTCGATGACCGACTCCCGAGTGATCTTGGACCAGCCAGGCGCAGAGAAGTTGGTTGGTCAGGGCGACGGTTTGTTCCTTCCGATGGGGTCGAGCAAACCAATCCGTATCCAGGGCGCCTGGGTGACCGAGCAAGAGGTCCGCGCTGTTGTCGGCCATGTAAGTGAGCAGCTGAAGCCCATCTACCGTGAGGATGTGACGCTGGCCTCGGAATCGGCTGCTCGAGTTGCTGAGGACATCGGGGATGATCTTGACCTGGTTGTTCAAGCGGCGGAGCTGGTGGTCACCCTGCAGCTCGGCTCGACCTCCATGCTGCAACGCAAGCTCCGCGTTGGTTTTGCAAAGGCCGGCCGACTGATGGACATCCTGGAGACGCGTGGCGTCGTGGGGCCGTCAGAGGGATCGAAGCCTCGTGACGTTCTGGTTACTCCCGACGAGCTAGAAGCGGTCTTGGAGAACCTTACGCAGGGCTAATTCCAAACCGGCAGCGACGGTCTCTGGCCGACCGCAAAACAGTGACTCGGTTCGACATCGGTCATACTGGGACGGCCATGCTTGAGTCCGCAGCGCCCGCCGTTCGGGCTGAGAGTCACGGTCCGACAGACTCGAAGCCGACGGCGGTACACCTGGTGACCTTGGGTTGTGCTCGCAACGAAGTGGATTCCGAAGAGCTTGCGGCGCAGCTGGAGAGCAGTGGCTTCCGGCTGGTCGCCGAGCCTGGTCACGCCGATGCTGTGCTGGTCAACACCTGTGGTTTCATCGATGCGGCCAAGAAGGACTCGATCGATACGTTGCTGGCGGCGAGCGATCTCAAGAAAGCAGGACGAGCGAAGGCCGTCGTTGCTGTCGGATGCCTCGCGGAGCGTTACGGCCGCGAGCTGGCCGAGTCACTGCCGGAGGCTGACGCCGTCCTCGGCTTCGACGACTACGCCCATGTCGCCGACCGGCTTCGGGCCGCCTTGGCGGGCGAACGTCACCCGGCTCACGTGCCGCGTGATCGCCGCTCGCTGTTGCCGTTGGCTCCGGCTGAGCGGGCATCCGCTGTGAACACCGTTGTGATCCCCGGACATCAGACAGCGCAGCTAGCCGGGCTCGGCCCGGCGAGCGGGCCGCGGATGTTTCGGCAACGACTCGACGACGGGCCGTACGCGCCATTGAAGATTGCATCAGGCTGCGATCGACGCTGCACGTTTTGTGCCATCCCGTCATTTCGTGGCGCGTACGTCTCGCGTCCGCCTGCCGAGATCATCATGGAGGCGACTTGGCTGGTCGAGCGCGGTGTCCGGGAGATCTTTCTGGTCAGCGAGAACTCCTCTAGCTATGGCAAGGATCTCGGTGATATCCGCCTACTCGAGCGTCTGCTTTGTGAGTTGTCCGAACTCGAGAGGTTGTCTTGGATTCGGGTTTCCTATCTCCAACCGGCCGAGATGCGACCCAGCTTGATCGAGGTCATGACCAGCACGCCGAAAGTTCTGCCGTACTTCGACCTGTCATTCCAACACGCAGCACCCAGCGTGCTGCGCCGGATGCGGCGCTTCGGTGATCCAGAGTCGTTCCTTGGGTTGATTTCCTCGATTCGTCAGCTGGCGCCGACTGCAGGAATCCGGAGCAACGTCATCTGCGGCTTTCCCGGAGAAACCCAAGCCGATCTTGATGTGCTTTGCGATTTTCTCGCCGCGGCCGAACTGGATGCGATCGGGGTCTTCGGCTATTCGGCGGAGGAGGGTACGGAAGCAGATCGGCTCGATGGACAGCACTCGGCCGAAGAAATCGAGGCCAGGCGGGCACATGTGGCAGATCTCGCGGACGAGCTGGTCAGCCAGCGAGCTGCCTCGCGGATCGGCGAGCGAGTGCAGGTGCTCATCGAGGAGGCTGCCGCGGAGGGTGTCGTCGGCCGCGCTGCTCACCAGGGGCCTGAGGTCGACGGCAATGTCTATGTGACGACCAGTGACCGACTCCACCGGGATGATCTTGTGGAAGCGGTGGTCTCGGGCAGCGACGGAGTTGATCTATTGGCTGCCGTGACTGCTAATCAGCTGGCCGTCTCGGCCGCACGGCAGGAACTCAGGTCACCATGATCGACGACGCGCATCGTGCAGATGCCCCCGGCCCAGATCGGTTGCGACCGAAACCCGACCCGGATGCGCTGGCGCCGAGTGAAACCCATCCGGTCGGACCTATGGCAGAACCGGAGACGAGTCCGTGGAATCTGCCCAATGCGCTTACCACGTTCCGCATCCTGTTGGTCCCTATCTTCGCCTGGATGCTGCTGGCCCATCCGCAGCAACCCTGGTGGCGGTTCCTAACCGCGGTGATCTTCAGCGTGGCGATCCTGACCGACACCTTGGACGGGCACTTGGCGCGCAAGCACAACATCATCACGCGCTTCGGCAAGCTTGCCGATCCAATCGCGGACAAGGCGCTAACCGGCATGGCATTCATCGGTCTGTCGATCATCGGTGAGCTGTCGTGGTGGGTGACGATAACGATCTTGGTTCGCGAGTGGGGAATCACCCTACTGCGCTTCGTGGTGCTCCGATACGGCGTTATGGCTGCGGGCCGCGGCGGCAAGATCAAGACGGTGACACAAGCCGTTGCGGTCATCTTGTATCTGCTGCCCCTGCCTGGGCCGGCACACGCCGTGGCCATGATCGTGATGGCGGTCGCTTGGCTGATCACCATGGCCACGGGCTTGGATTATGTTCGCGAAGCATACCGATTGCGACGTCGGGCACGGCCCCAATGACGGTCTCCACGCTGGCTGCCAACGTCCTCGCCGAACTGACCCGCCGCGGTCAGACTCTTGCAAGCGCGGAGTCCCTCACCGGTGGCATGATCGGCGCGCTCCTCACCGCCATTCCCGGAGCATCCGATAGCTATCTGGGCGGCGTGATCAGTTATGCGACACGCCTCAAGGCGATTCTTGCGGGCGTGAACGTGGCCACATTGGCCGAGCTCGGTCCGGTAGCAGCGCGCACCGCTATCGAGATGGCTCACGGCGTGGCGCAGAGATGCGACGCTGACTGGGGACTGGCGACAACTGGAGTCGCCGGACCAGACACTCAGAACGGCCATCCCGTCGGCCAAGTCTTCGTTGCCGTCAGCCACCAAGGAAGTGACCTCTCCTCTGTAAGGGAGCTGAAATTTCAGGGCGATCGTGCGACGATTCGGCAGCTGTCGGCCGAGGCTGCCATCGGTCTGCTCGCTGACGCGCTCGGGTTGAACGACCGTATTGAGGAGTCAACGACGCGCGAGAGCTGAGCGTGGTGCGCTCTGGTGTTGTCAGTCAGGATGGGTACAGTTTCCATATGCGATCCGAGGAACTCCCGATGAAGCCGGTGCTGGTGCGCGAGCTCATCGGTGAGTCGCTCCGCGAGGAGCGCGTCTCGCAGGGGAAGACGCTGCGGGAGGTTTCCAGGAAGGCTCGCGTCAGTCTCGGATATCTGTCCGAGGTCGAGCGCGGTCAGAAGGAAGCCTCGAGTGAGCTGCTTGCCGCGATCTGCGCTGCGCTGGATCTGCCACTCTCGGTAGTCCTCAACATGGTTAGCGAGAAGATGGCGGTCTACGAAGGCGTGACTGCATTGCCTAGCGTGCGGGCGATGGCCCAGGCAGCTGCCTGAGGGCTTTGGCTGGCTAGAGACTGGGGCGCAATCGCAGGCCCTGTGGAGTCATTCGGAAGCCGGCATTCTGTAAAGCTTCACTAACGCGTATCGAACCGAAGATGTGTGTCCCGTCGGCTCGCTCCACTGTCAACTTTCCAAGCAGGCCTTGCTGCACCGAGCTGGCAAGTGCGGCCGCGGCCGGGGCGAGTTTGCCGGGGTCCTCGCTGAAGGACAGCAACGTTTTGCCGCCGCGTTCCACATAAAAGATCAGCGCGCCGCCCATCAACACCACGAGGGCTCCTGCCTTGCGGCCGGGCCGGTGACCTTCTCGATCGGGCCAGGGCAGCCCAGCGCCGTACGGGTTGGCCGGATCACAGGCCGCGAGTACCACCGCATTGGGCTTCTCGGGGGCAGCAGGCTCTGCCGGCTCTCGCTGATAAGTGCGGAGGCGATCAACCGCGCCAGTGAGTGCGAACTGGGCCGCGCCCAGCCCTTCGACAAAGTATCCGCGACGGCATTGACCCGCCTCTTCGAGAGAACTGAGCGCTCGGTACGCGGCGCCAAACCCCCCTTCAGCGTTCTCGGTGAGGACGCTGCCGCGCGTCACTACCCCATAGCGGTCGAGGAGGGCAAAGATGTCGGAAGCCAAGCGGTCCGCGGCCGACGCTGAGGACCGCCGAATGAGTGACCAACGACCAGCTGTCGTCGGCGTGGTCACGCGCGGCGTACGACCCGGCCCGCGGAGGCCTCCGCCTGCAAGCCGAACCCGGTGGGTCCTCGCGATTGGGCGATTGGGTCTTCGGTGGGCTCCGCTGCTCGCCAAGCTCCGAACCGGGGCGAACGTATCTGCGGCCACAAGACCGGCCCAAACCAGGTCCCACAGCGCATCGACGTACTGAGAGCGGTCGGCGACTGCCAAACCCGAGGGCAGCAAGGTATCGAAGAAAGACGCGCCCCGCTCGTCGAGCGCTGCCATGATCTCTTGGCCGCGGTACTGTTCCGGTTCGCCGTGTGTCGAATGCGGATCCTGATCGGCGACATACCAACGCACCCAGCCGTCGGAATCACCGATAGGCCCGTCTCCGACCCAGTAGATCTCACCTGCAGCGGTTAACTCATCGAGCATCGCAGGCGTGTAGTTGGCTATCCGCGCAGGCAAGATCATCGACTCGACGGCACTGGCCGGTATGGGGTAGCCCGAGAGCTGCTCGATTGCTCCGAGCACGGCATCGACGCCACGAGCACCTGAGCCGACGCCCTGCCACTCCGCCAGGAAGCGGGCAAACGCGACTTGTTCGACCGGCTCGACGCCCTTGCGCAGCAGCGCCAGCGTGCGTCTCTTGATCAACGCTAGTACTCGGCTGTGACAGTACTGTCGCCGTTCGTTGGCTGCTTCACCTGTCAAGTCGACGAATGACCCGGCAACCAAGGTGCCGGAATTCATTAGCTCCTCGCAGGCCGACTCAACGACGGCGCGACCCAATCCATAGCGTTCGGCGACCGAGGAGATCACGAACGGTCCATGGGTGCGGGCCCAGCGCATGACAAGATCATCAATGGGATGCGCTGCAGCCTCGGTGAATGTTGCCGCCACGCCAGGCGGGATCGGTATGCCGAGGCCGTCGCGGAGCCGTGATATGTCCTCGACGATGGCCAACATCTCTCGACCTGCAATGCGGAGCTCGACCACACGGCGATCGTCGAGGAGGGTGTCGACCGCTTGAGCGACGTCCAGCCCAGGCACGGATCGCGCGGCGAGTTCCAAGCGGGTGAACGGTCCAGCGGTGCGCAGTAGATCAAACATTTGCTCTGGCGTCGTGACCTGCTTGTCGGCGCTCAGGCACTGCAGATCAGCCTCAATGTTGGCGATGACTCCTGCGTCAAGCAGCTGTTTGATGCCATCCTTGCCGAGCAGCTCAGCGAGCAGCGTGGCGTCCAGCGACAGCGCCGCAGCCTTTCGCTCCGCAAGCGGAACATCGCCTTCGTAGACGAACGCGCCGACGTAACCGAACAGTAGCGAGCGCGCAAAGGGCGACGGCTCCTTTGTCTCAACCTCGACAATCCGGACTGATCGCGATGCCAGTTGCCGCTGCACCTCGAGCAGGCCGTCAAGATCGAAAACATCGTTCAGGCATTCCCGCATGGTCTCTAGCACGATGGGAAACTCCGGGTACCGTGCGGCAACCGTCAGCAGTTGGGCCGAGCGCATCCGCTGTTGCCACAGCGGCGAACGTGACTTCGGGTCGCGTCTAGGTAGCAGCAACGCCCGGGCTGCATTTTCGCGGAATCGAGCGGCGAAGAGCGCCGATGAGCCCACTTCATCGGTGATCACCGACTCGAGGAGCTCCGGGTCGGAGATGAGCAATTCGGCGCTCGGCGGCTGCGACTCGGTGTCTGGGACGCGAAGCACCATGCCATCGTTGGTCGCCGTGGCCTGTACCTCCATGCCGTAGCGCTCCCGTGCCGCATGTTCGACGGCGAGGGCCCACGGGTTCAGGACTCCGGTGCCGAGAGGGCAGTGCACACAGACTCGCCAGTCGCCCAGCTCGTCGCGGAACCTCTCGAAGACCACCGTTCCGTCTGTTGGTAACGCCCCGGTGGTTGCCTGCTGCTCAGCGAGGTAAGCAACCAGGTTGCTCGCAGCAGATTCGTCCAGGCCGGCTTCACGGAGCCGCGCCGTGGCGGCCTCCCGGCGCATGCCACCGACCTCACGGACGAACCTGCCGAACGCCCGTCCCAACTCCAACGGCCGACCGGGTGCGTCGCCTTTCCAGAACGGCAGGCGTCCCGGCGAGCCCGGGGCAGGAGAAACCAGCACCTGATCATGGGTGATCTGCTCAACCCGCCAGCTTGTCGTGCCCAAGGTGAAGACGTCACCTACTCGAGTCTCGTAGACCATCTCTTCATCGAGCTCGCCGACACGACGGCCAGCCTGATGTCGCCCGGAGGCATTTCCTTCGCCGACCAGGAAGACTCCGAACAGCCCGCGATCCGGGATCGTGCCGCCCGAGGTTACGGCAAGTCGCTGAGCTCCCGGACGCGCCACCAAGACACCGGTATCGCGATGCCAAACCAACCGGGGCCTCAGCTCGGCGAACTCCTCGCTGGGATAGCGTCCGCTTAACATGTCGAGCACCGCTTCAAAGGCGCTGTACGGCAGCTCCCGGAAGCTGTGCGCTCGGCGTACCAAGGCGTACAGGTCCTCAACTTTGGCATCCTCGACGGACACGGTGGCCACCACCTGCTGCGCCAGCACGTCCAACGGATTGCGCAGTTCCGAAACTTCCTCGATTGCGCCTTGCCGCATGCGTTCAACAACCACGGCCGACGCGATCAGATCCCCGCGGTGATTGGGAAAGAACACCCCGCGAGACGTCGCCCCCACATGGTGTCCTGCGCGCCCTACCCGCTGTAGACCGCTGGCGACCGAAGGTGGCGCCTCGACCTGCACAACGACGTCGACCGCACCCATATCGATGCCAAGCTCCAGTGACGACGTCGCCACAACGCAGGGCAGTCGTCCGGATTTGAGGTCGTCCTCGATCTGCGCCCGCTGTTCCTTGCTGACCGAGCCATGGTGCGCTCTGGCGATCACCGCACCACTGCTGCCGTCACGGCCGCTGGATGCGCCGGATTGGGCCATCAGCTGCGCGGGTGGTGGGAAGGGGTTGGTGGCCTCGCCGAGCCGCTCAGCTTGGAGATCGTTGAGGTGGGCGGTGAGCCGCTCCGCGAGCCGGCGCGAGTTGGCAAAGACGATGGTCGAGCGATGCCCACTGATCACGTCGAGAATGCGGTTCTCCACATGCGGCCAAATCGAGGGTGGCTTGGGCGGCGCCTGCTCGTCCTCGAGGTTTGACGGTCTCTGAGTTGAGATCGATGCGGTGGCACCAAGATCACTCATGTCCTCCACCGGCACCACGATGGAGAGATCCCAGGACTTTTCCGCGTGCGGCGCCACTACTCGTACCGGGTGCGCCCCACCGAGAAATGCGGCGACACGCTCGGGCGGCCGCACAGTCGCAGACAGACCAATCCGCTGCAGCGGACGTGGTATGGGCGATGTGGCACCGTCTGACTCTGTCAGCGCCTGCAGCCGCTCGAGGGAAACCTCAAGGTGGGCTCCGCGCTTGGTGCCGGCCAGTGCATGCACCTCATCGACAATGACGGTCTGGACCGAACGGAGAATCTCACGTGCCGCAGAGGTGAGCATCAAGAACAGCGACTCTGGGGTGGTGATCAAAATGTCCGGCGGCCGGGTGCTGAGAGCGCGGCGGTCGGCTGCCGACGTGTCACCGGAGCGCACCCCGACTGTGACGCTCGGAGGTGTTTGGTTCAGCCGCAGGGCTGTCTGAGTGATGCCAGCAAGTGGGGCGCGCAGGTTTCGCTCGACATCGACGGCCAGTGCCTTGAGTGGGGAGACGTAGAGAACTCGGCAGCGCCCCTTTGGGTTGGGCTGGGGCGCACGGGTCAGATCGTCGAGGGCCCACAGAAAGGCGGCCAGCGTCTTGCCCGAACCAGTCGGTGCGATGACCAGGGCATTCTCTCCACTGGAGATGGCTCGCCAGGCGCCTACTTGGGCATCGGTTGGCCGTGCGAAAACCTCCCGGAACCACGTTGCGGTCGCGGGAGAGAAAAGGCCTAGTGGATCAGCTGCCACATTGTCTATCTTGCCCTCGAGGACTGACAGCTTTTCACGGTCGGATCTGGCGAAGCATTTCCGAAGGCACAATGGCGGCTATGAAGGAGACCGAGCTCTGGGAGCGCCTACGTCTGCACCTTGGTGCGGGATATTTCCGCGTCTGGGCGTCGGAGTACAGTCTTGCCGCACTTGGTCAGCGCACTGTCGCTCAAGCATTGGCCGACGGCGTACCTTGCAAGATCATTTGGCGTGCCGTGTGGGCTGCCTTGGAACTGCCAGCGCGGGACCGCTGAGGCTGGCAGTGCCCTGATCAGTTCGGACTGCGACCCGCCAGGCCAAGCGCCTTGGCGAAATCAGAAGCGTTGTCGGCAACGGGGACTTTAGTCCCGTACGCGCCAACCTGTCGGCCGAGATCAGCCGTCTCAGCAACACAGCGAAGCAACTCGGCGCCGAGTGCGTCGGAGACGTCAACCTGCTGATCTGTGGCACGGGCGACGTCCCAGCCGTGCAGCAGAATCTCGATCAGCGCCATTTCGCCCAGTGATCGGGCCGGCATGACGGTGCCCTGAATCGTGCCTTGCCAGGTGTCCTGTTGACACCAGACGGCTGAGATTGCATCCAGGTTGGCGGTCAGTTGTTCCGGCCACTCATCATCATTGAGTTGCACCGCCGATCCCCATGGATCATTGGCGTCCAGCGACCGGGTCTTGCCTGCATAAGCGAAGGCGCCGGTGGTGCCGGTGAAGTGGGTTAGCAGGGTGCGGAGAGTGAATCCGTCGCAGGGCGTGGCCGCTGCCAAATCGGCTCCTGCGGCTCCTTTGATCACGCGTGCTGTTGCTGAACATGCTTCCGGCATCAGGCCCGCTGTCGTCGCGTTACACATGCTTCAATCGTTTTTCCGTTGCAGCGCAGCTTCTTGAAGGAACGCGACAAAGATTTTCCTGCTGCCGAGCGCCTAACCTGCAGGTGTGGGGCAGCAGGTGAGTGAAGCGGCGATCTTGCTGCCGCGCATGTCGTCTCGGCATTTCGACCATCAGCGCCAGCCACCGCCGCCGAGTCTGTCTGATCTGGTCGAGAACCTGTGGACTGTCACGTGGGACCTGCCGGCAGGGGAGTCCTACACCGCGGCGGTTTTGCCGTACCCCTCGGTCAACCTGACGGTGACGAATACCGAGTCCGACGTGACTGGCTTGGTTCGCCATCGCTACGACCGGCATCTGATCGGGCGTGGATTTGCAGTCGGCATCAGATTCCGGCCGGCCTGTTTCCGCCCGTTCGTGCGTTGGCCAGTCTCCAGACTGACGGACCAGCATCGTCCGATCGCCGAGGTGCTTGGCCGAAGTACCGTCGGACTCCGAGGACGGATCGAGGAGGAGGGTGACCAGGTCCGCCGGGCCGACATACTCGCGGCATTCCTTCTGGAGGACGTGCCACCAGCTGACGAAACCGCGCTGCTGCTGGCGGAAGTGGTAGGCCACATTGCGGGCGACCACAGCATCACTCGGGTTTCTCAGGTCGCCGCTTTGGCGCAGATGAGCGTCCGCAACCTGCAGCGCGCCTTCGCCGACTATGTCGGTGCTGGGCCGAAGTGGGTCATCCAACGCTGCCGGTTGCAAGATGCCGCGGCCCGCGCCGCCGCTGCGGAGTCAGTGGATTGGAGCAGTCTTGCCGTCGAACTGGGATTTGCTGATCAGGCGCATCTGACTAGGGCATTCACCGCAACTGTTGGCACGCCGCCGGCCACCTACGCGAAGCGAGCCCAAGCCGACTAACCTCGGTCGATCTGTTCTAGGTCCGGCGTGTCTAATACTGTTCGAACAGACGTTCGGTAGGTTATCCACCAGACGTCGGGAATCGTTATCCACAGAATTCCGTGCGACCGAACGATTGTCAGTGCTCGTCCTTAGGGTCACAGCGCAAGACTTTCAAACACACACACATAGCGCCTGAGGCATCAGATCTGAGACATCAGAAAATGTCCAACGGGCGGGGGAAGGATCACGATGGCCACCCAAGATCGCGCCACGGAAGATCGTGAGAAGGCACTCGAGTCAGCACTCGCGCAGATCGACAAACAGTACGGAAAGGGATCGGTGATGCGCCTGGGTGAGGAAGTCCGGGCTCCTATCGAGATCATTCCCACCGGCTCCATTGCCCTTGATGTAGCTCTTGGTATCGGCGGCCTTCCTCGAGGCCGGGTGGTCGAGATCTACGGCCCGGAGTCCAGCGGCAAGACGACGGTGGCTCTGCATGCGATCGCCAATGCCCAAGCCGACGGAGGCATCTGCGCATTCATCGATGCCGAACATGCATTGGATCCTGATTATGCGAGACGGCTCGGCGTTGACACCGATTCTCTTTTGGTCAGTCAGCCCGATAACGGCGAGCAGGCGTTGGAGATCGCCGACATGTTGGTCCGCTCAGGCGCATTGTCACTGATTGTGATCGATTCGGTCGCAGCGCTGACACCACGGGCCGAGATCGAAGGTGAGATGGGCGACAGCCATGTCGGTCTTCAAGCACGGCTCATGAGCCAGGCCCTTCGGAAGATGACCAGTGCCTTGAGTGGTGCCGGCACGACCGCGATCTTCATCAACCAGCTCCGGGAGAAGATTGGAGTGATGTTTGGATCGCCCGAGACCACAACGGGTGGCCGTGCGCTCAAGTTCTACGCATCAGTGCGGCTGGATGTTCGTCGTATCGAAACACTCAAAGACGGACAAGAAATGGTTGGCAACCGTACCCGAGTAAAGGTTGTCAAAAACAAGGTTGCACCACCATTCAAGCAAGCTGAGTTCGATATTCTCTATGGGCAAGGAATCAGTCGCGAAGGCAGTCTGATTGATCTAGGTGTGGATACCGGAATCATTCGTAAGGCTGGAGCTTGGTTCACGTACGACGCAGATCAATTGGGTCAAGGACGCGAGAACGCGCGCAGCTACCTGCGAAACAATCCCGATCTGGCCGATGAGTTGGAGAAGAAGATTAAGGAACGGATGGGCATCGGTCCAAAGATCGATCTACCCGCAGGCATCGATCCGGTTACCGGTGAGGTGGAGTTCTAACCAGTGCCGATCGACCCCCGAGAGTGGTTGCAGAACTCAGCTCCGCCGTCGTCTGATCGCGTCGGAGAGGAATCCGCCCGATCTGCGGATGAAGCGGATGCTGAGGTCGCCCGCATCATCGCAGTGCGCAAACTGGCGGCGCGTGCACGTACCAGATATGAACTTGACCAGGCACTTCAGGCCAAGAACGTGCCGCCGAGCGTGAAGGACGCACTACTCGATCGAATGCAAGAGGTCGGACTAGTCGATGATGCCTCGTTTGCAGCTGATTGGGTCGCGTCGCGTCAGCAACGTCGGCACCTCTCCCGTCGGGCATTGAGGCGGGAACTGGAGGCAAAGGGGGTGGAACGGATCGACATCGATAGCGCGCTTCACGATGTCGATCTTGATTCAGAATTGACTACTGCCCGGGAGCTAGTCGAGCGGAAACAAGCGACGATGAGTGGACTTGCGCGCGATGTGCGGTATCGGCGGCTAGCCGGAATACTCGGTCGACGCGGATTCGATACTGCCGTCACGTTGCAAGTGCTGAACGAGCTGTTCGGGCCAGTGAGTGGCGAGCGACACACGTAGGCACCCCTGCAGTACTGGGATCTCACATTTATGCTTGACCAAGGCGTTGACCGGACATACTCTGCAAACACGAGGTGTCTGGCAACGCATGACGATATGATGAAAGACCGGATCGAACAGTATTTGGTGAAACAGTGTTTGTCAGAACGTTTTTGATCAAACATTTTTGATCAAACACTGTTCCGGAATTAGCCAATGAAACAGTATCTTTCCAAATCAGAGGAGTTATTGAGGGACCTGACGTTCACTAATTGAGCGTTAGCTGATGCTTTTCGCGTTGCGGATCCTCTTGAGTGCACGTGCAAGCGTGTAGACAGGAGCGCGACGGTGGGCGGGGTTTTTGAAGCACTTATAGTTGTCGGCCTTTTTTTGCTAATTGCAGTCGTCGGGCTTGCGACGCTAGTCATGGCTCGACGCGGACGCCACAGCACAAGCGTCTATCAACCTGGAACGACCCAACCTGGAACGACCCAGCGTAAGACGACTGGATCGGCGTTCGGCTCGACCTCTGGGACGACTCTGGGAGATCAGGCAGATCGGGGCGATGGGGACTCTGCCACGGAGCAGCAGCCTCGTTCCGAGGCCGAGGTCCAGGAACTTCGCGTTAAGGCGGAGAAGTTACTCGCATCGGCTCAAGCTGCCCGCGCTGAAGCCGAGGAAGAGTCGCGGGCTCGCCGCACCGAGCTTCGCGAGCAGCGTGCCGATGTGGAGCGTCGTGAACAACGACTCTCTGATCGAGAGGAACGGCTGGACAGCGATATCCGAGGCCTGGAGGACAAGAGCCGACAGTTGGAAGAGCTCAAAAATGAGCTCAAGAACCAAAGACGGATGCTTACCGAGCTCGAGGCCCAGCAGCAGAGCACTTTGGAGCGGATTGCTGGTTTGACTGCAGAGCAGGCCAAGGCAGAGTTGGTCGCCTCAGTTGGGCACGATGCCAAGCGACAAGCCGTACTGCTTGCTCGAGATATCGAACGTCAGGCGGTTCGCGAGGCAGATGCGCGGGCGCAGCAAATCGTTGTCGGAGCCATTCAGCGTCTCGCCTCCGAGCTGACTTCGGAGTCGGTTGTTTCGGCGGTCCATCTTCCGGGCGACGATATGAAGGGCCGAATCATTGGTCGAGAAGGCCGCAACATCAGGGCATTCGAACAGGTCACCGGCGTGAACGTCATGATCGATGACACGCCGGAAGCGGTACTGCTCTCGTGTTTTGATCCGGTACGGCGAGAAACCGCCCGCATGACCTTGATGGAGCTAGTGGCCGACGGCCGAATACATCCCGCTCGCATTGAGGAGGTGCATGAGCGGAGCAAGAGCCAGATCCAAGCGCAGTGTCTGCGTGCGGCGGAGGATGCAATGGCCGAGGTGGGAATCTCGGATTTGCATCCGGCGCTCGTTCCAGTGTTGGGCACTCTGCGCTACCGCACCTCGTACGGACAGAATGTGCTTAAGCATTTAGTCGAGAGTGCGCATATAGCAGCGCTGATGGCCGCCGAACTGGGCCTCGATGTTGCGCATTGCAAGCGCGCTGCGTTCCTGCACGACATCGGCAAGGCATTGACACACGAGGTTGAAGGGTCCCATGCGATCGTCGGGGCCGATCTGGCTCGCAAGTACGGCGAGCATGCTGACGTCGTGCATGCCATCGAGGCGCATCACAACGAGGTGGAGGTGCGCACCGTGGAGGCTGTCCTCGTTCAGGCGGCGGACGCGATCAGCGGCAGCCGCCCGGGCGCTCGCCGCGAGAGCATCGAGGCTTATGTTCAACGGTTGGAGCGGCTCGAGGAGATAGCGGCTGCTCGCGAAGGTGTCGACAAGGTCTTTGCAATGCAGGCTGGCCGCGAGATCCGAGTCATGGTGGCTCCGGATGTGGTCGATGACATTGAGGCGCAGGTGCTAGCCCGTGACATTGCCAAGCAGATCGAGGAAGAGCTGACCTACCCGGGCCAGATCAAAGTGACGGTGGTACGCGAGTCGAGGGCCACGGAAACAGCTCGTTAGGCCTGGCTCGGCGCTGTTAGGGCGCCCCCAGGCGCCATTGATGGACTCATCAGGGGCTCTGCCTCGGGCATCTCTGGCCCGCGCCGCCGCCTCTGCAGTCGTCGCTCCAGGTACTGAGCGAGCCGCGTCAGCCCGTAGTTAATGATGATGAAGATCGCGGCCACCACTATGAAGGTTGGAATGAGGTTTCCTTCAAGTGCGGCCAGAGTTTGCCCGCTGCGAACCAGCTCTGGATACAAGATCAGGAACCCCAGAGCAGAGTCCTTCAAGATCACGACAAGCTGGCTGATGATGGATGGCAGCATGATCGTGATGGCCTGCGGTAACAGCACCAGACGCAAGGTCGCAAAAGGTGTCAGCCCAATCGCCAAGCCGGCCTCTCGCTGACCTCTTGGAAGCGATCCGACTCCGGAGCGGATGAGCTCAGCAATAACGCAGGAGTTGTAGAAGGTGAGTCCTGCGATGACGCCGAGCAGCGGGAGAGCCTCGCCCGAGATCTGGAAACCGAAGAGAAACAGGTAGTAGGCGAAAAGCATCATCATGAGCACCGGAACGGCGCGGAAGAACTCCACAAAGACACCGCAGGCCCACCGCGCTGGCGTCGCCTCAGACAGGCGCCCCATGCCGAGCAAGATTCCGCAAACAATGGCGAGAATGACCGAGAAGAAGGCCGCCACCAGAGTGGCCCGCAGGCCTGGCAGCAAATAGGACGTCCAGGTCACCGGATCGAGAAAGGGACTCCATTTGGCAGCGGTGAACTGACCTTTCGCTGCGAGCGCACTGATCACTAGGTAGAGCACCGCGAGTATGCCGAGGCTGCCCACTACTGCGATGATCAGATGGCGACGCCGGGCCTTGGGGCCTGGAGCATCAAACAGCACACTCACTGCGGCGCTCATCGCCTGACCGCCAGTCGCCGTGACAACGTAGTGAAGGCAATCCCTACGGGAAGCGTCAAGATCACGAATCCCGTCGCCATGATGACGAAGATCGCGTAGATCAGGTCAGGTCGGAACTCGATCATCCCCTTCATCAGATAGGACGCCTCGGCCACACCAATGGTCGCCACCACCGTCGTGTTTTTGGTGAGCGCTATCAGTACGTTGCCCAACGGAGCAATGGCTCCGCGGAAGGCTTGCGGCAACACCACGTTGGATAACGTTGCGCCAAAACCCAGGCCGATAGCCCTCGCGGCTTCGACCTGGCCCTTCGGGACGCTGTTGATCCCGCTGCGCAACGCCTCGGCGACGAAAGCGGCGTGGTAGATCGTGAGCCCAAGCACCCCCCAACGGAAGTTCTGGACGTCGATGGGCGAGTTCTGTGCTCCGATCCGGTATTGCAGTGTGATGTAGAACCCGAAGGCACAGAAGAACACGATCAGCGTAAGAGGCGTGTTGCGGATGAGCGTGACGTAGGCGGCGCCGAAGGATCTGAACACCGCCACGGGCGAAACCCGCATGATCGCAATAATCGTGCCGATCAGCAGAGCTCCAATTGCCGCGACGACGGTGAGCTTAATGGTCATCCAAAAGGCGGCAAGGACGTTGTACTCATTAAAGAGCTCGCTTAGACCATGAAGCATCCAACACCTCCTGGGATGTTGGGGCCAACAGCAGGCCGGCCCCGATCACCCCCCGACGACGCCTCTCAGACCTACGAGCAGGGATCCGGCTTCGGTGGGTTCGTGGCGGTGTCCACCTTGAAGCCGGACGGGCCAACGTTCGCCTCGACCGCCTTCTGCCACGACCCGTCGGAGACCATCTTCGTCAGAGCGGCATTCACCTTGTTGCACAGCTCGACATCGCCCTTCTTCAGGCCGACGCCGTATCTCTCGGTCGAGAACGGCTTGCCAACGACCTTGAGCTTCCCCGCGTACTGCGGCTGCGCCGCGAAGCCTGCCAAGATCACGTTGTCGGTGGTGACGGCGTCTACGGTGCCCCCGACCAGGGCTTCCACACACTTGGAGTAGGTGTCTTGTTCGAACAGCTTCACCGTGGTGGCGTACTCATCCTTGATCTTCTGTGCCGGAGTTGAGCCAGTCACCGAACATAGCGTCTTGCCGTTCATGGTGTCTGGGCCGGTGATCTCGGTGTTGTCGGCGCTTACAAGCAGATCTTGGCCAGCGATGAAGTAGGGACCCGCGAAGGAAACCTTCTCCTTGCGAGCGTCGGTAATCGAGTAGGTCGCGAAGATCAGCGCGACCTGTCCGCCCTGAATCGCAGTCTCACGCTGGGCCGAGGGAGTCTCCTTGAAGATCACTTTGTCGCCTTCAAACCCGAGTTCCTTGGCGACATAGCGGGCCGCGTCGACGTCGAGGCCCTTGAAGTCCTCCCCGACTTTCTGGCCGAGGCCGGGCTGGTCGTACTTGATACCTATGGTGACGGTGTCACCGGTGGCGCTTCCGGCACCGCCGCCACCGCCGCCACAGGAAACCATGGTGAGTGCCAACGCCGATCCCGCCATTGCGGCAAGGATCTTCTCATTGATTTGCATTGCTCTCCTTGTGTTGTTCGGAGTTAGTTGGTCAAGATCTTGCTGAGGAAGTCTTTGGCACGTGCACTCTGCGCGTTTGTGAAGAACGAGTCGGGATCCGCCTCCTCGACGATCTGGCCGTCATCCATGAACACCACTCGATTTGCGGCCTTGCGCGCGAAACCCATCTCATGAGTGACCACGATCATGGTCATGCCTTGGCGGGCCAGCGAGATCATCACATCCAGCACCTCGTTCACCATCTCGGGGTCCAAGGCAGACGTCGGCTCGTCGAACATGATCACTTTGGGATCCATCGCGAGAGCCCGGGCAATTGCCACGCGCTGTTGCTGGCCGCCGGATAGCTCAGCGGGATATTTCTCCGCCTGTGATTCGACTCCGACGCGCTTGAGCAGCTCCATGCCACGCTTCTTTGCCTGCGCGGCAGGCCTCTTGCGCACCTTGATTGGGCCCAGTGTGACATTGTCCAGGACCGTCTTGTGGGCAAAAAGGTTGAACGACTGGAACACCATCCCGACATCGGCGCGTAGCTGTGCTAGTGCTTTTCCTTCTTCGGGGAGCTTCTGACCGTCAATGCTGATCGTTCCGGACTCGATCGGTTCGAGTCGGTTGATAACTCGGCACAGTGTCGACTTACCTGAACCTGACGGCCCGAGAACGACAACGACCTCGCCCTTGTGCACTGTGAGATTGATCTTTTGGAGTACATAGAGCTCACCGAAGTGCTTGTCGACATCGCTGAGCACCACCAACGGGCTGCCCAGATGGTCCGGCGCCACCGAAGGACCCGTTGTCGGATCTGGAACGTGCTCCAGCTGCGGTGGCGCGGCTTGCCCGGAAGCCTCCTCTGAGGAGAGCTCGGACTTCGTCATGGGGCCGACCCTAGACGACTGGTCGGCGAAAATGCGTGGAATAGGCGTTGATTTTCGGTTCCTGCCCAAACTTCTTTGCGCCGACGAGACGCATTGCAAGGCTATCTACCGGAAATGCCCCATTCGCCCACGAACGTCGCGCCGGGCCCGAGTACCCGCATGTCATCGTGGGTCGGGCCAGCATTGAATGCGTCCGGGCCACATGTCATGGGCTCGACGGCGATCGAAGAGTCACGGCTCGGCCCTCCGGTAAAGACCTGAACCCACTGCATCGTCTCGTCGCCCCATAACTCGGCATACCGGTCACCGAGGACCAGTCTCACCCGCCAGCGGCCGTCGGCGTCGCGCGCGAGGCCGGTCATGGCTGTGTCGAGCTTCGCCGATCCCAGGACAGGGCCCTGACGCAAGTCGTAGACAGTGCCGTCAACCGGTGAGATTGCGGTGGGAAGCAGCCGGTCATCGACCTCCAGGTAGGACGAAGCGGGTACCGTCAACGCGACTTCATCCACCGTCGACTCCCCGACAGTCAGGTACGGGTGTGCGCCGTACCCGAATGGCAGCTCTTCGGCGCCAATATTGGTCGCTTCTATTGTGACTGTCAGGCCTTCATCGCCGACCCGGTGAGTGATCATCGCTTCGAGCGTGCCGGGCCAGCCTGGCTGCGGATAGATACGGACGCGATGTGTGATCGCATCGACCTTCCGGTCGATCAGGATCCACGGCGCGTAACGGACCAGTCCATGACTTGCGTTTTGCCGAGCCGGCTCACTGAGTGCAAGCTGCTGGGTGACCCCGTTGAAGGTGTAGCGACCGTCGCGTATCCGATTCGGCCAGGGAATGAGATTCTGACCCCGCCCGGCTCGGCTCATCTCTTCCACACTGAAGCCGCGTACGACATCGCGACCCTCGACCGAGAAGCTGCGGAGCGTCGCCCCGACCTCGGTGACGACGGCACGATAGGCGCCTGAGGCGATCTCGTACTGTTCCCCGGTGGGCGCGGCGGTACTCACGGATTGGCACTTTATCTCTAGCTGCTCGCGCGCATTACCCTTGGTCTGCTATGTCGACAGGGACCGAGACGCAGGCACCCACTCATCTGCGCCCCATTCATCAGCGCACGTATCAGATTCGCACCTACGGGTGCCAGATGAACGTGCACGACTCCGAGCGGCTCGCTGGGTTGCTGGAGGAGGCGGGATACCTTCGGGCGGCCGAAGAGTCGCTGCCCGACGTAGTGGTTTTCAACACCTGCGCGGTGCGCGAGAACGCCGACAACCGGCTTTATGGCAGTCTCGGCAACCTGCTGCCGTCCAAGAAGGCAAGACCCGGGATGCAAATCGCCGTAGGCGGCTGCCTTGCACAGAAGGACAAGGGCATCATCCTCAGCAAGGCGCCGTGGGTGGACGTGGTGTTTGGCACACACAACATTGGCTCGCTGCCGGTGCTGCTAGAACGCGCGCGAGTCCAGCACGAGGCCCAAGTTGAGATCAAGGAGGCGTTGGAGACCTTCCCGTCAAATCTGCCGACTCGCCGGGATTCGCCGTATGCGGCATGGGTCTCAATCAGCGTCGGCTGCAATAACACGTGCACCTTCTGCATCGTGCCTTCACTGCGCGGTCGAGAGACCGACCGCCGGCCAGGTGACATCCTCGCCGAGATCAGAGCATTGGTCGCCGAGGGAGTTCAGGAGGTGACCCTTCTCGGTCAGAACGTCAACTCCTACGGGGTCGAGTTTGGTGACCGAAGCGCCTTCGCGAAACTGCTTCGTGCCTGCGGTCAGGTTGACGGCTTGGAAAGGGTCCGCTTCACATCTCCGCATCCGAAAGACTTCACCGACGATGTGATCGCCGCTATGAGCGAAACACCCAATGTGATGCCTCAATTGCATATGCCGCTGCAGTCCGGATCGGACGCTGTGTTACGTGCGATGCGACGCTCGTATCGCAGCGAGCGGTATCTGGGCATTCTCGATAAGGTCCGCGCCGCGATGCCCGATGCCGCTATCACGACGGACATCATTGTTGGCTTCCCAGGAGAGACCGAGACGGACTTCCAAGCCACGCTTGACGTGGTTGCCGCTGCGCGATTCGCATCGGCCTTCACCTTCCAGTACTCGATCCGTCCCGGAACGCCAGCCGCAACAATGGATGATCAGATTCCCAAACCGGTGGTCCAGGAACGCTATGACCGCCTCGTGGAGTTGGTCGGCAACGTCGCCATGGGGGAGAACCAGAAGCAGGTTGGCCGGCAAGTCCAGGTAATGTTTGCCGATGGTGAGGGCCGCAAGGATGCACTCACTCACCGAATGTCCGGAAGAGCCTGCGACAACCGCCTTGTCCACGTCACGGTGCCCGAGAAACTGGCGGAGCGTCCTCGGCCTGGCGACCTCGCCGAGGTGATCATCACCTACGCGGCACCGCACTATCTCAATGCTGATGCCGGACTCTTAGCCCTGCGGCGTACCCGCGGCGGCGACGCCTGGCAAGCAAGCCGGTCGACCTCCGAGGCTTCGGCCAGTACAACAGTCAATCTGGGCATGCCGACCATCAGTGCCCCTGCTATCGTGCAGGCCGCCGAAACCTGCATTGCGCCCTGACCAAACAGCACTGATCACGTTGGAGGACCTACGGCATGCCCGCGGAACGATTTGTCGAGCAGCTGAACGTTCAGATCGGGTATGAGTTCGCCGCGCATCAGCAGTACGTGGCATGCGCGGTCTACTACGACGCACTCACAATGCCGCAGATGGCGAGCTTCTTCTATGCGCAGGCGTTAGAGGAACGCGATCACGCGATGATGATGATCAAGTACCTTGTCGATCAGGATGCCCCGGTTATCGTTCCCGGAGTGAGCGCCCCGCAGGTCGACTTCGGAGATGTTGTCGCACCCGTCGAGCTGGCCCTTGAGCAGGAACGCCGGGTTACTGCGCTGATCAACGAGCTGACAAAGATCGCGCGCGACGAGAGCGACTTCGCCTCCGACCAGTTCATGCAGTGGTTCATCAAGGAGCAAGTTGAGGAAGTAGCCACGATGAGTGATCTGGTCGCTGTAGTCCGCCGATCACGGGACAACATCGAGGCTATTGAGGAATACGTCCAACGCGAGCAGAGGCGAGAGTCGATCGACCCGACTGCCCCAGCGATCGCGGGAGCCTAATTCGCAGGGGCGATTCACGGGGGCGGTAGCTCGAGCGAGGCTTAGACCTCAGGCGGGCGGCTCCGGCTGGTCACCGGTGAGGTCCCGAAGCCGGTCCTTTGCCATCTCCTGGCCTTGGTCCACGTGCTCGGTGTACTTATCTCCAGTCTTCTCATCGACTACGTCGCCGGCTTTCTCGACGCCGGCGTCAACCTTGTCTTGTTGCCCGCTCAGCGCGTCTTTTGCCTTGTCGAAGATGCCCATCGCGTTGTTACCTCTCCGGGAGTAGACCAGCTTCCTTTCTACTCCAGGCTCTGAAAGATGTCGACGGATACCCGTTGAGAATGCCGCCGCTGAGCCACACTGTGGACGTGACCGTGGTGCTCGTGGGTCCAACGGCAGCGGGAAAGTCAGCCCTTGCTGCCGATCTGGCTCGACGCTACACGGCCGAAGATCAACTGGCCGAGGTCATCAATGCCGACTCAATGCTGGTCTATCGCGGCATGGATATCGGCACGGCGAAGCCTTCAAAAGTCGAGCTCGCCGAGATTCCTCACTACATGATCGACCTACGAGAGGTCAACGAGACCACGACTGTGGCGGAGTTCCAGCAGCTGGCTCGAGCCGCCATCGCCGACTGCCAGACACGGGACGTCATTCCGATTGTGGTCGGAGGGTCTGCGCTGTATATCCGAGCCATCATCGATGACTTCGAGTTCCCCGGAACCGATCCGGCAGTCAGAACTCGGTTGGAAAACGAGCTAGCGAGGCAGGGCGCAGAGTGGCTGTACCAGCGGTTGAGCGAGGCCGATCCGCTGGCCGCCACCCGCATTCTCCCGGGGAATACCCGGCGCATTGTTCGTGCGTTGGAGGTTATCGAGCTGACGGGGCGGCCGTTTACGGCTGCCTTGCCGGAGCGTCGCTACCGGCTTCCAGATGTTGTGCAAATCGGCCTGGCCATCGATCGAGCGCCACTTGACGCTCGGATTGCTGCCCGAGTAGACGCGATGTGGGCTGCAGGGTTCGTCGACGAGGTCCGCCGACTCGCTGCCGCTGGCCTCCGCGAGAGTCTGACCGCCTCGCGCGCACTTGGCTATCGACAAGTGCTGCGCTTTCTGGATGGTGAGATCACCGAAGCGCAGGCGCGGGAGCTCACCATTGGCGCGACGCGCAAGTTCGCTCGGCGGCAGGATTCATGGTTCCGCAAAGACGCCCGGATCCACTGGTTGCGCTATGACCGGCCCGACCTGATTTCGGCGGCGTACGCGCTGGCAGGTCCTCGGGGAATCGGTGCGGTACCGGAAGGTCTTGCGGGCACGCCCGCAGTGGAAGACTGACCCCATGCGGAGGTGGTCGTTCACGAAGGGACATGGCACTGAGAACGACTTTGTAGTGCTCCTCGATCGGGAGTCGATGCTGGAGGTCGGTCCTGCGGAGGTGCGTTTCATCTGTGACCGCCGGGCTGGTATCGGCGCAGATGGCCTGCTCCGAGCCGTCCTCGCTAAGCATGTTGATCATTGGGATGGCGACGGTGATTTGTGGTTTATGGATTACCGCAACGCTGACGGATCGATTGCAGAAATGTGCGGCAATGGCATCCGAGTGTTCGTACGCTTTCTGCTCGAGGCAGACCTGGTAAGTGGGCCGATCGTCGAAATCGCGACGCGGCGCGGCCTCAGAACGGCGAGCGCGCTGCAGGACGGCAGAATTAGGGTCTCGTTGGGCCCGGTGGCTGTTGGAAATCATTGGGTCGTTGTTACCACCACTGACGGAGCTGAGTTCAAGGCGCTGTCGGCGGACGTAGGCAACCCCCATGCCGTGAGCTTTGTAGACAACCTTGATGGGTTGTCGCTTCATGCGGCTCCCCGCTGGGATCCAGCTGAGGAGTTTCCGCAGGGCGTCAATCTTGAGTTCGTACGCCACCTTGGCGATCGGCACATCGCCATGCGCGTCTACGAACGAGGGGTCGGTGAAACCCGTTCCTGCGGCACCGGCACGGTCGCCGCTGCTGCCGCTGCTAGAGCGCATGATCAAGATCAGACCTCATTGCCGGTGACTTATCGGGTTGACGTGCCCGGCGGCACGGTTGAGGTTGAGCTGACCCGGGATGAGGCTTACCTGACCGGACCCGCGATTCTTGTGGCACACGGCGAACTCGCGGTGCCTGACCGCGCAGCCCTCGAATCTCAAATCCGTACTGCCACCGCGTCGGGTACAGCCCGGCCCGCCTAACAAACAGGAGGCCGCCAATGTCTGTCCTCGACGCATTCTCGCTGTCCGGAAAAGTCTCCGTAGTAACCGGTGCAAATCGTGGCATCGGTCGCGCACTTGTCACGGCTTTGGCCGAGGCCGGCAGCGACGTTGTGCTGTTGGTCCGAGACACCGGCGGAGCGGCCGATCTGGTGAGCGAGCTGGAACGCCTCGGGGTCACTGCGATCGCGGTAACCGCCGATGTCACGGAGGCCGATCAGGTGCGGCGTGCCGTCGATGAGGTGATGGACCGACTCGGTCAAGTCGATGTGTTGGTGAACAACGCCGGCGCGTGTATCCATGCGCCATCTCTTGAGGTCACTGCAGAAGAATGGCGCTTTGTCATGGATGTCAACGTCAACGGCGTCTGGAACTGTTCTCAGGAGTTCGGTCGGCAGATGGTGGCGCAGCGCAGTGGCGCAATCGTCAATATCGGCTCGATTTCGGCGAATATCGTCAATCGGCCACAGTGGCAGCCGGCGTATAACGCTTCGAAGGCAGCAGTTCACCAGCTCACCCGTTCGCTGGCCGCCGAATGGGCACCGCACGGGGTTCGCGTCAATGCCCTGGCGCCCGGCTACATCAAGACCGAAATGGCGCCGGTCGACAGGCCGGAATTCAAGCGTTACTGGATCGAGGATGCGCCGATGCGGCGTTACGCGATGCCATCGGAGCTGGGCCCAAGCGTGGTCTACCTTGCCTCTGACGCGTCCTCGTTTATGACGGGTGAGGTTGTGGTCATTGATGGCGGCTACACACTTTTCTGACCTTGTAAGCACGACATCTGGCAACCAAGCGGCTCCCCGCAGGCACAAAAACATCGCTGCCGGTTGTCTGGACGTGAGACTCTGGTTGGGAGATGACACTTCCACGACCAGATTCAGAGCTTCAGCCCGAACCACATGACGAGCTGCTCATCGAGCGGCTCGAACCTAGACCGGCAGGCGTCGGCTACGACGGAGATCAGCAAGACCTCGAAGACCGCCTGTCGCTGCGCCGGGTTGCCGGGATGTCGACCGAGCTGGCCGACATCAGTGAGGTCGAGTACCGGCAGTTGCTCCTCGAGCGCGTCGTCCTGGTCAGCGTATGGACCGCTGGCAGCGAGGTAAGTGCCGAGAATTCGATCGCAGAGCTCAAGTTGCTTGCCGAGACGGCTGGGTCGCAGGTTTTGGAAGGCCTGATCCAACGTCGGGATCGACCAGATCCTGCCACCTACATTGGCCGTGGCAAGGTCGCCGAGTTACGCGATGTGGTGGTCGCCAACGGAGCAGATACCGTCATCTGTGACGGCGAGCTGACCCTGGCGCAGCTGCGCAATCTGGAGGATCGGGTCGGTGTCAAGGTGATCGACCGGACCGCACTCATCCTCGACATTTTTGCCGCCCACGCCAAGAGCGCTGAAGGCAAGGCCCAAGTCGAGCTGGCCCAACTGCAATACCTGAAGCAACGGCTACGCGGCTGGGGTGGCAATCTCTCCAGGCAGGTCGGTGGTCGGGCAAGCGGCGGCGTCGGCATCGGTGGTCGTGGTCCCGGCGAGACCAAGCTGGAGACCGACCGGCGTCGCATCAACGGCCGCATCGCCAAGCTGCGAGCCGCACTCCGGGAGATGGACACGACCCGGGAGACCAAGCGGGCGGAGCGGCGCCGTCACCAGGTCCCGTCGGTTGCCATCGTCGGGTATACCAATGCCGGCAAATCGAGCCTGCTCAACCGCCTCACGGGCGCCGGCGTGCTCGTCGATGACGCACTCTTTGCGACATTGGACCCGACCACCCGGCGGGCAGCGGCCCCCGATGGCAGGGTCTACACCCTGACCGACACCGTCGGCTTTGTCCGTCATCTGCCGCACGACCTGGTCGAAGCGTTTGCCTCCACGTTGGAGGAGTCAACGTACGCCAATCTGTTGGTGCACGTGGTGGATGGCTCAGATCCTGACCCGGTCGGACAGATCAACGCAGTCCGAGCAGTTTTGGCTGACATCGGCGCCGATGACATCGCCGAGTTGGTCGTGATCAACAAAATCGATCGGGCAGCTCCTGAAACGCTGCGGACATTGCAAGCCAACTATCCCAACGCGGTGTTCATTTCGGCGCGTACCGGGAGGGGCATCGAACGGCTGCGGGCCACTATCGAGTCGATGTTGCCGCGGCCAGAGATACAGATTCGCGCGCTTGTCCCGTACGAGCGCGGTGATCTAGTCAACCGGATTCATCAAACCGGCGAGTTCCTGACCACCGAACATCTTCCTAGCGGCACCCTGGTTGTAGCCCGAGTGAGTCCTGCACTGGCGGCCGAGCTAGCGCCGTACGAACTGGTGAGCACCGAAACAGCGCGGCGCGATTGAACATACTGACTGGTCGCCGCGGTCGCGATTAGAGTTTCTGCGATGACCGCACCGACCAAGGCCTCCAGCCTGGACGTTGGGCACCGCGATGTCCTCGCGGCGGCGGTCAGGGCGATTGGGGGTACCGATCGACCCGGGCAGGTCGAAATGGCCGATGCCGTCGCGGAGAGCCTCGACTCCAATAATCATCTGCTGGTCCAGGCTGGCACGGGGACCGGCAAGTCATTGGGCTACTTGGCTCCCGCGCTGCTGTGGTTGATTCGGCATCCAGGCGAGCGCATCGTCGTCGCTACCGCAACGCTGGCTCTGCAGGCCCAGCTGGCCAACAACGACATTCCCGCGGCAGTCGATGCAGTTGAGGCGGTTACCGGGGAGCGGCCAACCTACGCAATCCTCAAAGGTCGTACCAACTACGTCTGCATGCTGCGAGTACGAGAAGGCGCCGCTGATGATCAGCAAGCGCTCATTCCCGCCGGTGAGCTGATGGACGCCCTGAGATCCTCCCCGCAGAGCACGCCCGAGTCCGCTCTCGGGGCCGAGGTTCTGGCGCTGCGCGGATGGGCTGCGGGCCAGGCCGAGCAACGCGCTCTGGCCGACCGTGATGATGCACCGTCCCACACCGAACGAGCGTGGGCCCAGGTCTCCATTCCAGTTCGCGAATGTCTGGGTGCGCAGCGCTGCCCTTATGGTGCGGAATGCTTTGTCGAGCGCTCGCGAGACGTGGCCCGCGCCGCCGACCTTGTGGTCACCAATCACGCGTTGCTGGCCATCAACGCCATGCATGGTGGAACGGCGCTTCCCGAGCACAGCGCCGTCATCATCGATGAGGCTCACGAACTCGTCTCGCGGGTGACCGGTGCCGCATCAGCGGAACTGAGTCCCCAAACGGTCGAACGGGTCGCCCGCCGCGCACAGACCTATCTAGAAGATGAGACC
>Ga0307291_1000032_pt1 | contig 39103 bp, 38 predicted proteins | sample ER_DNA_148_FD_194474 | JGI IMG/M metagenome (GOLD analysis project Ga0307291, IMG submission 194474) | Bulk soil microbial communities from the East River watershed near Crested Butte, Colorado, United States - ER_DNA_148 | ecosystem: Environmental > Terrestrial > Soil > Floodplain | place: USA...
CTTGCGGCGGCGCAGCTCGAAGTAGCGGCTGCATTCGGCCAAGACGTCCGGCAGTGGGTAACGATCGTTGACGGGCATCAGCTGCGAGCGCAGCGCCGGCTCGGCCGCGTGCAGAGAGAGCGCCAGCCGGATTGGCTCCTCAACCGCATCGACGAACTTCCGCAGGCCTGGGAGCCACCCGACCGTCGAGACCGTCGTGCGTCGGTGGGTGACCCCGAGGTCGGGCAGGCGCTGCGTAGCGGCGAGCACCTCGTCGATGTTCAGCATCGGCTCGCCCATTCCCATGAAGACCACGTGGTCGATCGCCTCGACCCGGCGGAAATGGAGTGCCTGGTCGAGGATCTCCGACGCCGTCAGGTTGCGGCGGAAGCGCATCTGGCCGGTCGCACAAAAGGTGCACGTCAGCGGGCAGCCGCTCTGGGACGAGACACAGACCGAGCGGCGTCCGTCGCCGAAGCGCAGCAAGACCGCCTCCACGGGGTGACCGTCAGCGGTGTGGAAGAGCGCTTTCACCGTTCCGTCGCGGGAGCGCGCCTCGTGCGTGAGGCTCAGCGTCGAGAACGGAACCTCGTCGGCCAGCGAGCCTCGCAGGGCTGTTGGGAGGTTCGTCATCTCGTCGTATCCCGCCGCTCCGCGGGCCGTCCATAGCCAGACCTGCCGTTCGCGGAAGCTGGGCTCGCCGTGCCGGCCGAGGGTCTCGCTCAGGGCGACGAGGTCCATGACTGCAGAATAGGGCTGTGATCGATCTCCGCTCCGATACGAAAACCCAACCCAGCCGGGGGATGCGCGAGGCGATGGCGAACGCCGAGGTCGGCGACGAGCAACGACGCGAGGATCCGACCGTCAACGAACTCGAGCGCCGCGTCGCCGAGCTGCTCGGGCAAGAGGAGGCGGTTTACGTCCCGACGGCGACGATGGCGAACGAGATCGCGCTGCGCTGCCTCGCCGAGCCGGGGGACGAATTGATCGCCGAGGAGAACTGCCACATCTTCCTTTCCGAGCTCGGTGGCCCCGCCGTTTTTGCCGGGCTGATGGCGCGGCCGGTTCGCGGCGTCGCGGGCCGCTTCGGGCCTGACGAGATCGAGCGAACCGCGCGACCAGGCGATGGCACGCACACGCCGGCGACCCGGATCGTCGCGATCGAGAACACGCACAACACCTCGGGCGGGCGGGTCTGGCCGCTCGAGGAGATCGCCGCGCTGATCGGAATCTGCCGGGAGCTCGGCCTTTCGATGCATCTCGACGGCGCGCGGGTCCTCAACGCGTCCGTCGCCAGCGGGGTCGCTGCCGCCGAGATCGCGGCTCCCTTCGACACGGTCACGCTCTGTCTCTCGAAGGGGCTGGGCTGCCCGCTTGGCGCACTCGTCGCCGGTTCAAGCGACCTGATGCGGAAGGCAAGGCGGTTCAAGCACCAATTCGGCGGAGCCATGCGCCAGGCAGGCATCGTGGCCGCGGCGGGCGTGTACGCGCTCGAGCACAACGTCGAGCGGCTCGCCGACGACCACGTGCGGGCGCGGCGCCTGGCTGAGGGGCTGGTCGCCGCCGGCGTGCCGGTCGACATCGAACGGGTGGAAACGAACTTCGTCCAGATAAAAGTCGACGAGCTCGGTCTCGACGGCAGCGTCGGGCTGGCACGGCTGGCCGAGGCCGGCGTCGGGCTATCGGCGACGCCGCACCGGGGGGTGCTGCGCGCCGTGACGCATCTCGACATCGACGACGGCGACATAGACCAGGCGATCGAGCTGGTTCCGCGCGCGCTTGGCGTCCTGGCGCCGGCCTGACGCCGCGGGCCTGGATTTTCGGGCGCGCTTGAAAAGCGCACCCGGCCTCCTCCCCGCGGCGAGCGTAGCCCGGATTTTCGCCCTTGTGTGTGGCGGCTCGGCGCCGGGTCCGTGACGGTTAGCGGTCACCCGCGAAGGCGAACCCGACGACCAGCAAGGCATAGACGCCGACGAGGGTCCAGCCCTGCCACCGCTTGGAGCAGCCGTCGTACACGACTCCGGTCACGACCACCGTCGCGAGCGCCATCGCGCCGAGCTCCTCCCAGCGGAAAGTGAGCGGGAGCGGCGGCGAGACGGCCCACGAGAGCAGTACGACCGCGGGCGTCACCAGGAGGGCCACCTGGGCGCTCGAAGAGATGGCGATCTCGGTTGCCAGCCGGAGATTGTCCCGCCGGGCGATGACGATCGCGCCTCCGTGCTCGGCTGCATTGCCGACCACGGCCACGACGACCATCGAGATGAAGAACTGCGACAGGCCCGCCGCCTTGGCGAACCCGTCGAGCGAGTGAACGAGGATCTCGCTGATCAGCGCTGTCGCTCCCGTCGCGATCGCGAGCACGATCAGCGCCGAGCGCAGCGACCAGACGCCCTCGCGCTCCTCTTTGCCCGAGGCCGCATGGTCGGCCCGGAAGCCGCGAAGCTGGATCGTCTGGACTACCAGGTAGACGAGGAGCAGGCCGATGGCGACCGGCGTCGAGAGCACCGCGAGCGAATGCCGGTCCGGGTCGCCGTGCCAGCCCGCGATCGACGTCGGCAAGAAGGCCAGGACGGCCAGCGCGACCAGGCCTACCTGAAGGAGGAGTGAGTTCCGGTTGATCGGCCTGCCACTCTGCCCCGCGGCCATCGCCAGGCCCAGCACGAGCAGCATGTTCGAGACGATGCTCCCCGCGAGCGAGCCGCGGACGACGTTCGGGAGCGAGTCCGCGATCGCGAGCGTGGCGATGATGAGCTCCGGCGCGTTGCCGAAGCTTGCGTTCAAAAAGCCGCCGATTCCCGGGCCGGTGTGCTCCGCGGCCTGCTCGGTGGCGTCGCCGATCAGCCACGCCAGAGGTACCAGGGCGGCCGCCGCGAGCAGGAACAGGACGACGTCGCCCGGGTGGAACAAGAGGTCGACGACGAAGGTGATCGGAGCGAGCGCGAGAGACGCCCAAAGGAGCTTTCGCGCCACGCCGATACCCTAACGACGTGCCGGCGGCGGTCCTCTTCGACTGGGGCGACACCCTGATGCAATTCGCCTACGACGAGGCGCTCGTCGAGGCCGGCCACCGCGCCGGCCTGGCGACGCTCGACCGGGACCAGCTGCCGGAGGTCGAGCGGGTAACTGCTCACTTTCGAGAGCGCTACGAGCCCTTTTTCTGGACGCCGGGCACGGTCGAAGAGCTCGAGTACCCAGGCCTCGTGCGGCAGCTCCTCGGTGACTTCGGAATCGAGGTCAGCGACGAGGAACTGACCGGCTTCCTCGAAGCCGAGCACGCAGCCTGGGATCCGGCGCGACAACTGGCCGCTCACACGCACGCGCTGCTCGAGGCCCTTCGTGGGCGTGGCCTCAAGCTCGGGCTGGTCTCGAATGCCTTCGATCCCGGCTGGCTCCTGCACCGCGACCTCGAGCAGATGGGCCTGGCGGAGCGGCTGGACTTCTCCGTCTTTTCGTCGGAGGTCGGCAAGCGAAAGCCGCACCCGGCCATCTTCGAGCGAGCGCTCGAGGCGCTCACCGTCACCGCGGAGGACACTGTCTTCGTCGGCGACCGGCTCTACGAGGACGTGCGGGGTGCAGCAGAGCTCGGGATGACGACCGTGCAGGCACTCTGGTTTCGCGTGGACGAGCACCCGGAGGGCGGCGTCCCCGACTTCGAGGCGTTCACGCAGATGGACGTCCTGAATTTCATCGACCGCCTGGCAGCTGCTGCGTAGTTCGTCGCGCGACTACTCCCAACCGGGGCCGTTGTCAAGTCTTGCGGAGGGCGTACTCGTTCACCCAAAATTCACCTATGGAGACCAAGCGCGACCTCGCCCTGCCGGCGAGTGAGCTTCCACTTCATCCTCAGGACGAGGTCGAATGCAGGCGCTGCGGTGTCCATTGCGACAAGGTGGTCTACCCCGCCGCGTGCGCCGAGCGCGGTTGTTCGTTTCTCTACTCGTACGAGGAGTTCGGGCATACCTACGTCGGTTGCATGCAGAAGGTCTTCGACGTCGAGATCGACTTCGACCTGCTTCGTGCCGCCGAGGTAACCGGCGAGTTCGGCGCCGTCAAGGCGACACACAAGCCGCTGCCGATGTGCCGCGTCGAGGTCGAGAGCTGTTACGACAGCCGTACCGAAGATGTGGGCTGCCTCAACCCCGAGTTCTACGAGTTACCCGTGGGCGAGCCGACGTTCCGCGTCTTCGCGCAGATCCGCCCGATGGCTTCACCCGAGTAGCACGCGCGTGTAGCTCCCTCAGCTTGCGGACCTCGTCCTCGTCCGGGCCGTGGCCATCCTTGCCGGCAACTTCCAGGTAGGCAGGCAGGCCCTGCAGCGTGGGGTGGGCGAGAAAGACGCCAAGCTCCTCGCCGAGCAGTCCCTCGCCGATGTTGTCGTGGCGATCCCGGTTCGAGCCAAGCGGGGCCTTCGAGTCATTGACGTGCAGGATCCGTAGACGATCGAGCCCGATCTTCTCGTCGACTTCGGCGAGCACCTTGTCGAGCTCCTCCCGGCGGGTGATGTCGTAGCCGGAGACGTAGAGGTGGCAGGAATCCAGGCAGATGCCGAGCCGCTCGTGCTTCCCGAGTGCGTCGTAGAGGGCAGCCAGCTCGTCGATCGAGCGGCCGATCGTGTCGCCGGCGCCCGCTGAGTTCTCGATCAGCAGCCAGGTCGTCTCGGAGCACCGTTTTAGCACCTCGCGTAGTGCCGGGACTGCGCGTTCGAGCCCGGCTTCGAAACCCGCGCCCTGGTGGGAACCGACGTGAAAGACGACGCCGTCCGCTTCGATCGCGCACGCGACGTCCATCGTGTTCTCGAGCGCCGCCCGGGACTTCTCGTACAGCTCGTCTTTCGGGCTCGCGAGGTTGATCAGATAGACCGCATGGCAGGCAACGCCGCGGATCCCGGCCTCGGCGCGACGCTCCTTGAACCGCTCGAAGTTCGCCGGATCGTGATTCGTCGGCCGCCAGGCCCGCGGGCTCTGCGTGAAGATCTGCACACAGTCACCGCCGATTGCCTCGATCCGGTCGATCGCGGTTTGGATGCCGCCGGACGTCGAGACGTGGGCGCCGAACTGCACGCCAGTACGCTACTTGTGTGGCAGTTCGAGTCCGCTTTGCGCCTAGCCCGACCGGCTTTCTGCACATCGGCAGCGTGCACACCGCACTCTTCAACTGGCTGTTCGCGCGCCATCAAGGCGGCGAGTTTCGGCTGCGCATCGAAAACACCGACACGGGCCGCGAGGTCGCCGAGGCGACCGAGCAGATCCAGGAGTCGCTCCGCTGGCTCGGCCTGGACTGGGACGGCGACGTGACCTTCCAGCTCGATCAGATGGCGCACGCGCAGGACGTCGCGCGACAGCTGATCGCCGACGACAGGGCCTACGAGGATGAAGGGGCGATCCGCTTCCGCATGCCGTTGGAAGGCACGACCGCGTGGACAGATTTGATCCTCGGCCCGATCGAGTATCCGAACGAGAAGCTCGAAGACGTCGTCATCGTCCGCTCGGACGGACGGCCGACCTACAACTTCGTCTCACCGCTGGAGGACATGCTCGACGGCATCACGCACGTGATCCGAGGCCAGGACCACGTCTCGAACACCCCCAAACAGCTGCAGATCCTCTCCGCGCTCGGAGCCGAGCTGCCGGCCTACGCGCACGTGCCGCTCCTGAACGGGCCCGACGGGAAGAAGCTCTCGAAGCGCCACGGCGCGATAACCGTGGAGGAGTTTCGGGATGCCGGCTTCATCCCCGAGGCGCTCGTGAACTACCTGGCTCTGCTCGGCTGGAGCTACGACGATCACACCGAGCTGATGACGAGAGAAGAGCTGATCGAGCGCTTCACGCTCGACCGGGTCGGCAAGAGCGCGGCCACCTTCGACTACGAGAAGCTGATGCACCTGAACGGCGTCTACCTCAGGGCGCTTCCGCCCGAGGAGTACGCCGACCGCCTGGTCGCGTACCTGCGCGAACGGGGCCACGACTGGGACGAGGAGCTGATCCGCAAGATCGCACCCCTCGTCCAGGAGAAGATCGCAACCCTGGGCGAGTTCCCGGCGTTCGCGGGCTTCTTCTTCGAGCGGGTGGCACCCCAGGAGCCGATTTCGGACGGGGTCATGCTTCCGGCGGCCGCGGAAGCACTGGCGAGTGTGGAGCCGTTCGAGGCCGAGACGATCGAGGTGGCGCTACGAAAGCTCGCCGAGGAGTTGGGGTTGAAGCCCCGTCAGGCGTTCCAGCCGATTCGCCTCGCCCTGACCGGATCGAACATCTCCCCGGGGTTGTTCGAGAGCCTCGAAGTGCTCGGGCGCGACGAGTCGATCGCCCGAATCAGCGCCCCGGGCAGCGGCTTGGGCGATGCCAGCGGATCCAGCGCCCGCTGAAACTCGAGCCAGGCGCGCCGGCGAAACTGTGTGGTTGGCTGGGGGAGAAGCTGTTTCAAGGACAGCCGAAAAACCGAGATCGTTTACGATTTCTGAGTAATAAACGATCGAGAGCGCGAACTGGTTACGGCCGCGGCGAGTAGACCAGCAGGCCGCTCGCGAACAGCGCCAGCCCGAGCGCCCAGACCGGCCAGAGCTCGAGGGTCGCGCCCGCCGCGAAGACCATCGCTCCGCTGAGCGCCAGCACCGTTGCCGCGAGTGGATCTCCGCGCGCCGGTAGCTCGGGCTCCGGAATCGGTTCGGCCGGCAACGGCTTCGGTGTCGCGACTCGCAGGCGCGCCAGGCGAACCCGGAAGAGCGCTCCGCGCCATTCCGGCAACAGGGTCTCCGCCACGACGGCTCCGGCCTGCTCGAGCACCTCGGCGACCTCGGCGGTCGCGTCACGGGCTCCCGCCAGGGCTGCAGCCAGCTCGGCATGAGCTGTCTCGCTTCCCGCGGGCGGCCGCAGCCCGAGCGCGAGCTCGCTCGCAGCGTGCAGCGCGTACTGCAGCGGCGGCAACCGGTCGAGGACATCGTCCTCGTCGTACAGCTCGGCGGGGTCGCCTGCGATCGCCTCGAGCTCGGTCAGCGCCCAGGCGAGTCGCTTCCACAGGCCGGTGAGCGCCTCTGCGTAGCCTTCGCGCTGCCCAGTCGCGACGCCCGGTCTCACGTGGCGATCTTAGCGCTACTATCGCCGCCCCCCCGAAATGACTGCCGAAGGAAAGACCGTGCTTGTCGTCGACGACGACGAGAGCATGCGGATGTTGTGCCGCGTCAATCTCGAGCTCGAGGGGTATCGAGTGCTCGAGGCCGAGACGGTCGAGGCCGCGCAAGAGCTCCTTGGAAAGGAGCCGATCGATGTCGTCCTGCTGGACGTGCACGTCGGCTCCGGCGACGGCTTCGCGGTGCTCGGCTGGCTCAGCGGCCAGCGCGTGGCCCTGTTCACCGGCAGCTTTCAGGTCGACGAGGAGCGCCGGTCCCAGGTGGACGCCGTTCTCCGCAAGCCGTTCACGTTGCTCGAGCTCTCCGAGACGGTCGGACGGCTCGCAGCTCCGTAGGCTGCGGTAGATTGCAGCGCCGATGAGCGTCACCGCAGTTCGCACGCCGGCCGAGTACGAGTCTCAACTCCGCCGCTATCTCTTTGACCGGTCCGAGGAAGGCCGGGCGGTCCGCGTGGGCGAGAAGGAAGTTTCGGAGCGGGCCGAGATCGTCGCGCGGTACCGCGATCTCTTCAGCCGAGAGCAACTCGAGGCCCTGCGTTCAGCCGAGGACGGCGCGTCCGAAGCCGATGACCGCGAGCGCCTCTACCGACTGCGCAAGACGTGCGAAGCCGGTGTCGTCGCCGCCGAGATGGCCGAGCGAGAGGACGCGCTGGAGAACGCGGTGCTCGCCGCACGGGTCCAGTTCCAGGGCGAGGAGCTGCCACTCCGGTCCGCGCAGGCGAAGCTCGCTGTGCTCCCGGAGTACCGTGCTCGCGACGAGCTCGGGAAGCTCACCGGCGACCGTTCGGCGGAGTTCAACCCGGAGCGACTGGAGGTGCTTCGCGCGGGCGAGGAGCTCGAGGCCGAGATTTCCGGGGAGCGCGATCCGGTCGCTCGCAACGAGGAGGAAAAGGGAATCTCGCTGCGCGACCTCGAGGCGGCTCTAGCTCAGGCGTCCCGGCAGACGACGGACGCATACACGGTTCTCCGCGACCGCTGGTTCGAGCGCTTGCTGGGCTCCGAGCGCGACGGGACCCCGACGTCGTACCACGTGGCGTACCTGCGCCGCCTGTCCCCGCTCGAGTCGACGTACACGAAGGAACGGGCGGTCGAGGTATGCATGGACACAGTCAAGCGGCTCGGCTTCGATCTCGAGAACGACCAGAACATCAAGCTCGACCTGGACGATCGGCCGCAGAAGTCACCGCGCGCCTGTGTGATCCCGTCCGATCCTCCGACCGTCGTCCACCTGATCACGCGAGCGCAGGGCGGTTTGCACGACTACCAGGCTTTTCTCCACGAGGCCGGGCACGCGCTCCACTACGCGGGCGTCGATCCGGACCTGCCGTACACCTTCCGGAACCTGTCGCGCGACCACGCGCTGACCGAGATCTACTCCTACATCCTCGAGGCGATCACGCGCGAGCCCGAATGGCACGCGCACTACTTCGGCCTCTCCGACGAGCAAGCGGCGCAGAACGCCGAGGCCACGACGTTCCTCGAGGCCGTGCTCTTCCGCCGGTACACCGCCAAGCTCCAGTTCGAGCTCGACTTCTGGGGCCGCTTCAACGAGGGCGACGACGGCCCGGACGGATACGAAGAGCGCCTGACCGGCGCGACGGGAATCCGTTACCGCGCAGACGCCTACCTGGCCGACATGGACGCAGGCTTCTACTCCGCCGACTACCTGCGCGCCTGGATCCGCTCCGCGCAGCTCCGCGACTACCTCGTCCGGGAGGTCGGCGAGGACTGGTGGCGAAACGCGGAAACCGGCGAACGGCTGCGCGCGCTCTTCGCCGAGGGGACGCGTCCTTCGAGCGAAGACGTTGCGGCACGGCTGGGCCACCAGCCGCTCGACACCGCGCCGTTACTGCACGAGCTCGGCGCCTAGAACCGAGACCAGCGCCTCGACGACCTGAGGGTCGAACTGCGTGCCGCTGTTCACCCGCAACTCCTCCACGGCGGCGTCCAGCGAGAGGGCTCGGCGGTAGGAGCGGTCGCTCGTCATCGCGTGGAAGGCGTCGCAACAGCAGACGATCCGGGCGACCAGCGGGATCGCGTCACCACCGAGGCCGTCCGGATAGCCGGAGCCGTCGTAGTGCTCGTGGCAGGACCTGACCAGCGCGCCGACCTCACCCAGGAGGCCGCCAACCTGCTCCAGCATCTTCTCGCCCTCGATCGTGTGCGCGTTCATGATCCCGCGCTCCTCGGGCGTGAGCGGACCCGGCTTGTTGATGATCTCGTTCGGGATCCGGACCTTCCCGACGTCGTGAAGCAGCGCGACGAACTCGGCCTGGCGGCGCTCGTTCACGGTCAGGTCCAGCCTCTCAGCGACCTTGATCGTCAAGCCGACGACATCGCGACTGTGGCTGCCGGTGTAGGCGTCGTCCGCCTCGATCACGTCACCGAGCAGGTACGCGGTGCCCCGGTATGCGTGGCTGAGCTCGAGTGTCCGGTCGATCTGAACCTTGTGCTCGCGCGCGAAGAACGACATCAGGCCGACGAGCGGCAACGCGAGTGCGAACGCGTACGAGCTCTCAGTTGCTGTGACGGCGACCGCCAGCCCGACTGGCGCGAGGGCCGAGTCCATGACCCAGACGGGCGCGAACGAGCGCAGCTGCTCAGGCGGTGAGATTCCGAGAGCGACCCGGCCGCGAATAGCCGTGGCGGCGAAGTCGACAGCGAACTGCGCGGCCAACGCGCCGAGATAGAGCGGCCAGTGGGCCAGGCGAGGCGCCCCTTCCCCTGCCGCGGCGAGGACGACGACGGGTCCGACGACGTACCAGGCGTCGGCGATCCCGAGCAGCGTCCGCTCGACATGGAACGCCCGCCGGGCCCCGTCGACGAAGCGGGCCACGAAAATTGCGGCGGCGACGCAGATCGGGACGACCCCGAGCGGTAGCACGAACAGCATCGGCACCAGCACCAGCTCGGTCGGGACCGCGAAGCCGGCGCCGACCTCGAAGTCGAGGCGGAAGGCCGCAGCGTAGGCGGCGATCAGGCCGAGGACGACGAGCGCTGACGGCGAGCGACCGCTCGGCAGCAGAAAAGAGAGGGGAAGCGCGACGGCGAGGAAGCCACCGCCGAGGACGGCCGCAAGCAGCCGGTCGGCGTGGGGGAGGGGTGTCGTCCGGCGCGCCCGTTGCGCCTCGATCGGTGCGTGCTCGTCGAGCGCGACAGGAGCTGAAGCCCGCTGTGTGGTCGCCGCAGTCGCCATGGCCTCAAGATCGACGTGCAGAACTGCTCGCTTGAGGACAGCGGCTGCAAATCACTCGTGAGAGGGATCCAGCGGCCCCGGAAGGGGGATGCAGGAACGAGCGATCCGAAGACGCTGAGTACGAGCTTCCGGTGTGGTGGCTCGCACGAGGTCGAGGAGGAGGATTCTGTGGCGGTTTCGCGGTTGGTGGTTCGCATCTCGGTTTGCGCTGCAACGCTGTTCGCGTTGACGGCGCCCTTGGCCCACGCGGGCCTCGTCTCAGGCCTCTTGCCGGGTCTCGTCTCGCCGGCCGACACGCCGGCCACTTGCGACCAGACGTCGTCCCGCGCCTTCGCAAGCGTCGACGGCGACCGGTCGAACTACGTCCTCGTGCCCGGTGGCTCGTTCGAGGCGGGCGCGCCAGGTTGGACGTTGGGCCGTGGCGCGGCGGTCGTCTCGGGCAACGAGCCCTGGAGGGTCCACGGCGCGGGCGACAGCCACTCGCTGTACATCCCGGCGGGAAGCTCGGTGACCACGCCGCCGATGTGCTTCGCTCCGGGCGACTGGCACATGCGCTTCTTCGCGGCCAGCTCGTCGAGCTCGCTCTCGTCGCTCCAGGTGCGCGTGCGGGTCAAGAGCCTGCTCGGCGTCCTGAGCATCCTCGACGGGGGCAAGATCTCGTCGAATTCGAGCTGGCAGCCCTCGCCGCGGCTTGGTTTGCTGCTGACGAACTTGACCGGGGTGCTCGCGACGAACGCCGTCTCGTTCCAGTTCGTCCCGTCCGATTCCGCCTCGTGGCGAATCGACGACGTCTACCTGGATCCCTGGAAGAACGGCTAGGGAAGGACAGCTAGGAGGCGCATACGGGATTCGAACCCGTGCCGCCGCCGTGAGAGGGCGGTGTCCTAGGCCACTAGACGAATGCGCCCGGCGGGCCGAAGTGTAGCGAGTGACCAAAGAGGGTCGCCGATGAGGCGGCGGAACTCGCCGCCGTGAGGTTGAGCGATCCAGAAAGCGATGTAGCCTGAGAACTGGGGGTATGTCCCAAGCTCTGCTCAGCGAGCGCACGGCGCTTGCACGAAGACTTCCGACGGCTGCGGCCCTTGATCCTTGGCTTGCAGGCGTCGGCTCATGTCTCCTCATCGGCGGGGTCGCAGCGGCTTCAGGCGGCTACTTCCCGACCTCATGGGGCTGGACCTCGCTGGCGGTGCTCTGGGTCGCGGCGCTCGCTGTACTGCTCCGTGGAGGAGTCGAGATCGGCGTGCCCGAGGTGATCTTCTTCGGCTCGCTGATGCTCTTCGCAGGTTGGATCTGGCTCGCCACGACGTGGTCGGAAGATGTCCCAGGGTCGTTTCTCGAGGGCCAGCGCGCCCTCGTCTACGTCGCAGGCACAGGCGCGGCGCTCTTGCTCGTCCGCCGCCGTACCGCTCCGCAACTTTTGGGTGGGGTTGTCGCCGCGATCACCCTGATCAGCGGCTACGCCCTTGCAACCCGGCTGTTCCCGGACCGGATCGGCACCTTCGATCCGATCGCCGGCTATCGGCTCGAGACGCCGATCGGTTACTGGAACGCGCTCGGGATCTTCGCCGCGATGGGCGCGCTGCTCGCGCTCGGCTTTGCCGCGCGCGGACGATCGCCCGCGACCAGGGCCCTCGGCGCGGCGGCTACCGCGATCCTGCTTCCGACGCTGTACTTCACCTATAGCCGTGGGGCCTGGACCGCACTTGGGATCGGCCTGGTCGTCGCGATCGCTTACGAGACCCGGCGGCTTCAGCTCGTGACCGCTTTCGGGCTAGCGGCGGCGTTGCCGGCCCTTGCCGTCGTGATCGCCTCCCGCTCGACCGCACTGACCCATAAGACCGCTTCGATCGCCGCCGCCGCCCACGATGGGAAGCGATTCGCGCTTGTGGTCGTCGGCGCGGCGGTCGCCGGCGCCGGGCTGACAGCCGCATTCGCACTCGCCGAAGGCCGAGTGGCGGTCCCGCAATGGGCACGCGTTGTCTACGCCGGCATTTTGGTCGCGCTCCTGGCGGCCGCCTGCGGCATCGCGATCGACCGCTACGGGAGCCCGCCGACGATGGCTCGCAAAGCCTACGACGCCTTCGTTGCAAAGCCCGGGGACACCGTTGAAACCAACCTGAACCAGCACCTCTTCCAGTTGGCGGGCAGCGGCCGGGCCCAGCTGTGGCATGTGGCGTGGCTGGATGCCGAAGCCCATCCCTGGCTCGGGTCGGGCCCGGGCACGTATGAGCAGCAATTGGATCAACACCGGTCCCTGAGCATCAGCGCCCGCGACGCCCACAACCTCTATCTCGAACAGTTGGCCGAGGTTGGCCCGTTCGGCCTAGCCTTGCTCGTCATTGCCCTTGCGACTCCGTTGGCGCTGGCCGTGCGGGCCAGGGGCGCGCCGCTGGCCGGCGCAGCACTCGCGGCCTACGCCGCCTTCCTCTTCCATGCCGGACTCGACTGGGACTGGGAGATCCCGGCCGTGACCCTATCGGCTCTGCTCTGCGGGATCGCGCTCCTCGCCTACGGGAGGCGCCAGGAGGAGCAACGGGCCTTCGCGCCCTTCGTCCGGCCGGCCGCGATCGCCGCTGCGGCAGCGCTCGGGGCGCTCGCATTCGTCGGGCTCGTCGGCAACCTGGCGCTCGCCTCGAGCCGCCACGCTGCCGGGCACAGGGACTGGTCGAAGTCCGCCGCCCAGGCCCGGCGCGCCTCGGACTGGGCTCCGTGGTCGTCGGACGCGCTCGACCTGCTCGGGCAGGCGCAGCTACAGCAGGGGCAGACCGCAGCGGCCGCAGCATCGTTCCGCCGCGCGATCGCAAAGGATCCGAGGAACTGGCAGCTCTGGCTCGACCTGTACTCGGCGACCTCCGGCCGGGAGGCAAGGCAGGCGTTCCGGCGCACGTACCAGCTCAATCCGAGGGGAGACGCGGGCTGACCCGCGTACTCTGAGACGAAGGCCATGTTTTCCCGCGACCCACTCGCAAACACCGAGCAACTGATCCGGCGCGTCTATGCGTATGCCGCCTATCGGCTCGGCGACGGCCCGGACGCCGAAGACGCGACCAGCGAGGCATTCGAGCGGGCCCTGCGCTATCGCGAGAGCTACGACCGCGACAAGGGCGAGCCGGCAGCCTGGCTGATCGGCATCGCCCGCCGCTGCGTCGATCAGATCCTGAGCGAGCGCGTCCCCCTCGTTGAGCCGCCCGACCGGGCTGCCCCCACCGATCTGGAGGAGGACACTGCGACCCGGCTCGAGCTTGCCCACGCGATGTCGGCCCTGAGCGAGCAGGATCGAGAGCTGGTCGCTCTTCGCTACGGCGCAGACCTGACCGCCAGGCAGATTGCCGAGCTGCTCGAGACTCGGACAAACACGATCGAAGTGGCTCTCCACCGAGCTCTGGAGCGCCTCAGGCGCCAGCTCGACCGGGAACAGCCGAATTCTCCGCCGACGACGGCTGCAGACGGTGTAAGGGTTTAGGCCCCGCCGCCGGTATAGGGGTCAAGAAGCAATCCACGAGGGGGTTTTTCGTGAAATCGTTCTGGAGTCGGCGGAGGGCGTACGAAATCGAAACGGAGCTGCGGCGCAATAGACCGGAGCCCCGTGACGAGTTCGTGACGAGCCTCTCCGAGCACGTCCGAACCCAGCGCCGCACTCCGCGCGCCGGTGTTCGCGTGGCGCTCGCCGGTGCAATGACGGTGGCCCTCCTCGCGGCCCTCGCTCCGGTTGGAGCCCTCGGCTCCGCCGGCTCGGCCGCGAAGGGGATCGCCAACGCTGCAAGCCGCGTGGTCGCCACCCACGCCCGCACGACCGCGGCCCACACGCCGGCCGCGAGTCAGTACGGCAAGAAGAAGAAGTGCCCGAAGGGCACCAAGCTGCACGGCAAGAAGTGCGTCAAGGTCAAGAAGAAGGCCAAGGGCGCACGCGTCAGCCGCCGCGGGCCGCGCTTCACCGGCTAAAGAGCTGGCAAAACGGATAGTAGGGTGGGGGCGGTGTCGAAGCCGCCCCACCCGCGTCCGATGGGGGATCGTGTGGAACGTACGGGGGTCGTGAGGAAAGCCGAGCTTCAGCTTGCCGCGAGTGTTGCGCTGCTCGCGGTGCTCGCGCTTGTCCTGTTGACCGCTCCTTCCGCCAGCGCACGGGCGGGGGCGGGCCGAATCCCGGCTCTGGCGCTTTCCTGGCTCGCGCCCACCCCGGCCGACGGCAAGACCTTCACGGTCACACCCGGCACCAACCTGACAGTGCCGCTGGCAGCGTCAGCAGCGAGAAGTTCAACCCGAATCTGGGCCAGCGGTCTGGCAGCGGGCGCGGTCCTGACAAGCAAGGCCGGGGTGCCTGGATCGGCGGAGCTGAGCTGGACGCCGACGAAGGCTCAGCTGGGAACACATGTCTTCGTGCTCGTGGCAGGCTCGGATTCCGCCGGCGTGGCGACGCGGCCCCGGGCGTTGTTCGTCCACGTCGTGCCTGCGACCAGGCCCGCCGCGAACGAGATCACGCCGATCGGCACGAACGGCGTCTACCGGTGGGCGTACCTGCTCGAGCGGGCCACGGCTCGGGCGAAGCCGACGACGTCCTCGCGGATCGTCACCCGGCTGAATGTCTTCACCGGCGACTCGACGGTGAACCTGGTGCTGCTGCTCGCACGCACGATCGACGCCAAGGGCCGGGTGTGGTTTCGGGTCCGGCTGCCGATCCTGCCGAACAACTCGACGGGCTGGGTGCTGGCCGACTCCTTGACCACGTCACGTCCCGTCTCGACCTACCTGGTCATCTACCGCAAGCTTTTCACCGCGACGCTCTATCGGCATGGCCGCGCGATCTTCACGACGCGGGTGGGAGTCGGAAAGCCCTACTGGCCGACCCCGACCGGAGATTTCTACGTTCGCGAGATCCTGACCGGTTACGGAGACCCGTTCTACGGGCCCGTGGCGTTCGGGACCAGCGCGCGCTCGGCGGTGCTCACGGACTGGGAGGGCGGTGGGGGCGTGATCGGCATCCACGGCACCAATAGCCCCCAGATCCTGCCGGGCCGGGTCTCGCATGGCTGCGTCCGGATGAACAACGACTCGGTACTGCGCCTCCTCCGTCTGATGCAGCTCGGGACGCCGGTTGCGATTCGATAGTTGGCGGTAAAAGCAGGATTTTCCGCCCCGGAGTAGTAGATATCTGTTTCAACCTGTATACTCCGGCGCGCCGTGGGGGGCAGAAGGCATCAAAAGCTGGTGCGTCTATACGCGTTTGCTGCTGCATTCGGGGCGCTTTTGCTCGTCCCCGGCACGGCCGCGAAGAGTGAGCCGGGCTCGGTCAGCTGGCAGACACCGACTCCGGGCTCGGTGATCGACGCCAGTGCCGGGTCGAAGCTGAGCATCCCGCTTGCCGCCGCCTCGGCCGTGCCGACCGCGCTGGTCACGATCACGCCCGCGGGCCGGTTGCCGCGGGGCGCCAAGCTGAGCTCTACCGCCGGCAACCCGGCGCGCGCCCAGCTCACCTGGACGCCGCGCGGCCGCGACATCGGCACCCGCGTTCTTCGCTTCACGGCCACCGACAACTCGGCTGCCGTCAAGGTTGCGACGCCACTTTCGGTCACCGTCAAGGTCACCGCGGGCACGGTTGCGCTGAGCGGGGTCGGCAACCTCACCCGTTGGGCGTTTGTGATGCGACCCAGCGTCGTGCGCTCTGCACCGCGCTCGTCCGCGCACGCCAAGGCGCGTCTTTCTCTCTTTACCCCCGAGAACTACCCCAACCTGGTCGTGACGCTGCAGGAGCGGATCGCGCGCAACGGGACCTGGGTGAAGGTGCGTCTGCCGGTCCTGCCGAACAACTCGACCGGCTGGGTGAAGCTCGGCGCTTTGAGCTCGCTGAAGCTGACGAGTGACCATCTCGTGGTCAACCGGGCCACGACGAGGGCGATCCTCTATCGCAACGGCGCGCCGATCTTTTCGACCCGGGTCGGCGTGGGCAAATCGTTCTGGCCGACGCCGCGGGGCGAGTTCTACATCACGGAAAAGATGTCGGGCTTCCACAACGCCGCCTACGGCCCGATCGCCTTCGGGACGAGCGCCCGCTCCGCTGTCCTCACCGATTGGCCGGGCGGCGGATTCATCGGGATTCACGGCACGGACGCGCCGGGGTTGATCCCCGGACACGTGTCGCACGGTTGCGTGCGGCTTCGCAACGCGGCGATCCTGCATCTGGCGCGCATCCTGCGCGTCGGGACGCCGCTGACGATTCAGTAGCGGCTCAGCCGAAGATCCTGCTCAGGCTCAGGAAGGTCGTCGACGAGCGACGCACGACCTGATAGCCCGGATCGGCGAAGAGGTAGCCGCCGGTGAGCTGCTGCCACCAGCCGCCGGCTTTCCGTGCCCAGCTGACCTGCTCGAAGCGAAACTGGAGCTGGTTGCAGGCGCCGACGCCGCCGTTCCAGCTCTCGGCGGTCGCGACCGGCTCCCAGGCTCCGTGACTGCCTGGCAGGAAGAGGGGGTCGATCGCCGGCTTGCCGTCGACCCACACCCGCCACCAGCCGGGTCGGTTCCCGAGCTCGAGAACCGAGAGGCGGTGGCTTTCGCCTGGGGAGACCTCACCCAGCTCGACGTACGTGTAGGGAGCGCCGGGCTTGACGATCTCGTAGTAGACGTGTGCCGCCTTTTCGCCGGCTTCTGAAGCCATGCCCGCCTGAATCCACTCATCCTGGCCGTCCGGACCGGCGCCGGCCCACCCGAGCCCGACCCACGCGGCCACATGCCCCGCGAACACGTGTGGGGCCGAGATTGGTGTGAGGGTCGCGCGGACTCCGTGCGCGCGGCGCGGGCCCTGAATGCCCGCATAGGAGTAGTCGCTGACACCGCAGGCTCCGGCAGCCGCGAGCGCGGGCGCGGGAACGAGCACGGCGAACGCGATGGCACCGGCGAAAATGAGCTTGAGCCGCGGCACGCAGGGCCTCCCGTCGAGTGGGCGCGGAAGAGGGGCTCCGCGGTGACAGGGATCGACTCGCCACCCGCTGGTTCCCATCCCTCGATCGAGGGATGCCTGGTCTGACCGAAAAGGAGAAAACCCCGCTGGAGCGGGGCTTTTCTAAAGGCTGCGGGGCTAGGATTCGAACCTAGACTACTCGGTCCAGAGCCGAGCGTCCTACCATTAGACGACCCCGCAATGGGGTTCGGATTCTACCGGCTCAGGTTTCCAAACGATACGTCGGCAGCAGCAGCTTCTCGGCCTCGCCTTCGATGTGCGCGATCACGTCGACGTATGGCTCGAGACCGGAGCCGCGGAGCTTTGCGCCAAGCAATTCGTCCACCTGGTAGATGCCGGAGGAGTTGTTCATCGTGATCTCGATCCCGATCGGACGCTCGACGCCGTCGGTGATCGTGACGTCGTCGATCGCGGCCGCGGAAAGCGAGTGGATCGAGATTCGTCCCCGCTCGAAGGGGATCCGCGATCGGCCCTTGGCCATGTCGAGCGCGTCGGCGACTCGGACGATCCCGGCCTCGAGCGTCAGCGGCTTTCCGTACTCCCGGTGGCTGGTGATCGCGTGTAGCACCTCGGATGCGACCACGGTGAGCTCCGGCTCCTCGTAGATTCCCTGCAGGAGCTCGCGCTGTTTCGGTTCGGCCAGGAAGAGGCTGAAGTCCTCGTGGCCGTCGCGGTGGACCGCCATGCCGATGCAGTGCAGCAACGCCCCGAGCGTGACGACGACCTCAGCGTCGTCGCGTTCAAAGCCGTAGTCAGTGACGACCGACGGCTCGATCCCGTGCTTCGTCAGCTGCCGCAGCAGTTTCAGGGCGATGTTGGCGACGATCTGGATGTGCACCCAGGAGTGATCGTTGATCTGCATCCGAACGACCGCGTTGACGTTGGCTACGTGCCACCAGGCTTTGAGCTGCTTGTCCTTGTTGACGCGCTCGAGCAGCGTGCGGAGCTTCCGGTTGCCGCGTGCGGGGATCTTCAACCGCATCCGCTCGACCGCTTCGGCGGGGGTCAGGCGAGTGTCTAGCTCGGCCTCCTCTGAGACCGGTTGCTCGATTCGTTCCTCGGTCTCTTTGTCCAGTGCCACGGCGGGAGCGTACGCCCTGTCAGGCGACGTCGGCGGCCCAGTCTCCGTAGAGAGACGTGTAGAGGCCTTGCCGCCGGAGGAGCTCGTCGTGAGTGCCCTGCTCGACGATCTGACCGTGCTCGAGCACGACGATCAGGTCGGCGTCGCGGATCGTCGAGAGGCGGTGCGCGATGATGAAGGCCGTACGGCCCGAGAGCAGCAGCCTCAGGGCCCGCTCGATCTTCCGCTCCGTGCCAATGTCGACCGACGACGTCGCCTCGTCCAGGATCAGGATTCGGGGATCGGCGAGCAGGGCCCTGGCGAGGGCGATCAGTTGCCGCTGGCCGAGTGAGAGGCGGCTCCCGCGCTCCTGCACCTCGGTTTCGTAGCCGCCCTCGAGCCGGAGGATGAACTCGTGCGCTCCGACTGCCTGGGCCGCTTGCACGATCTGCTCGGGCGACGCCTCGGGCCGGCCGAAGGCGATGTTCTCCGCGACCGTGCCGGCGAAGAGGAAGCCTTCTTGCGGGACGATCCCGAGCTGGCGGCGAAGCGACTCCTGGGTCACGTCGCGCAGGTCGATGCCGTCGATCGTGATCCTCCCCTCTCGCGGGTCGTAGAACCGCGCCAGCAGTTTTGCGATCGTCGACTTCCCGGCGCCCGTATGGCCGACGAGCGCGACGGTCGTACCCGCTGGCACGTCGAGATCCAGGTCGTGGAGCACATCCGGTCCGTCTCCGTAGCCGAACCTGACATGGTCGAAGACAACGCGTCCTTTAACCGGCGCTAGCTCGTGCGCTCCGGTTCCGTCGAGCACCTGCGGCTCCTCGTCGAGCACATCCATGATCTTGTCGAGCGCGGCCGTCGCAGACAGGAAGGTGCTGTAGAGCTGCGAGAGCTGCTGGACGGGGTCGAAGAAGTTCTGGACGTAGAGCAGGAACGCGAACAGGGTTCCGAGCGTCACGTCACCCTGAAAATAGAGGTGGCCGCCGTAGCCGAGCACGACTGCGAGCGCCACTGACGAGACGACGTCGACGAACGGGAAGTAGAGCGCGTTCAAGACGACCGTTCGCATGTTCGCTTCGCGATAGCGGTCTGCGACCTCTCGGAAGTGCTCGACATTCCTGTCCTCCCGGGTAAAGGCCTGCACGATCCGCATGCCGGCGATGTCCTCGGCGAGCGTCGCCGTCACCAGACCGAGTCGTTCCCGCACGGCCGCGTAGGCACGCGAGGAATAGATCCTGAAGAGGACCGTGCCGACGCTCATCACCGGGATCACGGCCAGGGTCGCCAACGCGAGCCTCCAGTCGAGGATGAAGAGGAGCACCGCGGTGCCGACAAGCGTGAGGCTGCTCTGCACGAGCGTCGTGACGCCGTCGGTGACGAGCTGGTCGAGGGCCTCGACGTCGTTCGTCAGCCGGCTGATGATCACGCCCGCTCGGTTTCGCTCGTAGAAGTTGAGCGAAAGCCGCTGGAGGTGGCGGAAGAGCTTGAGGCGGAGATCGGCCAGGATGCGCTCGCCGACCCAGCCGGTCAGATACGTCTGCACGTAGCTCATTCCCCAGTTGGCGAGCCCGGCCAGCAGGAAGATCCCGACGATGATCCAGAGGGTCCGGAGGTCCTGCTTGCGGATTCCGTCGTCGATCGCGTACTTCGAGAGGAGCGGTGGCGCCAGCGCCGTCACGGTTGCCACCAGCAGCGAGAAGACGGAGAGGATCGTCCGCGTGCGGTACGGGGCTGTCAGCCGCCCGAGCGTGGCGAGCCGGCGCCGGGTCCGGCGCCACGACCAGTCCTGGACCTCGGCTCCTCGCTGCATCGTCAGGTGGCTGCCGGCTTGCCAGACTCTCATGTGGTCTCCAGCAGGTTGTCCGAGCGAGGTGTGCCAAACGGCGGGGTTTGGACGGCCGCAGCGGCAAAGCCGCAACGGCCTCCAAGTCGGCATCGCAAGCGATGCCTCATGCGACTTCGGCCTCTTCGGGCTCGGCCGCGAAGCCGCGAGCCTCGACAGCGTCGGCGAACTGTCGTTCGAGCAGTCCGTGGTCGTAGATGTCGCGGTAGACCTCGCTCGTCTGAAGCAGCTCGTCGTGGATCCCGCGCGCGGCGATCCGGCCGTCGTTCACGACGACGATCTCGTCGGCGAGCGAGATCGTCGAAAGGCGGTGAGCGATGATCAGCGTCGTCCGGCCCTTCATCGCCTCGCGCAGCCCGACGCGGATCCGGGCCTCGGTGCTTGCGTCGACGGACGCGGTCGCGTCGTCGAGGATCAGGATGCGCGGGTCGACGGCGATCGCACGCGCGATTGCGAGGCGTTGGCGCTGGCCGCCGGACAGCGTGATTCCACGCTCGCCGATGATGGTCTCGTATTTGTCAGGGAGTCGGTCGATGAACTCGTGTGCCTGGGCTAGCCTCGCGACGTGCTCCACCTCCTCGTCGGTCAGGTCGGGAGCGCCGAACGTGATGTTCTCGCGAACGGTTGCCGAGAACAGGAAGGTGTCCTGTGCGATCACGCCCACCGCGCTGCGAAGAGAGCGCAGCTTCACGTCGCGGATGTCCACGCCGTCGACCAGCAGGCGTCCGCTTGTGACGTCGTAGAACCTCGGCACGAGCGAGGTCAGTGTGGTCTTGCCAGAGCCGGTGTGGCCGATCAGCGCGATCGTGCGGCCGGGCGGGATCGAGAGGTCGATGTCCTCGAGCGCCGGCCGGCCCGGGATGTACTCGAAGCCGACGTGCTCGAAGCTGATGTGACCGCCGCCCGCCGGAAGGTCGATCGCTCCTGGTCGGTCGGTGACTTCCTCCGGCTCGTCCATCACCTGGAAGATCCGCTCGCCGGAAGCCGTCGCCCGTTGAGCCTGGCCGATCCACATTCCCAGTGAGCGCAGCGGCATCACCAACATGCCGAGGTAGAGGTTGAAGGCAACGAAGCCGCCTACTGTGAGCTCGCCGCTCGTGACCATGCGTGCCCCGACGAGCAGGACGGCAGCCTGCGCGACGAGCGGCACCCATGCGATCAGCGGCACGTACATCGCCCGCTGGCGGTTGGCCTTGATCGTCTGAGCGAAGAGCGCCTCGGTCCGGCGTCGGAATTTCTCCTGCTCCATTTCCTCCTGGGCGAAGGACTTGACGACGTGGACGCCGACGATGTTCTCCTCGGCGACGGTCGCGACGTCTGCGAGCTTCTGTTGGACCTCTCGCAGTGTCGGGTGCGAGACGTGGCTGTAGCGGTAGGCGAGCGCGATCAGCGGGGGCGTGATCGCCAGGGCGATCAGTGCAAGCTTCCACTGGAAGACGAGCAGGACACCGGTGACGAAGACGATGGTGAGGATGTTCTGGAAGAAGAAGATCAGTCCGTAACCGAGGAAGAACCGGACGCCCTGCAGGTCGACCGTCGCGCGCGACATCAGCTGCCCGGTCTGGTGGCGGTCATAGAAACCGAACGAGAGTCTGACCAGATGCGCGTACAGGCCCTGGCGCAGGTCCATCTCGACCGACAGCGCTTGCCGGCCCGAGATCATCCGCCTGCCGTACATGAGCAGCGCGCGGACGATGCCGAGTCCAACGACGGCGCCGACGTACTGCCAGAGCTTCTGCGAATCGCGCGGCGCGAGTGCGTTGTCAATGACGTTCTTGGTCACCCAGACGAGTGCGATCTGCGCCGCTTGATAGCCGACGGCGAGTGCGATCGAGATGGCCAGCGAGACCTTGTACGGCTTCAGAAAAGCCAGCAGACGCAGGAATGTCTGCCGGTAGCGGGGTGTCTCGGACATCCCTGGAATCTAGCCGCCGCGCCGGGAGTTACCGCGTTTGGCGAGCTCCTCGTGGATCAGCGTGGCAGCGTCGTCGACGAGCTGCCTGTTCGCCGGTGAGTTCAGCCAGCCGCTTGCCCCACTCGGATGCGGGAGTGGGATAGCGACTGCGTTGCCATGGCGGTATCTGCGCCCGACGGACTCCGTGACGCTCCTCACGCCCAGCAGCCGCCGGGAGGCCAGGCCGCCGACCGGGACAATCAACGCGGGCTCGACGAGCTTGAGCTCCCAGTCCCGCCAGAAGGCACAAAGCTCCTGCTCACGAGGGCTCGGCGTACGGTCGCCCCGCCCCGACGGTGCCTTGCCGGGGTAGCAACGGGTGACGGAGGCGCAGTAGAAGGTCGCGTAGAAGTCGTCTTCGTCGAGCTGAAGCCACCGGCGCAACGCCCGGCCGGCCCGGCCGCGCCACGGTCTACGCTCTTGACCCTCGACGACGCCGGGCGCCTGTCCGAACATGTAGGCCCGCTGCCCCTCGTAGGGCTGCACGACCGGCAGTGACTCAAGCGGGTAGCCCGCCTCGGCGCATGCCCGGCACATGCGGTTGTCGCGTTGGAGCGACTGAATCGAGCGATACCTCGAGCGCGCGCGCGTCACGTCTCAGCCGAGCGGACCGCGACGAACCAGCGTCCAGCGAAGAGAACGTCTGCGCCGCCTAGCTCGTCTGCGAGTTGCTCGGGCTCGAATACGCGCTTGTAGACCTCCCAGCGTGAGCCGTCGTTCAGTACCCGCTCCTCCCAGCGCTCCCGCGGGTCATCCTCGTCCCACCGGCTCGCCACGACGACGAGCTCGCGTGCGACTCGTCGCGCTTCGGCGAGGAAGAGCGGGCGCTCGTTCTCCTCGAGGTGGCAATAGAAGTAGCTCGCAAAGACGCGTTCGAAGCTGTCGTTCGGAAATGGGAGAGCAAGGGCATCGCCTCGCACGAATCGCGCCCGTGGCACCTGCTCTTGCGCCACGGCGAGCATGTTCTCGCTCTGGTCGAGCCCGACCACCTCACCGGCGAGATGCCGCGTCAAGAACCCCGTGCCGCAGGCGACGTCGATTGTCGGCGCGGGCGGTAATGCGGCGATGGTCGCGACGAGCGCCTCGGTCTCCTGGTGCCAACCGGGTCGTTCCCGGTCCGCGAACAAGCCCGTCCCGAGCCACCAATCGTCGTACTCGCGCGCGCGCCGGTCGTAATAGGCCCTCAACGCGGTCCTAGACTACGCGCGTGGCCCTGCCACTCGAATCGGTTCCCAACTTCTCCGAAGGACGCGACGCGGCGACGCTCGAGGCGCTCCGAACAGCCTTGTCCAGGCCAGCACGCCTGCTCGACCTCCACGTCGACGAGGATCACAATCGCTCGGTCTTCACCCTTGTCGGGGACGAGGACGAGCTTGCGGAGACCTTGGTCGCGGGGGTCGCCTGCGCGCGAGACCGGATCGATCTGCGCCGCCATGAAGGCGCTCACCCGCGCGTAGGAGCCGCGGACGTCGTGCCGATCGTCCCGATCAAGCCCGAGGACATGGGGCGTGCGAAACAGGCGGCCCTGACCCTGGCCGAGCGGATCGGAGACGAGCTCTCTCTACCCGTGTTCCTCTACGGCGAGCTCGCGCCGGGCCGGGGACCCGCTTTCTTTCGCACGGGCGGTCTCGAGGGCTTGCGGCAGCGCGTGGACGCCGGTGAGCTGCCGCCTGATTTTGGGCCCTCGAGCATCGACGAGCGCGCCGGCGCCGTCCTGGTCGGAGCCCGCGGCCCGCTAATCGCCTTCAACGTCAACCTGCGCGGGGAGCTCTCCGCCGCACGGGCGATCGCGGCCACGGTGCGAGAGCGGGACGGAGGCTTCCCGGGTGTGCGGGCGCTTGGCCTCGAGCTCCCGCGTGCCGGCCTCGTGCAGGTGAGCATGAACGTCGAAGACTGGGAGGCCGCGGCCCTGCACGAGCTCGTCGCCCGCATCGAGGCGGAGGCGACGGTCCGCGGTGCGGAGGTCGTCGGCGCTGAGCTCGTCGGCCTGATGCCCGGTGGCGCGGCCGCGGTGGCGGCCGGCCCGGCACTCCGAATCGACGGCTTCGATGCTTCACGCGTGCTCGAGCTGCGGCTGCTCGAGCCGGCCGAGTTCGACCTGGACTGAGCCTTGCCGAAGGCGAAATCGGCACGAACGCGGCCCTCATCCGCGCGGAAATGCTGGTTAGGCTCGACGCGGGGAGGAGGTCGGCTGTGCCTCAACAATGCCTTTCCTCGGCGAACCGCCGGGCTAGACTGGCCGCAAATGGCGCTGAGCACGGCCGTCCAGCTGAGCGGCGAGGACCTAACGATCGACGATGTCTGGGCGGTTGCGGTCGACAGGGCCCCCGCTACCCTGAGCGAAGCGGCACGCGACAAGATTGTCCGCGCACGCGCGCTGGTCGAGCGAGCCGCTCACGGGACGAGCGAGCACACCTACGGCATCAACACCGGCTTCGGACGTTTCGTCTCGCGCTCGATCCCCGAGGAGCTGACTGCCGAGCTTCAACTTCGGCTTCTGCGTAGCCACGCGTGCGGAGTCGGCGAGCCCTATCCGGCGGAGATCGTTCGGGCGGCAATGCTGTTACGGGCGAACGCCCTGGCCAAGGGGTACTCGGGTGCGAGGCCCGAGACGGTCGAGCTCCTGATCGAATGTCTCAACCGCGGCCTCCTGCCACACGTGCCCAGCCGCGGCTCCGTCGGCGCAAGCGGTGATCTCGCTCCGCTTGCCCACCTCGCCTTGCCGCTGGTGGGCGAGGGCGAGGCCTGGGTGGACGACAACCGGATGAGCGGGGCCGACGCTCTGGCCGCCGTCGGACTGGAACCGATCGCGCTCGAGGCGAAGGAAGGGCTCTCGCTCGTCAACGGGACGCAGTTCATGGCGGCGTTCGCGGCGCTGGCGCTGGCGCGTGTCGCGCGATTGGCCAAGACGGCCGACATTGCCTGCGCACTCTCAGTCGAGGCCCTGCAGGGGTCTCGGGCGAGTTTTCTTCCTCAAATCCATGCTGCTCGGCCGCTCCCGGGGCAGATCGACTCGGCTGCAAATATCCTCCAATTGCTCGAGGGGTCGGCAATCATCGAGTCTCACCGCTGGTGCGACAAGGTCCAGGACGCCTACTCGCTGCGTTGTGCCCCTCAGGTGCACGGAGCGTCACGCGATCTGCTCGCGTACGTCGAGGCGACTGTCTCCGTCGAACTCAATGCGGCGACCGACAACCCACTCGTTCTGGTCGACGACGAAGTGCTGTTGTCGAACGGAAATTTCCACGGCCAGCCATTGGCCTTTGCTCTCGACGCACTCGCGATGGCCGTCTCCGAGCTGGCCAACATCTCCGAGCGGCGGATCGAGCGACTCGTCAACCCATCGCTGTCCGACGGCCTGCCGGCGTTCCTCACGGTCGACGGTGGCCTCAACTCGGGCTTCATGATCCCGCAATACGTTGCTGCCTCACTGGTCAGCGAAAACAAGACGCTGTGCCACCCAGCGAGCGTCGACTCGATCCCGACCAGCGCGGGCCAGGAAGATCACGTGTCGATGGGGAACGCCGCCGGCCTGAAGGGCTGGCAAGTGCTCGCAAACGCGGAGCGGGTGCTTGCGATCGAGCTGCTCGCGGGCGCGCAGGGAGTCGAGTTTCTCGCCCCCCTCGAACCGGGTGCCGGGGCCCGCGCAGCGCGTGATGCGGTGCGCTCTCTCTCGCCTCGACTGACCGACGACCGCTCGCTCGCAGGCGACATCGAGGCCGTTGCGAGGGCAATTCGCGACGGCGGCTTCGTCGAGGCCGTCGAGCCGGAGGTGGGAGGACTGCGGTGAAGTTCGGCGACGACCTCCCTCGCTCGCCGCACCCCTTTCGCGACAGCGCGATCATCTATGGCTGTCTTGCCGTCCTGATCGTCGTCATCGCGACCTTGACCGGAGGTGGTTTCGCGAAAGCGGTTGCGATTGCAGCCGCATTTTTCGTCGGCGCCACCGCGTGGAGCTGGTGGCGGGTTCGCCGGCGCCCGCAGCAAGAGCGCGGCGAATGACCGCGGTCGACACGAGCTTCGACCCGGCTGTCGAGGCGCTCTGCGGCGACCTGTCCGCGATCAGGGCGCCACGCGGGACGAAGCTGAATGCACGCTCCTGGGCCACTGAAGCGCCCCTGCGGATGTTGCTCAACAACCTGGATCGCGAGGTCGCCGAGCGTCCTGAGGAGCTGGTCGTTTACGGCGGCTCAGGACGGGCTGCGCGGAGCCACGAAGCCCTGAAGGCAATCGTTGCCTCGCTGCTTCGGCTCGGCGATGACGAAACCCTGCTCATACAAAGCGGCAAGCCGGTTGCGATCTTCCGCACGCATCCCGGCGCCCCCCGAGTTCTGATCGCGAACTCACTGCTTGTTCCGCGGTGGGCGACCTGGGAAGAGTTCCGGCGGCTCGAGGCCCTCGGCCTGACGATGTTCGGCCAGATGACCGCCGGCTCCTGGATCTACATCGGCACACAGGGAATCCTGCAGGGCACCTACCAGACGTTCGCGGCAGCGGGCGAGCGCCACTTCGGCTCGCCCGAGCTCACCGGGCGGACGATTCTCACCGCAGGCCTGGGCGGCATGGGCGGTGCTCAGCCGCTGGCAGCGACCCTGGCCGGGGCGGCGATTCTGTGCGTCGAGGTCGACCCCGAGCGGATCGCGCGGCGCCTCAGTACCCGCTACCTCGACGAGGCAACCGACTCGCTCGAGGACGCGCTTGGTCGCGTTCGCTTGGCTGCGCGGGAGGGACGGCCGCTCTCGGTCGGGCTGCTCGGGAACGCGGCCGAGATCGTGCCCGAGTTGGCGCGACGCGGAGAGCAATTCGATTTCGTCACCGATCAGACCGCCGCGCACGATCCGCTGACCGGGTACATCCCGGCAGGCCTCTCGGTCGAAGAGGCGACAAGGCTGCGCGACGACGATCCCGACGAGTACCTCAGACGTGCCCGCGAGTCGATCGTGGCCCACGTCGAAGGCATGCTCGAGTACGTCCGACAAGGCAGCTATGTTTTCGATTATGGCAACAATCTTCGAGGAGAAGCCTATGAGGGAGGCGTAGAAGAAGCGTTCACATACCCGGGCTTCGTCCCGGCCTATATCCGGCCGCTCTTCTGCGAGGGCGTGGGGCCATTTCGGTGGGCGGCGCTTTCCGGCGATGAGGCTGACATCGCCGTGATCGACGAGGTGCTGCGGGGGCTCTTCCCAGACGACGTGTTGCTGCAGCGCTGGCTGGAGTTGGCGCCCGAACGGGTCGCCTTCCAGGGGCTCCCGGCCCGGATCTGCTGGCTCGGCTACGGCGACCGCGCTCGTGCCGGGCTCGCGATCAACGAGCTCGTTCGCTCAGGCAAGGTGACGGCTCCGGTCGTGATCGGGCGCGACCACCTGGACTCGGGTTCAGTTGCGTCGCCCTACCGCGAGACCGAAGCGATGCGGGACGGCTCCGATGCGATCGCCGACTGGCCCATCCTGAACGCGCTCATCAACGTTGCTGCAGGGGCGACGTGGGTCAGCGTCCACCACGGCGGTGGGGTCGGCATCGGCAACTCGATCCACGCGGGGATGGTCGTGGTCGCCGACGGTACCGACGAGATGGCCGAGCGCCTCGAGCGGGTGCTCACCACCGATCCCGGATCGGGCGTGTTGCGGCACGTCGACGCCGGCTACCCCGAGGCGATCGAGTTCGCCCGGCGACAAGGGCTCGAGCCCCCGATGCGGCCTCGATCCGGCCTGTGAGCGAGGGCGCCGGAGCACTGCCGCTGCTGGTCCGCGACCTCGCCCAGGTTGCGACGCCGGCGGCCGGCGAAGCTCCGCTGCGCGGGCGTCAGCTCGGCGCCGTCGATGTGGTCGAGAACGCGTACGTGCTTTGCGAGGGCGGAAGGGTCACGTCGTTCGGCCGAATGCGGGACCTTGAAGCTCCGGAGGGCGAGGTAGAAGAGCTGGACGGCAGTGGGCTTTCCGCGGTGCCGGGGCTCGTTGACTGCCATACCCACGCGTGCTTTGCGGGTGACCGGGTCGACGAGTTCGAGCTGCGAGCTCGCGGCGCCGATTACGAGGAGCTCCACGCAGCCGGCGGAGGGATCCTCGCCACCGTCCGGGCGACACGCGCTGCCGGGGAGGAGGCTCTCACCGAGACCGTTTGGCGACACCGGGAGTGGATGCGCCGTGCCGGGACGACGACCTTCGAGGCCAAGTCGGGGTACGGCCTCGACCGTGAAACCGAGCTTGCCTCGCTCCGCGCGATTCGCACTGCGGGAGGGGTTCCGACCTGGCTCGGGGCCCATGCTGTCCCACCCGAGTTCGAGGACGCAGACGCCTATCTCGACTTTGCGCTCGCGGAAGTCCTGCCCGACGCAGCACAGCTCGCGGTCGCTGCGGACGTGTTCGTCGAGTCCGGCGCCTTCGACGTGGCGCAGGCGCGGCGGTATCTCGAAGCCTGTCGTGAGGCGGGGCTGGCGCTTCGCCTGCACGGCGACCAGTTCACGCAGCAGGGGGCGGTCGAGCTCGCCGTCGAGCTCGATGCGCGCTCGATCGATCACCTGGAGTCCACGGGACCGGACGGCGTCCAGGCGCTTGCCGCCTCGGAGGTCGTCGGTGTGCTGCTGCCGGCGAGCGCGCTTTTCCTCGATCGTCCGATGCCGCCCGCGCGCGCGCTGGTCGATGCCGGAGCGGCGATCGCGCTCGCGACCGATTTCAACCCCGGGAGTTCCTTCTGCGAGAGCCTCGGGATCGTCGCGTCGCTTGCCGTGACGCAACTGCATCTGAGTCCGGCCGAAGCGCTCTCTGCGTGCACCGTCAACGCCGCGCACGTTCTCGGCCGGTCGAATGACGTCGGCCGGATCGCGCCTGGGTACGCAGCCGACCTCGTGCTTTTGGACGCGCCTGAATGGCGCTACCTCTCGTACCACCTTGGCGACGGGCTCGTCGCGGGCGTGGTCGAAGCGGGTGAGTTGTTCTCTTCCCGTGACGCTGGGAGCGCCGAAAGCGCCGCGCTAGGCTAGTTTCGATGCCTTCTCGCAAGCAGCGGCGACGCCGGGCCAAGGATCGGCGGCACGAATACGAGTACGTCTACGTGGACGACTCGGGGCATGAGATCGAGCCTCCGCCGGAGGAGGATCGCAAGCGGGAGCCCGCGCGCGTGAAAAACACAGCGAGCGGCAAGAAAACCACCGCGGTGCGCGAGGTCAAGCCGCCCTCGTGGCAGCGCTCGCTGCGGCGCTCCGCGCTCTTCTTCCCGCTCTTCTTCATCGTCTTCTCGCTCGTCAACAAGAACTCGGCGGTCGAGATCAGGGTGCTGAGCTCCCTCGCCTATTCGGCGCTCTTCATCCCGCTTACGTATCTGATGGATCGGACCGCCTACCGCACCTACCTGCGCCGCTCGGGGCAGCAGCCGAAGCCCTAGCGGTAGTGGCCCACGCCGGGCCAGGGTGCGAAGAGGAGCAGGATCCGCGCGCCGGCTTCGCTCGAGACCGAGCGGCGCTCGTCCGGGTCGAAGAAGCACAGCGTTCCCGCGCCCGCGTCGATCGACTCGTCCCCCGCCTCGACCCTGACGGTGCCGTCCACGACGAGCAGGTAGGCGTGCTCCTTGACCTGGTGGTCCCCGAGCTCCTGACCGGGCTCGAGTGCGATCAGAACAGTGCGGGCCGCGTCGTCGGAGTCGAGGACCACGGGCGAGCGGCTCCCGCCTTCGGCCTCGATCTCGTGCAGGTTCCAGCTCCGCATCGGGCGCCGGATCCTAGCGCCAAGGGACCGGTGGACGAGGAGAACGGCCTCGTTAGACTCGGCCGCCATGAGCCTCGCTGCCGATTGCCGCCTTCCGTGACCGCGAGGTTCGAAGCACCGCGCGGGACACACGACATCCTCCCGGCCGAGCAGGGGCTCTGGCGGAAGGTGACGGGCGTCGCCGAAGCGGTCTGCGGGCTCTACGACTACCGCCCGATCCAGACGCCCGTTTTCGAAGAGGCCGAGCTCTTCATTCGGACCTCGGGCGAGGGCTCGGACGTCGTCCAGAAGGAGATGTACGTGTTCGACGACCGCGGCGGCAGGACGTTGGCCTTGCGCGGCGACCTGACAGCGCCGATCTGCCGTGCGTACCTCGAGCACGGGCTACAGCGCGAGCCGCAGCCGCAGAAGCTGTGGACGCTTGGCCCTGTCTATCGCTACGCCGCGCCGCAGAAAGGCCGCTACCGCGAGCACTACCAGCTCTCGGTCGAGGCGATCGGCTCGGACGACCCGGCGCTCGACGCTGAGCTCGTACAGCTTTACAGCGAGTTGCTGCGGCGACTGGGCGTGACGACCTACCGGCTGGAGCTGAACTCGATCGGCGACCAGAACTGCCGCCCGGCATACGTGCAGCGCCTGAGCGAGTGGCTGAACGACCACGACGACGTGCTCAACGAGGAGGCCCGGCAGAAGCGGGCGACGACGCCGCTGCGGGTTTTCGACGTCAAGGACGAGCAGGTTCGGGCGGCGCTCGACGACGCGCCGAAGATCGGCGATTCCCTGTGCGACGCCTGCCGTGAGCATTTCGAGGCGGTGCGCCGCTACCTCGACGTCTACGGGATCGAGTACGAGCTCGTGCCAACGCTCGTGCGGGGACTCGATTACTACACCCGCACCGTGTTCGAGTTCATCGGCCCCGAGCACGGCGCCCAGAGCACGATCTGCGCCGGCGGCCGCTATGACGGCCTGATCGAGCAACTCGGCGGCAAGTCGACGCCAGGGATCGGCTTCGGAGCCGGCATCGAGCGGCTCCTGATCGCGCTGGAGGATGCGAACGTCGAGGCGCCGGAGCCCGAGTCGATCGACGTGTTCTTCGCTGTCGACGAGGGAGCGCCGCGGGAGCGAGTGCTCGAGCTGATGGCTCGCCTACGGGCGAACGACCGCTCCTGCGAGACCGACTACGCGGGGCGCTCGCTCAAGGGCCAGCTCACGCAGGCGGCCCGGCTCGGCGCTCGCATCACGGTCGTTCTCGGTACCGACGGCGCGACGATCCGCGCCCAGGGTGCGACGGACGTGAAGGTTCCGTTCGAAGAGCTCGAGGAGAGGCTGTCGGCGTGAGCTGGCGCGACCTCGGTGCAGGCGACGTCCGGGCGGACCACGTCGGCGAGCGCCACACGCTCGCCGGCTGGGCGGCGCGCCGCCGCGACCACGGCGGGCTGATCTTCATCGACCTGCGCGATTCCTCCGGTATCTGCCAGCTCGTGATCAATCCTGAGCGCTCTCCGGAGGCCGCCGCGGCGGCGCACGAGGTGCGGAACGAGTTCGTACTTCAGGCCCAGGGCGAGGTTGTCGCTCGTGCTCCGGACGCGGTCAACCCAAACCTGCCGACTGGCGACGTCGAGCTTCAGGTCGAGGGGCTTACGATCATCTCTCGTTCGGAGCCGCTGCCGTTCCAGCTCGACGAAGAGAACGTCGACGAGACCTTGCGGCTCCGCTATCGGTGGCTGGATTTCCGTACCCAGCGGATGCAGCGCAATCTGCAGCTCTCGCACACGGTCGTCGCCCAGATCCGCCGGTCGATGGAGGAGCAGGGCTTCATCGACATCTGGACGCCGAGCATGACCAAGGGAACTCCGGAAGGCGCGCGCGATTTCGTCGTCCCGGTGCGCCTTCAGCCCGGCCGCTTCTTCGCGCTTGCTCAATCACCGCAGGTCTTTAAGCAGCTCTGCATGATCGGCGGCTTCGACCGCTACTACCAAATCGCGACCTGCTGGCGAGACGAGGATCTTCGTGCCGATAGGCAGTTTGAGTTCCGCCAGCTCGATCTCGAGCTGGCGTTCCCCACTCGGGAAGACGTCCTGGACGTGCTCGAACAAGTCGTCGTCGCGTCGTTCGAAGCTGTTGGACAGGACGCTCCGGTGCGGCCGTTTCCCCGCCACTCGTATACCGACGTCATGGCGCGGTACGGGACCGACAAGCCCGACCTGCGCTTCGGTTTGGAGATCCACGACGGGACCGAGGTGACGCGAAGCTCGGAGTTCGGGGTCTTCGCAAACGCCCCGGTGGTTCGCTTTCTGGTCGTGCCGGCACCGCTCTCACGCGCCGAGCTCGCCCGTCTCGAGGAGGTAGCGAAGGAGTGGGGGGCAAAGGGGCTCGCCTACCTCGTCGTCGACGAGGAGGGGCAGGTTCGCTCGCCGATAGCAAAGTTCCTCTCCGAGACGGAGCTCGCGGCATTTCGAGCGGAGGCCGGCTCGACCGTTCTCTTCGCTGCCGACGAGAAGGCGACGGTCGAGCGCGTCCTGGGCGGGCTGCGAACGCACCTCGGCCGTGAGCTTCAGCTTGCAGACGACGGGGTTCAATCGCTTCTCTGGGTGCTCGACTTCCCGCTCTTCAAGCTCGACGAGGAGACAGGACGCTGGACTTTCATGCACCACCCCTTCACCGCGCCGCTGCCGGGCTACGAAGAGATGGTGGCGAGTGACCCGGGCGCGGTGCTGAGCCAGCACTACGACCTGGTCTGGAACGGCTGGGAGCTAGGCTCGGGCTCGATCAGGATCCACGACTCGACCCTTCAGGCAGCCGTGTTTCGGACGATGGGCATGAGTGAGGAGGAGGCGCGCTCGAAGTTCGGCTACCTGCTGGACGCGCTCGCGATGGGGGCACCGCCGCACGGAGGGTTTGCAATGGGCATCGAGCGGTTCGTCGCGCTACTGGCAGGCGAGCCAAACATTCGCGAGATCATCCCGTTCCCGAAGGTCTCGAGCGGCTCCGACCCGCTCACCGGCGCTCCGACCGAGGTTCCGGCCGAGCAACTCGCCGAGCTAGGAATCGCGGTCGTCGAGGCGAAGGACTAAGCCTCAGTAGCGAATCGGCCGATGCACCGGCCATACTCTCTCGAGCTGATGGCGACCGAACGAGGACAACAGGCATCGCTGACGCCGCTTCCCAGCGTCGAGGATCTGCCGACCGTTCAGGGCGGTGGTTACGAGCCCGAACGCGTCAAGGAGGCCTTCGAGTCCTTCCGCCGCCACACGACCCAGCTACAAGTGCAGCTCCGCGTTCTCCAGGCAGCCGCCCGCAGCGGGCAGGTCGAGCCCACTGGCCACGCGGTCCGGATGGACGCGCTGCACATGATCCGCGCTGCAGCGGACATGGCCGACACGATCGAGCGAGATGCTCAGACCGCTTCGGCCGCTCAGCTCCGGCGCACCGAGGAAGAGGTCACCCGCCGTCAGCGCGAGCTACAGGAGCGCGAGAACGAGGTCGAGCGGTTCCGGCAGGAAAGCGAGCGCCAGCGGGCGGAGATGCTCAACACCTCGCGCAACGAGGCACGCGAGACCCAGGCCGACGCCCAGCGGCAGTCGACCGCAGAGGTTCGTGAGGCAGAGGCTCGTGCCAACCGCTTGCTCGAGCAGGCGCGGCACCAGGCGACCGAGTTGACGAATGCGGCACGCGCCGAGGTCGAGCAGACGCTCGAGTGGTCGCGCGCGCAGGCTTCCGCTGTGATGGCCCGAGCCCAGGACGGAGCCGAGCAACTGCTCGCCGCCGCCGGTCTCGGCGACGAGGCGATCGCCGGCGTCGTCGAGAAGATCGTGGACGCCGCGCAAGCAGCTACCGAGGCGAGCCGGGGGCCGGGCACGCCCGCAGCTCCTTCTCCGCCTGCCGGCGCTGCGCCGCCGCTCTCGGTACCGGATCCTGTTGAGCCTCCGGTGTCCACGCCCGACGACGAGTCGAGCGGCCAGGACGCCTCCTAAGACGCTCGCCGGGGGGCGCTAGGCTCTCCGCGTCATGCCGGGACGAACGGGGCCGCGGTTTGCGATTGAGGCGCTGTTCCTGATCGCACTCGCGGTCGGGGCAGGCTACGCCGACCTGGCGACCAAGTGGATCGTGGTCGTGATGGCCGCGGGCTGGCTCGTCGTGGCGCTTCTGGAACTGACAGCTGACCGAATCTGGGCGGCTGCGCCGCCTTGGCGACGGCCCTACTACGTCCAGCCGCCGGCGCCTCCGCGCGAGGCGTCTCCGGAGCCGGTCCTGCCTCCTGAGCCTGAGCCCGCACCTGCGCCTGCGCCGGAGGAAGCGACGGTGATCGCGGCGCGGCTGCCTGAGCCGCAGCCCGAGCCCGAGCCCGAGCCCCAAGCCGAGTTACTGCCAGAACCTGAGCCCGAGCCGGAGCCGGAGCCCGAGCCGGCGCCACCTCGGCCCAGGCTGGAACCGCAGGAACCTCGGCCCAAGCGGCGCTGGCTGCGCCGCAGCCGATCCGAGCCAGTCGTGACCGAGCCCGCGGAAACGGAGGTGCCGAAGCACGTGCGGCTGCTGCCGCCTTCCGAGCGAGACGACCAGGTTTCGCGCGAGGTCGCCAACCTCTTCGACACCGAGCGCAAGGAGCACGGCGGCGGGTGAAGGCTTCCGTGATCAGGTTTCTGATCGAGGCGGCCTTCATCGTCCTGATCGCTGCCGCCGTTGCGATCGCGCATCTCGGCAAGCTCTGGATCGCGCTCGCGGTCGGTGGCGCTTGGGTGCTCGTCGCGCTCGTCGAACGCAACGTGCAGGCGGACAACTCCCGCCTGCGCGAAGGCCGGCTCGGCTTCCTGTTCGGCCGCTCGGAAGCTGAGACGCCGGAAGTCCAGCCGGTCGAACGGGAGCTACCACCCCCGCCGCCGTCGCATGTGACGGTCCTCGAGTCCGAGCCGGGGGAGCCTGAGCCCGAGCCGATGCTTCAGTCCGTCCCCGACCCGCCACCCGAGCCCGAGTCCGAGTCCGAGGCAGAGCCGGAGTCCGGGGTCGAGCCTCAACCCCAGGTTGCCTACCTCCCCCGCGCGGACGGCGCGCCGCGGGAGTGGAACGTCTGGGAGCTCGAGCGGCTGGCCCGCGAGCGCGAGGGACAGGATCCGGCGCATGAGGAAGAGCTGGCATTCCTGCTGGTCGAGCTCAGGCAGTTCGCGAACGCCGACGGCCACCTTCCGGTCACCTTCGACCCGATCGTGCGCGACGCGTTCGGCGACGACCTCTACACGGCCGTTTGAGCCCGGCGCTCGCCCAGCGGGAGGTCGCACTCGCCGGCGTCGCCCTGCTCGCGGCGATCGTGGCGGTTGCGATCGCGTCTCCGCGTGGCTCTGACCGGGCTGGTCATCTGAAGCCCGTCGTTGTCGCCGGCGGGGGTTGGTACACGGCGCTGGCCGGGGCCAGGACGTTCCACTACGGGACGCAGACGAACTGCGGCGTCGTCCTGAAACCGGTCACCCGCGGAGTCGTGGACTCTGTCCTCCCGTGCAACATCAGGCTCTTCGTCTCGTTCGGGGGCGGGAAGCGAATCCTCACCCAGGTCGTGGCCAAGCGGCCGGTCGTGCCGGGACGGCGTTTCGACCTGACTCCGGCGCTCGCCGAGGATCTCGGGATCCACGGAATCCAGCGGATCAGGTGGGTTTTTCCGCGTTAGCTAAGCTCCGATGGTGCTCGACCCTGTGCGAGCTCTGCGTCTTCAAAGTAGAACCAACACCAAGTGAAAGGGAGCCTGCGTCCGCGCTTCGCGCCCTCGGGTGAGTAGCCGGCAGGGCACCCACCTGGCTGTGCCAGGTTCGCTAGGGGCGTGGAGAAACGGCAGGGTGGGGCACGACTTTTTTGGGGGCAGCTAGCGTAGGCCGATGATCGAGGTCGTAGGAGACTCATCGCGGAACGGCGAGGTCGCACTCGTCCGGCTGACGCTGGACGGCGATCGGATCGTCGACGCCGATGCCGACGGCCTCGAGCGGCCGCTCGCGGGCCTGAGCCTGCTCGAGGCGGCGGCCGTGCCGGGCGAAAAACTTGCTGCCGACGCGCTTGCGAATGCGCTTGCTCAGGTCTTTCGCGCCACACCCGAACCGAACCGGGTCGCCGTCGCGATGAGCGGCGGCGTCGACAGTGCCGTCGCCCTTCTGCACGCCGGGCGCGACGCGATCGGAGTGACACTGCGCCTCTGGATCGACCCGGCGGCGCCGGACTCCGAGCGCGCCTGCTGCTCCCCGGAGGCCGTGATCGCTGCTCGCGAAACCTGCCACGCGCGTGGGCTGCCGCACGTGACGCTGGACCTGCGGGACGAATTCCGGCGAGCTGTCGTCGCTCCGTTCATTCGCGGCTACGCGGCCGGTGAGACACCGAACCCTTGCATCCGGTGCAACGGCAGCTTCCGCTTTGCGGAGCTGCTCGCCTTTGCGGAGCGCGCCGGGGCTTCGCGACTCGCGACGGGCCACTACGCGCGGATCGTCGAGCGCGACGGCTTCCGCCTGCTGGCGCGGGCGCGGGACCCGGTGAAGGATCAGAGCTACATGCTCGCGAGACTCGATCCCCGTTTGCTGGGGAGAATCTGGTTTCCGCTCGGCGAGCAGACGAAGGACGAGACCCGAGCCGAGGCGGAGCGAGCCGGTTTGGCCGCTTCCCGCAGAGCGGAAAGCCAGGAGGCGTGCTTCCTCGGCGGCGGCGACTATCGCGATTTTCTCCGCCGCCACGGAGTGGCGGCGGAGCCTGGTGAGATCATCGACGAGGACGGTCGCCACCGGGGCAAGCACGCAGGGTTCTGGGGGTTCACGACCGGACAGCGGCGCGGGCTCGGCGTGTCCTCGCACCAGCCGCTCTATGTGCTGAGCACCGATGCGCAGGCAAACACGGTCGTCGTGGGGCCCCGCGAGTCGCTCGCGGTCGAAACGATTTCGGCCCGTGGGCGGTTGTACGTGCAAGTGGATCGGGCTGAGGTCAAATGGAGGTACCGGTCGCCTGCGGTCCCGGCTGCGGTCGTGCAGACGGAGCGGGGGTTCCGGCTGCACCTCGACGCGCCGGCGTATGGAGTCTCGCCCGGACAGGCTGCCGTCCTGTACGACGATGGCGTCGTCGTCGGAGCAGGGGTGCTGTGACGACCGACCGGATCGTGCTGACGATCCCGCGGGACGAGGGCTTCGAGGACGTCGCCCAGCTCGTTCTCGGCGGTGTCGCAGCACGCCTGGATTTGACCTACGAGGTGCTCGACGACCTCGGCACGGCGCTCGCGACGCTGCTCGAGCCACGTGGTGAGGAGGGTGATCTGACGGTCGAGCTCGTGCTCGGCGGGGACGTGATGACTGCGACGATCGGCCCCTTCCGCTCGGAGAAACTGCGGGGAGAGCTCGAGCAACACGACGGCGGGGTCGACCTTCGCCGCGTGCTGGAGACAGTCGTGGACAGCTTCGAGGCCGTCGAGCGCGACGGCGCCGACTGGGTCGAGCTCCAGAAACGGGTCGAAAGGACGGCGACCGCCTGATGAGCCCGAACAAGAGCGACAAGGCTCTCCTCCGTCGCTACCACGAGGAAGGTGACCTCGCGGCGCGCGAGCAGTTGATCGAGCAGTACATGTCACTCGTGCGGTCCCTGGCCCGCCGGTACTCCTATCGCGGAGAGCAGTTCGAGGACCTCGTCCAGATCGGCGCGATCGGCCTGATCAAGGCGATCGACCGCTTCGACCTCGACCGCGGTGTCGAGCTGACCACCTATGCGACTCCGAACATCATCGGCGAGATCAAGCGCCACTTCCGCGACCGGGGCTGGTCTGTGCGGGTGCCGCGGGGGTTGCAGGAGCTGAACATCCAGCTCTCCCGCCTGCTCGAGGAACTGACGGTGCAATACAGCCGCTCGCCCACGATCGCGGAACTGGCCAAGGGCGCGGGGGTCACGGAGGAAGAGGTGCTCGAGGCGCTCGAAAGCGGCCGCGCCTACAGCTCGCTCTCGCTCTCTGCCGGGCCAGGGCAGGACGAAGACGGCGATCTCGACCCGCTCGAGTCGCTCGGGACCGAGGAGCACGAGTACGAGGTTTCCGAGGATCGCGCGATTCTCGAGCCCGGCTTCCGCGTCCTCGACGAGCGCGAGCGCGCGATCCTGCACCTGCGCTTCTTCAAGGGGCTGACACAGTCCCAGATCGCCCAGCAGGTCGGCATCTCGCAGATGCACGTGTCCCGCCTGATCCGGCGCTCGCTGGAGAAGATCCGCGAGGAGATCGCCGAGGACGGCGAAGCCGTCGAAACTCGATAGAGGTCGAGCGGACCGACTGCTGCGGCACAGCCGGTCCGCCCTGGCGGACTGCTACTCGAGTGTTAGCTGAGCGCTGTCCGAGCTGAGCGAAGCTAGGTTCCAGCGACCGTCGTGGTAGTTGCACTGGAACTCGACGCTGTCCCCGTTCGCGAAGCCAGAGAGGTCGGGCCCCGCCGGCATCGCGCAGTTGACGAGCGTCGGGTGGCCGGCGACCTGCACGCCGATCCCGTCGCTTCGCATCGATTTGAGCACACCTTCGAGCGTGAAACTCGGCATGTCGTCCTCCGGCCAGCTCGCGCTGTCCGAAAGGATCGACGTGACGTAGAAGCCAGAGCCGGTGTTGACGCAGGCGAGCTCGACCGCGTCGCCGACTGCGAGCCCGCGCAGGTCCATCCCCGTCGGGAGGCTGCACTGCAACGGCGCGTCGTGATGCGCCACCTGGACGCCCACGTACGTCGGCGCCAGCGTGGCCAGCACGCCGCTCAGGTCGAACGACTGCTTCAGGCCGTCCTCGCCGTACTCCAGCGAGGCATCGTCTGAGGAGAGTCCGGTCAGCAGGTAGCGACCGAGCGACTTGCTGTAGACGCACTGAATCTCGACGAAGTCGCCGACCGCGAAGGCGCGGAGGTCCTGGCCTGGCTTGAGGCCGCACGAGACGCTCTGTTGCTCGTGGCTGACCGAGGCGATCGAGGAGGCGGCGCTGCCGACCGTGACGAGCGTCGGGTTGAGCACGGTGACGAAGCCGTTGAGGTCGATCGAGCCGCCGCCGTCGCCAGGGAGCTCCGCCGTCTTCGAGCGCAGCCGCACGAGCACGAACCGTCCGTCGACGAGCTTGCAGCTCATCTCGACGAACTGCCCGACTGCGAAGCCCGAAAGGTCGACCTTGGCCGGAACGGAGCAGCGGACCGGCTCGGGATGACGCTCGACGTTGACGCCGACCGAAGTGGACGAGAGCGAGCTGATCACGCCCTTGACGGCGAACCAGTTGTCGCCCATGTCGACGCCGTCGTCGTTGCCGGTGTCGTCCTGCGCATCCTCGTTGTC
>Ga0307291_1000033_pt1 | contig 37842 bp, 39 predicted proteins | sample ER_DNA_148_FD_194474 | JGI IMG/M metagenome (GOLD analysis project Ga0307291, IMG submission 194474) | Bulk soil microbial communities from the East River watershed near Crested Butte, Colorado, United States - ER_DNA_148 | ecosystem: Environmental > Terrestrial > Soil > Floodplain | place: USA...
GCAACAGCGGGGAGGCTCCGTCGGGACCTCCCCCGGCTCCCTCGTGAGGCTTGCCAAGTTCCTTGCCCACGGGGGCGTTGCTTCGCGGCGTCGAGCTGAGGAGATTGTTGCTTCGGGGCGGGTGACGGTTGATGGAGAGGTGGTGCGGGATCCGGCTCGGGATGTGGGGGAGGGGGACGATGTTCGGGTCGATGGCAGCGCCGTCGGGGCGGAGGGGCGGGAGGTTTGGGCGGTGAACAAGCCAGCCGGCGTCGTCTCCACGGCGCGGGAGCCCGGCAGCCGGCCGGCGGTCGTCTCGCTGGTCGATTCCAGCGCGCGGCTCTACCCGGTGGGGCGCCTGGACGTCGACTCGACCGGCCTGCTGCTGCTTACCAACGACGGCGAGCTGGCCAACCGGCTGATCCATCCGCGCTACGAGGTGCCGAAGACCTACCGGATGCGGCTTCGCCGCCCACCCGCCGAGGCGGATTTGCGACGGCTCGCCGGCGGCGTGGATCTGGAGGACGGCGCGACGGCGCCGGCGCGGGTACGGCGCTTGGGGGAGAGCGAGGTGGAGATCGTCCTGCGTGAGGGGCGCAATCGTCAGGTGCGGCGGATGGCCGAGGCGATCGGCAACGAGGTCGTCGCGCTGCGCCGCGTCCGCTTCGGGCCGGTCGAGCTCGGCGACCTGCCGGAGGGCAAGGCGCGACGGCTGTCCGAGGAAGAGATCGCGGCGCTGCGAGGGGCCGGCGTCAGGCAGTGACCTGTACGACGACGGCCCGCTCACGCGGCCGGTCGTCGAAGTCGATCAGCACCAGCTGCTGCCAGGTGCCGAGCGCCAGGCGGCCGTCGAGAACGGGGACCGTCTCCGAGGGCCCGACCAGCGTCGCCCGCTGGTGCGCGTGGGAGTTGGAGTCGTGGTTGAGCCGGTTGTGCTCGTACTCGCCCAGCGCGGGAATCAGCCGCTCCAGCATCTGCTTAAGGTCATGAATTCCACCGGGCTCGAACTCCATCGTCGAGATCGCCGCAGTGGACCCCCTCACGAAGGCGAGTACCTGCCCGTCGCCTGCTTCAGCGTCCGCGACGGCCCGTTGCACGTTCGCGGTGATGTCGAGGACGTCACCGTCACCCTGAGTCGAGAAGCGCAGCTCGGTGGTATGCGCGGCCACGGCGCGACGCTACCCGAAGTCGCTGGCAAGCGGCGGCGGCCGTTCGGTGCGAGACGACGGTCCCCTTGCCGCAGGCCAAGACCGCGGCGAGCATGCGGCTGCGGTCGCTCCGCGCCGGCACGCCGACGCCGAAGGTACCCCGAAAGGCTGGGTGGAGGTGGCCAACGCTCACCGAGGGCGTGATCTGAGCGTCACAGGGGAAGCAAATTCGCCCCTGGCGGCAGGCTCTGGGAAGATTGCGGCGTGAGCGTCAATGGGAATCAGCGGCTTTACGCCGTCCGCGGCGCCGTTCAGGCCGAAGCCAACGACGCCGACGCGATCGTCGAGGCGACAACCCAGCTGATGCGGGAGCTGCTCGACCGCAACGAGCTCGAGCCCGAGGCGATGGTGAGCTGTCTGTTCACCACCACCGACGACCTCGACGCCGAGTTCCCTGCGGTGGCGGCGCGCGACCTCGGATTGGCCTCCGTGCCGCTGCTCTGCTGCCGCGAGATTCCGGTGCCGGGCTCGATGCCGCGGGTGATCCGGGCGATGGTCCACTACTACGCGCCGGCGGAGCACATCGCCACGCACGCGTATCTCGGCCAGACTCAGGAGCTGCGGACCGACCTTCACGCCGCGCAGTAGCCCCCGCATCCGCCGTCGTAGGCCACAATGAGCGCATGACCGTCACCTTCGCCGAGAAGCTTGCACGCATCCCCGGCTACCAGGCCGGGGTGCCGACCGGCCAGGCACCCGAGGCGATCGCCGCCGGCGGGCTCGCGCAGCTGGCCTCGAACGAGTCGCCGTTTCCGCCTCACGAGAAGGTGATCGAGGCGATTCGCGCGGCGGCGGCGGCGATGAACCGCTACCCGGACCCCGACGCGACGACGCTGCGCCGGAGGATCGCCGAGCGCTACGAGACGGAGCCCGGCCGGGTCGCCGTCGGCAACGGTTCCTGCGAGATCCTGCTGGCTGCCGCCGAGGCGCTCTGCGAGCCCGGCGCCGAGATCCTCTACGCCTGGCCGTCCTTCTCGATGTACCCGCACCTGGCGGCGTTGACCGGCGCGCGCGAGATCCGCGTGCCGCTCGCCGACGGCGACGTCCACGACCTCGAGGCGATGGCGGCCGAGGTGACGGCGGCGACCCAGCTGGCGATCGTCTGCAACCCCAACAACCCGACCGGCACTCACCTGCCGGCGGCCGAGATCGCCGCCTTCTGCGAGCGCATTCCGAGTCACGTGACGCTCGTTCTCGACGAGGCCTACGTCGAGTTCCAGACCGTCGACGATCCCGATTCGACCGTCGACCTGCTCGGCGACTTCCCCAACCTCGTCGTGCTGCGCACCTTCAGCAAGGTCTACGGCCTCGCCGGGCTGCGGGTCGGCTTCGCGCTGGGCTCGGCCAAGTTCCGCGCCGCGGTCGACGCCGTGCGGCAGCCGTTCAGCGTCAACGCCCTCGCCCAGGCGGCGGGGGCGGAGGCGATCCTGCACCAGGACGACGTCGTGCAGCGGGTCGAGCGAACCCTGATCGAGCGCGTCCGGGTCGAGGAGGGCCTGCGCGAGCTGGGCCTGACGACGGCCGAGACGCAGGCCAACTTCTCCTGGATCGATCTCGGCGAGGCCGACGAGGGCGAGGTCGTCGCCGGACTTGCCGAGCAGTCGATAGCCGTGCGCCCGGGCAGCCCTCTCGGCGGTCCGGGCCATATCCGCGTCAGCTATGGGACCCCCGCTGAGAACGGTCGCTTCCTCGCCGCCCTGGGCGCGATCCTCGACTAATCGCGTTTCGGCTGCTACAAAGTCAGGCGAAGTGAAGCGAACAGGCGACACCGCCAGCAGCATGTGCGCGAGGCGCGCCGCGGTGGCTCCTGCCCGCTACTCCTATCTCTGGCGATTTAGCTAGGCGTCCGGCCTGGCGGCATCGCGCCGCCTTCATAGAGCGTTCGGCCGGGCGCCGGTTCCAGTGCTTCGCGCGCTTCGCGATGCCCGCGCTCGCATGGTGAGGCCCGCACGGAAAGTAGAGTCCTCGGACGTGGAGAAAGGCGACGGAAAGATGATCATCGGAATGCGGGGGGAGGCGCGGGACCGGGTCCGCGACACGCGAATCGAGCGGGTGGTCGAGCTCGTATCCCCGGAAGCGCTGCTCGGCGACCTGCGGCTCGGCGAGGAGCGCGAGCAGGTCGTGGTCGAGGGGCGCCGGGACGTCGAGAACGTGCTCGAAAGGGTCGACGACCGCCTGCTGGTCGTGGTCGGGCCCTGCAGCGTCCACGATGTCGAGGCGGCGCTCGAGTACGGCGGCCGCCTGGCGGCGCTGGCCGCGGAGCTGGAGGGCGACCTGCTGGTGGCGATGCGGGTCTACTTCGAGAAGCCGCGGACGACGACCGGCTGGAAGGGCCTGATCAACGACCCCTACCTCGACGGCTCCTGCGACGTCAACGCCGGCCTGCGGATGGCGCGCACCCTGCTGCTGCAGGTGCTCGATCTCGGCCTGCCGATCGGCTGCGAGTTCCTCGACCCGATCACGCCTCAGTACATCTCCGACACGGTCGCCTGGGGGGCGATCGGCGCCCGCACGACCGAGAGCCAGATCCACCGCCAGCTCGGCTCCGGCCTCTCGATGCCGATCGGCTTCAAGAACCGCACCGACGGCAACGTCCAGGTGGCGGTCGACGCGGTGCGGGCGGCGGCGACCGCTCATGCCTTCGCCGGCATCGACGACGCCGGCCGGCCGGCGATCCTCCACACCGCCGGCAACCCCGACGGGCACGTCATCCTGCGCGGCGGCCGGGGCGGCCCCAACTGCGACCGCGAAGGCGTCGCCAGCACTCTGGAGATGCTCGCCGGCGCCGGTCTCGCCGAGCGCCTGGTGATCGATGCCTCCCACGACAACAGCGCCAAGGACCCCGAGAAGCAGATGCTGGCGACGGCTGAGATCGGCGATCAGGTGGCCGCCGGCAACGCGGCGATCGTCGGCGTGATGCTGGAGTCCTTCCTGGTCGAGGGCCGCCAGGATCTCGGCGGCGGCGATTCGCTCACCTACGGCCAGTCGATAACCGATCCCTGCATCGACTGGGACCACACGGTGACGGCGCTGGAGGGGCTGGCGGCGGCGGTCCGGGCGCGGCGCGGCTGATGCGCGCGGCCGTCCTCGGCCTGGGCCTGATCGGCGGCTCGATCGGGCTCGCCGCCAGGCAGCGGCTCGGCTGCGAGGTGATCGGCTGGGGACCGAACCGACCGACCGTCGAGAGGGCGGTCGGGCTGGGCGCCGTCGACGAGCCCGCCGGCTCGATCGAGGAGGCTTGCGGTGGCGCCGAGATCGTCTTCTGCGCCGGGCCGGTCTCGGCATTGCCGGACCTCGTGGCCAGGGCGCTTGCCGCGAGCGGGCCGGAGGCCGTGGTGACGGACGCCGGCTCGACCAAGCGGGAGCTGGTCGCCGCGCTCGGCGAGGACGAGCGGTTCATCGGCGGCCACCCGCTCGCCGGTGCCGAGACGGCCGGCGTCGGCAACGCCCGCGCCGACCTCTTCGACGGCGCCCGCTGGTACCTGACCCCGACAGAGCGCACCAGCGGCATCCTCTACGACCGCCTGCAGCGGACCATCGCCGGGCTCGGCGCCCGCCCGCAGGCGATCGACGCCGAGGCCCATGACCGGCTGATGGCGACCGTGAGCCACCTGCCCCACGTGCTGGCCAACGTCCTCGCCGCCGGAGCGGCGGCCGAGCTGACCCGTGACTCCGAGCGGCTGCCGGAGGTCGGGCCTAGCTTCCGCGACGCGACCCGGGTCGCCGGCTCGAACCCGGCGATCTGGGGTGACATCTTCAGCTCGAACAGCGATGCCGTGGCGGCCGCCATCGATGACGCCATCGCCCGCCTGCACGAGGCGCGGGAGCTGATCGCCTCCGGCGAGACGAGCGCCGTCGCCGCCTGGCATGCCGCGGCGGGCGGCGACCGCCGTCGCCTGCTCGAGGCCAACCTGGCCGGCGGACCGCTGCACGAGCTGCGCGTCGTCGTCGCCAACCGGCCGGGCACCGTCGCCGAGCTGGCCCTGGCCCTCGGCGAGGCGGGCGTGAACATCGAGGACATGGCCCTGCATCCCGCGACCGACATGAAGTCGGGCGCGGTCTCCCTCTGGGTCGGCGGCGAGGAGCAGGCCGAGCGAGCGGCGGCGCTGGTTCGCAAGCTGGGCCACAGCGCCAGCGTGGTCGACCGCGGCGAGTAGGGTCGCGACCGCATGGCCCGCTTCCAACCCGCTGGACCGCTGCGCGGCTCGCTGCGCCCACCGCCCGACAAGTCGATCTCCCACCGGGCGGCGCTGATCGCGGCGATGGCCGAGGGGGAGACGGCGATCGAGGGCTACCTCGACGCGGCGGACACCCGCTCGACCCTTGCCGCGGTGGCCGCTCTCGGCGCGGACGTCGACGAGCTCTCCAGCGGCGAGGACGGCGCCAGCCTGCGCGTGCGCGGCGTCGGCCTGCATGGGGCTCGCGCCGCGGAGATCGACGTCGGCAACGCCGGGACTCTGCTGCGCCTGCTGCCGGGATGGCTCGCCGGGCAAGAGACGGGAGCGTGGACCCTCGACGGCGACGACTCGATTCGCCGCCGGCCGGTGGACCGGATCGCCGAGCCGCTGCGCCGGATGGGCGCGCGGCTCGAGTGCAGGGAGGGCCGCCTTCCCCCACTGCGTCTCGAGGCGGCGCCGCTGCGGGGGATCGAGTACGAGCTGCCGGTCGCCAGCGCCCAGGTCAAGTCCTGCCTGCTCTTCGCCGGCCTGCTGGCCGAGGGCGAGACGACGGTGGTCGAGCCGTTGCCGAGCCGCGACCACAGCGAGCGCATGCTCGCCGCCGCCGGCGCCGAGGTCGAGCGCGGAGATCGCACGGTCTCTGTGCGTCGAGCGTCCCGCCTCGAGCCCGGCGAGATCGTCGTTCCGGCCGACATCTCCTCGGCCGCCTTCTTCGTCGTCGCGGCGCTGCTCGTGCCCGACAGCGAGGTGGATCTCATTGGCGTTGGAATCAACCCGACGCGCACCGGGCTGCTGTCGATTCTCGCGCGGATGGGCGCCGAGATCGAGGTCGAGCCCGATGGCGAGCGGGGCGGCGAGCCAAGCGGCCGGCTGCGTGTTCGCTCCTCACGGCTGTGCGGTACCGAGGTAGGGGGCGCCGACATCCCGCTGGCGATCGACGAGCTGCCGCTCGTCGCCCTCGCCGCCTGCTTCGCCGAGGGCGAGACGACGATCCGCGATGCGGCCGAGCTGCGCCGCAAGGAGAGCGACCGGATCGCCACGGTGAGCGGGGCGCTGACCGCGCTCGGGGCCGAGGTCGAGACGAGCGAGGACGGCATGCGGATCGAGGGCGGCGGTGGCCTGCGCGGCGGGGCGATCGACTCCCATGGCGACCATCGGATCGCGATGCTGGGCGCGATCGCCGGTCTCGTCTCCGGCGAGGGCGTCGAGGTGGGGGGGATGGACGCGGCCGCCGTCAGCTATCCCGGCTTCGAGGCGGATCTGGCCTCTCTCGTCGGCGCCTGAGCTGGCCCCATACGCTGCCGCCCATGGTGATCGCAATCGACGGCCCCGCCGGGGCCGGCAAGTCGACCGTCGCCCGCGCCGTCGCCGCGGCGCTCGGCTTCACCTACCTCGACTCGGGGGCGATGTACCGCTGCGTGGCGTTGGCGGGGCTGGGGCGGGGGGCGGACCTCGACGATCCCGAGGCGATGGGACACCTCGCCCGCTCGCTGTCGATCGAGCTCGACGGCGAGCGGGTCGGGTTGGACGGGGAGGATGTGAGTGCGGCGATCCGTGAGCCGCGCGTAACCGAGGCTTCCTCGCGCGTCTCGGTGCATCTCCCGGTGCGCGAGGCGATGGTCGCCCGCCAGCGAGAGCTGATCGAGGCAGGCCGCTACGTCGCCGAGGGCCGTGACATCGGCACCGTGGTCAGCCCCGACGCGCCGCTCAAGGTGTTCCTCACCGCCTCGCCGGAGGAGCGCGCCCGCCGCCGTGCCGCGCAGATCGGCGCCGACGAGGACACGATCCTCGAGGCCCAGCGCCGGCGCGACGAGCGCGACGAGACGCGCGAGCACAGCGCCCTGCGGGCCGCGTCGGACGCGGTCGAGATCGACACCACCGACCTCGCCCTCGGCGAGGTCGTCGCCCGGATCGTCGACCTCGCCGGCGAGAGGGACCTCGCATGAGGCGCCTGGCGACTTTCCCGCGGTATACGGGGGGTAACTCGCCAGGGGGACGGCCGCGGTGAGCGCCAGGCCCACCGTCGCCGTCGTCGGCTTCCCCAACGTCGGCAAGAGCACCCTGGTCAACCGGCTCGCCGGCGGCCGCGAGGCCGTCACCCACGCCGAGCCCGGCGTCACCCGCGACCGCAAGCGGGTGCTATGCGAGTGGAACGGCCTCCCCTTCGAGCTGCTCGACACCGGTGGCATCGACCTCGCCGACGAGAGCGAGCTGGCCGAGGACGTGCAGCGACAGGCGCGGATCGGCATCGCCGAGGCCGATGCCGTCCTGCTCGTCGTCGACGGCCGCGCCGGGGTGCGGGCGGGCGACGCGGAGCTTGCGAAGACGCTGCGCGGCGCCGAGGTCCCGGTGCTCGTCGTCGTCAACAAAGTCGACCGTCATGACGACGAGCACATGAGCGCCGAGTTCCACCGGCTCGGCCTCGGCGACCCGATCGCCGTCTCGGCGACGCACGGGCTGGGGAGCGGCGACCTGCTCGACCGGGTGGTCGAGCTGCTGGGCGAGCGTCCGGCGGCGGCCGCGGGCGAGGAACCCGTCCACGTCGCCGTGGTCGGCCGCCCCAACGCCGGCAAGTCGTCCCTCGTCAACGCCTTCCTCGGCAGCGAGCGGGTGATCGTCTCCGATCGTGCGGGTACGACGCGCGACGCGATCGACACCGAGCTGGAGGTCGACGGCCGCCTGGTTCTCCTCGTCGACACGGCGGGCCTGCGGCGGCGCTCCAAGGTCGCCGGCACCGTCGACTACTACGCCCAGCTGCGCTCCGAGCTGGCGGTCGAGCGGGCCGACGTGGCGATCGTCGTCTGCGACGCCTCCGACGGGGTCACCGCGGAGGACCTGCGGATCGCCGAGATGGCGATGCGGGCAGGCTGCGCGACGCTGCTCGTCCTCAACAAGTGGGACGTCGGCGCGACCGACGTCGAAGACGCCCGCGCCCGGGTCGAGCGCAAGCTGCGCCTGCGGCCGGAGGTGGTGACCTGCTCGGCGCTCTACGGCCGCAACGTCGCCAAGCTGCTGCCGAAGGCGCTGCAGCTGGCCGACCGTGCCGCCGAGCGGATCCCGACGCCGGAGCTGAATCGCTTCGTCGCCGACGTCGTCGCCACGACGCCGCCCCCCTCCCGCCGCGGCCGCCGCCTGCGCCTCTACTACGCGGCGCAGATCGGGGAGAGGCCGCCGCGCTTCGCGATCCAGGTCAACGACCGCCGCCTGATCGTCCGCGATTGGGCCTATCACCTCGAGAACCGGATGCGGGAGACCTACGGCCTCGACGGCATTCCGCTGATCATCGATTTCGTTCCCCATACCGGTCGCCGACGTTGAAGTTGGTCCACTAGGCTTCCCTCCTATGTCCGATATCCAGCCGCTCGCCGAGGGCGAATACCTCTTCACCTCCGAGTCCGTCACCGAGGGCCATCCGGACAAGATCTGCGACCAGATCTCCGACGCGGTGCTCGACGCCGTGATGGCCGGCGACCCCGAGGGCCGGGTCGCCTGCGAGACCCTGGTCAACACCGGCATGGCGGTCGTCTCGGGGGAGATCTCCACCGGCGTCCACCTCAACGTGCCCGAGCTGGTCCGCGAGACGATCCGCGAGATCGGCTACGACCACGGCGACTACGGCTACCACTGCGATCACATCTCGGTGCTCGTCTCGCTCGACAAGCAGTCGCCCGACATCGCCCAGGGCGTCGACGCCTCGCACGAGACGCGGACGGGCTCGCCCGTGGACGACGAGCTGCTGCTGGCCGGCGCCGGCGACCAGGGGATGATGTTCGGCTACGCGACCGATGAGACCGAGGCCCTGATGCCGATGCCGGTCCTGCTCGCGCACCGCCTTGCCGAGCGCCTGGCGGCCGTGCGCAAGGACGGCACCCTCGACTACCTCGGCCCCGACGGCAAGACCCAGGTCACCGTCCGCTACGCCGGTGGCCGCCCGGTGCGGATAGAGAAGCTCTTGATCTCGACGCAGCACGGCGTCGGGGTGGAGACCGAGCAGACGATCAAGCCCGCCCTCTGGCAGCACGTCGTGATGCCTGTCCTCACCGCCGAGGCGGCGGGGATGTTCGACGAGGGCCAGCTGCGCGACGGCTTCCTCGTCAACCCGACCGGCAAGTTCGTGATCGGCGGCCCGGTGGGCGACGCGGGTCTCACCGGCCGCAAGATCATCGTCGACACCTACGGCGGCATGGCCCGCCACGGCGGCGGCGCCTTCTCCGGCAAGGATCCCTCCAAGGTCGACCGCTCTGCCGCCTACGCGGCGCGCCACGTCGCCAAGAACGTCGTCGCCGCGGGCCTGGCCCAACGCTGCGAGGTCCAGGTCGCCTACGCGATCGGCGTCGCCCACCCCGTCTCGACCATGGTCGAGACCTTCGGCACCGGCGTGCTGCCCGACATGGAGATCTCGCGCCTGGTCGAAGCGGAGTTCGATCTGCGGCCCGGCGCCTTCCGCCGCTACCTCGACCTGCACCGGCCGATCTACCGCAAGACCGCCGCCTACGGCCACTTCGGCCGCGAGGACCCGGACTTCACCTGGGAGAGGACGGATCGCGCCGACGCTTTGCGAGCCGCCGCTGGCGCGGTCGGGGCTGGCGCCGTCTGACACGGACGACCCCGTGGCTAGGGACTGGGGTGCGCGACCCCCGTTGCCTGATCCACCCGGTGCACGACCTCGCCCGGGTCGGCGACGCCGTTGAAGACGAAGTTGTAGTCGTCGCTGGCGGCGGTGTCGAAGTCGACGTCGCCGATCTGCATCAGCCGCTGGTAGACCGACTGGCGGTAGTTGACGTTCTGGACCCGCTCCAGGCGCGTCTCCTGGACCTCCCGTGAGACGATCCCCCGCTTGATGTTGAGGCGGCGGTCGGTGATCGTGTAGGTCGTCGCCACGCGCTTGACGAATCCGATCAGCACCGTGAGCCCGATCACGACCAGCACGATCAGGAAGACGGTGCCGCCGCCGGCGCCGAGCAGCTTGGCGATCGCGCCGACGAGCGCCGCGATCAGGATCCCCTTCAGGTAGAAGCCGAGGATCGCCCGCCAGGATGGATGGCCCTGGAAGATCACCCGCTCGCCGGGACTGAGGTTGAGCGCCATCGCCGGGGAGGATATCCCGGCCGTCCGCTTCTCTCCATAACTTCAGCCGGATGGCGATCGCCAAGATCGAGCCGCTGACCACGGCCCGCGCGCTGCGCGGCCCGTTCGACTACCGCCTGCCCGCCGCGATGGCCGACCTCGAGGTCGGCAGCGTCGTCCGCGTTCCCTTCGGGCGGCGACGGACGCTGGGGGTCGTGGTCGGCCTCGCGGAGCGCTCCGAGCTGCCCCCCGAGCGGCTCGCCGAGCCGCTGGAGGCACTCGAGGCGGGGGTGCCGGCGGAGCTGGTGCGCCTTGGCCTCTGGCTGGCGGCCGAGTACTGCTCGACGCCGTCGCGCGGCCTGCAGCTGGTGCTGCCGCCCGGAACCGGGACGGGCGGGCAGCGGGTTCGCTCGCGGACCGAGCTGCGGGCGGAGATCACGACGGCGGGGGAGGAGGCGCTCGCCGGCGCGGGCCGGCTCGGCGCCAGGCAGCGGGCGGCGCTCGAGGCGCTGGGCGGCGGCGAGATGTCCGCCGGCGAGCTCGCGGCGGCGGTCGGTGCCGACCGCCAGGTGCTGCGACGGCTGGAGGAGCGGGGCCTGATCGCCACGCGCGGCTCGCGGCTGCGACGCCGGCCGGGGGGCGCCGAGCTGGCCGCCCCCGCCGGCCGTCCGCGGCTGCTCGGGGACCAGCAGCGGGCGGTGACCGAGATCGTCGCCGCCCTGGACGGCGAAGCGGACGCGGCGCCGAAGCTCCTCCTCCACGGGGTCACCGGCTCGGGAAAGACCGAGGTCTACCTCGCCGCGGTGGAGGCGGCGCTCAGCCGCGGCCGCGGCGCGATCGTCCTCGTTCCCGAGATCGGCCTGGCGCCGCAGGCGGTCGCCCGCTTCCGGGCGCGGCTCGGCGACCGCGTCGCGGTCCTCCACTCGGCCCTCACGCCCGGTGAGCGCTACGACGAGTGGCGCCGCCTGCGCGGCGGCGAGGCCAGCGTCTGCATCGGGCCGCGCTCCGCCGTCTTCGCCCCGGTGCCAGATCTCGGCCTGGTCGTGATCGACGAGGAGCACGACCCCTCCTACAAGCAGGAGGGCGATCCCTGCTACGACGCCCGCACGGTGGCCCGCCGCCGCGCCGAGGAATGCGGGGCCACGCTGGTCGCCGGCACGGCGACGCCCCGGCCGGAGTCATGGTTGGAGCTGCCGCGGCTGGAGCTGCCGCGCCGCGTCGACGGTCGCGGCATGCCGCCGGTCGAGGTGCTCGACATGCGTGAGGCCGATCCGCGCTCCGGTCCGCTGCACCCGGCCACCTGGGAGGCGCTGGGGGAGGTGCGCTCGGCGGGCGCGAAGGCGATCGTGATGGTCAACCGGCGCGGCTTCGCGCCCTGGCTCACCTGCCGGTCCTGCGGCCGCCACTGGGGCTGCCCTAATTGCGACGTCTCGCTGATCGTCCACCGCGGCGCGGGCCGCATCGTCTGCCACCACTGCGCCCACACGGAGCCGCTGCCGCGAGCCTGTCCCGATTGCGGCTCGACCACGCTCTCCCGTGCCGGCGCCGGCACCGAGCAGATCGAGGCGCTGCTCAGCGAGCGGCTCGCTCCGATGCCCGTCTTCCGCCTCGACTCCGACACGGCAAGCGGCCGTGGCGCCCACGCGCGGATACTCGCCGGCTTCGGCGAGGCCGAGAGCGCCGTCCTCGTCGGCACCCAGATGGTCGCCAAGGGGCATGACTTCCCGGAGGTCACCCTCAGCGCGATCGTCGACGCCGACGCGACGTTGCGCTTTCCCGACTTCCGCGCCGGCGAGCGCACCTTCGCGATGGTGGCCCAGCTGGCCGGCCGCAGCGGGCGCGGCGAGGCCGGCGGGGCGGTGATCGTGCAGACCCTCGCGCCCGACGCGGCCAGCATCTGCCACGCCGCCCGTCATGAGGCCGGCGCGTTTCTCGCCGAGGAGGTCGAGCGCCGCCGCCTGCTGCGCTACCCGCCCTTCTCCCACCTGGTCCGCATCGTCCTCAAGTCCGAGCACGAGCAGCGCCTCGACACGGCCGCCGCGAGGCTGGCCGAGGCGCTCGCGCAGGGCCTGCCGGAGGACACCGAGCTGCTCGGCCCCGCGCCGATGTTCCGGATCCGCAACCGGCACCGCCGCCGCCTCCTGACCAAGGCGCGGGATCGGGCCGGCACGGTCGCGGCGATCCGGACCGCGGTCGAGCGCCTGGCGGGCGACCGCTCGTTGAAGGACGTCGCGATCGGCGTTGACGTCGACCCTCAATAGGGACAGGGCCGATCCATACAATCGAGCCCGTGAGCGACGAGGGCGCCGTCAAGGACGAGACCGAGCGCGAGCGGCTCGAAGCGGAGCTGCTCGAGCGCCGCGAGGCGGCGCTCGCCAACGTGGTCAAGTTCGGCGATCCGGTGCTGAAGAGCAGGGCCTCTCCGGTCACCGAGTTCGGTCCCGAGCTGCGATCGGAGGTCGATCGCATGATCGCGATCATGCGCGACGGGATGGGGGTCGGCCTGGCGGCCACGCAGCTCGGGGTGCTGCGGCGGGTGCTGGTCTTCCAAGCCGGGGCCGACAGCCCTCCGACCGGCCTCGTCAACCCGGCGATCGAGTGGCTCTCTGACGAGGTCGTCGTCGCCGAGGAGGGTTGCCTCAGCCTGCCCCGCGTGGCGATGGACGTCGAGCGGCCGCTGCACGCCCGGATCGGCGGCCTCGACGTGGAGGGCGAGCGGTTGACGATCGAGGCGTCCGGGCTGGAGGCGCGCGTCCTCCAGCACGAGATCGACCACCTGGACGGCGTGCTGATCCTCGACCGGGCGCCGCGCGAGCAGCGCAAGGCGGCGCTGCGTGCCCTGCGGGAGGGAGGCAGCTACGCACCGCCTCCGGAGGCCGAGGAGCGAGACGGCGGGGAGCACCGAGAGCCTCGCACCGACGCGTGAGGAGCGTCTTTCTCGGCACCTCGGAGTTCGCGGCGGAGGTCCTGCGCCGGTTGGCCGGCTCGCGGCACCGCCCGCCCCTGGTAGTCGCCCCGCCGGACCGGCGGCAGGGACGCGGCCGCCGCAGCGGCTCGCCTCCATGCGCCCTCGCCGCGGCCGAGCTCGGCATCGAGCTGCTGCAGGCCGAGGACGTCAACGCGGAGGCCGTGCTCGAGCGGATCCGCGCGGCGCGACCGGAGGCGGTTGCCGTGTGCGCCTTCGGTCAGCTGATCCGCGAGCCGCTGCTCTCCGCGTGGCCGATGCTCAACGTGCATCCCTCGCTGCTGCCTCGCTGGCGGGGCGCGGCGCCGATCGAGCGCGCGATCATCGCCGGGGACCCCGTCACCGGCGTCAGCCTGATGCGGCTCACGGCCGGCCTCGACTCGGGCCCGGTCGCCCTGCGGGAGGAGGTCGCGATCGGGCCGGAGGACGACTTCGAAAGCCTGTCGGCCAAGCTGGCGAGCCGGGGCGGCGAGATGCTGGTCGGGGCGCTCGACCTGTTGGAGCGCGGTGAGCTCGTTTTCGTCGAGCAGGACGACGAGCAGGCGACCTACGCGGAGAAGATCGGCAGCGCCGAGCGCCGCCTCGATCCCGGCCGCCCGGCCACCGAGCTGGCCCGCACGGTTCGGGCGCTGACCCCGCAAGTCGGCGCCTACCTGGAGCTGGGCGACGAGGGCCGGCTCGGCGTGAGGAAGGCCCGGCCGGTCGACGTTGGGGTCAGGCAGGGCGAGATCAGGGCCGAGCGGGGGGCGCTGCTGCTCGGCTGTGGCCGGGGCGCCCTGCGGCTCGAGGTCGTGCAGCCGCCGGGCGGCAGGCCGATGGCCGCCGACGCCTACCTGCGCGGCCACCCGGTGCCAGTCCTTTGATCGCGCCGGCCCGGACGCTGGCCTTCGAGACCCTGCGCGCCACCTTCGAGCAGGATGCCCACAGCGAGCGGTTCTTCCGCCGGCAGGCGGACGAGCGGGGACTGGAGGGGCGGGAGCGGGGCCAGGCGCAGCGCCTCGCGTATGGGGCGGTGCAGCGCCGGGCCACGACCGATGCCGCGATCTCGCGGCTCGCCAGTCGCTCTCCGCGCCAGCTCGATCCGCCGGTGCTCGCTTCGCTGCGCCTCGGTCTCTACGAGCTGCTCTTCGCCGACGGAACGCCCGACCACGCGGCCGTGGACCAGGCGGTCGAGCTGGTCAAGGCCGCCGGCGCCGCCCATGCATCCGGTCTCGTCAACGCCGTCCTGAGACGGGCGGGGCGGGAGCGCACGGATCTCGCCGAGGCGCTGCTCGGCGACGACTCGACGCCCGAGCGGGCCGCTGTCGCCCACTCGGCGCCCCTATGGCTCGCGAAGATGTGGTGGGAGGAGCTGGGAGCCGAGCCGGCGCGCGCGCTCCTCGCCGCCTGCAACCGGCCGCCCGAGCTTGGCTTCCGGGTGAACACGCTCCGCACCGATCGCGATGCCGTTCTGGCCGCGCTGGGCGCGGCGGGGGTCGAGGCCTCGCCCGCGGCGGGGGCATGGCCGCTGGCGGCGGCGGAGGAGATAACGGTCGAGGGCAGGACCGGCGAGGCCGTTCCGGCTCGGGTCGCGGCGGGCGAGCTGACGCCGCAAAGCCGCGGCTCCGCCGCGGTGATCGAGGTGCTGGACCCGCGACCGGGTGAGCACGTCCTCGATCTCTGCGCCGGGCCGGGGATCAAGACCGGCCAGATCGCCGCGCGCATGGACGACCGCGGCGAGGTGATCTCGGTCGAGCGCGACCCGGAGCGGGCCGCGGAGATCGCCGCGCAGGCCGCTCGCCTCGGACTGCGCAGCGTCACGGTGGCCGAGGTCGACGCCGCGGCGCCGGGCATGGCGCCCGGCTTCGACCGCGTGCTCGTCGATCCGCCCTGCTCGGACCTGGGAACGCTCGCCTCGCGTCCCGACGCACGCTGGCGCAAGTCGCCGCGGACGATCGGGCGCCTCGCTAAGCTGCAGGAGCAGATCCTCCTGCGCGGACTGGAGGCCCTGCGCCCCGGCGGCACGCTGGTCTACTCGACCTGCACGATCTCGCGCGGCGAGGGGGAGGATCGCGTCGTCGCGCTCGAGGCGGCCGCGGCGGCCGGCGCCGCGCCCCGCTTCTCCGTCGAGGACCTCGGCGGCCTCGCGCCGGCGCTCGTCTCGCCGCACGACCGGCGCTTCCTGCAGCTCCGTCCCGACCGCGACCGGACCACCGGCTTCTTCATCTGCCGCTTGAAAAGGGATGATTGACGCGAATGTCGCCGAGAGACGCGAGACGCCGGTGCTGAAGCGCGCCAAATGCCCGAGCTGCAGCGAGCCCTGGCTCCGCCCCAGTCAGCTGCCGGGCCGCTTCCGCTGCGTGTACTGTCTGCACCGCTTCGAGCTGGTCTCGCAATGCCCGAATTGCGGCGAGCATCAGACGATCGCCCGGATGAGCACGACCGAGGACATGACCTGCCAGACGTGCCAAGCGTCGATGCTGAGGCCGATATGAGCGAGCGAATGGCGGCGCTGCTCGGCGAGCCGCGTGTCGCGCCGTCGATCCTCTCGGCCGACTTCTCGCGGCTCGGCTCGCAGGTCGAGGAGGTGATGGCGGCCGGGGCGCGGGTGATCCACGTCGATGTGATGGATGGGCACTTCGTCCCCCCGATCACGATCGGCCCGCTGGTCACCGCCTCGATCGCCGACCGGGTCCACGCCGCCGGGGGCGCGCTCGACGTCCACCTGATGATCGAGTCGCCGGAGCGTCACATCGAGGCCTTCGCCACCGCCGGCGCCGACTCGATCACCTTCCACGAGGAGGCGAGCCCGCATGCCAACCGGACCCTGGCGGCGATCCGCGAGCTCGGCTGCCTCGCCGGCATCGCGATCAACCCAGGTACGCCGGTCGAGACGCTGTCCGAGCTGCGGGGAAGCGCCGACATCGCCCTCTGCATGACGGTCAACCCCGGCTGGGGTGGCCAGGCCTTCATCGAGGGCTCGGTGGACAAGGTGTCCCGCCTCTCCTCCCTCGTCGGCGATGCGCGGATCGAGGTCGATGGCGGCATCGACACCGCAACCGCCGGTCCGATCGCGGCTGCCGGCGCGTCCTTGTTCGTAGCCGGCTCGGCGGTGTTCGGATCAGCGGATCCCGCCGCCGCCTACGCCGAAATCGTCGCTTCTGCAAAAGCTGGTCTCAGCCCCTCGCGATAAGCGCACCTATCGCCTCTTGCCACCAGGCCCTCTCTGCCGGGTCGTCGCCGCATCGCTGCGCGCGCCGCTCGCACCAGCGCGCCAGCGCCTGGCGGCCGCCGAGCGCGACCACGGTGTCGCTGGTGATCGCGTAGCGGCCGTCGGCGAGCGCGGCGAGGGCGCTGCCGCGATCGCGGCGGCTGCGCAGGATCGCGATCACCGCCATCCCGTCGACCTCCCGCGGCGCCGAGGGATCGTCGATGTCGCCGCCCGGCCGTACCGTGAAGACCTGGGGGGCGCCCCGCGGGGCCATGGTCGGCGGCGGCGGCGTGCCGACCGGCCCCCGGTGCCACTGGCGGGTCAGCTCCTCCACCTCGTCGCGCAGCTCGCCGCGGACGAGGATGTGCAGCTCGTCGCCCTCGCGCACCTCGGTCGATCCGCGCGGCGGAATCGCCCTGCCCTCGCGGACGATCACGTTGAGCAGCGCCTCGCGCGGCAGGCCCAGCTCGCGGACGAGGTGGCCGGCGGCCGCGGCGCCCGGGCGCAGCCGGTAGGAGACCACGTCGCCGCCGAGGCGGCGAATCCGCCCCGACTCGAGCAGCCGTCGGGGCAGGGCGGGCTCGTCCGTGGTCAGCCCGAGCCGGCTCGCCAGCGGCTCGAAGCTCGCCCCCTGCACCAGGGTCGAGCTGACAACGACGAAGAAGACGATCGAGAAGAGCTGCGGACCGGTGCCGACGCCGGCGACCACCGGGAACGTCGCCAGCCAGATCGGCGTGGCGCCACGCAGGCCGGCCCAGCCGAGCATCGCGCGCTCGCGCACCCCGAGCGGCGAGAGCTGGGTCGCGACGAAGGCGGCCAGCGGCCTGGCCACGACGATCAGGACCGCCGACAGCGCCAGCCCCTCTACCGCGACGTCGCCCAGCGTCGCCGGGAAGACCAGCAGGCCGAGGAGGACGAAGAGGCCGATCTGGGCCACCCAGCCGATGCCCTCGTGAAAGGCGACGACGGTGCGGCGGGCGGGGATGTTGCCCGACCCCAGAGCCAGCGCGGTCAGGTAGGTGGCGAGGAGGCCCGAGCCGTGCGCCACCTCGGCCAGGCCGTAGGCCAGCGCGGCGATCGCGATCGTCGCCACCGGATAGATGCCGTCGGTGGGCAGCCGCACGCGGTTGAGGCCGGTCACCGCCAGCCTGCCCAGACCCAGCCCGATCGCGCCGCCGAGCACCAGCTTGAGCCCCAGCTGACCCGCCATGTCGGCCAGGCCGTAGCCCGGCTGCTGGATCCAGTCGATGAACCCGATAACCAGCAGCAGCGCCACCGGGTCGTTCATCCCAGACTCGCCCTCGAGCGAACGCGCCAGCCGCTTCTCCAGGGTGGAGCGACGCAGCACGGCGAAGATCGCCGCCGAGTCGGTGGCCGCCACCGCGGATCCGACCAGCATGCCTTCCAGGGTGCTCAGGCCGAATATCCACTCGGCGGCGAGGCCGGTCGCCACCGCCGTGACCAGGGTGCCGATCGTCGCCAGCGAGGCGGCGGTGCCGAGCACGGGCCTGATCTCCGACCAGCCGGCGCTCAGGCCGCCCTCGAAGAGGATCAGCACGAGGGCGATCGTGCCGAGCGTGCGTGCCAGCTCGGGATCGTCGAACTCGATCCCGCCGATCCCTTCCGAGCCGGCGAGCATCCCGAGCCCGAGGAAGAGCAGCAGGCCCGGGATGCGCATGCGCTCCGCCAGGAGGGCGCCGGCGATGCCCGCGGCGAGCAGGGCACCGGCGACGAGGATCAGCTCGGCGTCGTGTCCTGCCATCGGCGGACCCTAGTCGACCGCTGGCGCTACACCGACTCGTCGATGGTCGCCATCCGCGCCTCCAGCTCCTCCGCGGAGCCGGCCTCCGGCACGTCCTCGGCCCGCTCGTGCGGGTTGCTGTAGGCGAGGTAGAGCAGCGACAGCAGCAGCCCGGCGGCGAGGGCGAAGCCGACCTCGACCCGGCGGAACTCGTCGCCGACCAGGGGCAGGAAGTTCCAGGCGACGAAGGCGGCGGCGCAGGCGACCCAGCGCACCGCGGCGCGCCGCACCTGGCCCTGGGCGATGCAGGCCTGGTTGACCGTCACCGAGCAGAGGTAGAGGCCCATGCCGAGGGTGACGAGCAGCAGTCCCGGCCGGTCGTAGCTGAACTTCCTGCTGAAGGCGAGCTGCATCAGCTGCGGCCCGGCGATCACGACGGCGAGCGCGGTGACCGCCGTGAAGGCGGCGACGGCGAGCAGGACCATCCGCACCGAGCGGTGGAACTCGCGCTCGCTGTCCGCGGCGTCGCTCGTGTGAAGGCTGGTGAGATGGGGGAGGATGCTGGTCGAGACCGCCTGGAAGAGCTGCAGTGGCGCCCGCGCGATCATCAGCACGTTGAAGATGAAGCCCGCCGCCGCGGCGCCCCGCAGGCCCCGGGCGATCAGCGGGCCGGCGTTGAGGAAGGCCTGTTCGCTGAGCATGATCAGCAGCACGGCGACGGCGAAGCCGGTGCCGTGGCGCATCGAGAAGTCCGACTCGCCCCGGCGCGCGGGTCCTGTCGCGGCCGGCTCCCCCATGTGCTCGGATTCGGCTTCGCCGTCTCCTCCGCTATGGGGGACCCCCCCGGCCGCGCCACCCGCGCGAGCACGTCTTGCGAAGGCCGCTGGGACGACTAGCAGGGAGAGGGATGGCGCGGCGACGATGCCGACGGCGACGGCCGACTGGCCTTCGAGGATGCTCAGCGCGACCAGGACGGCGAAGAGGGTGCGGAAGACCGACTCGCTGAGGATCATCGCGGCGAAGAGGCCGAAGTTGCGCATCCCGGCCAGATAGCCGCGGGCGAAGTAGCTGGCGGCGTAGAAGAGCACCGCCGAGAAGAAGATCCAGTAGAGCGTCTCGTTGCCCTCCAGCAGGCCGTCCTGCAGCGGCCCGCGCAGGGCCAGCGCGAGGACGGCGAAGATCATGCCCAGACCGAGCTGGATCCGCGCCGCCACCCGCATCGGCTCGCCGACGCCTTCGCCCTTCACCCGGTGTTCGGAGATGTGGCGGGAGAGCAGCTGTTCGACCGGCCGGTAGAGGGTCGAGATCGTGATGAAGACGGCCGACCAGAGCACGGTGACTTGGCCGTAGTCGGGTTTGGAGAGGACGTGCGAGGCGATGAAGAAGTAGACGTAGGTGATCACCCCGGTCAGGCCGACGCCGACGGCGAAGAAGCTGGCGGTCTTGCCGTAGTCGGTGGAGCTGACGCCGCCCGCCGCGCCGCCCGCCTTCGCCTCGCCGGCCATCAGTCTCTGTCCGCGCCGCGCTCGTAATGCGACGGCTCGACGCCGAGCGAGAGCTCGACCCGGCGGACCCGCTCGAAGACCCGCTGGGTCATCACCCGCTGGCCGGCGAGCAGGTCGCCGATCACGCCCAGCGCCAGCAGCTGCAGGGCGGCGATGAAGAGCACCGCGCCGAGGATCAGCGACTGGATATGGCCGCTCGAGTCGCCGTTGAAGATCCAGTCGATCAGGAAGGGGAGCCAGGCCGCCAGGGCCAGCAGGCCGACGACGGCGCTGGCGCTGGCGAAGGCGCGCAGCGGCTCGTAGCGGGCGTAGATGCGCAGGATCGAGATCGCGTTGCGGCGCACGTAGGCACCGGTCGAGCCGAAGAGGCGCGACTCGCGGGTCTGCGGATTGGTCGCCACCTCGACCTGATCTACAGCGACCAGCATCTTGCCCGCCTGGATCAGGCTCTCCAGGGTGTAGGTGAAGTTGTCGGTGACGAGGAGGCCGAGGGCAGCCTCGCGGTTGTAGGCGCGGAAGCCGGAGGTGGTGTCGGCGATCGCCGTGCCGGAGACCCTGCGGACGACCCAGCTGCCCAGCCGCTGCAGCCGCTTCTTGCGCTTGGAGAAGTGGTCGATCGTGGCGACCCGCCGATCGCCGACCACCATGTCGGCCTCACCGGCGAGCACCGGGGCCACGAGCTTGGGGATGTCGGCGCCGTTGTACTGGTTGTCGGCGTCGGTGTTGACGACGAGGTCGGCGCCGAGCTTGAGGCAGGCGTCCAGGCCGGCCTGGAAGGCGGCCGCAAGGCCCCTGTTGTTGGTCAGGCGGACGATGTGCTCGACCCCGCACTCGCGGGCGACCGCGACCGTGCGGTCGGTCGAGCCGTCGTCCACCACCAGCAGCTCGACCGCGTCGATGCCGTCGATCCGCCGCGGCAGGTCGGCGATCGTCTCCGGCAGGGTCGCTTCCTCGTTCAGGCAGGGGATCTGGATGATCAGCTTCATCGGCCGCGTCAGGGTATCCGTGGGGGCGGCGTGGGGAGGCTGGGGTTTGCCTCCCCTTGGCAAGGGAGCGAGGATGGGGTGTCCCTCCGCTTGCTGGGTTTTTCGCCACGGAGCGTGGTGGCCGTCCGAGGTTGCGTGGCGGGGCGAAAAACAGGACGCCGCGCACTCCGGGACACCCCATCCTCGCTTGGCGACGCGCTCAAGAGGTAAGATTGACTGACTCGTCAATCAACAATGACCGTTTCCCGGACAGCCCAGGATCTCGAATACCTGAGACGAGCTCTCGAGCTTGCCGAGAACGGGCGCGGGAAGGTGAGCCCCAATCCTCTCGTTGGAGCGATCATCGTGCGCGATGACCGGGTGATTGGGGAGGGATTTCACGCCGAGTTGGGGGAGCTGCATGCCGAGCGGGCGGCCCTGGAGGATTGCCGTGAGCGTGGGGAGGACCCGAGCGGAGCGACGATGTACGTGACGCTGGAGCCGTGCGCCCATCAGGGCCGGCAGCCGCCTTGTGTGGACGCGATCCTCGAGGCCGGGATCGGGCGCGTGGTGATCGGTTCCGACGATCCGAGTGAGAAGGCGTCGGGCCGCGGGCCCGGCATCCTTCGCGACGGTGGGGTCGTGGTCGAGTTGGCAGCCGGCGAGGAGGCCACGGCGGCGCGGCTGCTGAACCAGCCCTTCCGCAAGCATTCCCGCACCGGCCTGCCCCTGGTGACGCTGAAGCTGGCGATCTCGCTGGACGGACAGACTGAGACCGCCCACGACGACTCGCCATGGATCAGCAGTCCGAAGAGCCTCGAGCTGGTCCATCGTTGGCGTGCCGAATCCGACGCGATCGCGGTCGGCATCGGCACCGTTCTCGCTGACGATCCCCTGCTCACCGCCCGCGTCCCCGACGCCTCGCGCCAACCGCTCCGCCTCGTCTTCGACCGCCGGGCCCGCCTGCCACTGGACTCCCAGCTTCTCCAAACGCTCGACCAGTCCCCGGTTCTCGTGGTCGTCTCCCAGGCCGCCGATCCCTCCTCTCTCGCCGCCCTCCGCGACGCCGGCGCCGAGACCCTCATCGCCGACAGCATCGAAGCGGCCCTCTCCGATCTCGGTCGCCGCGACGTCACCAGCCTCTTCCTCGAGGGCGGCCGCACCCTCGCCTCGGCTTTCGCCGCCGCGGATCAGGTGGATGAGGTGCGGACCTTCGTCGCCCCGGTCATTCTCGGCGGCGGCAGGCGGATCTGCCCCGTGGATCGAGGCGCGGAGGACACGCTGATCGCGACGCGCTTCAAGGAGTGGTGAGGTGTTCACCGGGCTGATCCAGGACGTGGGGACCGTCGAGTCACTCGCTGCCGGCACCGAGGGAGCGCGGATGCGGATCGTCACCTCGCTTGCCGCCGAGATCGGCGACGGCGACTCGGTTGCCGTCAACGGCGTCTGCCTGACCGCGACCGCCGTCGACGAGAGGGGCTTCGCCACCGAGGCGATGAACCAGACCCTCGCGGTGACCGCGCTCGGCGCCGTTGAGAGCGGCGACCCGGTCAACCTCGAGCTGGCGATGAGGGCGTCTGACCGCCTTGGTGGCCACATCGTGCAGGGACACGTCGACGGCGTCGGCGAGGTGGTCGCGGTCGACGAGGACGGCTTTGCCCGGCGGCTGCGCGTCCGCCTGCCGGCTGGGCTGCTCCGCTACGCGATCGACAAGGGATCGGTCGCTCTCGACGGCGTGAGCCTGACCATCTCCGCCCTCGGCGAGGATTGGATCGAGGTCTCGCTGATCCCGGAGACGCTGCAGCGGACGAGCCTCGGCCGGGTCGAGCCGGGGCGCAAGGTCAACGTCGAGTCTGACGTGATCGCAAAGCACGTGGAGCGGTTGATGGCACCATTCGCTGGAAAGGAGCGAACGTGAGCCCAGAGGCGCAGAAGCAAGAGGGGTCGGAGCGGGTGGCGGACAAGAGCCCGTTCTCGACGATCGAGGAGGCGATCGAGGAGATCCGCCGCGGCCGCATGATCGTCGTCTGCGACGGCGAGGACCGTGAGAACGAGGGCGACCTCGTGATGGCGGCCCAGTTCGCGACTCCCGAGGCTGTCAACTTCATGGCCAAGGAGGCGCGCGGGCTGATCTGCCTGGCGTTGACCGCGGAGCGCTGCGAGCGCCTCGGGCTCAACCTGATGGCGGCCAAGAACGAGGCGCCGCTGCAGACCGCCTTCACGGTGACGATCGAGGCGGCCGGCGGAGTCAGCACCGGCATCTCCGCCCATGACCGGGCCCACACGATCCAGGTCGCGATCGATCCCAGCTCCGGGCCGCGCGACATCGTCGTCCCGGGCCACATGTTCCCGCTGAGGGCCAAAGACGGCGGCGTGCTCGAGCGCACCGGCCACACCGAGGCCAGCGTCGACCTGGCTCGCCTCGCCGGCCTCACCCCGGCCGGCGTGATCTGCGAGGTGATGAACGACGACGGCACGATGGCACGGGTCCCGGACCTGATCCCCTACTGCGAGAAGCACGGGCTGAAGATGATCACCGTCGCCGAGCTGATCGCCTACCGGCGGCGCACCGAGAAGCTGGTCGAGCGGGTCGTCGATACCGGCCTGCCTACCGCCTTCGGCGACTTCACCGCGGTCGGCTACCGCTCGCTGGTCGACGACAAACACCACGTGGCGATGGTCAAGGGGAACGTCGCGGGCGCGGAGGACGTGCTGGTCCGCGTCCACAGCGAGTGCCTGACCGGCGACGTCTTCCACAGCATGCGCTGCGACTGTGGCGAACAGCTGGCCTCCGCCCTGGCGATGATCGAGCAGGAGGGCCAGGGGGTCCTCCTCTACCTCTCCCAGGAGGGCCGCGGAATCGGGTTGCTCAACAAGCTGCGCGCCTACAAGCTCCAGGAGGAGGGGGCCGACACGGTCGAGGCCAACCTCAAGCTCGGGCTGCCCGCCGACCTGCGCGACTACGGCATCGGCGCCCAGATCCTCGGTGACCTCGGCCTGACCAGCATCCGCATCCTCACCAACAACCCGAAAAAGATCGTCGGTCTGGAGGGGTACGGGCTCTCGGTCAGCGAGCAGGTGCCGATCGAGTCGGTGCCCAACGCGCACAACGAGTCCTACCTGCGGGCGAAGCGCGACAAGCTGGGCCACACGCTGCACCACCAGGGCCTGGCGCTCGACGAGGAGATGATCCACGACGAGGAGGAACGCGACGCGGTCGACGGGAACGAGCCGGCACGTGGCTGAGCCCGGCGCCTTCCTGGAGGGCTTCGACGAGGGTGAGCGCCGGATCCTCTCCTCGCTCCGCTTCGCGGTCTGCGTCGGCCGCTTCTACGAGGACCTGGCGCAGCGGCTGCTCGCCGGCGCCGACGAGGGCTTCGAGCTGGCCGGCGTGCCCGCCGCCTCCGTCCGCCACGCCTCCGTTCCGGGCGCGTACGAGCTGCCCTTCGCCGCCAGGCTGCACGCCGAGAGCGGCGATTTCGCCGGCGTCGCCTGCCTCGGCGTCGTGATCCGCGGCGAGACCGACCACTACGACTTCGTCTGCGCCGAGGCGGCACGCGGCATCCAGGACGTCCAGCTGAGCACCGGCGTGCCCTGCTCCTTCGGCGTGATCACCTGCGACACGATGGAGCAGGCCCTCGCCCGGGCCGGCGGCGGCAAGCGGGATCAGGGGCGAAACGCGGCGCTCACCGTCGCCCGCATGGCGCTGCTGCAGCGCCAGCTCGCCTGAGCTCAGATCGCCGGTAGAACCGAGATTGGGTAGCGCTGCATCTCGCGGTCGGAGGTGACCAGCGTGAGTCTCTCGATCTGTGCTTGGGAGACGAGCATGCGATCGAAAGGATCGTGATGCTGGTGCGGAAGGGACTCGATGGCAAGGGCGTGGCGCAGGGTCAGCGGCAGCGGGTCGAATCGCTTCTCGGCGATCATTGCGTCCAGCTCGCCGCGAAAATCGAGCTTGCCCTTGGCTCGCTTCACCCCAATCTCCCAGACGCTGACCACACTGACCATCACGTCGTTCGCTTCGTCGCGGATTTGCTCAGTGGCGTAATCGGAGAGCCGCTTCGGATCGGCGAAGGCCCAGATAAGCGCGTTGGTGTCGAGCAGTAGCCTCACTTGGCCTTTTTCCACTCCTCAGGCCACTCCTCTTCCGGACCGTAGAATTCTTCGGCGATTTCCTGGTCCACCTTCTTCATCTCCTCGTCGGAAACCATCCAGAATTTCCCCTCCCACCCGCCGAGCTTGCGCTTCCCAAGCTTCTTCTGAGCCACGGGCACCAGCCTCGCCGCCGGCTTGCCGGCCCGGCTGATCACGATCTCCTCGCCTCCTTCGACCCGCTCGACGAGCTTCGACAGATGGGTCTTGGCCTCGTGCATGTTCACGCTCTCAAAGTCCTCGGCGGCCATTTCTCTTCCCCTTCTCTAGGCGGTGCGCAGCGGGGCAACTCCATATTAGGCTACTTAGCTAAGCTCGGATCCAGCTAGCATGCACGGCCCGATGGCCAAGGTATGCCACAGCTGCGGCAAGGGACCGGCGTTCGGCCAGTCCCGAAGCCACTCGATGGTCGCGACCAAGCGGCGCTTCGATCCGAACCTGCAGAAGGTGCGGATCGAAGAGAAGGGCCGCAAGCTGCGGACCTATGTGTGCACGCGCTGCCTCAAGGCGAACAAGGTCGTCAAGGCCGCTTAGCTGTCAGCGGGGAGGGAGTTGGGCCGCGTCCTCTAGGCGCTCTCGATGACCGGGTGCTCCCCGGTGGGCGCGGGATCGCCCTCTGCCGGCTCTACGTGGAGGCGGGGAAGGATCCGGTCCAGCCCGCTCGGCAGCCACCAGGCCCGCCGGCCGAACAGCTGCATCACCGACGGCACGAGCACGGAGCGGATGATCACGGCGTCGATGAAGACCGCCGCGGCCAGGCCGAGGCCGAAGAGTTTGATGATCCGGTCTTCGCCGATCATGAAGGAGGCGAAGACGGTGACCATGATCGCCGCCGCCGCGGTGATCACGCGTCCGGTCAGCGCCAGCCCTCTGGTGACGGCTAGGGTCGCGTCGCGCTTGTGTTCCCACTCCTCGTGGATGCGCGACATCAGGAATACCTCGTAGTCCATCGAGAGGCCGAAGACGATCGCGAAGAGGAAGACGGGGAAGAAAGAGATGATCGGGCCGGTTCCGTCGACACCGATGATGCTCGCCCCCCAGCCCCACTGGAAGACGGCGACGATCAGGCCGAAGGCGGCGCCGATGCTGAGCAGGTTCATCACCATCGCCTTCAGCGGCACCAGGACGGAGCGGAAGACGGCCATCAGCAGCAGCGCCGAGAGCAGCACGACGACGCCGATGAAGAGCGGCAGCTTTTCGGAGATCGCGTCGCCGAAGTCCTCGAAGATCGCGGTGATGCCGCCGACATGGAGCTGGGCGCCGGTCTGCCGCTCGATCGGCGGCAGGACGTCGCTGCGGATGTGGTCGAGCAGGGCGGTCGTGTCGGCGCTCTGCGGCGAGGTCGTCGGGTAGAGCTGGAAGACGCCGGTGTTCTGGGCGGGGTTGAGGGTGATCGAGGTGAGTTTCGCCACCCCCTCTTCCTGCTGGAGGGTCTTGCGCAGGAGCACCAGCGCCTGGTCGTCACCCTTCCCCGGCAGCGCTCCGACCATCGCAAAGGGGCCGTTGAAGCCGGGGCCGAAGCCCTCGGCCAGCAGGTCATACGCTTCGCGCGTGGAGGAGCCGGCGGGATCCGTGCCGGCGTCGTTGGAGCCGAGCCGCAGCGAGAGGGTCGGGATGCAGAGCGCCAACAGCAGCGCTCCCGAGAGCACGGCGGAGAGGACGGGACGGCGCTGGATCTCACGGCTCCAGCGAAACCAGCGGGTGTCTTCGGCCGTAGACGGTCCGCGTCGCCCCAGGCCGGGAATGCGCAGCCGGTCGACGCGGCGGCCGGCGATCGTCAGCAGGGCCGGCAGCAGCGTCAGCGCCGCGATCATCGTGAACAGCACCGCCAGCGCCGCGGCCATCGCCACCCCGTAGAGGAAGCTGATGCCGAGCAGCAGCATGCCCATCAGGGAGATGATCACGGTGACGCCGGCGAAGAGAACCGCGCGGCCGGCGGTGTCGACGGCCGCGATCGCCGCGTCGCGGGCCTCCAGCCCGTCGTCGAGCCCGTTGCGAAAGCGGGTGAGGATGAAGAGCGCGTAGTCGATGCCCACGCCGAGGCCGATCATCGCCGCCAGCTGGGGCGCGAACTCAGCGGTGTCGAAGACGTGGGTGCCGAGCGTGACCAGGCTGAGGCCGACGCCCAGCGCGAACAGCGCGGTGACCAGCGGCAGCCCCATCGCCACCACCGAGCCGAAGGTCAGCAGCAGGATCACGACGGCGGCGAGCAGGCCGATCGCGAAGGAGGAGTCGCCTTCTTCTTCGGAGCGGACTTCCTCGACCGGCGCCCCGCCGACCTCGACCTGCAGGCCGCTCCCCGCGGCTTCGCGGCCGATCTCGACCAGCTTCTTGATGTCGTCGTCTTCGAGCTTGTCGGTGGTGACGTCGTACTGGACCGTCGCGTAGGCGATTTCGCCGTCCTTGCTGATCGCGGCGGCGCCGCCGGGCTTGTAGGGGCTGGCGACTTCGCTGACGTGCGGCAGCTTTTCCGCTTCGGCGAAGACGCCTTCCATCTTCTTCCTGATCGCCGCCGAGCCGGCTCCGGCCGGTGCCTTGTAGACGATTTCCGCCGTCACCCCGGATTGCTGCGGGAATTTGTGTTCCAGCAGGTCGAAGGCTTCCTGGGAATCCGAGGACGGCAGCTTGAATTCTTCCGTGAAGTCCGAGCCGACCGAGCTGGAGATCATCCCAATCGCGATGAGGGCTGCGATCCAGCCGAGGATCACGGTCCTGCGGTGCCCGGTGCACCAGGTGGCGAAGCGTCGCATCGGGCGCCACGGTAGCAACGGCCAGGTGCCGGCGTCCCGCCGTCTTTGAGGGCGGCTAGATTCCCCCTCTCGATGCCCGATCCCTCGATCGCGCGCTTCCGGCGCGTAATTACGTCTGCCTACGCGCACCTTGAGGAGCGCCGCCAGGAGGTCAACGACCTCAACGTCTTCCCGGTCGCCGACGGCGACACCGGCGACAACATGGCGATGACGATGCGGGCCGTGATGGAGGAGCTCGACCGGCTTGACGGCCTCGAGGTGGACGAGGTCGGTCGCACCCAGCTGGTCCAGGCGCTCGCCCGTGCGGCCCTGATGGGGGCGCGCGGCAATTCCGGCGTGATCCTCAGCCAGATCGTGCGCGGCGCTGCCGAGGAGCTGGCGAGCCGGCCGGGTGAGCTGGTCGACCCGGTTCTCGTCGCCTCCGCCTTCGCCAGCGCCGCCGACGCCGCCTACGCCTCGGTCCGCAACCCCGCCGAGGGAACGATGCTGACCGTCTTCCGCGAGATGGCGCACTCGATCGCCCGGCAGCTCGCCCATCTGGAGGCGGACAAGCAGCGCCTCGATCGCGGTGTCAGCGAAAAGCAGCAGGACGCGGTTCTGGCGGAGGTGCTGGAGCGGGCGATCGCAGACGGGCAGCGCGCCGTCGAGCGCACCCCCGAGCAGCTCGACGTCCTGCGCGACTCGGGCGTCGTCGATGCCGGCGGCTACGGTCTGGTGCTGATCCTGGCTGGGGTCGTCGCCGGGCTGCGGGGGGACGCCGCGGCGCCGCCGCAGGTCTCCCACCAAGGGGCGCCGCGGCTCAGCCGCCCGCATCACGAGGACAGCCGCTACCGCTATTGCACCAACTTCATCGTCTCCGGCGCCGGCCTGGCGGCGCGCGAGTTCCTGCCTCGTCTGGAGGGGCTCGGCGATTCGGTCCTCGTGGTCGGCGACGAGGTGACCCTGAAGGTGCACGTCCACACCGACGAGCCGGAAGCGGTCGTCGCTCTCTTCGAGGGGACCGGCACGGTCACCAATCTCGACGTGGCGGACATGCGAGAGCAGATCGCCGAGCGCCGGGCGCGGCTCGCCGCTAGCCGCTGCGGCGCCCTGGCCGTTGCCGCCGGCGAGGGCCTCGAGCGGTTGTTCGCCGACCTTGGGGCGCACGTCGTCCCCGGCGGGGAGACGCTCAACCCGTCGACCTACGAGCTGCTGGCGGGAATCCACGAGGTCCCTGCCGAAGAGGTGCTGGTCCTGCCCGGCTCCTCGAACGTGATCATGGCCGCAGAGCGCGCCTGTGAGCTGTCGGAGAAGCCGGCACGCGTGATCGCCGCGACCTCCCAGCAGGCCGGCCTGCTGGCCCTGGTCGAGCTGGACTCCGAGGCGACGGCGAAGGAGAATGCCGAGCGCCTGAGCGCCGCGCTGGAGGGAATCGTCACCGGCGGGGTCGCCCCGGCGGCCCGCGACGACGCGCAGGGGCGCTTCCGCAAGGGGGACGCGGTCGGCTTCTCCGGCGAGGAGATCGTCGCCTGGGGCGGTGCTGGCTCGACCCTGGCGACCACCCTCGCGCGGCTCGCCGAGCAGGCTGAGATCGTCACCGTCATCGCCGGCAAGGACGCCCCGATCCCGCTCGCGGAGATCGACACGCACGTCCCCGACGGCGTCGAGGTCGAGACCCACGAGGGGGGGCAACCGAGCTGGTGGTGGCTGCTAGCGGCCCAGTAGCCCGCTCCTTCGCTGGCACGGCGGAGCTGAGCAAGCCCCAGCTGCTCGACGCCCCCGTTCGCTGGCCACGTCCCGGCGCGCTGGATATGTCGCTGGAGGCGCTCGAGGGCGTCGGCCCCAAGCTCGCCGACGCTGCTAGAGAGGCCGGTATTGCCACGGTCGGCGACCTCTTGCTTCGCTTCCCGCACAGCCACCGCGATCGCACCGTGGTCCCGGTGGGCTCTCTCGAATCTGGACGCCGGGCCACCGTCCTCGTCGAGATCCTCGGCTCTCCAAGCAGCTTCCGACGCAAGAAGCTCTCGATCCTCTCGGTCAAAGTCGGAGACGACTCGGGTGCCATCCGCGCAACGTGGTTCAACCAGCCCTGGGTAGCCAAGAAGCTCCAACCCGGCGCGCGCCTGCTCCTCACTGGTTCTCGAGACAAACGTGGCTTTCGCGTCGCGGAATATGAGGTGCTTCCACCCGCGGGTGGCGGTGTAGGGGGTACCACCCCCGAGGAAGCTTTAGCTACCGCAGGGGGTGGTGGGTCCCCTGCGCCGACAGGACCCGCGGTTGAGAGTCTTGTCCCGATCCACCCGGCGACTGAAGCCCTGAAAGCACAGAGGATTCGGCAGTGGGTGGAGCAGGCGATCGAGTTGGTTGGGAATGTGATCGAGGCGCTGCCGGCGGAGTTGAGGGTGCGGCGGAATCTCGCCAGGGCCTCCGACGCGATGAGCGCGATTCATTTTCCCGAGCGCCCCAAGGATGTCGAGCAGGCTCGGGAAAGGTTGGCGTTTGAAGAGCTCTTCCTCTACCAAGCGCTGCTCACGACGCGAAAAGAAGGTCATAGGACCGCACGGCCGGCGCCGAAGCTGGGGAAGCCGGGGGAGGCGGTAAAGCGGTGGCTGGAGTCGCTGCCGTTTGAGCCGACTGCCGATCAGCGGCGGGCGTTCGAGGAGATTGACGCCGATCTCGACTCGGGCGAGCCGATGCAGCGGCTGCTGATGGGAGAGGTCGGGTCGGGGAAGACGGTCGTGGCCCTTTACTCCATGCTGCGGGCGCTGGAAGCAGGCTTCCAGGCGGTGCTGATGGCGCCGACCGAGACCCTTGCGGAGCAGCATGCGCTCACCTTGGGGAAGCTGCTCGCCGGAGAGGCGACGCCGTTCGCCCTGTTGACCGGAGCCACTCCGGCGGCTCGGCGAAGGGAGGCCCTGGAGCGCCTCGCCACCGGCGAGCTGGGGCTTGCGGTCGGCACCCACGCGCTGATCGACCCAAAGGTGCGCCTCGCCAGGCTCGGCGTTTGCGTCGTCGACGAGCAACACCGCTTCGGCGTTCAGCAGCGGCGGGCGCTGGACGAGAAGCGGGTTGAGGGAATGGTGCCCCACGTCCTCCACATGACGGCGACGCCGATCCCGCGCACGCTTTCGCTGACCGCCTATGGCGACCTCGACACGACGGCCCTTCGTGAGCTGCCGGCGGGGCGACAGCCGATCGAGACGCGCCTGGTCGACGACGACGACCGGCCGGCGGCCTACGAGTTCGTCCGGGCTCGCCTACGCGAAGGGCGCCAGGCCTACGTCGTATGCCCGCTGGTCGAGGAGTCGGAGAAGGTCCAGGGGCGCGCCGCCGAGGCCGAGGCGGCGCGGCTCTCGCGCGAGGAGCTGAGCGGCTTCTCGATCGGCGTCATGCACGGGCAGATGCCCTCGGCGCGGAAGGGGGAGGCGATGGCGGCGTTCGCATCCGGCGCCACCGACGTCCTCGTCGCCACCACCGTGATCGAGGTCGGCATCGACGTCGCCAACGCGACCGTCATGGTGATCGAGGGGGCGGAGCGCTACGGCGTCTCCCAGCTGCACCAGCTCCGGGGGCGGGTCGGCCGGGGAGCGCACGCATCTCATTGCCTCCTCTTCCCCGAAGATCCCGGTGGGCTGGCACGCCGCCGCCTCGAGGCGGTCGAGCGGGAGCGCGACGGCTTCCAGCTGGCGGAGGTCGATCTCAGCCTGCGGGGCGAGGGAGAGGTGCTGGGCACCAGGCAGCATGGCCTGCCGCGCTTCGCGATCGCCGAGCTGCCGGAGGAAACGGGCTCTTTGGTGGCCGCCCGCGACGAGGTGCTGGCTCTCCTCGGCCGCCACGGAAGCCTCGAGGCTCCCGAGCTGGGTCCCCTGCTGGACGCCGCCCATCGCCGCTTCGGCGCCGGCGCCACCGATCCGATTCCGCTCTGATGTCCGTATGAGGGTCATCGCGGGAGAGCTGAAGGGACAGCGCCTTGTCGCGCCGCGCGGCTGGAAGGTCCGGCCGACCTCCGACCGGGTCCGCGAGGCGGTCTTCTCGGCGCTCGGGGAGGTTGCGGGAGCGCGCGTGCTCGACCTCTACTGCGGCACCGGCGCGCTTGCCATCGAGGCGCTCTCGCGCGGCGCCGCCGGCGCCGTCCTGGTCGACCGCGACACGAAGCCCGCCCTGGGCAACGTCGAGCGGCTAGGGGTCAGTGAGCGTGTCGATCTGGTGCGCGCCGACGCCGAGCGCTGGCTCGCCGGCGAGCGCGGTGCCGCCGCTTTCGACCTCGTCTTCGTCGACGCCCCGTATAGACTCGCCGACCGCGTGGGGAAGGCACTGGACACCCATCTGCCGCGACTGCTCGCCGCCGGCGGGCGGGCGGTGGTCGAGAGCGGCGCCCGGGCGCCGCTGCGGCTCGAGTCGCTGGAGCGGCTGCGCCAGCGCCGCTACGGCGCCACCGACGTCTCCTTCTACAGCGTGAAGGCTCACTGATGGCCGAGCGCGACGGCACCGTCGTCTGTCCGGGCAGCTACGACCCCGTCACCAACGGCCATCTCGACATCATCACCCGCAGCTCCGAGGTCTTCGAGCGGGTCGTCGTCGGCGTCGTCAACAACCCGATGCGCAAGGACAAGACGCTCTTCACCGCCGAGGAGCGCCAGGGGCTGATCGAAGAAGCCGCCGCCGGCCTGCCCAACGTCGAGGCGCGGATCTTCTCCAACCTGCTGGTCGAGTTCGCCCGCGAACAGGGAGCCAGGGCGATCGTCAAGGGACTGCGCGCGATCTCCGACTTCGAGTACGAGTTCGAGATGGCGCAGCTCAACCGCAAGCTCGACCCGGGGATCGAGAGCATCTACATGATCGCCTCGCCCCAGTACAGCTTCCTCTCCTCGACCGGTGTGAAGGAAATGGCGACCTTCGGCGGCGATGTCTCTGACCTCGTTCCGGGGCCGGTTGCGGCCGCGATGACGGGCCGCTTGGGCGAGAGGTAGGCTTTTGCGAATCGTCGCCCGGTTGGGCGAGAGTTTGCAGAAAGCCGAGGAAATCACGGCCTCTTCACCGAAAATGCCTCTGACACGTAGGCTTACGCCCTGCTGATGGACGTTCTGGTTCTCATAGACAAGCTGGACGACGTCGTCCACAACGCCCGACCCGTGCCGCTCACGGACCAGGTTCGCGTGGACCGCGAGGAGATCTACGACCTCCTCGATCAGATGCGCGCGACGATCCCCGAGGAGATCAAGCAGGCGCGCTGGATCGTCAAGGAGCGCCAGGAGATGCTCGCCGAGGCGAAACGCGAGGCGGAGCGGATCGTGCGCGAGGCGCGCGAGCAGCAGGCCAGACTGATCTCCGACGAGGAGGTCACCAAGCAGGCCGAGCGTGCCGCCGACGAGATCGTCGAGGACGCCCGCACCCGCGAGCGCGAGATCCGGCTCGGCGCCGAGGACTATGCCGACGAGATCCTCAACACCCTCGAGGTCAACCTTCAGAAGTTCCTCGCGGCCGTGCAGCGCGGCCGCGACCGGCTCGCCGGCCGCGACGAAGAACCGGTCGCCGAGCTGGACGAGCAGGCTTAGCTCGCGGCCCTGCCGAGACGGAGTCGGGAGTCCTCCGCCTGGCACCCGCGACGGTCGCGGGTCGAGGGTCCAAATGCGTGGCGGCTCACAAGTTCCCGCCGGAGGACTCCCGACTCCGTCTCAGTAGCGCGCGCTCACTACGGCTAGATTTTCGGCTTGCCAGGTGATCTCGCCGTCGGACCACTCGATCAGGTTGCTCAGCTCCTCGGGCTCGAAGACGTCGCCTATGACCAGGGAGCGGGCGTGGTCCTTTACGCGGCGGAAGAGGGACTGCTTCTGCTCGTCGGTGAGGTCGTTGACCGAGAGGACCGAGATGACCAGGTCCCAGGGACCGTCGGGGAGGGGGTCCTCCATGCGGGCGAGCTGGACGTCGTCGTAGGTCTGGCGCGCCCGGAAGACCATGTCAGGGCTCGAGTCGAGGCCGACCACCCAGGCGTCCGGGTAGGCCTCGATCAGGCGCCGGGTCGTCTCGCCGGTGCCCATCCCCAGCTCCAGCACCCGTTGGGGCGCGAACGGGATCGCCGCGACTGCCTGGTCCTGCAGCTCGTCGTAGCGCGGCAGCCTGGAGCGGATCCGCTCCAGATACTCGTCCGGTGTCCAGTCGAATTGACCCATTTCGTAACCTCGGTGGAAGGCTTCCATCGTAAGCGGCAGGGCGGAGGAGGCCCGCTATGACCAGGACGCCAACCACGATCGTCGAGCTCTCGAGCCTGTCCCTCGCCCACGGGCAGGGGACGCGCCTCGACGTCCCGGTCCGGCTCCAGCCACTGGAGCTTGGTGGGCAGACCTACCTCCGACGCGGGGAATCCGTCGATGCCAGGCTCGATGCCTCGAGGCCGAGCAACGGCTATGCGTTCAGGCTGCGCTTCCCGCTTCAGGTCGAGGGCCCGTGCATGCGCTGCCTGGGCGATGCCGCCGTCGAAGTCGAGGTCGACGCACGCGAGGTGGATGCCTCCGACACCGAAGACGAGGAGCTGCGCAGCCCTTACGTCGACGATGACGAGCTCGACCTCGGTCGCTGGGCGCACGACGCCGCCGTCCTGGCGCTGCCGACCCAGATCCTCTGTCGAGTCGACTGCGCCGGCCTCTGCCCGATCTGCGGCGAGTCCCTCAACGACGCCGATTCAGAGGACCACAGGCACGACACCGGCGCCGACCCTCGCTGGGCCAAGTTGAGAGAGCTCGAACTGGAGTAGCATTCCGCGACCGATGGCCGTCCCCAAGAAGAGAACCTCCCGCACCCGCCGCGACAAGCGGCGCGCGAACCACAAAGCTGAGAAGGCGCGGCTCAACAGCTGCCCGCGGTGCCACAGCCCGCGGCTGCCGCACCGGGTCTGCCCCACCTGCGGCACCTATGCCGGTCGCGAGGTGATCAGGCACACGATCGCCGACCCGACTGCGCCCGCTCCCAGCTCCGAATAGTGCAACCGGGGGGCGGCGTCACCGTGGCCCTCGACGGCTTCGGCGCCGAGCACGGCTTCGGGGTCCTCGCCGAGGGCGCGAGGATGGCCGCGGCGGACGGCATCCGGCTGCGCGTCTTCGGCCCCGAGCGTGAGCTCGGCCTGGTGGGCGTCGAGGGGGTCGAGGTCGTCCACACGGCCCAGTGGATCGGCAACGAGGAGGACCCGGTACCGGCAGTGCGGGCGAAGAAGGACGCCTCCGTCGTGCGGGCCGTCCGCGACGTCGCCGACGGCAGCGCCGACGCGATCGCGAGCGCCGGCTCAACCGGCGCGACGATGGCGGCGGCAACCTTCGGCCTGCGACGCATGCGCGGCGTCCAGCGCCCCGCCCTGGCGGTTCAGCTGCCGGTGCCCGGCAAACCGGTGCTGTTCCTGGACGTCGGTGCCAACGTCGACGTGCGTGCCCAGCACCTGGTGCAGTTCGCCTTCCTGGGCGCCGCCTTCAGCGAAGCGGTGCTGGGCGTGGGCCGGCCGCGCGTCGGCCTGCTCTCCGTCGGCGAGGAGGCGGGCAAGGGAAGGGAGGAGGTCACCGCCGCCCACACGGTGCTCGCCGCCGCGCCCGGGATCGAGTTCGTCGGCAACGTCGAGGGCGGTGACCTGCCCGCCGGCGGGGTCGACGTCGTCGTCACCGACGGCTTCACCGGCAACGTTTCGTTGAAGCTGATGGAGGGAACGGCACGGACCGTCACCACCGCGATCCGCGATGCCGCGCGGTCCAACTCCCTTGCGACCTTGGGCGGCTTGTTGATGCGGCCGGCGCTGAGAAGCCTGCGCCGGGAGCTGCACCCCGACTCGACCGGGGGCGCGATCCTGCTCGGACTGCGGGGAATCGCCGTCGTCGGCCACGGCAGCGCCGGTGCCGAGGGCATCGCCAACGCGGTGCGCCTCGCGGCGCGCAGCGTCGAAGTCGACGCCGTCGGCCGCACGGCCGCGCTGCTCGAAGAGGGAGGCGCCACCCGCGGGGCTCTCGCCGCCGACGCGGCCTCGTGATAGGACACCGGGCGTGAACAGGGACGAGGTCTTCGATCTGGTGCGCGGCCATCTCGCCGAGGAGCTCGAGGTCGACCCCGCCAAGATCCGCGAGGAGACCCACTTCAAGCAGGATCTGGACGCCGACTCGCTGGATCTCTACGAGCTGGTGATGGAGCTCGAGGACCGCTACGGCATATCGGTGTCCGAGCAGCAGGCGGCCCGGATCGAGACGGTCGGCGACGCGGTCAGCTTCGTCATGGAGCACGCTCCGGCGTGAGCGCCGAGGCGCTCGCCGCCCTCGTTGCCGAGCTTCCCGACGACCTGCGGCACCAGGCCCTCACACACTCCTCCTGGACCGGTGGGCCGGCGCGGTCATACGAGCGCCTCGCTTACCTCGGCGACAGCGTCCTTGCGCTGGCCGTCGCGGCCGCCATCCACGAGCGCTTTTCGGAGATCGACGCCGGTGGCCTGACCAAGATCCACAACCAGGCCGTCAGCGGGGTCGCGTGCGCGGAGGTCGGTCGCGAGCTGGGCGTCCCGGAGATGCTCGAACGCGCCCAGCCCGCCGCCGAGGACGCGATCCCGGCCGAGGTGCTGCTGGCCGGCTCGCGACCGCTTCCCGAGGTGACCGAGGCGCTGATCGGCGCCTGCTTCCTGGCCTTCGGCTTCGCTCGGGTCGCCGCCGCCGTCGCCGCCGCCTTCGATGCACAGATCGAGTTCGCGGTGGAAGCGCCGGTGGATGCGAAGTCCGCTCTGCAGGAGCTGCTCGCGCGGCGGCGGGCACGCGTAACCTACGCCGTGGTCGGCGAATCGGGCCCGGCGCACCGTCGAACCTTTGAAGTAGAGGCCACGGTCGGCGGCGAGAGCGTCGGAACCGGCGCCGGGCGCAGCAAGAAGGCGGCGGAGCAGATGGCGGCCGAGCAGGCGTTGAGGCGGTTGGGACACTGAAAGCCGGGTCGCGTCCGACTCGGACGCCAGCCTTCACGGGCAAGGACGAGAGATAGATGTATCTGAGATCGATCGAGATGAAGGGGTTCAAGTCGTTCCCCGCCCGCACCAAGCTGGAGTTCTCTCCAGGCGTCAGCGTGATCGTCGGCCCGAACGGCTCCGGCAAGTCGAACATCACCGACGCCGTGCTCTGGGCGCTCGGCGAGCAGAGCCCCGGCGCGATCCGCGGCGCCTCGATGCAGGACGTGATCTCCGCCGGTGGCCAGGGCGTCGGCCAGCGCCGGGCGGCTGAGGTGGAGGTCGTGATCGACAACGGCGAGGGCCGCGCCGCCACCGAGCTGTCGGAGATCGCGATCCAGCGCACGCTCGACCGTTCCGGTGACGGCGCCTACCGGCTCAACGGCGCACGCTGCCGCCTGGTCGACGTCGTCGAGGTCCTCTCCGACACCAATCTCGGTCGTGAGATGCACTCGGTCATCAGCCAGGGCCGGGTCGAGTCGATCATCCATTCCAAGCCGCGCGAGCGCCGCCTGCTGGTCGAGGAGGCGGCCGGTCTCGGCAAGCACCGCAAGCGCCGCCGCCGCGCCGAGCTGAAGCTGCGCGCGGCGCGCGACAATCTCGACCGCGCCCTCGATCTCGAGCGCGAGGCGCGGGCCCGGCTGCGCCCTCTGAAGCGCCAGGCGCAGGCGGCTGAGCTGGGGGCCCGGATCGAGCGGGAGGAGCTGCAGCTGCGCGGCCTGCTCGTGGCCGAGGAACTGCGCTTCGGCGAGGATCGCGCGCTGGCGGCGGAGAAGGCCGCGGAGCAGGCCCGGGCGAAGCGCTCCGGGGTCGAGAAGCGCCTTGCCGAGGTGAGCGCGCGGCGACGCGCGGCGGAGGAGCGCTTCGCCGACCGCGACCGCGAGCGGACGCAGGCATGGGGCCTGCTGACCAGGCTGCGCGGCGAGCAGCAGCGGATCGCGGTGCGTGCCGCCACCCTCGGCGACCGCGAGGCGGAGCTGGCGAGGGCCCTGGACGGCCTGCGGGCCGAATTCGGGCCCCTGACCCTCGATCTCGGCTCGACCGAGGGTGCGCCGGCCGAGCGGGCGCGGAAGCTCGAGGACGAGCTGGGCGAGATCGCCGCCGGGCTCAGCGGCGCGGCGAGTGGGCTGGAGCGGGCGCGCTCCTCCGACGCGGCGGAGCCGGAGCGCGAGGCGGCGCTCGGCGACGTTCAGGCCGGCGCCGAGCGCGC